>JAESFZ010000050.1_pt1 | contig 350150 bp, 351 predicted proteins | sample 9269561 | NCBI WGS metagenome assembly JAESFZ01 (sample SAMN14515552, study PRJNA621657) | algae metagenome | isolation source: Tildeniella nuda ZEHNDER 1965/U140 and co-occurring heterotrophs from wet... | place: Switzerland: Stansstaad, Zurih | collected 1965-01-01
GGCGAAACCGACCGAATCGAACAGCGTGATCTGCCGCTCACCCGAACGGCCAGGCGCATGGCCGGCGATCACCTGCCAGAGTTCGGTGACGGGATGGTCGGCGGCAAGCTGCTGGATCTCGCCCTCGATGCGCGTCTGCGGCGGGAACTCGACGAATATGTCGGAGCGCAGCAGGATGTCGCGATGCAGTTCCGTCTTGCCGGGGCAGTCGCCGCCGATGGCGTTGATGTGCACGCCGGGGCCGACCATGTTGTCGGTGAGGATGGTCGCATACTGCTTGTCGGCAGTGACCGTGGTGATGATGTCTGCCCCCTCGACCGCCTCCTGGCCCGAGGCGCAGATGACGATGTCGAAACCCATTCCCGCCAGGTTTTTCGCGCACTTGCGCGAGGCGCTTGAATCAACATCGTAGAGACGGAGCCGGTCGATGCCGACGATCGCCTTGAAGGCAACAGCCTGGAACTCCGCCTGCGCGCCGTTGCCGATCAGCGCCATGGTGCGGGCGTCCAGCGGCGCCAGGTATTTCGCGGCGACCGCCGACATGGCAGCGGTGCGCAGCGCCGTCAGGATGGTCATCTCGGTGAGCAGCATCGGATAACCGCTGCCGACATCGGCGAGCACGCCGAAGGCAGTGACGGTCTGCAGGCCCTCGCGCGTGTTCTTCGGATGGCCGTTGACGTATTTGAATCCGTACAGCTTTCCGTCGCTGGTCGGCATCAGCTCGATGACCCCGTCATGGCTGTGCGAGGCGACCCGTGGCGTCTTGTCGAACAATTCCCAGCGGCGGAAATCGTGCTCGATGTAGCCGGCGAGCTCCGTCAGGAAGCGCTCGATGCCGACCGCCAGCACCAGCTTCATCATGTGGTCGACGCTGACGAAGGGGACGATGTTCAGCTTGGGCGCGGTCATGTCAAAAACTCCTGGTCGGACGGTCCATGATGCGGCGGCCCATCAGGCTGGCGGTGAGATCGACCATCAGGGTGGCGGTGCGGCCGCGCTCGTCGAGGAAGGGATTGAGCTCGACCAGGTCGAGGCTGGCGACGAGCCCGCTGTCGGACAGCATCTCCATGACCAGATGCGCCTCGCGGAAGGTGGCGCCACCGGGCACCGTCGTGCCGACTGCCGGAGCGATCGACGGGTCGAGGAAGTCGACGTCGAGGCTGACATGCAGGAGGCCGTCTTCCGCCGCGACACGCTCCAGGAAGGCGCGCAGCAGCGGCGCGACGCCGTGCTCGTCGACGGCGCGCATGTCGTGAACGGTGACGCCGGCCTCCGCCAGCGCCCGGCGCTCGGCCGGATCGACGCTGCGCAGGCCGAGTGCACAGATGCGCTTCGGATCGACCGTCGCCGGCAAATCGGGGAAATAGCCGGAAAAACCCGGCTGGCCGGCGGCATAGGCGAGCGGCACGCCGTGCAGGTTGCCGCTGCTCGTGGTGTCGAGCGTGTGGAAATCGGGATGGGCGTCGAGCCACAGCACGAAGAGCGGCCGGCGGCGCTCGGCAGCGCGGCGGGCGAGCCCCGCCAAGGTGCCGGCCGAGATCGAATGGTCGCCGCCGAGGAAGATCGGCATGCCGCCATCGCTCGCCTGATAGGCGCGTTCGGCGATCACCGCCGTCCAGGCTGAAATCTCGGGCAGCGCTTTCAGTGCCACGTTGCCATGGACGACCGGCCGCGGGGCGGCCGGCTGCACGGCGCCGAGATCTTCCACCTCATGGCCGAGTTCACGCAGCGCCGCGACCAGACCGGCAGTGCGCAGCGCGCTCGGCCCCATCTCGCAGCCCATGCGGCCGGCGCCGTCCTGGACGGGCGCGCCAACGATCCTGCACAGCATGGTGAAACCCTCGTCTTCGTTCTTGTGAGTGGAAAGGATTTCACCCGCAAAGACCGGCGAAACGAACAGGTAAAATTGGCAAATTCATTCATTCATGCTAGCAAAACGGTCGGTTCAACCACCAAATCGGCAGAATGAACACGCTCGACGAAAAGCTGATCACCCTGCTGCGGCACGAGGCGCGGCGCAGCATCTCCGACCTCGCGATCGATCTCGGCGTGTCGCGCGCGACGGTGCGTGCGCGCATGGAGCGGCTGGAGAAGTCGGGCGAGATTCTTGGCTACACGGTCATCCTGCGCGCCGACGCGGTCGACCAGCGGGTGCGCGGCATCATGATGATCGAGATCGAGGGCCACGCCGCCGACCGGGTGATCCGCACGCTGGGCGGCCTGTCCGAGGTCTCCACGGTCCATACGACAAACGGCCGCTGGGACCTGGTGGTCGAGCTCGGCACCGCCACGCTGACCGAATTCGACGCCGTGCTGCGGCGCATCCGCCTGATCCCCGGCATCACCGGTTCCGAGACCAGCCTGCTGCTCGCCACGCCGCGGACGACCAGGGCGCGGCTGTAGCTCGGAGCACGGCACGTTGCCGCAGCGCGACGATGCGGGTTCGCTGACGTGCCTCTCCATGCTACGTGAAGGTCGAACGATCGAAGGTTTTGCGGGTGAGGAAAGGCTGGACAGCACGGAGGCTCGGGGTCGCGCTCGCCGCGGCCTGGCTGCTGCTCGTCCAGGCGCTCTCCGGCAGCTTCGCGCTGGCAGCCGGCAGGCAGCACGTTCCGCTCGATGCCTTCGGCAATCCGCTCTGCATCACCAGCGCCAACCATGACCTGCCGGCGCCCGGCTCCGAGCACGGCCCGCCGCCCGCATGCTGCCTGCTGGGCTGTGCGACGGGCGCTCCGCTTGCCGCGCTGCCACCGCTTCATGCGTGGCTTGCCGTCGCCTTTCCGACCGGGCCGGGTACGCCGCCTCTGCTCGCGCGGGAAATCGCCGTTCCGGCCGACCCGCATGATCCGGCCAGCCCGCGAGCGCCGCCTCGCGCCGGTTGACGGACCGCCGGGTGGCGTCTGCGCCACCGGGCGGTCGATCCCGCTCATTTCCGTTCGCGCGGCCATTCGAGCCGCGACCCAATCCATGGACACCCCAATGAAACCCTTCATAGACACGCCGACGCGCAGCGTCGCTCTCGCCCGCTTCCGCAGCATCGAGGAGCGGATCGGCCTCGCGGCTTTCACGCTCATGCTGCTCTTCGCCCTCTCGCGTCCGCTCTGGGCGCACGAGTTCAAGCTCGGGGAGATCGAGATCGACCACCCCTGGTCGCGCGAGGTACCGGCCGGCGCCAAGGTCGCTGCCGGCTACCTGGTGCTCAACAACCACGGAGCGGAGGCCGACCGCCTCCTCTCCGTGAGTTCGGCAATCGCCGGCAAGACGGAAATCCACGAGATGAGCGTCAATGCCGACGGCGTGATGACCATGCGCCCCGTCCCGGACGGCATCGACATCCCCGCTCATGGCGAGGTCGCGCTGAAGCCCGGCTCCTTCCACATCATGTTCATGGACCTGAAGCAGGAGCCCAAGGCCGGCGTGAAGTTCCCAGGAACCCTGACCTTCGAGAAGGCCGGCACGGTGGACGTCGAATTCGCCGTCGAGGCGAAGAGCGGCGAGGCCGATCACTCGCAGCATTAGGCGGCTCTGGTTTCGGGAGCAGCGCCTGCGCCGGCCTGCATCTGGCTCCCGAACCACGAGGGCGCCAGCCGGACAGGGGAGCGGGAGCACGACGTGGCGCCCCCGCCCCTTCCCCGTTAAGCTGACGCAGTCCATCGACCTGTAGGGAGAGCCGCCATGCCGGACACCTGGTTCGAGATCCGCCCAATCTCGCCCGGCGTCACGCTGATCACGGAGCCCTTCGTCCACCCCTTCTTCCGCGCCAATCTCTACCGGATCGAGGGTCGCGACTTCGACATCCAGCTGGACTTCGGCAACGGCGTCGCCAGCCTGTCGGCCGCCCTGCCGGGCTCCGGCAGGCCGGTGCTCGCGGTAGCTACCCACGCGCATGTCGACCATGTCGGCAGTTTCCACGAATATGCGCGCCGCGCCGGCCATGAAGCCGAGGCCGAGGTCTTTTCCACGATGAACGACGAAGGCACCTTCGCATCGTGGTTCGTCAATCATGAGGACATTCTGGAGCGGCTGCCGGAACCCGGCTATCGGCTCGAGGACTACAGGCTCATGCCGGCACCGCTGATCGAGCTGCTCGGCGAAGGCGACAGGATCGATACCGGCGGCCGCGTCTTTCGCGTGCTGCATCTGCCCGGACATTCGCCGGGGTCGATCGGCCTGCTCGACGAGTGGAACGGCGAATTCTTTTCCGGAGACGCGATCTACGACGACCAGTTGATCGACGACATAACCGGAGCGGATATTCCGGACTATGTCCGCACCATGCGGCGACTGGCCGAGCTCGACGTGAGCATCGTCCATGGCGGACATGGCGCCAGCTTCGGCAGGGCGCGCCTGCACGAGATCGCGCGCGGCTATGTCGAGGACAAGGCGGGACGTTAGACTGAAGGTGCGGTCTTCACTGAACCGCGAAATAATCCTCGATCCGCGCCGCCGCGCGCTTGAGCGGCGGCAGCACGGTGCGCCTCATCTCCGCCACCGAAAAACGCGCCGACTGGGTGGATACGTTGATCGCCGCAGCGATCCTTCCCTGGCGGTCGCGTACCGGCACGGCGATCGAGCGCAAGCCGAGTTCCAGTTCCTCATCGACGATCGCAAACCCTTGCTCCGCGGCCTGCCGCACCCTTTCGGCGATCTCGCCCCGGTCGGTGATCGTCTTCGACGTGTTCGCCTCGATCCGAGCCCCGGCCAGAAATTCGGTCAGTTGCTCCGGCGTCATTCCGGTGAGCAGCACCCTGCCCATCGATGTGCAATAGGCCGGCAGCCGCGTGCCGACCTGCAGGGCGACGCGCATGATGCGGGCGCCGGGAATGCGGGCAACATAAACGACGTCATGCCCCGACAGCACCGCGGCCGAGCAGGATTCGTTCATCCCGGCCGCGACTTCGCGCATGAACGGCTCGGCGAAGGACCAGAGCGATGTGCCTTCGAGCCAGGTCCGCGCCAACGAGAGAAGACGCGGCGACAGCACGAACTGCCGGCCGGTCTGATTGGCATAGCCGGCGGAGGCCAGCGTGAGCAGCAGGCGCCGGGCGCCGGCCCGCGTCAGTCCGGCCCGCTCCGCTGTCTCGGTCAGCGTCAGCCCGGCCGGGTTGCCGGCAAGAATCTCCAGCACGCCCAGCCCTTTCTCCAGCGAGCCGACGAGGTCGCGCGACGGCATGGTGTCAGGCATGGACGCGGTGTTCTCCAAGCGGCAGACCGCCTCATTGACTTCGGCGGCATCGGCCGGATAATATCGCATACAAAACAAAAGTTCGCAATTCGAACTTTCTGGATTGAGGTGGTGCCATGGCGACGTTCCTGCCGCTCAGCCGGGCGGTGTCCGATAACTTGAACGACGGCGACACTGCCGCCTTCGAAGGCTTCACCCACCTGATCCCGACCGCGGCCGCGCATGAGGCGATCCGCCAGGGTTTTAGGGACCTGACGCTGGTGCGCATGACGCCGGACCTTGTCTACGACCAGATGATCGGCATGGGCATGGCCAACAAGGCGGTGTTCTCCTATGCCGGCAATCCCGGCGTCGGGTTGCTGCGGCGCCTCCGCGACGCGGTCGAGAACGGCTTTCCGCAGCCGCTGGAGATCGAGGAGCATTCTCACGCCGCCATGGCCAACGCCTACGAGGCGGGCGCGGCCGGTCTGCCCTGCGCGGTCTTTCGCGGCTATCGCGGCGCCGAACTGGCTAGGGTCAATCCGAACATCAAGTCGATCGTCTGCCCCTTCACCGGCGAAAAACTGGCGGCCGTTCCAGCGCTCAGGCCGGACGTAACCTTCATCCACGCGCAAAAAGCCGACCACAAGGGCAACGTGCTGGTGGAAGGCATCATCGGCATCCAGAAGGAGGCCGTGCTGGCGGCCAAGCGCGCGGTGGTGACGGTCGAGGAGGTCGTGGACGATTTCGCCGGCATCCATCCCAATGCCTGCATCCTGCCGTCCTGGACGGTACATGCGATCGCCGTAGTGCCCGGCGGCTCGCATCCGTCCTACACCCACGGCTACTACGCCCGCGACAATGCCGCCTACCTGGAATGGGACGAGATCGCCTCGGACCGCGAGAGATTTCGGGTGTGGATGCAGGAAAACGTCATCGAAAAGAGCGCCGACGATTTCGCCGGGCGCGTCGCGCATCTGAGGAAAGCGGCATGAGCGACTTCACGCCCAACGAGATGATGACGATCGCCGCCTCGCGCGCGCTGAGGAGCGACGACGTCTGCTTCGTCGGCATCGGCGCGCCGTCGGCCGCCTGCAACGTGGCGCGGCTGACGCACGCGCCGGACATCACGCTGATCTACGAGAGCGGCACGATCGGCACCGCGCCCGACGTGCTGCCGCTGTCGATCGGCGACGGGGAATTGTGCGAGACGGCCGTCACCACGGTCCCCGTGCCGGAGATGTTCCGCTACTGGCTGCAGGGCGGTCGCGTCACCATCGGCTTCCTCGGCGCCGCCCAACTGGACAAGTTCGGCAACATCAACACGACCGTCATCGGCGACTACGCGCACCCCAAGACCCGGCTGCCCGGTGGCGGCGGCGCTCCGGAGATAGCCACCTCGTCGCAACAGGTCTACATCACCATGGCGCAGTCGAAGCGCGGTATGGTCGAGAAGATCGATTTCTTCACCTCCTTCGGCCATGGCGACGGCGGCGATCATCGCAAGCGCCTCGGTATTGACACGGTCGGCCCGACCCTGCTCATCACCGACCTCGCGATCTGGAAACCGGATCCTGAGACCAGGGAGTTCACCGTGGTCTCGCTGCATCCCGGCGCCACCCGCGAGACGGTGCAGGAGACCTGCGGCTGGACGGTGAAGTTCGCCGAGCGGCTGGAGGAGACCCCTGCCCCGACCGAACTGGAACTGAAGACGCTGCGCGACCTGCAGGCCCGCACCAAGGCGGCGCATGCGGGGACCGCGAAGAAGGGGAAGGCGGCCTAGCATGACCGAAGCCTATATCTGCGACTATATCCGCACCCCGATCGGTCGGTTCGGCGGGGCGCTCTCCTCCGTGCGCACGGACGACCTCGGCGCCATCCCGCTGCGGGCGCTGGCCGAACGCAACGCGGCGGTCGACTGGGCCGCGGTCGACGACGTGATTTTCGGCTGCGCCAACCAAGCCGGCGAGGACAACCGCAACGTCGCGCGCATGGCGCTGCTGCTGGCCGGCCTGCCCCAGGAGGTGCCGGGCACCACGATCAACCGGCTGTGCGGTTCCGGCATGGACGCGGTGATCGCCGCCGCGCGCGCCATCAAGGCGGGCGAGGCCGAGCTGATGATCGCCGGCGGCGTCGAATCGATGAGCCGCGCGCCTTTCGTCCTGCCCAAGGCCGACACCGCCTTCTCGCGCAACGCCGAGATCTACGACACCACCATCGGCTGGCGCTTCGTCAACCCGCTGATGAAGAAGCAGTACGGGATCGATTCCATGCCGGAGACCGGCGAGAACGTCGCCGAGGATTTTGCGATTTCACGCGCAGATCAGGATGCTTTTGCCGTGCGCAGCCAGAATAAAGCCGTGGCGGCACAGGAAAACGGGCGACTTACGAAGGAAATCGTTGCGGTGACGATCCCGCAGCGGAAAGGCGAACCCGTCGTCGTCGCCAAGGATGAGCACCCGCGTGCCGGCACGACGGTGGAGACGCTGGCAAGATTGCCGACGCCGTTCCGCGAGGGCGGCACAGTGACGGCGGGCAATGCGTCGGGCGTCAACGACGGCGCGGCGGCGCTCATCATCGCCTCGGAAGCCGCGGCGAGGAAGCACGGCCTGACCCCGATCGCCCGCATCCTCGGCGGCGCGGCCGCCGGCGTGGCGCCGCGTATCATGGGCATCGGCCCGGCGCCCGCGACGAAAAAACTGTGCGCGCGGCTGGGCATTTCGCCAGAGGACCTCGACGTGGTCGAGCTGAATGAGGCGTTTGCCTCGCAGGGCATCGCCGTGCTGCGCGAACTCGGCATCGCCGAGGATGCGGATCACGTCAACCCGAACGGCGGCGCGATCGCGCTCGGCCATCCGCTCGGCATGTCGGGCGCTCGCATCACCGGCACCGCGGCGCTGGAGCTGCGCGAACGCGGCGCGAAACTGGCGCTGGCGACCATGTGCATCGGCGTCGGACAGGGCATCGCGGTGGCGCTGGAGCGCGTGTAAAGGAAAGCTATCAACCAGGACGGCTGGCGGCCAGTACATGGAAAGTGGCAGGACAGCGCCCCGCTGTCCTGCCGACGTTTGCACCGCCTCAAGCCCGACGCGATCCATTCGTCCTCAGCGATGCGCCAAAATGTTCACCAGCCGTCCGAACGGGTCGCGCACGAAGAAGCGGCGCACGCCCCACGGCTCTTCCGCAGGGCCGTATTCGACGGCAATGCCGGCCTTGTGCACGCGCTGGAGCGCTTCGTCGAGATCATCGACCTCGACCGAGATGTCGGGCACCGGCGTTCCCGATCCGCCTTCCGACATGATGCTGACCTGCACGCTCATCGTCTCGGCGTTGCCATAGGTGGCGATCCAGCCGAGATCCATCAGCACGTCGAGGCCGAGCACGTCGCCGTAGAAGCGTTTGGCGGCGACGACGTCATCGGTGGCGATGTTGGCGACGATGCGGTTGACTTTCATGGCCGGCTCCTCGCTCGCGGCGCAGTGCAACAACGCCACCCACCGGTCCCAAATAGGAGCATACCGCCTTCCGTCCAGCGCCCACATTCCGAGCAAGCATGAGCTTGACGAAAGCGAGATTGGACGACGCCGGGCGGAGCGCGGCGCAACCGACCGGCTATCAGCCGGCCGTCCCCATGTTTCCGCGGTCGAAGGTCACGGCCTTGACGACGACGAAAACCGGGCCACCCGGCTGCAGGCCGAGCGTCTCCACCGAACGGCGCGTCACACGCGCGGCCAGGCGGTCGCCGCCGCAGTCCAGCGAGACCAGCGCCTCCGGTCCGCCGTCGGCCGAGATGCCGGTGATCGTTCCTGCAAGCACGTTGAGCGCGCTGATGCCCGGCGGCCGCTCGAGCGATAGCATCACATCGCGGGCCCGCACGCGGGCGCGGATTTTTGCGCCGACCGGCGCATCGACCCGCGGCAGCCGCCATTCGCCGCCGGCGGCATGCAGCACCGTCAACCCGAACGCCTCCTCCTGGCCGGCGACGGTGAGGTCGACCATGGCGCCGGCCTCGCCACGCTGCTCCTCGGGCAGAAGATCGAAACGCGACAGGATATCGGCGGCCGGCCCGCTCGCCGCGACTGTACCGACGGAAAGCACCACCACGTCCGTCGCCAGCCTCGCCACCTCGCCGACCGAGTGGCTGACATAGACGATCGGGATCTTCGTCTCGTCGCGCAGACGTTCGAGAAAGGGCATGATTTCGGCCTTGCGCGCGTCGTCGAGCGAGGCGAGCGGCTCGTCCATCAGGATGAGTTTCGGGCTGGCGATCAGCGCCCGGCCGATCGCCACGCGCTGCTTCTCGCCGCCCGACAGCGAGGCCGGCCGGCGGGCGAGCAGATGGCCGATGCCGAGCAGGTCGACCACGGCGGAAAAGTCGGCGTAGCGCTCCGCGGCGGGCGTGAAGAAGCGGCCATAGCCGAGATTCTGCGCGACCGTCATATGCGGGAACAGCCGCGCATCCTGGAAGACGTAACCGATGCGGCGCCGGTGCTTGGGCACGAACACGCGCTTGTCGGCGTCCACCAGCACCCGACCGTCTACGACGATGCGTCCCTCCCGCGGGCGCACCAAACCGCCGATCATATTGATCAGCGACGTCTTGCCGGAGCCGGACGGGCCGAACAGCGCGGTGAGCCGCCCGCTGCTCTCGAACGCCGCGTCAAGCAGGAAATCGCCTTGCTTGTGGCTGATGCGGACCGACAGCGTCATTCGATTTCGAGCCGCCGGCTGACCCGCCGCGCCAAGAGCTCGGACGCCACCAGGGCGATCATGGCGATGACGATCGACACCAAAGTGAGCCGCAGGGCGCCGAGATCGCCCCCCGGCACCTGGGTGAAGGTGTAGATGGCCGACGGCAGGGTCTGCGTCTCGCCGGGAATGTTGGAGACGAAGGTGATGGTGGCGCCGAACTCGCCCATGGCTTTCGCGAAGGACAGGATCATGCCGGCGATGATGCCCGGGAAGATCAGCGGCAGCGTGATGGTGGAGAACACCCAGGCTGGGTTGGCGCCGAGCGTGCCGGCCGCCGCCTCGAGTTTTTTGTCGACCGCCTCGATCGAAAGACGGATCGCCCGCACCATCAGCGGGAAGGCCATCACTCCGCAGGCCAGCGCCGCCCCCGTCCAGCGGAAGGAGAAGACGATGCCGAAATTGTCGGCCAGGAACGCGCCGACCGGGCCGCGCCGGCCGAAGGTTATGAGCAGCAGGTAGCCGGTGACAACCGGCGGCAGGATCAGCGGCAGATGCACGATGCCGTTGAGCAGCGACTTGCCCCAGAAATCCCGGCGCGCCAGCAGGAAGGCGATGGCGATGCCGAACGGCAGGGCGACGACGGTCGCCCAGACAGACACCCTTATGGAGAGCCGGACCGCGTTCCACTCGTCCGGGCTGAGGTCCAGCCACTCCATGCCTTCACATCATGCCGCTCAGTTGGAGACCGGCGGCACCAGTACCGTGAAACCCTGCTCCTCGAAAAGTGCCTTGGCCTTGGCCGACTGCATGCACTTCAGAAAGGCCGGCGCGGCGGCGCTGTCGGCGCCGGCCGTCACCGCCGCGGGATACTCGATGGGAGGATGCGAGTCCGCGGGAAAGGTGCCGACGATTTTTACCTTGGGATCGGCCTTGGCGTCGGTCTGGTAGACGATGCCGAGCGGCGCCTCGCCGGTAGAGACCAGCGCCAGCGCGGCGCGCACGTTCTCCGCCTGCGCCACCTTGCCTTCGACCGAGGCCCATACGCCGAGCTTTTCGAGCGCCGCCTTGCCGTATTTGCCGGCCGGAACCGCATCGACATTGGCCATGGCGAGCCTGCCGTCGCCGAGCAGCCCGGCAATGTCGAAACCGGGCGCGATGTCGGCGGCGGCAGGCGAATCGGCTGGCGCGACCAGCACGATGCTATTGCCGAGCAGCTTTACCTCGGTGTCCTTCTTCGTCAGATTCTTCTCCGACAGATAAGCCATCCAGTCGAGATCGGCGGAGACGAAGAGGTCTGCCGGCGCGCCCTGCTCGATCTGCTTGGCCAGCGCCGAGCTTGCGGCATAGGAGATCGTCGCCTTGCCGCCGACATCCGCCTCGCAGGCGGTGTTCACCGCGTCGAGCCCATTCTTGAGGCTGGCGGCGGCGAAGATCGTCAAGCCGTCGTCGGCGTTTGCCCCGGGCGCGGCAAGCAGCGCCGTCATTCCGCCGGCGGCCAGCAGCAGCCGCAGCCCCAAGCCGTTGCATTTCATCGCGACAAGTCTCCATTCATGACAAATGCGTCCGCTCACACGGCACGGCGGCATCGATATATTCAATCAAACATAACTCTTGGCGTTTGTCCAATGGCAAAGCTGTAGGGAGTCCGGCGATAGCCCCGTGTGTCATGCCGTCGGATTTCCGAGCAGGCGCAGCGCATCCCCATCGGGGAACTGCTCCGGCGATGGATGGCTGGAAAGCTTCCGGCGCGGCGACCAAACGATCTCGGCCGCGAGCGAACCGCCATCGCTATAGCTTCACTGAAATAGCCCAGGGGGTCGGACACGTTTTGACGAAAACCCGTTGTCCGCCTGTCACATTCGGCCGATACTCCCCGATGCGAAGCAACCCCTTCGCCAATGACAAAACGGGAGTGAAACCATGAAGATCAACGGCGTGGCGGCCGTCACCGGCGTCGCCTTCACCCTGCTTTCCACCACCTCCTCCTTCGCTGTCACCGAGATCTCCTGGTGGCATGCCATGACCGGCGCCAACAATGAGGTCGTCGAGCAGCTTTCGAAGGAGTTCAACGAGAGCCAGAGCGACTACAAGGTGGTGCCGGTATTCAAAGGCACCTATCCGGAGACGCTGAATGCCGGCATCGCCGCCTTCCGCGCCAAGCAGCCGCCGACGATCATGCAGGTGTTCGACGCCGGCACCGGCACGATGATGGCCGCCGAGGGCGCCATCAAGCCGGTCGCCGACGTGCTGGCAATGGGAGACAAGCCGTTCGACAAGAGCCAGTACCTGCCCGGCATAGTCTCCTACTATTCGAAGCCGGACGGCACCATGCTGTCCTTCCCCTACAATTCCTCCTCGCCAATCCTCTATTACAACAAAGACATCTTCCAGAAGGCCGGCCTCGACGTCGACAACCCGCCGAAGACCTGGAATGAGGTCTGGGAGGCGGCCAGGAAGATCAAATCGAGCGGCGCCGCGCCCTGCGGCTTCACCTCGACCTGGCTCACCTGGATCCACACCGAGAATTTCGCCGCTTGGAACGATTATCAGTGGGGCACCAACGAAAACGGCATCGCCGACCTGAATGTCGAGCTGAAGATCAATGCCGAACCCTTCGTGAAGCATTTCCAGGCGCTGGCCGACCTCGCCAAGGACGGCACGTTCAAATATGGCGGTCGCACCTCCGAGGCCAAGCAGGTCTTCCTGGCCGGCGAATGCGGCCTGTTCACCGAATCCTCCGGCGGCCTCGGCGACGTCGTGAAGTCGGGCATGAATTTCGGCACGGGCATGCTGCCCTACGATACGGAGCCGCAGAATACGATTCCCGGCGGCGCCTCGCTGTGGGTCTTCGGCGGCAAGTCGGATGAGGAATACAAGGCCGTCGCCGCCTTCTTCAATTTCCTGTCGCAGACCGACATCCAGGCCCGCCTGCACCAGGTCTCTGGCTATCTGCCGGTGACACTTGCCGCCTACGAGAAGACCAAGGCGGACGGCTTCTACGAGAAGAATCCGGCGCGCGAGATCCCGATCAAGCAGATGATGGGCAAGGCCCCGACCGAGAATTCCAAGGGCGTGCGGCTGGCCAACCTGCCGCAGGTCCGCGACATCCTGAACGAGGAATACGAGAAGATGCTGGCGGGCGATCAGACCGCCCAGCAGGCGCTGGACAACGCCGCCCAGCGCGGCAACAAGGCGATCCAAGAAGCGCTGGGGAATTGATGCGGGCCGACGTATTCTCCCCCCTCGAGGGGGAGATGGCCGCGCAGCGGTCACAGGGGGTTGGTGGGGCAGCGCACCGACCTTTTTTGGAACGCACGCGAATTCGTGGCGTCGAGCACTGCCGCTCGTGCCCCACCCAGTGGGCTGCACCCGCCGACCTCCCCTCAAGGCGGAGGTAATGCCCTCATGACACCCCGCGTCGTCTTTCCCAACAAGATCCTGCCCTATCTGCTGCTCGCGCCGCAGCTCGCCATCACGCTGATCTTCTTCTACTGGCCGGCCTCCCAGGCGCTCTATCAGTCGATGCTGCGCGAAGACCCGTTCGGGCTGAAGACGCAGTTCGTCTGGTTCGCCAATTTCCGCAAGGTCCTGGCCGATCCGAACTACGTGAACTCGCTCTACGTCACGGTGGTCTTCTCCGTCGCCACCACGGTGGTGGCGATGGCGGTGGCGCTGCTGCTGGCCGTCATGGCCGACAAGGTGGTGCGCGGACGCGGCATCTACCGCACGCTGCTCATCTGGCCCTATGCGGTGGCTCCGGCGATCGCCGGCATGCTGTGGCTGTTCCTGTTCAACCCGTCGATCGGCTCGCTTTCCTATGCCTTGCGCGCGATGGGTATCGCCTGGGACCCCCTGCTCAACGGCAACCAGGCCATGGTGCTGGTGGTGGCCGCGGCCGCGTGGAAGCAGATCAGCTACAACTTCCTGTTCTTCGTCGCCGGCCTGCAGGCGATCCCAAGGACGCTGATCGAGGCGGCGGCGATCGACGGCGCCGGCGAGACGAAGCGGTTCTGGACGATCGTCTTCCCGCTGCTCGCGCCGACCACCTTCTTCCTGCTGGTGATCAACACCACCTACGCCTTCTTCGATACCTTCGGCATCATCCACGCGGTGACCGGCGGCGGCCCCGGCAAGGCGACCGAGACGCTGGTCTACAAGGTCTACAATGACGGCTTCGTCAATCTGATCCTCGGCGACTCCGCCGCCCAGTCGGTGATCCTGATGGCGATCGTCATCGCGCTCACGGCCGTGCAGTTCCGCTACGTCGAGAAGAAGGTGCATTATGGTTAGGCGCGGCGCATTCTCCCCCCTCGAGGGGCAGATGTCGGCGAAGCCGACAGAGGGGGTCGCCGAGGCGGCGCGCCAAGTATCCCTCCCCCTCGAGGGGAGGGTGGCCGCGAAGCGGCCGGGTGGGGTAAGTCCGGCAGCGCGCCGGCCCTTTCTGAAACGCACGCGAACAACAGGGCGTCGAGCACGGCCGCTCGTACCCCGCCCGGCGGGCAGCGCCCGCCGACCTCCCCTCAAGGGGGTGGAGCCGCGCCGGGCCGGGCGCCGAGAACCTTTCGTCGCCGGCGAAAGGTTGGTTCCTCCTGAGGCTACCCCCTCCGCCGCCTTCGGCGGCACCTCCCCCTCGAGGGGGGAGGAAAGCCCGTGATCGGCTCCTCCCCACTCCGCACCTACATCGCCCATGTCCTGCTGATCCTCGGCGTGGTGATCGTCGCCTTCCCGATCTACTACACCTTCGTCGCCTCGACGCAGACGCTGCAGACCATCTTGCGCCCGCCGCTACCCCTGGTTCCCGGCGACCGGTTCTTCGCCAACTACTACGAGGCGATCTTCGGCGGCGTCGGCCGCATCGGTGGGGTCGGCGTCGGCACGCTGCTGTTCAATTCGACGGTGATGGCGCTCGGCATCGCCGTCGGCAAGATCGTCATCTCCATCCTGTCGGCCTATGCCATCGTGTTCTTCCGCTTCCCGCTCAGGATGACCTTCTTCTGGCTGATCTTCATCACGCTGATGCTGCCGGTCGAGGTCCGTATCCTGCCCACCTACAAGGTGATGGTCGATTTCGGGCTGATCGACACCTATGCCGGGCTGATCGTGCCGCTGATCGCCTCGGCCACCGCGACGCTGCTGTTCCGCCAGTTCTTCCTGACCATTCCCGGCGAGCTGGTCGAGGCCGCGCGCGTCGACGGCGCCGGGCCGTGGAAGTTCTTCAAGGACATCCTGCTGCCGCTGTCGCGCACCAACATCGCCGCGCTCTTCGTCATCCTTTTCATCTACGGCTGGACACAATATCTGTGGCCGCTGCTGGTCACCAACCGCAACGACATGAACACCATCGTCATCGGTCTGAGAAAGATGGTGTCTTTCGCCGATGCCGACACGGAATGGCATCTCGTCATGGTGACGGCGGTGCTGGCCATCCTGCCGCCCATCCTGGTGGTGGTGCTGATGCAGCGGTGGTTCGTGCGCGGTCTCATCGAAACGGAGAAGTGAGTGGCCACCGTCGACCTGAAGGACGTCCGCAAGACCTATTTCGGCAATGTCGAGGCGGTGAAGGGCGTCTCGATCGCCATTCCCGACAAAGCGCTGTGCGTGCTGGTCGGGCCGTCGGGCTGCGGCAAGTCCACGCTGCTGCGAATGATCGCCGGGCTGGAGGCGATCACGTCGGGAACCGTGTCCATCGGCGAAAAGGTGGTGAACACCGTCGGCCCGGCCGAGCGCGACATCGCCATGGTGTTCCAGAACTATGCGCTCTATCCGCACATGAACGTCTACGACAACATGGCCTACGGCCTGCGCAACCGCGGCACGCCGAAGGAAGAGATCGACGCCCGCGTGCGCGCCACCGCCAAGACGCTGGAACTCGCGCATCTGCTGGAGCGCCGGCCGCGCGAGCTTTCCGGCGGCCAGCGCCAGCGCGTCGCCATGGGCCGGGCGATCGTGCGCTACCCGAAGGTGTTCCTGTTCGACGAGCCGCTCAGCAATCTCGACGCCAAGCTGCGCGGGCAGATGCGGGTAGAAATCAAGAGCCTGCAGCGGGCGCTCGGCGTCACATCGGTCTATGTCACCCACGACCAGCTCGAGGCGATGACGCTGGCCGACATCCTCGTCGTCATGAATGCCGGAGAGGTCGAGCAGATCGGCGCTCCGCTCGACGTGTACGAGAAGCCGGCTTCCACCTTCGTCGCGTCCTTCATCGGCGCGCCGCCGATGAACCTGATGCCCGTAGCCGCATTGCCTGCCGGCCTGACCGCGCTGGCTGCGCACGCCGATGCGGCAACCCTGGGCTTCCGTCCCGAGGACGCGACATTGAACCCCCGCGGGGGCGGGGCTTCAGGCAATGGAGCGGCCGGCCTGTCTCTCGAGATGGCTGTCGAAGGCGTCGAACCGGTGGGGGCGGAGAGTTTCATCTACTGCCGCATGGCCGGCGAGCGCCTCGTCCTGCGTGCCCCCGGCCGCACGGCGACGCAGGCGGGCGACAGCCTGTCGGCCATGGTCGATACCGCGAAACTCCACTGGTTCGACGCGGCCGGAAAGCGGCTGTGACGGACTTTCCGATCGTCGGCCGCTATGCTGACGGGCGTTCCGATTCGTGCTGAGCCCGCCATGACGACCGATCATCGTTCGACACCTTCAGGCAAGCCGCGTGCCCGCGCCTTCGCCATTCCCTTCGACGGCGAGCCCGGCCGCTGGAACGCCATCACCGACGTGCCGGGCGTTTCGGTCGGCTATGTCACGCTGGTTTCCGGCGACGGTCCGCTCGCCGCCGGCAAGGGACCGGTGCGCACCGGCGTCACCGCCATCCTGCCGAGACCGGTGGCCGAGCTGGCGACGCCGGTCTATGCCGGCATCTTCAGCGCCAACGGCAATGGCGAGTTGACCGGCTCGCACCTGATCGAGGAGATCGGCGCCTTCAACTTTCCCATAACCATCACCAACACGCATTCCTGCGGTGTCACCCGCGACGGCACTTTGCGCTGGCTGAACAAGGCTTTGCCGAAGGCCGTTGAATCGGCCTGGGGCCTGCCGGTGGCGGCTGAGACCTATGACGGGTTCCTCAACGACATCAACGGCCATCACGTAACCTTCGAGCACGTGTCGCAGGCGCTGGACACGGCAGCCTCCGGGCCGATCGAGGAAGGCAGCGTCGGCGGCGGTACCGGCATGGTCGCTTTCGGCTTGAAGGCCGGTTCGGGCACGGCCTCGCGGCTGGTCGACTGGCAGGGCCAGCGCTTCACCGTCGGCGTGTTCGTGCAGGCGAACTTCGGCAACCGCAAGAACTTCACCGTGCGCGGCCTGCGCGCCGCGCCAACCTTGTCGCAGCCCGAACTCGTGGAGAAGACGCTGCGTGCCGAGAAAGGCTCGATCATCGCCATCGTGGCGACCGACGCGCCGCTGCTTACGCATCAGCTCAAACGCCTGGCGCGGCGTGTACCGCTCGGCGTGGCGATGACCGGCGGCCTCGGCTATCACAGCTCGGGCGACATCTTTCTCGCCTTCTCGACCGCCAACGCGGAAGCAGCAACCGCCGAGGCTGGAAAGCTTTGCCGGGCGGACTTCATTCCCGATTGCGACATCGATCCGTTTTTCGACGCTGTGGTGCAGGCGACCGAGGAGGCGATCCTCAACAGCCTCGTCGCCAACGACGACATGACCGGCCGCGACGGCAATTTCGTGCCGGCCCTGCCGAAGGAGTGGCTGGGACGGACCTTCCCTGCGGCGAGGTAGGTTACGGCCCCGCCGGCTTCGGCAGGCCCTCGCCCTCATAGACCGGCACGCCCTCGATCATCGTGGCCAGCACCTTGCCTTGGGAAATCTCGGTCGGCGGCACCTTGGTGATGTCGCGGTCGAGCACGACCACATCCGCGCGCTTGCCCACGGTCAGCGAGCCGGAATTGTCCTCGTCGAAAGCGGCATAGGCGCCGTTGATCGTATAGGCCGCGACCATGTCCATCACGTCGAGCTTGTGCTGCGGCGTCAGCACCTTGCCGTTGGGGTCGGCGATGTCCTGCCGCAAGACGCCGGTCTGGATCGCCTCCAGAGGGTTCATCGACGATACGCTCCAGTCGCTGCTGCCCGCGAGCGTCGCGCCGGCGTTCTTCAAGGCGCCGAAGGGATAGAGCCATTGCGAGCGTTCCGGCCCGATCTTCGGCTCGGTCAGGTCGACGATATAGGTGTCGGGATAGGCCCACAGCGCCTGGATGTTGGCGATGGCGCCGAGTTCCTTGAAGCGCGGGATGTCGGCCGGGTCTATCAGCTCGAGATGGGTGATCTGGTGGCGGCTGTCGCGCGCGCCGTTGGCCTTCCGCGCCGCCGCATAGGCGTCGAGCGCCATGCGCACGGCGCGGTCGCCGATCGCATGTGCGTGCAGTTGCAGATTGACCCTGTCGGCCGCGACTGCAACGGCATCGAGTTGCTCCTGGGTGAACAGCGGGTCGCCGGCTGAATTGGAGCCGACATAGGCTTCGAGCAGCGCCGCCGTGCCGGTCTCGATGACGCCGTCGACGAAGAGCTTCACCGACGTCACCTCGAGGTGCGGGCTGGTGTAACGGTTCTTGAGGCCAAGCACGCGCTGCGCGCCTGCCGCGCCCTCCTCCGCCTCGATCTTGACGGCGGCCTCCACGTTGAGCTTGAGTTTTTCCGCGCCGTCGGCGCGCTGGTAGCCGGCCAGCATCCACTCCGTGGCGGAAGGATCGATGATGGCGGTGATGCCGTAGCTCAGCGCCTCGGTCTGGCCCTTCTCCAGGCCGGCATCCACCTGCGCCTCGGGATAGTCGGGCAGAAGGTCGCCGACGAGCGCCATCGCGGTCTCGCGCAGCAGCCCGGTCGGGTTGCCCTGCGCGTCGCGCTCGATGCGCCCGCCTTCCGGATCCTTGGTGCCGGCATCGATGCCTGCCGCCTTCAGCGCGGCTGAGTTCGCCCAGCCGGAGTGGCCGTCGACATCCTCGAAGTAAGCCGGTCGGTCGCCGGTGATCGCGTCCAGCGCCTTGGCGGACGGATCCTTGTACACGGCAACGCTCCAGCCGCCGCCACGCAGCCAGGCACCGTCAGGCAATTTGGACAGCGTCGGCTCGATGGCGGCGCGCAGCCCCGCTTCGTCGGCGACATCCGTCAGGCTGATGTCCTCAGCCGCGGTCGCGCTCCAGATCAGGTGATTATGCGAGTCCTGGAAACCGGGCAGCACCAGCGCGGTTTCGGGCAGGTCGTAGACCGTCGCTCCCTTAAGGAAAGGCGCGATGTCCTCGGCCGAGCCCACCGCCGCGATGGCGCCGTCGACGAGCGCGATCGCCTGCGCCTCCGGTTTGGCGGGATCCATGGTGAGCACACGTGCGCCACGCAGCACGATTGCGCCGTCCGCGGCCGCCGCGGCGGTCCCGAGAAACAGCACAATTCCCGCAACCGCCAAGCCGGTGCGGCATCCTCTTGCCGTCATGATGTCCTCCCCTGCCCCTCTGCCGGCTTTCAGGGTACAGGGCAGGCAAGGCCCGTAAGGCGGCGTCACATCGGTACGGGCAGGCGCCTCCGCTCGGCGGTTCGGGCGCCACGGACTGCACGTCATGCGCGTCGTCGTTCCCCGCGCCGGCTCACACTCTGCGACCATCCGTCGCAGGAATTTGTCGCATAAATGAAGCATGATGCGCCTTCGGCGACCTTGGAGGAGGAGTCGAGTCGATACTCGACGCGCCGGGAGGAACGGAGCATGGCGATTGCGCTTGCACTCGTTCTCGTTGTTGTGGGCTCGGTGCTCTTTCACCTCTTGAGCCCGTGGTGGTGGACGCCCATAGCGTCCAACTGGGACTATATCGACCACACCCTCGTCATCACATTCTGGATCACCGGCGTCGTCTTCGCCGCCGTGGTGCTGTTCATGGCCTATTGCGTCTGGCGCTTCCGCCACAAGGAAGGCGCCAAGGCGCATTACGAGCCGGAGAGCAAGCGGCTGGAGACCTGGCTGACGGTCGTCACCGGGATCGGCGTGGCGGCGATGCTTGCCCCCGGCCTCTATGTCTGGAGCCAGTTCATCACCGTTCCGGACGACGCGACCGATGTGGAGGTGATCGCCCAGCAGTGGCAGTGGAGCTATCGCCTGCCGGGCGCCGACGGGAAGCTCGGCACCTCCGACAGCCGCCTGGTCAGCGCGGAAAACCCCCTCGGCATCAATCCGGAGGATCCGAACGGCCAGGACGACGTGATCGTCGAGGCCGCCGACCTGCACCTGCCCATCGGCAAGCCGGTCAAGATGCTGCTGCGCTCGATCGACGTGCTGCACGATTTCTACGTGCCGGAGTTCCGCGCCAAGATGGACATGGTCCCCGGCTCGGTGACCTATTTCTGGTTCACGCCGACCCGCACCGGCAGCTTCGAGGTGCTGTGCGCCGAACTCTGCGGCACCGGGCACGGCTTCATGCGCGGCGTCGTCGCCGTCGACACGGAGGAAGACTACCAGGCTTGGCTGCAGGAGCAGTCGACCTTCGCCCAACTCACCGCTCCCGAGCAGGTCGGCGCGGCCGAGATGGTGCAGCCATGAGCAGGGAGGCGGCGGCATAGCGGAATTCTGCATGTGACGCGGCCCGGACCGCCCCGGGCCTCGCCGGAGGATGAGGAGGTGACGTGATGGTCGATATCACGCCTCGCGCGGTCGATGCGATCCCGCCCGCGGAAGTCCCGGATGTCGAACTCTATCATCCCCATAGCTGGTGGACGACCTACGTCTTCTCGCAGGACGCCAAGGTCATCGCCATCCAGTATGCCGGCACCGCAATGGCGATCGGCCTGGTGGCGCTGGTGCTGTCCTGGCTGGTGCGCCTGCAGCTCGGCTTCCCCGGCACCTTCGACTTCATCACGCCGGAAGCCTACTACCAGTTCGTGACCATGCACGGCATGATCATGGTGATCTACCTGCTCACCGCGCTGTTCCTCGGCGGCTTCGGCAACTACCTGATCCCGCTGATGGTCGGCGCGCGGGACATGGTGTTCCCCTACGTCAACATGCTCTCCTACTGGATCTACCTGCTCGCAGTACTGGTGCTGGTGGCGAGCTTCTTCGCGCCGGGCGGCCCGACCGGCGCCGGCTGGACGCTTTATCCGCCGCAGGCGATCCTCTCCGGCACGCCCGGCGGCCAGCAGGCCGGCATCCTGTTGATGCTGGCGTCGCTGATCCTATTCATCATCGGCTTCACCATGGGCGGCCTCAATTATGTGGTCACCGTGCTGCAGGGGCGCACCCGCGGCATGACGCTGATGCGCATGCCGCTCACCGTCTGGGGCATCTTCACCGCCACCGTGATGGCGCTGCTCGCCTTCCCCGCGCTGTTCGTCGCCTGCGTCATGATGCTGTTCGACCGCGTGCTCGGCACCAGCTTCTTCATGCCTGCGCTGGTGGAGATGGGCGAGCAGCTCTCCTACGGCGGCGGCAGCCCGATCCTGTTCCAGCACCTGTTCTGGTTCTTCGGCCACCCGGAGGTCTACATCGTCGCTTTGCCCGCCTTCGGTATCGTCTCGGACCTGATCAGCACGCATGCGCGAAAAAACATCTTCGGCTACCGCATGATGGTGTGGGCGATCGTCGGCATCGGCGCGCTGTCCTTCATCGTCTGGGCGCATCACATGTACGTCTCGGGCATGCATCCGTGGTTCGGCTTCTTCTTCGCCACCACGACGCTGATCATCGCCGTCCCCACCGCGATAAAGGTCTACAACTGGGTGCTGACGCTGTGGCGCGGCGACATCCATCTCACCATCCCGATGCTGTTCGCGCTGGCCTTCATCGTCACCTTCGTCAATGGCGGGCTGACCGGCCTGTTCCTCGGCAACGTCGTGGTCGACGTGCCCTTGTCCGACACCATGTTCGTTGTGGCGCATTTCCACATGGTGATGGGCGTCGCGCCGATCATGGTGGTTTTCGGCGCGATCTACCACTGGTATCCCAAGATGACCGGCCGCATGTTCAACGAGTGGATGGGCCAGTTCCACTTCTGGGTCACCTTCATCGGCGCCTACGCGATCTTCTTTCCGATGCATTATTTCGGCCTGGTCGGCGTGCCGCGGCGCTATCCCGAACTCGGCGAGACCGCCTTCATCCCCGATTCGGTGCACACGCTGAACGCCTTCATCACCGTTGCCGCGCTGATCGTCGGCTTCGCCCAGCTGGTGTTCCTGTTCAACATGTTCTGGAGCCTGCGCCACGGCCGCGACGCCGGCGGCAATCCATGGCGCGCCACCAGCCTGGAATGGCAGACGCCGACTACGCCGCCGCCGCATGGCAACTGGGGCAAGGAGGTGCCGCTGGTCTATCGCTGGGCCTATGACTACAGCGTGCCCGGCGCGCCGCAGGACTTCATCCCGCAGAACGACCCGTGGCCCGAGAAGGCGGCGCCGGCATGAGCGTCGTCATCGTCTTCATCCTGGTGATCGCCGGCATCTCCTTCTGGTGGCTGGCGCAGCAGCGGCTGATGTCGAAACCCTGGCTCGAACAGGGCGCGGCCGGCGTGCTGCCCGGCCTCGAATCCACGGGTGTCCCGACAGCGAAGCTCGGACTCGGCGTGTTCCTGGCCGTCGTCGGCTGCCTCTTCGCCCTGTTCGCCAGCGCCTATTTCATGCGCATGGAGCTGTCCGACTGGCGCGCGCCGCCCCTGCCCGGCGTTTTGTGGCTCAACACGGCGTTGCTGATCCTGAGCAGCGTCGCATTGCATGTGGCGGTCGTGGCCGCCCGCAGGAACCAGCCGGACATGCTGCGGCTGGCGCTCGTCGCCGGCGGTCTCACGACGCTTGCCTTCCTCGCCGGCCAGATGACGGCGTGGCGGACGCTCGCCGACGGCGGCTATTTCCTGACCGGCAATCCGGCGACCAGCTTCTTCTACCTGCTAACCGGCATGCATGCGCTGCACATCCTCGGAGGCCTTTCCGGGCTCGGCTGGGCGATGGCCGGCGCCTGGCGCGAGGGCGCCTCGGCCCGGATCGCCCAGCGTGTCGAGCTGTGCGCCATGTACTGGCATTTCCTGCTGCTGATCTGGCTGGCGCTGCTGGTGCTGCTCGCCGGCTGGGCCAACGACTTCATCGATCTCTGCCGGCAGCTGCTGACCTAAGGGAGTGGAGGATGGCCGAGACCACCGCAACCGATCACAGACAGCTCAGGCCCGGCCTCAGCGGCGTCGCCGCCGACTGGGCCTCCGACCAGCGGGCGTTCAAGAACGTCTCCTGGGGGAAGTCCATGATGTGGATCTTCCTGCTCTCAGACACCTTCATCTTCGGCTGCTTCCTGCTCTCCTATATGACCGCGCGCATGTCGACGCGCGTGCCGTGGCCCAACCCGAGCGAGGTTTTCGCCCTGCATATCGGCGGCCAGAACGTCCCGCTGATCCTGATCGCCATCATGACCTTCGTGCTGATCTCCTCCAGCGGCACGATGGCGATGGCGGTGAATTTCGGCTATCGGCGCGACCGCCGCAAGACCGCGATCCTGATGCTGCTGACCGCCGCCCTCGGCGCCACCTTCGTCGGCATGCAGGCGTTCGAATGGACCAAGCTGATCACGGAAGGTGTGCGTCCCTGGGGAAATCCGTGGGGCGCGGCGCAGTTCGGCTCCTCCTTCTTCATGATCACCGGCTTCCACGGCACCCACGTCACCTTCGGCGTGATCTTCCTGATCATCATCGCCCGAAAAGTCTGGCGCGGCGACTACGACACCGGTGCGCGCGGCTTCTTTACCAGCCGGCGGGGCAATTACGAGAGCGTCGAGATCATGGGCCTGTACTGGCACTTCGTCGATCTCGTCTGGGTCTTCATCTTCGCGTTCTTCTATCTGTGGTGAGGAAGGGACATGGCTGAAGCGACCGCACACGGGCATCAGGAGATGCATGCCGGCCAGACCGCCGCAGTCCTCACCGACACCCATCAGGAGCACCCGATAAAGCTCTACCTGGTCGTCTGGGTGTGGCTCTTCATCCTCAGCGCCGCCTCCTACATGGTGGACTATTTCCACGTTCAGGGCGCGCTGCGATGGTCGCTGATCCTGATCTTCATGATGCTGAAGGCGGGCCTGATCGTCGCCGTGTTCATGCATATGGCCTGGGAGCGGCTGGCGCTCGTCTACGCCATCCTTGTGCCGCCGATCGCCGTGCTGGTCTTCGTGTGGATCATGGCCGTCGAGTCGGAATACACGCTGTGGACCCGGCTCACCTTCTTCGGGCCCAGCCCGTAGGGACGGCCGCCGACAGCGTTTGAAGTCCCAATCCTTCAGAGACGCCGGCCGGCGTCAGGCTCACGGACAGGAAAGCACAAGCGGAAGTGGCGTCATGGACACGAGAACGCTTCTCATCATCGGCCTTGGCGCCATCGTGCTGCTGCTGCTCGGCTTCTGGATCACGCCGTGATCCGAGCCGTGCTGCCGGGAGGCGCCCGGCCAGTCAAGCGTTGAAGACAGGAGGAATACCCCATGAGAATGACGGCAAGCCTCGCCATGGCAGCGCTACTCGTATCGTCGGCCGCGCAGGCGGACGGCGATGCCGTTGCCGGCAAGAAGGTCTTCAACAAGTGCATGTCCTGCCACGATGCGAAGACCGACAAGAACAAGATAGGCCCGTCGCTGCTCGGCGTGGTCGGCCGCAAGGCCGGCACTCTCGAGAGCTTTGCCGGCAAATTCTCGGACAACATCAAGGAGGCGGGCGCCGGCGGGCTCGTATGGGACGACGCCAATCTGACGGCCTATCTCCGCGATCCGAAAGCTGTCATCCCGAAGGGCAAGATGGCGTTTCCCGGCTTGAAGTCGGACGAGGACCTGGCCAATGTGATCGCCTATCTCAAGGCCGATCCTAAGCCATAGAAGCCTGCAGCGCGGCGACCGACGCTGACGCCGCGGCCTTCCGGCGGATCATGCCAGCCCGCATTTTCTGGATCGGACACGGTCGGCTCGCCCTATTCCGCAAGGCCGGAACGGCGCTTGCTGGCGAAAAGCGCACCCAACCATCCCGTCGAGCGGCATGGTGCCGTCGTTCGCCGGTTTGGAGTTCGGCGAATCGCAACGCTGATGCCGAGAGGCTGTCGACCTACGCGATATTCATGATGCCGACGCCGGCTTCCTGAAAGTTTGTACCGAAATATGTCGACCGCGCGTCCTGGGACATTCGGCGACGCATTCCGGCTTGCCTGACAGAGCTCTGCGACATGTGGCGGTCATGATCGCCGCGGGCGTGGGAGCAGCTATGGCAAGCGAGGTTCTGAATGCCGGCACATGATCGTTCTCTTCCCCAGGCGTCGCTGTCGGTCTTCGACGCAGTCACGATCATGGTCGGATTGGTTGTCGGCATCGGAATCTTCCGGACCCCCTCGCTCGTTGCCGCCAACGTCGACAGCGAACTCGCTTTCGTGGCCGTCTGGGTCGCTGGCGGGCTCGTCACGCTGATTGGCGCGCTTTGCTATGCCGAACTGTCGGCCGCGCATCCGCACGCCGGCGGCGAGTATCATTTCCTGTCCCGCGCCTATGGCAAGCCGCTGGCACTGCTGTTCGGCTGGGCACGCGCGTCGGTGATACAGACCGGCGCCATCGCCGGAGTGGCCTTCGTCCTCGGCGACTACGCGGCGCGGATCCTGCCGCTCGGCGCCTACGGCCCCGCTCTCTACGCTGCGCTGGCGATCATCCTGTTCACAGGGATCAACGTCGTCGGGACCTTGCAGGGCAAGACGCTGCAGGTCGCCGTCACGCTCGTGGAGATCGCCGCGATCGCCGCCATCATCGGCTTCGGCCTGCTGGCCTCCCCGGGACCGGCGTTGGAAGCCGCAGCGCCGGCGCCGCAATCGGCTGCCCTCGGCATGGCGATGATCTTCGTGCTGCTCACCTATGGCGGCTGGAACGAGGCGGCCTATCTGACCGGCGAACTCAAGGACGCACGGCGGAACATCGCCAGGGTCCTGGTGCTGGGAACCGCAATCCTGACGACGCTCTACGTCCTGGCGAACGTCGCGCTCCTTTCCGTGCTGGGTCTCGACGGCCTGCGCGCTTCCCAGGCAGTCGCCGCCGACATGATGGCGCTGGTGGCGGGGCCGTCCGGTACGTTCATCGTAAGCCTTGCCATTCTCGTGGCCGCCGTTTCGACGCTGAACGCGACGATCTTCACCGGCGGTCGCGTCTACTTCGCCATGGCGCGCGACCTGACGCTGCTGCCCCGCGTCGGCGAATGGGACGAGCGCGGCCGCAATCCCGCGAACGGTTTGATCGCGCAGGGTGCCGTCGCGCTGGCGCTGGTGGTGATGGGCGCGGCCACACGCGACGGCTTCCAGGCGATGGTCGATTATACGGCGCCGGTCTTCTGGGGGTTCCTGCTGCTTACCGGCCTGGCCGTGTTCGTCCTGCGGCTCCGGGAGCCTGACCGCGTCCTGCCCTACAAGGTGCCTCTCTATCCGCTGACGCCGATCCTTTTCTGCCTGACATGCGCCTACATGCTGCATGCCAGCCTTGCCTATACGGGCGCCGCGGCGCTCATCGGCGTCGGCGTTCTCGCCGTGGGCGCGGTGCTGCTGCTCTTTCGCCGCAACGGCGAGACTGCCAGACCCAAGCGCTCCCCCGCGCCTGCACCCGCCACGCTTCGCGACTGACGAACCGAAGTCCAACAAGGAGAAGCCCATGTTCAACTTCCGAAAGATCGCCATCGTCTGCACGGTGTCCGCCCTGGCGCTCGGCGGCCCTCTCGTGCCAGCCGGCATGGCCTCCGACCAGGCGTACTCTCCGAAGGTCGGACAGGACGGCAAGGATGTGGTGTGGGTGCCCACGCCGCAAGCACTCGTCGACCGGATGCTCGAGATGGGCGGAGTCACCAAGGATGACTACGTCATCGACCTTGGCTCCGGCGACGGGCGCACGGTGATCACCGCGGCCAGGCTCGGCGCGCGCGCCCACGGCATCGAATACAACCACGACATGGTCGCGCTTTCGCGGCGCAATGCCGAAGCGGCCGGGCTCTCGGACCGCGCCACCTTCGCGCAAGGCGACATCTTCGAATCCGACTTTTCCGAAGCCACCGTCATCACGCTGTTCCTGCTGCCCGAACTGAACCTGAGACTTCGGCCGATCCTGCTCGATATGGAGCCGGGCACGCGTGTGGTTTCCAACTCCTTCGACATGGACGACTGGCAGGCGGATGAACAGGTCGAGGCCGGCGGCGATTGCACGAGCTATTGCAATGCCTACAAATGGACCATTCCGGCCAAGGTGGAGGGCCAGTGGCGCCTGGGTGATGGCGAACTCACGCTGACCCAGACCTATCAGATGCTTGCCGGCACGCTTACCGCCAATGGCGAGACACAGCCCATCAGCAACGCGCGGATGGATGGCCGTTCGATCACCTTCACCGCAGGCGACCGCCGCTATACCGGACAGGTCGGGGCGGACGACACGATGAGCGGCAGCATCGAAGGCGGGGGCGAGTGGAGCGCTTCCCGGCAGGGCTGAAGACAGGGCCGCACCCCACAGCACGACGCGCAGGCAAGCGGCGGAGGCCGAGCTGATGCCTCCATGCCGCCGGCCCGCTGGAGCCAAGCAATTCCGGCCAGGCCGAAATGTCACCCAGGCGAGACCGGCTTCAATGCGCGCAGTAGGCGCCGTCGACCAGGTGACAGCTGCCGGTGACGAAGCTCGCCTGCTCCGACAGAAGGAAGCAGACGAGTTCCGCTACCTCTTCCGGCTTGCCGCGCCGGCCCATCGGCTGCAGCGCCATCATGCGCCGGCCGCCTGCCTCGACGTGTTCCGACAGCAGCGTCGTGTCGATCAGGCCCGGTGCCACGGCATTGATGCGGATGCCCAGCCGCGCATATTCCATTGCCGCGACCTTGGTCAGACCGATGATGCCGTGCTTGGCCGCCGTATAGGCGGCCGCGGTCGGCAAGCCGACAGTGCCTAGGACGGAGGACATGTTGACGATGGCGCCGCCGCCACGCTTCAACATGGCGGCAATCTCGTATTTCATACAGTAGAACACGCCGTTCAGATTGACGCCCATCTGTTCGTGCCAGCTTTCGAGCGGAACGTCGGCAGTAGCCTTGCGGACACCGACGATGCCTGCATTGTTGACTGCAAGGTCCAGCCCGCCGCATGTGCGCACGCTGAATTCGACCAGCTCTTCCACGGCCTGAGCATCGGACACGTCGACGGTGAAGTCGTGGGCCTTGCCGCCCTTGCTCCGGATTTCCCCGGCAACGCCGCTGGCGGTGTCGGCAACGATGTCGGCCACGATGACCTCGGCACCCTCGTCGCCGAGTTGTCTGGCAACCGCCGCGCCGATGCCGGAGCCTCCGCCCGTCACGATCACGACCTTTCCTTCGAAGCGAGGCCTCATGGTTTTGTTTCCTTATGGCCTGGAGCGGCGGAGGGCCGCAGCAAATTGGTTATCGTATGCAATGACATCAAAGCAGAGGGTGTTCCCTGTTTCCATCCCTTGAGCGCGTCTGTACCCAATGCAGCCGGGCCGGCGCGATCACAAGGCGTCCAGTGTGACGTTTTGGAGATACCGGAGATTAAGGCGGTTGTGGTATCTGCCGACGAGTTGTCGAACTTATGGATGGTGAAATTCACGATGACCCGTCGGGGATTGCTACTAGGCGGCCTTGCGCTGATGGTGAGCGGCTGCATGCCGTTCGCGCGTGCGGTGACGCCGCAGACGTCCGCCCACAACGTGCGGATCGATCCGCGCTTCCGCCGCCAGCGGGTGCGCTATTACGGCAGCGAGCCGGCGGGAATGATCGTCGTCAACACCTCGGAGCGTCATCTCTACGCCGTCGAGCCGGATGGCTGGGCGACCCGCTATGGCGTGGGCGTCGGACAGGAAGGATTGTCGCTCAAGGGGATCGCGACCATCGGGCGCAAGGCGGAATGGCCGTCATGGACTCCCACGGCCAACATGATGCGGCGCAAGCCGCATCTGGTCCAGTACGCGGGAGGTGTCCCGGGCGGGCCGCAAAATCCGCTCGGTGCACGGGCGCTGTATCTCTATCGCAACGGAAACGACACGATGTTCCGCCTGCACGGCACGAACGAACCGTGGACCATCGGCACGGCGGTGTCGAGCGGCTGCATCCGCCTGACCAACGAGGACATCATCGACCTCTACGACCGTACCCCCGAAGGCACACGGGTTCTGGTCATCTGATTCGCGCTTCCGAATCAGCGATTGATTCGCCCGGCCGCCTCGCGAACCGCTCCTTCGATAGGATTTCTTAACCGCGCCCGTCGCTTACGGGCGCAAAGTCGCTCCTGAACGGCAGTCCGGAGCGCAGGTGTGTCTTAATTGCACTAGGCTTGGACTCCTTTCACGGCTACCTTGCTGCGACCCGCAACCATTGTGGGACGGTGCCGTTGACACCCATTCCATCGTAAGGAGAGGGATTGCTTATGAGCAAACTTCTAATCGCAGTAGTGGCCGTGATTTCCGTCGTCAGCCTCAGCGGCTGCGAAACGATCGGCAAGGGCAAGGGCAAAGCCCCGGCTCCCGCCGTCGTCGAGACCGGACCGGCTCCTGTCTACAAATAAGGGACTCGTCCCGCTTGGATGTGGAAGGGCTAACCGCCCTTCCACATCGAGCATATCCGGACCAGCGGTCCTTGGGACCGTCGTCGCTTGTTTTCTATAGTAGGTTGAAGACACGGATTGGCTTCTGGTCTGAACTTGTCCGCGTTCGGAAGTGGAATCGCGGGAATGCAATCCATAGTCGGCCGCATACTCTCCGCTACCCTGCTGATGATGGCGGTTACTGCATGCCAGGATACCAGTCCGAGACCTCGCTTCGTATCGGGCGCTGATGATCCTGCCTCTCCGGTCGTTGCCACCGCTGCCGCCGCAGCGCAGCGGCAGGAGACGACGGCGTCGGTCCCCAGCGGCGACCAGCGCTACTTCATCGAATTCCGCTCGCGCTATGCCAAGAGCTACGGCCATACCTATGTCGTCTTCGGCCGTGCCACCAGGACCGGCGAGATGATCAATCCCGAGGTCGCCGGCCTCCATCCCAAGTCGGAAAGCGCCGTTCCCTACGTGCTCGGCCATTTGGTGCCGGTGCCGGCCGAAACCGGCTGGAGCGACGGCGACCTGGAAGAGGAATACCGGTCGGCGAGCTGGCGCGTCATGCTCACCGAGCCCGAATACCGAAAGGTGGTCGCCTCTATCCGCAAGCTGCAGGCGAGTTCGCCCGTCTGGCACGCGGCACTCTACAACTGCAACGCCTTCGTCGCCGACATCGCCCGGTCGATGGGCTACAAGACCCCGTCGATCCAGCTTCGGCCGCAGCAGTTCGTCACCAAACTGCGCGAGATGAACGCCGGAACCCGCGTCTCGCTGACCACGGCCGTCCGAGCGGGCTGAGGTGATCTCGAGCCTGTCGACGGCGCTCGCCGGCAAGATCCTATGGGTGCTGGGCGTCGTTGCCTGGTACGTGGTCCGCTATCCGTTCGAACGGCGGGCGCGGCGCGTGCAAGTGGTCACCAGCCAGCGCACACTATCCGACACGGTCGGCCTGGCTGCCGCGCTGCTCGGCATGGCCGCCCTGCCCGCGATCCATGTCGCGACCGGCTTTCCGAGCTTTGCCGACTATTCCGCCAATCCCTGGAGCGTCGCGCTCGGCGCGATCATCCTTGTCACCGCCCTGTGGACGTTCCGCCGGTCGCACAAGGAACTCGGCCGCAACTGGTCGATCTCCCTGGAGATCCGCGACCAGCACAAGCTGGTCAGCGGCGGACCCTACGCGCTGGTGCGCCATCCCATGTACACGTCCTTCCTGCTGCTCGCGCTCGGCCAGGCGTTTCTCCTGTCGAACTGGGTCATCGGCCTCGCCGGCCTCCTCGGCTTCGCCGTCCTTTTCTTCCTCCGTGTCGACAAGGAAGAGCGTATGATGCTGGAGGCGTTCGGCCCGCAATACCGCGATTACATGGAAAGGACGAAGCGCATCATTCCGTACGTCTACTAGGGGGGGAAGCATGCGAGGCCGCGCCATCAAGCTGTCGGCGGCCAGGCGCCTCGTCGGCGACCTGATGCGTTTTTCGATGAAGGTGCCGAGGGTGACGGTGCAGCGGCGGATGAATCTCGCGCCGCTGCTCGGGGCAAGGACTGCTCAGCAGCCGCGGCCGTCCTGGACCGTGCTGTTCCTGAAGGGATATGCGCTGCTTTGCGCCGAAACACCGGAGTTCCGGCGCGCCTATGTGAAGCTGCCTTGGCCGCAGTTCTATGAATATCCGGCCAGCGTCGCTTCCATCGCACACGAGCGCGAGCATGATGGCGAGCGCGCGGTGCTGCTCAGCCGCATCCGCGCGCCGGAGCGCCGTTCGATCGGCGAACTCGACGCCGCGATCCGCGCGGCCCGATCCACGCCGGTGCTTGAGTTCGGCGAATTCCGCCGAGCCCTCAGGATCGCCCGGCTGCCCGGCCCGGTCCGCTGGCTGATGATGTGGCTGGGACTGAACATCGGCCGCCAGCGCGCCAACTATTTCGGCACGTTCCAGCTCTCCGTCTATTCCGGCTTGGGCGCCGAATCGCTCAATCCGCTGACGCCGCTCACCACCCTGCTCAACTATGGGCCGATCGGCGCCGACGGGTCCGTCGACGTCCGCATCCACTACGACCACCGGGTGATGGACGGTGCCAATGTGGCGCGTGCGCTGGAGCGATTCGAGCAGATCCTGAACGGGCCCGTGGCCGACGAGGTGCGGCGCATCCGCAGCGGCCCTGCCGCGGCGAGGGCAGCGCCGTGACGCGGCCGGAGGTCCGGCCTGCGGTCGTGGTGACCGGCGCCTCGCGCGGCATCGGGCGCGAGATCGCCAAGGTCGCCGCCCGCGAGCGCGGCGCGGTTGTGCTGGTGGCGCGCTCGGCCGTCGATCTCACCGCCGCCGCGGCCGACGTTCGGGCGGCCGGAGGCGAGCCCTTCCCGCTCGCGCTCGATCTCACGGCGGCCGACGCGCCGATATCTCTCGAAGGCTTCCTGGCGCAGAACGGCCTTGCCTGCGATGTGCTGGTCAACAGCGCCGGCTACGGCCTGCGCGGCGCCGCGACGGCGCTTCCCGCCGCCGATCAGGTCGGCATCGTCGACCTGAACATCCGTGCGCTGACCGCCCTCACCCTGCATTTCCTGCCGGGCATGGTCGCGCGCAAGCGGGGCGGCGTCATCAATCTCGGTTCCGTGGCCTCCTTCGTTCCCGGCCCCTACATGGCGCTCTACTACGCCAGCAAGGGTTTTGTGCGCTCCTTCTCCACGGCGCTGCACCAGGAACTGCGGCGCACCGGCGTCACCGTCACCTGCGTTGCTCCCGGCCCCGTCGCGACCGAGTTCCTCGAACGCTCCGGCGCCGGTCGCGCCCGCCTTTTCCAGTACCTGCCGAAAATCTCTGCCCAGGACGTCGCGGAACAGGCGTGGCGCGGCTTCAAGGCCGGTCGCCGCCTTGTGGTGCCCGGCGCGGTGGCGAAACTGGCGATCCTGACCTCGGCCCTCCTGCCGTCGGCGATACTGCTGCCGCTGGTCGGCAAGCTGCAGCGGCGCGGCAACGACCCCTGCCCCTGCGGTTCAGGCCGCCCCTTCAGGAAATGTCATGGCGCCACCGGGCTCCGGCGCTTGCGCGGCTCCGAATGACGCCCCAAGGCGCTTTCGCTTTTCATTGGTTCGAAAAAAGGCCGGGCTCGATAGGCCCGGCCAAATGAAGGTTGATAAACCTCCAGAGGGGAACACCACCCGGCGACAATGGGAGGAGAACCGCCGGGTAGCACGACCTTTATGGGCTTTACGCGTGTAAAAAACCAATCATCAGATTTTCAATTTCCCGTCCCGCGAGAAAAAAACATCCAATTCTGCCGGTACTGATTCGCCCGGATCAGGAATTGATTTCCAAAAGGTCCGCGTAGTGGCGGCGGGCGACGTCCGGATGGGAGCGCAGCCGAGTCTTCAGGAGATTCGCGCCGACATCGCGAAACAGCGGATTGTCCGGATCGCTGGCCGGGCCGCGCGCCTGCGCGGCCAGCTCCTCCGGCAGGTCGAGCAGCGGAATGGTGGCGTCCAGCCGGGCTCCCAAGAAGAAGGGCACCGAGATACGCTCCACCCCGGCAGGCGGCGCAACCACCCGATGGACGGTCGCCCGCAGATATCCGTTGGAGGCAAGTTCCAGAAATTCGCCGATGTTGACGATCAGTGTTCCGGGAATGGGGTCGACGTCGATCCATTTGTCGTCGTAGTCGACCTGCAGCCCCCCGATTCCATCCTGCAGCAGCAGAGTCAGAAAGCCACTGTCCTTGTGGGCGCCGACTCCCTGATCGTCTCCGACGGCGTCACGTCCGGGATAGCGAACGATCTTCATGCGGTGGTTGGCGCCTCCCGCGTGGATGGGCTCGAAGACGTCTTCCGCCTGATCGAGCGCCAGGGCGAAGGCCCGCAGCAGACGTAGCGCAACGGCTGCCGCCTTGTCTTGCCAGCCGAGCAGCGCCGGCTTTAGCTCGGGCAAGGCAGCAGGCCACTGGTTCGGTCCTTCCAGCCGCGTCCAGGCTGGTCCGGCGGGCTGGCGTTCGGGCGCCTTGCGCTCGACGCCGATGTCGAGCTGCTCGCGCCAGTCGGCCCTGCCCTTCGTCAGTTCGCCGCCGGCCCGCGTGTAACCGCGAAACTGCGAGGAGTTGACCATGGCAATGGCCAACTTGTCGGTGTTCGGCAGCGCGAAGAATTTTCGCGCGGTGGTCAGCACCTCGTCCATCCGGTCGATCGGAATGCCGTGGCCGGACAGATAGAAGAATCCGACATCCCTGGCCGCCGAACGCAGATCCGCCAAGAAGGCGCGGCGCTCTGACGGCCCCCTGTCGAAACTGGAAAGGTCGAGGACTGGTACAAGTCTGGTCATGGTGGAGTCCTTCCCTGCAGCCGCGATGCAGCGCCGTCGTGACGGCCGAGACATACTCTTCCGGGCGGCCTCTGATGACAGGCGGCATCGACGCCGAAACAGTGCCATGCTTGCCGACGCGTCTGAAGGAATCGGGCAGCTCGCGGATTCGCGAAGGGAAGATTTCCGAACCAAAGATCGCCCGGCCGACGGGCAAAATTTCCGCAGTCGTACGGGGCGCAAGTCGGGACGTCGGCTCGCATCCTCGGACGAATCGAACGCCATCGGCGACTAGTCGCGTCCGGCCCAGGGCACCAGCGCCCGCTCGATCCTGCGGATGACGAATTCCAGCGCGAACGCCACCGCCGCAATCACCAGGATGCCCATCACCACCACGTCCGTCACCAGAAACTGGGCTGCCGACTGGATCATGAAGCCGAGGCCACGCGTCGCCGCCACCAGTTCGGCCGCCACCAGCGTTGTCCAGCCGGCGCCGAGCGCGATGCGCAGGCCGGTCAGGGTGGAAGGCAGCGCACTCGGCAGCACGACATGCCGCACCACCTGGACGCGGGTCGCGCCGAGCGACCGGGCGGCGTTGATGCGTTCGCGCGAGACGCCGCGCACGCCCGCCGCCGTCGACAGCGCGATCGGCGCCAGCATGGCGATCGCGATGACCAGCACCTTCGACGGCTCGCCGATGCCGAACCAGATGACGATCAGCGGCAGATAGGCGAGCGGCGGGATCGGCCGCAGGAATTCCAGCAGCGGATCGAAGATGCCGCGGCCGATCGTGGTGGCGCCGATAGCCCAGCCGACCGGCACGCCGACGAGCACCGCCGCCGCCAGCGCGGCGAAGACCCTCCCCAGGCTGGCGACAAGATGCTGGAACAGCGTAGCGTCGACAAAACCCTGCTGAGCCACCGACAGGAACTTGCCCCAGACGGCGAGCGGCGACGGCAGGAACACCGGCGAGACGAGTTGCAGCCGCGCCGCCAGCGTCCATGCGAGCAGCAGCGCGAGCAGCGTGACGGCGCTGATCGTGCGCGCCGAGACAGTCCCGCTCCTCCGGCGGACCGGCGGCCACGGCACGGCGACCGGATCGGGACGTTCGGCCTTGGCCACCGGCCGTTCGGAATAGGAGGACATCGTCATGCCGGCTCTCCCTGGAAGATCGCATCGGTCAGGTCGCCGCGGGCCGCCGCGAAGGCCGGGTCCGCCTTGATGTTGCGGATCGGCTCTCCGGCAAGATAGCGGCGGCCGAACGTCGGCTCGAAGACGCCGACCACATGCCCCGGATGCGGCGCCAGGACGACGATCCGAGTGGCAAGGACCAGCGCTTCCTCGATGCCATGCGTGACCATCAGCACACCCGCCCGGCTGGCGGCCCAGATATCGAGCAGCGTGGTCTGCATGCGCTCGCGCGTCAGCGCATCGAGCGCGCCCAGCGGCTCGTCGAGCAGCAGGAAGTTCGGCTCGGCCGCAAGCGCCCGGGCAAGGCCTACGCGCTGGCGCATGCCGCCGGACAGCTCCCAGACGCGCTTGTCGCCGCTGCCCTGCAGCTTGACCAGCGACAGCAGATCGTCCGCCCGCCGGCTCCGTTGCGCCGGCGCCACCCCGCGCAGCCGCAGGGCGAAGGCGACGTTCTCACGCGCCGTCAGCCACGGGAACAAGGCGTCGTTCTGGAACACGACGGCGTGGTCGGCGCCCGGCTGGACGATCGGCTCGCCATCCACGGCCGCCTTGCCATCGGCCGGCGATAGGAAACCCGCGGCGACGTTGAGCAGCGAGGTCTTGCCGCAGCCCGAACGGCCGACCAGCACGACGAACTCGCCGTTGGCGATCGAGAGCGATACGCGCTCCACGGCCGGCCGCGGCTGGCCGTCATAGCGGATGGACACCTGGTCGAGGACGAGTTTCGGCATCGGCTTTCCCGAGGATCATGCTTTTACGAAAGAACGTCCGCCCGCCGGCGGCCCTCATCCCGTCCGGCGTGCGGACGGGGCGCGGCTTGAGGCCAGCCGCATCCCCGTCAGTTGGAGGCGAGCGCCTCGGAGACGTATTTGCTGGTGACGAATTTGGAGTAGTCGGGCAGCACCGCGTCGATCTTGCCCTGCTCCTTCAGGAACTCGGACGTAGCGGCGACCGCCTTGACGGTGCCGCCGCCGAGGAACGTCGTCGATGCCTGCTCCTCGAGCGTCGGGAAGACGTAGCCCTTCAGCAGTCGCGGCACCTCCTCGGCCTTTGCGCCGGTCAGCCTGGCGATCTTCTCCGCCTGCGGCGACGCCGTCGACCACGCTTCCGGCTTGGCGAGATACTCTGCATAGGCCGCGCCGGTGACGTTGACGAAGTCGCGCACGGCTTCCGGATGTTCCGCCGCGAAGTCGGCGCGCACGATCCAGGCGTCGAAGGTCGGCGCGCCCCATTCGGCCACTTTTGCCGAATCCAGCACCGTCTTGCCGCGGGTTTTGATCTGGCCGAGCGCCGGATCCCAGACATAGGCTGCATCGATGTCACCGCGCTCGAAGGCGGCGGTGATCTCCGGCGGCCTGAGGTTGAGGATCTCGACCGACTTGGGATCGACGCGCTCATGCTTCAGCGCCGCCAGCAGACTGTAGTGGGTGGTCGAGACAAAGGGCACGGCCACCTTCTTGCCGGCGAGGTCGGCTACTTTTTCCACGCCTGAGCCGTTGCGGGCGACCAATGCTTCGGATTCGCCGATGAGGCCGACGACGAAGATCGTCTCGATCGGTAGTTCGCGGCTGGCCGCGGCGGCCAGCGGGCTCGACCCGACATAGCCGATGTCGACCGCGCCGGAGGCGATCGCCGCAATGACGTCGGCACCGGAATCGAACTTGCGCCAGTCGATGGCGGCCTTGGTCGCCGCTTCGTAGGCGCCGTCGGCCTGCGGCACCTTTGATGGCTCGACGACCGTCTGGTAGGCGATGGTGATCTTGAGGTCGTCGGCCGAGGCCGGTGCGACGGTGACCGCGGCGGCGAGCGCCGCCGTCGAGAGCAGGAGCATGCGCCGGGAAAGAATGGACATGGATGTGACCTCCAAAGGATGACACCTCCATGATCCCTTAATTCTATCGTTCTTGTAGAGTTAATTCATTCCACAAGAAGTACTCCGCCGGAAAAAGATTCCCGGCACAAGCGTTGCGGTGGGCATTTCGGGATCGCGTACGCCGCGACGGCCTCACACAGTCTTCAGCATGCCGCCGTCGACATAGTAGGTCGAGCCGACCGAGTAGGAGGCCCGGTCGGAACACAGGAAGACGAAGAAGGCGGCTAGTTCCTCCGGCTTGCCGAAGCGCCGGATCGGCGCGTATTCGTCTGCGACGCCTTGGAGATAACCTTCCCAGTCGCCGCCCTTGTCGGCGGTGAGCTGCTTGGCGGTCTTGATCCAGTCCGGCGTGAGGATGAGGCCGGCATTGACGGTGTTGACGCGGATATTGTCCTTGATCACCTCGTTGGCCAGCGTCTTGGAAAACATCATCAGCGCCGATTTGGTGACGTTGTAGATCGGCTCGTACCAGAGCGGCTGCGTAGCGCAGATCGAGGCATTGTGCAGGATGACGCCGCCGCCGCGCCGCTTCATGCCCGGCACGAGGCCCCGCGCCAGCCGCACCGCCGCCATCACATGCAGTTCCCAATAGTGCTGCCACTTCTCGTCCGGCGCCTCCATGATCGTCTCGTTGCTGCCCGAGCCGGCATTGTTGATCAGGATGTCGGCGCCGCCGAAGCTTTCGACCGCCGCGATCAGCTTTTGCGTGCCTTCGGCGGTGGCGACGTCGCAGGCGACCGGCAGCGTCCTGACGCCATGGCGTCCGGCAACGCGCTTCGCCTCCTCCTCCAGCCGCTCCGGCTGGCGTGCCGCCATGACGACGTCGACGCCTTCCGCGGCCAGCGCATCTGCCACGGCCAGCCCGATGCCGATGCTCCCGCCGGTGATCACCGCGACTTTCCCGCGAAGGTTCAAGTCCATCTCTAAACTCCTATTTGACGATCGGTATCTTCGACCGGTCGATGGTGATGGCAACGGCGGCGACCAGCAGGATGCCGAACACGATGTTCTGGGCGAAGATGTTGACGCCAAGGAAGGTCATGCCGATGCGCACGACCGATATGATCAGGGCGCCGACCAGCGTGCGCCAGATGCTGCCGACGCCGCCGGTGATCGCGGTGCCGCCGACTACCACGGCAGCGATGGAAGGCAGCAGCAGCTCGGCGGCGAGCGTCGGCGAGCCGCTGGCCAGCCGCCCCGCGAGCACTACCCCGGCGAGCGCGGCGAATCCGCCCGACAGCACGAAGGCGATGATCTTCTGGCGGCCGACCTTGACGCCCGACGCGTAGGCCGCCGGCTCGCCGGCGCCGATCGCCGAGCTGTAACGGCCGAAGCGCGTGTGGCTCTGCAGGACATGGGCGCCGACCAGCACGACCAGTCCGATGACAATGACGCCGGGCACGCCGAACAGCGTGCCGGTGATCCAGCTCTGATAGGAGCGCTCGGCATCGGCCAGCGTGATCGACCGCTCGCCCGAGATCACCAGGGCAGCGCTGTAGAGCACGCCGCCCATGGCGAGCGTCGCGATGAAGGACGGGATTTTCAGCCGCACATGCGCCAGCCCGGAGAGGAAGCCGGCTGCCAGCCCGATGGCGATCGCCAGCGCGAAGGCCCCGTAGCCCAGCCGCGCCACCGTCAGTGCCACGACGACGCTGGCCAGCGACGCCATCGACTGGATGGACAGGTCGATGCCGCCGAGCATGATGACGAAGGTGACGCCCGTCGCCAGGATGAACAGCACCGCGGTGTCGCTGGCGAGCTGCAGCAGCGTCGCCGGCTGCAGGAAGACAGGCTGCAGCGTGCCGACCAGAACCACCAGGACGACAAGCGTCGCCAGCGGCAGCCATTGCCGCAGCCGCTCAGCACTCAAGCCGTCGAGACGTCCGTTCATACCATGTGTCCGATCAGATCGACCTGGCGCGGTTTTTCACCAGGATTGGCCGACGTGCGATGCGTGATCTCGCCGTCGCGCATCACCAGCACGGTGTGGCTGAGGCCGATCGTTTCCTCCAGCGTGTCGGAGGTGAGCAGCACGGCGACGCCCTCGGCCGTGACCGCGCGGACAAGCTCGTACACCTCCTCCTTGGCACCAACGTCGAGACCGCGCGTCGGATGGTCGAGGATGAGGATCTTCACCCTGGCATTGAGCCATTTGGCGAGCACCACCTTCTGCTGGTTGCCGCCCGACAGGTTGAGGCAGAGCGCGTTGATGGAGGGCGTCCGGATCTTCAGCCGGTCCACCCAGTTCGACGCCAGCCGGCGTTCCTCGCGCGCGTCGATCAGGCCATGGCGGGTGAGCCCGCCGAGATCGGCCAGCGTGATGTTCGCCGCGACCGGCAGGAACAGCACCAGCCCCTCGACGCGGCGCTCGCGCGGTATGTAGCCGATGCCGGCGTCCACCGCCTCGGCCGGCGTCCGCAGCACCGCCTCCTTGGCTTCGACCAAGAGGCGCCCGCCGTCATGCGGCGCGAACCCGGCCAGCGTGCGCGTCAGTTCCTCGCGGCCCGAGCCGATGACCCCGGCGATGCCGAGAATCTCGCCGGCATGCAGCTTGAAGCTTATGTCCTTGTAGGCGCCAGCCAGCGTCAGGCCGTCGGCCTCCAGCATCACCTCGCTGCGGTGCGGCTTTTGCAGCGGCTCGCGGTAGTACTCGGCCTGCAGGCTGCGCCCCACCATCATCTGGTGCAGCCGGGTGACATCGGCGCCGGCCGCCTCGAGTTCCCCGACAACGGCGCCGTCCTTCATCACATAGATGCGGTCCGACAGCTCCAGCACCTCGTCCAGCCGGTGCGACACGAAGATGAAGGAAGCGCGTGCCTTCAGCGCCCGCACGCGCGCGAACAGGATGTCGATCTCGGCCCGCTCCAGCACCGAGGTCGGCTCGTCGAGCAGGATGACGAGATGGCCGGCGGCGTTCTCCTCCAGCGTCAGCGCCTTGGCGAGCTCGACCATCTGGCGCGTGGCAAAGCCGAGTTCGTCGGTGCGGGTACGCGGATCGACGTCGACCTTGACCTTGGCGAGCTGCCGCGCCGCGGCGTCGTAGAGCCGCCGCCAGTCGACGATGCCCAGCCGCGTGAACTGCTTCTCGTTGCCGAGATAGATGTTCTCGCCCACCGTCAGGTTGGTGAGCAGCGACTGCTCCTGGAACACCATGCCGATGCCCTTGCTGTTGGCATCGGCGGCATCGTGGAAGCGGGTCGGCTTGCCTTCTTTCAGGATCTCGCCGGAATCGTGCTGGTAGACGCCGGAAAGAATCTTCATCAGCGTCGACTTGCCGGCGCCGTTCTCGCCGATCAAACCGACCACCTCGCCGGGACGGATGTCGATCGACACGTGCTTCAGCGCATGCACGCCGGGAAAGCGCTTGTCGACGCCAACCAGCGACAGTACGGGCTGGACGACGGCGGCGCTCATTTGACGATCCGCATCAGCTTGCGGTCGATCGACATGGCCACCGCGGCGATGATCATCAGGCCCTGCACGCCGATCTGGATGCTCGGCGGCACGCCCATCAGCACCATGCCGTTGGCGAGCACGACGACGATGAGCACGCCGACCAGCGTCTGCAGCACGCCGCCCTGCCCGCCCGACAGCGCCGTGCCACCGACGACGACGGCGGTCACGGTGGTGAAAAGCCGGCCATTGCCGATCTGAGCATTGCCGAGGCCGAGCTGCGCCGCCGCGAGGATGCCGCCTATGGCATAGAAGATACCGGCCAGCGTAAAGGCCAGTATGCGCACGCGTGCCACCGAGATGCCGGAGAGCGCGGCAAGCTCCTCGCCGCCGCCGAGCGCATAGATGTGGCGGCCGAGACGGGTATGGTTCTGGATGACCAGCGCGACGACAAGGCATGCGCCTGCCAGCCAGACGCCCCAGGGAAAGCCGAGGAAACGCTCGATCGCCAGCCCCCTCACCCACGGATCGTTGACGCGGATCGCCATGCCGCCGAGCAGCGCATTGGCGACGCCGACGCCGATGAACCAGACGCCGAGCGTCGTCATGAAGGACGGCACCTTGAGCCGCACATGCACCACGCCGTTGACGAAACCGACCGCCGCGCCGGCCGCGAGCACGAACAGCACCGCCAGCAAGCCGTAATCGTTGACGTTGGCGCCGTTCAGCACCAGCATCGACAGCATCACCGCCGACAACGTCAGCACGCCCTCGACCGACAGGTCGATCGAGCCCATCAGGATGATGAAGGTCGCCCCGAGGCCGAGCACCAGCGGGATCATCGCCGCCTGGCTGATGCGCACCAGATTGCCGAAGCTCAGGAAGTTCGGGTTGATCAGCGCGATGATCACGCAAAGCAGGAGGAGGATGGCCAACGGCGCCCACGACGCCAGCCGGAATTTTCGGACCGGCTTTGGCGATTGGGCATGCTCTGTCGCTTCGGTCGTGCTCAGGGTCGCCATTCCGTGATCTGATCGCGCTTGGAAACAAAAGCCGGCGGCTGCGGGACGGGGCGGAGCGGAAGACGCGCGGGCGAGAATTGGCCGCCCGCGCTGCCTCGATCAGTACTTGATCTGGCCGCTGACGCGGCCCCAGATGTCGTTCCAGTCGAGCTGCGGCTCCGACTTGATGTTGCTGTCGTAGAAGGACTGGGCGTTCTCCGCCGAGATGATCACGCCGGTGCCGTAGAATTCGCGATGCTCGTGCCCTTCCTTGGCCGGATCGAAGGTGCCGGTCTTGGCGTGGTAGCCGATCGACAGGCCCATTCCGCCCTGCCAGTACGGGTCCCAGGCGACGGTGCCGGCGAGTTCGCCCTTCTGGATCGCCTCCACCGCAAGCTGGATGCCGTCGATGCCGGTCACCGGCACCTTGCCGGCGCGGCCGTCGGCGCGCAGCGCTTCCACGGCGGCGAGCGCCATGTCGTCATTGGCCGCCCAGATGCCGCCGATCTCGTCGCCGAACTGGGTGAGCCAGGCATTGGTCTTCTCAAGCGCCTCGGTGGCCGACCAGTTGGCCACCTGCATGTCGAGCAGCTTGACATCCGGGTTGTCCTTCAGCGCCTCCTCGAGCCCGGCCTTGCGCTCGATAGCCGGCACGTTGGATTCGATGCCGCCCAGCGCGACGATGCCACCCTTGCCGCCCATCGCCTTGATCAGCGTCTCGGCCATCGCCTTGCCATAGGGCACGCCGCTGAACGAGATATGGGCGACGTAGTTGGGGTCGAAGTCCCAGGGATGCAGGTCGGCCGGCTTGTTCCACTGCGTCACCACATAGGCACCGGCGGCCTTGCAGGCCTCGACGATAGGCCGTGCGTCTGGGCTGTCATTGGGATCGACATTGACGACGCAATTGCCGCCGGTCTTGGCCAGGATCGCCTTGATGTCGGCGATACCCTTCTCGCTGTTCCCTTCGGTCACCAGCGTCACATACTCGGTGCCGACGGACTTGGCGAAGGCGGCGCCACCCTTGTTCCAGGTCGCGTGATAAGGATTGGACAGCGAGCGGATCGAATTCACCACCGTCGGCTTGTCCTGCGCAAGGCTCCGGCTGGTGATGATGGCGGGGAACGCGCCGGCTGCGCCGAGCAGCGTGGCCCCTTTCAGAAAATCGCGACGGCCGAGCGAGCGGCGCATCGTGACGGCAAGGATATGCTTTGTCATGGACGTCTCCTCCCGAATTATGGGCTCCCGGCCCTGCATTCTCCTGACGAATTGGGATCGGCCGGCGATGTCCTCTCATAGCCGGCCGTCAATGCATGAAGGCGGTTCTCCTCCCGCCTGACCCGTCGCGGACATTATCGACAATCCAGTCCTTGGAGGGCGGATTGACGCCCCTGCGATGGGTGTGCATAGCTATGCACGATCGATTATCGCTGTCAATGGCCACATCCGCAAGGGGGAGAGACATGAAGCTCAAGGACAAGCTCGCGCTGATCACCGGCGGTGCCCGCGGCATCGGCCGCGCCATTGCCGAACGCTATGTGGAGGAAGGCGCCAGGGTCGTGATCGCGGATCTTTTGATCGATGAGGCGACCAGGACAGCTGCCGAGATCGGGCCGCAGGCTTCGGCCACGGCCGTCGACGTCAGCCGCCTCGCTTCGATCGAGGAGATGGCGGCGAACGTGCAGGATCGGTTCGGCCCCGTCGACATTTTGGTGAACGGCGCCGCCGTGTTCAACATGGCGCCGCTGGCCGAGATCACCGAAGCCGATTTCGACCGGCAGTTCGACATCAACGTGCGCGGCCTGCTGTTCACCGCCCAGGCCGTCGCCAGGCGCATGATCGCCGCCGGCAAGGGCGGCAAGATCATCAATTTCTCCAGCCAGGCGGGCCGGCGCGGCGAGGCCAACGTCGCCGTCTACTGCGCCAGCAAGGCCGCCGTGATCAGCCTCACGCAGAGCCTCGCGCTGGAACTCATCAAGCACCGCATCAACGTCAACGCCATCGCGCCGGGCGTGATCGACACGCCGATGTGGGACGTGGTGGACGCGCTCTTCGCCAAATACGAGAACCGCCCGATCGGCGAGAAAAAGCGGCTGGTCGGCGAGGCCGTCCCATACGGCCGCATGGGTGTTCCCGCCGATATCGCCGGCGCGGCGGTGTTTCTGGCAAGCGACGACGCAGACTACATCGTCGCGCAGACGCTGAACGTCGACGGCGGCAACTGGATGAGCTGAGCGGGCAGACGGCCGGCAGTTGTCCCAAAAGCCTGGGCCGGCGATGCTGGCAGCCGAATTTTCGTCTAATTCTCGGAGATCGCGTGGACCATACCGGAATCCGGCAGCAGCACAGAACGTCGGACATCGCTCGATGACTGCCCGAAAGAAATCCGCCGCTGCCACGCAGGGCCAGGCCGGCCACGCGGATCTTGTGCGCGAGGCCGGCAAGAAATACGCCTCCTCGGTGGATGTCGCGCGCATGGCCGGCGTGTCGCAGTCGGCTGTCTCCCGGACCTTCAGCGGCGGCGCCAAGGTTTCGGAGGTCACGCGCCAGAAGGTGCTGGACGCCGCAAAGCGCCTCGACTACCGGCCGAGCCTGATCCCGCGCATCATGCTCACCCACAAGTCCAACCTCGTGGCGATCGTCGTCGGCGGCCTGTACAACCCCTTCTACACGACGGTGCTGGATGAGTTCACCGTAAGATTCCAGGCCGCCGGGCAGCAGGTCCTCATCGTCCATGCCGATAGCGACCACGCGCTCGACGACGTCATCCCGAAGCTGGCGAGCTACCGGGTCGACGCGATCGTCAGCGCCCTGGCCGTCCTGTCGCCGCAGGCCGCCGATGCGCTTGCCAGGCTGAGGATTCCGGTGATCTCCTTCAATACCGCCATCCAGAACGACTGGGTCACGTCGGTGTCCTGCGACAATGTCGAGGCTGGCCGCACCATCGCCGACCTGTTCGTGGCGCGCGGCGCCCGCTCATTCGGATTCATCACCGGCCCGGCCGGCAGCCGTGCCAACATCGATCGCCGCAAGGGTTTCGAGGGCAGGCTGGCCGAACTCGGCGCCCGGCCGCCGGCCGTGGAACCTGGCGACTACCGCTATGAAGGCGGCTTCGCCGCCGCACTGAGGATGTTTTCAGGCAGGCAGAGGCCCGAGGCTCTGTTCTGCGCCAACGATCTGCTTGCCATCGGCGCGATCGACGCCTTGCGCCAGTCGCTCGGCCTGCGCGTTCCTGAGGACGTGCTGGTCGCCGGCTTCGACGACATCCCCGCCGCGTCCTGGGCCTCGGTCGGTCTGACCACATTCCTGCACGATGCCGCGGGCATGGTCGACAAGGCTGTCGCGGTCGTGACGGCAGCCACTGCCGGCGGCGCGCCGGCGGTCGCGCCGATGATCGTCTCGGCGCCCCTGATCGAGCGTGCCACGACACGGAGAAGTTGAGCGGCCGAAGACGCGGCTGCGGGGAAGACATGGTTGCGATCCATCGATAGGCTCCCCCTCGATGCTCCCCAGCGCCCCACGACGGAAAGGAACCGATCGCCCATGAGCCGTCCGGAATGAGAGGCGGATTTGCCGGCTCCCTGCTGGTCCTGCTCCTGCTGGCCGGCGGCATCGGCGCTGCATCCGCTTGCCCGGTGCCGCCCGACGCCGTCACTGAACTGCAGACCAAGAACGTCTATGTCGACCGGCAGGGATCCGTAGCAGATCCGGAGATCGCCGCCGAAAATACCGCCAAGCGCCAATCGCTGGAGCGTTTTCTCGATCTGCTGATCGAGACGACCGACCGGTACGGACGCACCGGCGACGAGGCCGACCGGCGCTGCGCGATGGGTCTGGTGGAAGCTTGGGCGAAGGAAGGTTCGCTGCTGGGCTCGTCCTTCTCCGCCCAGGCGGACGCCGTCCGCGTCTGGGCGGCCGGCACGATAGCCGCGAGCCTCATCAAGCTCGATTTCACCAACCGCGAGCAGCCGGCGATCGTGAAGGAATGGCTTTCCGCGCTGGCCCGGGAGCTTCTGGACTACGCCGAGCGCCGCGTCGAGAACCGTGGCGCCAAGGCGCGGACGAACATCTACCACTGGATCGGTTTCGCCGTCGCCGCGACGGGCTATCTCCTCGACGATCCAGAACTGACGGACTGGAGCAAGGGCGTCGCGGAGGAAGCGCTATCCTCGATCCAGGAAGACGGCACCCTGCCGATGGAATTGGAGCGCGGAAGCAAGGCAACCTCCTACCACGCCTTCGCGGCGCAGGCGCTCTTCGGCTTGACCCTCGTCCTGACCAAATCCGCCGGCGAGCCCTTCGTGCAGGACCCGCGGCTGGCACGCCTCATGTCCCTGGTGGACCGGGCCGCGAAAGACCCGGCCACGCTCGCGGACGCGGCGGGCGCACCGCAGGAGCCCGCCGCCTACGCGCGGTCATGGCTTCGCCTATACCGGACAATAGCCGCATCCCCGACACCGGGCCTCGAAGCAGGCAAATGCCCGTCGCTGCGGCGGCTGGGCGGGAACGTATGCATGCTCTACGACGCGATGAACGACGCCCAGTGATTGGCGATCTTCTCAGCTCCGCTGGATGCGCACCGCCGGGATCAGCCCCTGTGGGCGGACGAGCAGCACGGCGATGACGCCGGACAGCACGATGGCGTCGCGGTAAGGCGCGGCCGCCGCAGGCAGCGTCGCCTGCAAAAACACCTCGATCACGCCGAGCAGGAAGCCGCCGGCGACCGCGCCGGGCAGGCTGCCCAGGCCGCCGACGACGGCGGCGATGAAGGCCTTCAGCACGGGAGTAAACCCCATCAGCGGGTCGACGGAGGCGCGCTGCGCCACCCATAGCATGGCGGCGAGCCCAGCGAGCAGGCCGGAGAGGAGGAAGGCGGTGGCGATGATCCGGCTCGCCGGAATGCCCAGCAGCCGCACCACGTCGAAATCCTCGGCCGCGGCACGCATCGCCGTGCCGGTGACCGAGCGGCGCAGGAAAACCTCCAGCGCGATCAGCGCCAGCACGGAGACGACGATGGAGATGGTCGGCCCCACCCCGATGGTGAAGTCGCCAAGTGAGAAGGCGCCGGTCATCCAGCTCGGCATGGCGATCGCCTGCGGTCGCGCCGAGACACCGTTCTGGAAGACGACCTTCAGCAGGCTGGAGACCGCGAAGCTGGTGAGCAGCAGGCTGGTTATGCTGGCACCGCGCATCGGCCGGAAGGCGACACGCTCCATGGCGACCGCCGCCAGCGCGCCGCAGGCGACCGCGGCGAGAACGGCAGCCGGAAAGGGAAAGCCGAGAAACAGCGAGGCCAGCAGCGCATAGCCGGAGACAGTCATCAGCTCGCCATGGGCGAAGTTGATCAATCCGACGATGGAGAAGACGATCGCCAGGCCGAGCGCCAGCAGCGCGTAGACGCCACCGAGGCTCACCGCATTGATGATCTGCTGCGCGACCATTTTTCCTAAGCTCCGAGATAGGCTTGGCGGACGAGGTCGGAGGTGGCGAGTTCCTTCGCCGTGCCAGCCAACACCGCCTCGCCATTGGCAAGCACGGTGGCGCGGTCGGCGATCTCCAGCGCTAGCGCCACGTTCTGCTCGACCAAAAGCACGGTGAGGCCGTTGCGGCGTAAATCGGCGATCAGGTCGAACACCGTGTCGATCATCCGCGGCGCGAGCCCAAGCGACGGTTCGTCAAGCAGGATGAGGCGGGGCTTGGCCATCAGGGCACGCGCGATCGCCAGCATCTGCTGCTCGCCGCCGGAAAGGTTGCCGCCCTTGATGCGGTGGTAGCGCCTCAGAATCGGAAAAAGATCGAGCATCTCTTCCTCGCGCGCCTTGGCTTCAGGCGCCGCGAGATGCATCGCCCCGCCAAGGCGCAAATTCTCTGCCACGCTGAGGCTGGCGAAGATGCGTCGCCCCTCTGGCACCAGCGAGACGCCGCGGCGCGAGATCGTCTCCGGCGGCTTCCCCGTTATGTCTGTGCCGTCGAAGACGATCCGGCCGGCCGCCGGCGCCACCAGGCCGGCAATGGCGCCGAGCGTCGAGCTCTTGCCGGCGCCGTTGGCGCCGACCAGCGCGATGATCTCGCCGCCGCCCACGGAAAGGTCGACGCGGCGCACCGCCTCGACCTCGCCGTACCGGATCTTCAGGGCTTCGACGGCAAGCATGGCGTCACGGCGCCGGGACGTCGGCTGCGTCCGGCGTGACCGTCTCGACATGCTTCTGCTCGCCGCCCTCGTAGCGCATCAGCGCCACCGGCCTGAGCGGCATGCGGTCGGTGCCGGCATAGGTGATCTTGCCGGTAATGCCCTCGAAATCCTTGAGGTTGGCGATGGCGTCGCGGATCGCCTTCGGATCGTCGGAGCCGGCCGTCTTCACCGCCTCGTCGAGGATCAGTCCGATCTCGTAGCCGTTCACCTCATAGGTCGATTCCGGCGCATGGCCGGCATGCTTGGCGAAGGCGGCGTTGAAGGCCTCCAGCTTGCTGCCCGGTTCTGCGTAACCGGCGGCGGTGAACACCACGCCGTCGACCAGGCTGCCGAGCCCCTTGATGGTCGGCGTGCCGATGGCGTCGGCGCCGTAGACGGGGATGGTCACGCCGGCGGCGCGCAATTGCTGGATGAAAGCCGGGAAATCCGGCTCGTAGGCCGCCGTCATGATCAGGTCCGGCTGGTCGGCGAGGCCCTTAATGTTGGTGATTTCAGCCGAAAAATCAGGCTGTCCCATCGTAAAAGTGCCGCGTCCGACGACGGTTCCTCCCTTTTTCTCGAACACTTTTCCGAAATATTCGGGAAGATTGGCGGTGTAGGTGGCGTCCGGCGAGGTGAGCAGGAAGACCTTCTTCTTGCCCTCGGCGATGGCGAAGTCGGCGACTGCGGTCGCCTGCACGTTGTCGGCCGGGTAGGTGCCGAACATGACGTCGCCGACCGCCTCGGTGAGCACCGGCGCGGAGCCGCAGAGCGTCAGCGTCGGGATGCCGAGCGGCTGAGTGAGCTGGCCGGCGGAGATCGACGGGTCGGCGTCGCAGGGCGTGATCATGATCTTGGCGCCGGCGTCGATCAGTTCCTGCGCCACGGTAGCGGTCTGGGCGGTGTCGGAGCGGGTGTCCTTGATGATGAGGTTCACCTTGTACTTGCCGCCGAGCCCACCCTTGGCGTTGAGCTCGTCCAGCGCCATGCGAAGGCCGGCCAGTGCCGGCTGGTCGTAGGGCGCCAGCCCTCCGGTCTGGGCGGTGGCGGCGCCGATGATGATCTCTTCCGCGAGCGCCGGAGCGGCGGTCAGGGCAATGCCGAAGACGGCGGCGCACAGCGCTGCGTGGTGACGGCGGTAAAGGCTCGTGGGCATGTCTTGTCTCCTTCTGTGTTCCCGGTTGTGGTTCAGTCTGTCTTGGCGTCCATGTGGGCGCGGGCGGTGCGGCTGCCGAGATAGGCGGCGACGACGGCCGGATTGGTCTGCACCTCGGGCGGCGCGCCGTCGGCGATGACCCGGCCGTGGTCGATGACGACGACGCGCTCGCACAGATTCATGACCAGCCGCATGTCGTGCTCGATCAGGATGACGCCGATGCGCCGCTCGGCGCGCACCGTCGCGAGGATGGCAACCAGCTCCGCCGTCTCCACCGCGTTCATGCCCGCCGCCGGCTCGTCGAGCAGCAGGAAGCGCGGCTTCAGCGCCAGAGCGCGCGCCACCTCGAGTCGCCTGCGCAAGCCGTAGGCGAGCCCTGCGGCCGGCCGATCGGCAAACGCCTCCAGCCCCATGCGGGCGAGCTCGCGCATGGCGGCGGCTTCGGCGGCGGCGAGGTCCGGTTCGACCTGGCGGGCGGAGACCACGACATTCTCCAGCACCGTCATGCGCGGAAAAATGCGGATGTTCTGGAAAGTACGGGCGATACCGGCGCGGGCGAAACGAAAGGCCGATGCCTTGCCGACCGGTATGCCGATCGAGACGCTGCCGGCGCTCGGCTGGACGTCGCCGGCCAGCATGTTGAGCAGCGTCGTCTTGCCGGCGCCGTTGGGGCCGATGATGCCGGTGATGCTGTCGGTGCCAAAAGAAAGCGTCACGTCGTCGACCGCGACTACGCCGGCATAACGCCGGGTCAGATGGTCGGCGGCGACCCGGCCGCTGTCCGCCCGCCGCGCCGGCTCCGCCGAGGCTGCGATGGAAGCGCTTTCCGAGCGACGCAGCAGGTCGAGCTCGCGGTCGCCGAACAGGCCGGTCGGGCGCCGCCAGATGACCAGGATCATGGCGACGGCGAGCATACCCTGGGTCAGGCCGAACAGGACGGGCAACTGGAAGCCGAGCACCACCCCGCCGCCCTCGAAGCGGCGCACCACCTCGACGACGACGATCGTCACCACGACGCCGGCAAAGGCACCGAGCGAGGAACTCATGCCGCCGACGATCAACATGGCGAGCAGCGTGAAGCCGAGGTCGAAATAGAAGTCGCGCGGCGAGAATGCGCCGAGGAACTGCGCCATCATCGCGCCGGCGGCCATGGCGGCGACCGCGCTCAGAACCCAGGCGGCGATCCGCGCTGTGCGGTGGTCGACGCCGACGGCCGCGGCGCCGCGCTCGTCGTCCGCGGCGGCGCGGGCGGCAAGGCCGAACGATGTCTCACGAAACAGCCGCGCCGCGAGCAATGCGATCGACGCCACGACGACAGCCGTCCACAGGCCCACCTCGCGCGGCACGCCGTAGAAGGGCTGGCTACCACGCGTGATCTCGCGGCTCGCCACCAGCAGCGTGTAGACAATGATCAGCATGGCCAGAGTGGCGATCGCCATGCTCGACCCGGAAAGTCTCAGCAGCGGCGTGCCGGTGAGGAGGCCGATCAGCACGGCCAGCACCAGCACTACGGCGAGCGCGGCGAAGAAGGAGAGCTCGTGGCCGGCGAGGAATGGCGGCAGGTCGCGCAGCGCGGTGCGCTGCAAGGCGGCCGGCATGGTGAGAATGCCGGTGGCGTAGGCGCCGAGCCCCACGAACGCGGCATGGCCGAAGGAGACGATGCCGGTGTTGCCGGAGAAGATCTGCAGCCCGAGCACCGCCGTCAGCATGATCGCGGCATAAGTGACGACACGCTGCATCGCCGCCCCGCCGAACAGGAAGACAGCCAAGCCCGCGAGCACCAGCACCGCGACCATGGCGAGCGCATCGACAAAGGCATTGCGGAAGGCGGCCGGCAGGAACGGCCGCGACCTCGTTTCGCTCGCCGTCACCGACACCATCATGCCGCCCTGAAGCGGGCGGGCGAGAACGGCGCCAGGATCGGCTGCGGCCCCCGCGTCACCAGATGCGCGATCGCCTCGCCGACGGCCGGACCGGTCTTGAAGCCGTGCCCGGACGAGCCCGCCGAGACGACCAGCCCCTCGACGCCCGGCATGGCGCCGATCACCGGCAGATCGTCGGGGCTCATGTCGTAGAGCCCGGCGTAGCCCGGCCGGATGCCGAGTTCGAGCATGGCCGGGACGCGGGTGGCGAAGGTTTCGACGATCTCCACCGACTCGGCCTCGTCCATGCCTTCCATGTAGTGATCGGGGTCCTCGACCAAACGCGGCCGCACGGCCTCCTCGTGGCGCACGCCGGTGCCGCCGCCGGCCCAGGTACCGGCGAGGATGACGCCGTCATTGTCGGGCCGAGCATAGTTGCAGGAGATGTCGTCGCACCAGGCGAAGGGCATCACCTGCCGCGCCTTGCCGCCGGCGTCCAGCACCGCCATCGGATGGCGCTCGACATGCAGCGGCAGGTCGAGCTGGACGGTCGCCAGCAGCCGCCGCGTCCACGGCCCGGCGGCCAGCACGACCGTATCCGCCTCCAGACAGGCGCCGTCCTTCAGCTCGACGCCCGTCACCCGGTCGCCCTGCCGCAGCAGCCGGGTAACGGGCGTGTTCTGCATGAGCCTGGCGCCTTTGCCGCGCGCGGCGCGGGCGATGGCGTTGGTGGCACCGAAGGCGTCGGCATAGCCGTATTCCGGCTCCCAGATGGCAAGCGCCACGTCGTCGAGCGCAAAGCCCGGAGCAGCGTCGGCGAAAGCCTGCGGCGTCAGCGTCTCCATCGCCGCGCCCTCGCCGCGGATGCGCTCGGCGGCGGCACTCCAGCTTTCCGCATTGTCCTTTCCGCATACCCACATCATGCCGATCTGGGTGACGAAGGCCCCCTCGCAAGCAATCTCCGGCAAGGAAACGAGGATGTCCCGGCCGCGGATGGCGAGCTGCGACAGTTCGGGCATCAGGTAGAAGGCATGCAGCAGGGCGGAGGATTTGCCGGTCGGCCCGCCGGCCGGATGCGACTGCTCGATCAGCGTGACCGAAGCGCCTTCGGCAGCGAGGTGATAGGCCGCGCTCGATCCGACGATGCCGGCGCCGACGACGATGACGTCGCTTCCGTTCCCCATTGGGTTCCCCACAGTCTCCGCTGTTGCACGCACGCTAGAACGAGGCGTTCCTCTGCGTCAATATCTCTTCACCAATGATATCTCTCATTTGATATGTTTGTTTCTCTTCAGTGGTCCATACCACCCCTGGAACGGTGCCGTATCGGTCAGGGAGCATGGGTGAATGCCTCGTTGAACACGTCGGAATCCGACAGGCCATGTGCGGACAGCGCCTGACGGGCGGCCGCGACCATTCCGGGCGGGCCGCACAGATAAGCTTCGGTGCCGGGGCCGAGCGGAACGGCTTTCACGAAACGCACCGCCTCGACCGGATTGGCTTTCATGCCGCTCCACGACGAGCCGGCACGGTCGGCGGCAAGGATCAGTTGCAGCGGCAGCCTCTGACCGAGGCCGCGCAGCTCCTCGATCGCATAGGCGTCCTCGTCCGATGTGAAGCCGGCGACGACGGCGAGCGGCGGGGCGGTATCGGGATCGATGCTCGCCAGCATCGACATGATCGGCGCCAGTCCGGTGCCGCCGGCGACGAACAGTTTCGGCCGGGACGTCGAGCGCAGGTAGAAGACGCCAAACGGCCCGCGCACGGTGAACGCGTCCTCCGGCTTCGCCCGCCCGCCGAGATAGGCGGACATGCCGCCGCCGGGAAGCTCCCGGACGTGCAGAACTTGTTCCTTCTCCGAAGGCGCATTGGCCATGGAGAAACGGCGCGGCTCGTCCAGCCCGGGAAACGTCGCCTCGACATACTGGCCGGGCAGGAACGACAGGGGAAACTGCAGGCGGTAGCGCAGCTCCCAGACCGAACTGGATACTCGCGAAAAACCGTTGATCTTGGCGCGGCGCAGCGACGGCGGCGTCACGTCGGTACGGCGGTAGGGCAGCTTGAGCGATAGGCCGCCGCGGGCAGGCTCGATGCACAGCAGCACCTCCTCGCCCTCGTTGTTGCGCGCCGCGCAGGTCCGGCAGGTGCCTTCGCGGCAGTTGGACGCGAGCACGTTGCCTGCCTTCTCCGCGGACGCCAGCACGCTGTCTCCCGTCACAGCAGGGAAATGCATGACCTCGCCGTCGGCGAAGGCAAGCGATATGGCGTCGGAAAGGCTCATCAGAAGTCGTCGGACACGTAGCCGGTCGGCAGGCCGTCGATGCTGACGACGTTGTTGGCGAGCCGGTAGGCTTCGATCCCATCCTCGCCCTTGGCCTTCGCCCAGTCGATCAGCTCGTCACGCTCCCGCATCTCGCCGACGGCCGGGATGCTCCAGCCGCAGGAGGTGGCAACGCTGTCGACAGCGAGGCGGAAGATCTGGCGCGTTCCCGGAAACTCGGGAAAGAGCGCCAGGAGGTTCGTCCATTCCGGATGATCCGGGCGGACCAACTCGGCTCTGCCGTAGAGGCGCAGCGTCATCGGCTCGCCGTTGAAGGCGCAGAACATCATGGTCATGCGCCCGTTCTCGGTGACATGCGCGGCCGTCTCGTTGCCGCTGCCGGTGAGGTCGAGATAGGCGACGGTGCGCTCGTCGAGCACGCGCAGCGTGTCGAGGCCCTTGGGGGAGAGGTTGACCCGCCCGTCAGTCGGCGCCGTCGCCACGAAGAACAGTTTCTGCGCCTCGATAAAAGCACGCATGTCGTCGGGAATGGTCCGCCAGCCCAGGCCCATGGCTCGTCCTCACCACATCATGAAGGAAGCGACGTCGGCGTCGGCGACCTTGCCGGCCAGCACGTCCTCGATCGCCCGGTCGACGATGGCGACGCCCTCGGCGGCCTCGTCGTCCGTCAGCGTCAGCGGCGGCATGAATTCCAGCACATTGGCCTTCAGCCCGACATAGGTGAAGGCAGCGCCCAGCTGGTAGCCGCGGTAGATGATCTTGGCGGTGGTGGTCGCCGGCACCGGGTCGCGCGTGCCGCGGTCAGCGACGAGATCGACGCCGACCGCCAGCCCCCTGCCCCGCACGTCGCCGATGATCTCGTGTTTTTCGGCCAGCGCGCGCAGCCCGTCCGAAAACAGCTTTCCGATCCTTGCCGAGCGCTCGACCAGGCCTTCGCGTTCAATGGTCTTCAGCACCGCGCCGCCTGCTGCGGTCGCCACCGGATTACCGGCCGTTGTCTGCAGAGCGAAGGCCGGCGCATGGTCCATGATCTCGGCCGGGCCGACCACCGCCGAGAGCGGCAGGCCGCCGCCGAGCCCCTTGCCGAAGACGACGAGGTCCGGCTCCAGCCCCTCGTGCTCGAAGCAGTGCATGCGGCCCGAGCGCGCCAGCCCGACCTTGACCTCGTCGACGACGATTTTGATGCCGTGCCGGCGACATCGGTCCTGCAACGCCTTCAGGAAGCCGTGCGGCGGCACGATGAGGCCGCCGTCCGACATCAGCGGCTCGATGAACACCGCCGCCACCTGGTCGGGCGGGCAGGTCGTCTCGAACTGGTAGTCGAGCAGCGCCAGCACGTCCTCGGCGCTGAATTTCGGCCGGAACGGGTCGGGATAGGGCAGCAGCAGGACGCCCGGCCGCGGCAGCGTGTGGGTCATCGCGGTGTGGCCGGAAATGCCCATCGAGCCGGACAGATTGCCGTGATAGGAGCCGATGAAGGAAATGAAGCGGGAGCGCCCGGTGACGGCGGCGAGCACGCGTACCGTGCAGTCATTGGCGTCCGACCCGGAATGTCCGAACCAGACGCGCCGCTCGCCGCTGCCCGGCGTGACCGCCAGCAGCCGCTCCGCCAGCGACACCGCCGGCTCGTTGGGATAGAGCAGCAGGCTGGCGCCGGCCATGTCGCGGACCGCCCTCTCCACCGCCTCGACGATCGCCGGATGGCCGTAGCCGAGCGCGGCCGGACCGGCCGAACCGGAGAGGTCGAGCACTTCGCGCCCACCCTCCTCGATCAGCCGGTTGCCCCTGCCGCCGACCAGGCTGAGCGGCGAGAAGCGCAGCCTGCCGATCTCGGCGATGACCCTTGCGTCCCGTTCGCGCAGGCTGGGCGTGCTCATCCGGCTCTCTCCGTTTGCAGGACCGGCAGCGCAGCGACCAGCCTATCGGTCCATTCCTCGATGCCTTGCGCATCGGCGACGAGATCCTGCCGGATCTCGATCAGCACCGCCGGAATTCCGCGGTCGTCGCCGTGGATGGGCACGGCATAGTCGCCGTCGCGGCTGATCACGTAGGGCACGTTGGCCTCGGCATCGAGCGAGCCGTCGGTTCTGAGACCGGCAAGGATGGCGGTCGCAAATTGCCGCGCCTCGCCGAACAGCACGCCGGCATGCCAGGGACGCGCGACGCCCAAAAATACCGGCGTGAAGCTGTGAATGGTGATGATCCGGGTCGGCCGGCCTTCGGCGATGCGCCGGTCGAGATGCGCCGCTACGCGATCGTGGAAAGGCGCGAACATGATCGCCGCCCGCCTCGCCCTCTCGGCGACGTCGATGCCGACATTGCCGGGGATGGCGGTGTCTTCCGAATGGACGGGAATGCTGCCCTCGAGGCCAAGCGGCCGGTTGAGGTCGACGAGCAGCCGCGAATAGGTGCCCAGGAAGGCCGGCGCGTCGAGCCGCTCCGACAGGCGGCGGGTGACTTCGGCAGCGCCGATGTCCCAGGCGATGTGACGCTCCAGATGGCGGGGCTCGAGGCCTAGGCCACGGTACTCGGCGGGAACGTGGTTGGATGCATGCTCGCACAGGAGCACGATGTCGGAGCGGCCGTCCTCGTTGAGAACCTCGACCGCCTCCGGCCAGTCTTTTGCGGGCTCCATCAATAGAGCTTCCCGTAGAGCTCGCAGACCGCCTCGGCATCGAGATCGGCAAGATGCTCCGCCTCGTGCCGCTTCAGCCCGACGAAGGTCTCGACGAAGGCCGGCGCGAACCAGCCGGTGACGGTCTCGTCGGCGACCAGCGCGTCGATCGCCGCCGGCAAGGTCTCGGGCAGGCGCTCGAGGCCCAGCCTGTCCAGTTCCGCCTCGCTCATCTGCGTCGGGTCTCCGGACACCAGCGGCGGCGTCGGCAGCCCGGATTTCAGTCCCTCCAGCCCGGCGCGCACGATCGCCGCCAGCGACAGATAGGGATTGGCCGTCGCATCGGCCGCCCGGTACTCGACGTTGTACTGCCGCGACGGGTCGCGGCCGCCGATGGTCACGGTCGGGCAGATGCGCAGCGTCGCTTCGCGGTCGCGGTCGGCGAGCCAGGTATAGGACGAGCTCCAGCTATGCGGCTTGAGGCGGTGGTAGGACGGCACGCTCGACGCCGTCAGCGCTGTGATCGCAGGCAGATGCCGCAGCACGCCCGCGCAGAAGGCTCCTGCCCGCCCCGACAGACCGCCCGGCATGGAAGCATCGTAGGTCGCCGGCTTGCCCTCCCTGTCGACGAAGCTGAAATGGATGTGCACGCCGTTGCCGACGGCGTCAGGCGCCGTCTTCGGCGCGAATGAGGCGCGGCAGCCTGCGTTGCGCGCCAGCTCGCGCGTGATCTCGCGGATGGCGACGGCTCGGTCGGCCGCGGCCAGCGCGTCGGTCGGCGCATGCGTCACCTCGAACTGCTCGCTGCCGAACTCGGCGATGATGACCTCCGGCGAGACGCCCGCCTCCTCCAACGCAGCCATCAGCCCGGGTGCGAAGGGATCGGTGCGCCGCAGCGCCGCGAACGACAGCGAATGCGCCGGCGCGAAGCTACCACCGAGAAGCTGGAACTCCTGCTCGAAGGCGGCGACCACCGACAGGCCGGTCTCGGCCTTCAATGCGGCGAGCGCGTCCTTCAGCATGGTGCGCGTGCAGCCGAGCCACGGGCTGCCGTCGAGCTCGACGATGTCGCCGGCCACCATGTCGAACGGCGTGGCCGAGCCGGTGCCGGCGGTGCGGAAGCGCGCTCCGAGATCCGGGATCAGCCGCAGGTCGCCCGAAGAACCCCACGGATTGGGGTCGACGATCGAGTTGAACGGCGTCAGCGACAGGTTCGCCTGCAGCCAGCCGACGCCGGTGGCAGCGATCTTGTCCAGCCTGCTTTCCACCACGAAGCGGCCGCGCGTGATGGCAGCAAGGTCGGTGGTGACGACCGCTACGAGCGATTCGGCGTTCATGCGCGCTTCCCCAGGGCTTCGATGCGGGCGAGCACGGAGTCGGTGTCGGCGATCCAGCAATAGCCGCCGAACGCTTTCAGGGCGATGTCGTGGCGTTCCTGCGTGATGGTCGCGCAAGCGTCTGAAACGCAGGTGACGAGATAGCCGCGATCGGCGGCGTCGCGCACCGTCATGTCCACGCACTGGTCGGTCAGGACGCCGGCCACGATCAAATAGCGGATGCCGAGATTCTTCAGCACGTAGTCGACATTGGTCGAGTTGAAGATGCCGGACGATGTCTTCGGCAGCATGATCTCGTCGCCGACCGGTGCCAAAGCGGGGATCGGCAGGCCTTCGGGCAGGCTCGGCGGGATGTGGATCGGCGTCAGCTTGTGATCGAGCGAGCGGTCGCGGCCGTCCTCGGTAAGGCTCTGGATGATGGTGTGCAGCACCTCGACGCCGTTGGCGCGGGCCGCCGCGAGCAGCCGCTGCTGGTTCGGGATCGTCTGGCTTGCCGTCTGGCGGTAGAAATAGTGGTCCGGACCACGCTCGGGATGATCCGGATCGGCGCCGGGCTCCAGCCAGATGCGCTGCATGTCGACGACCAGCAGCGCGGTCTCGCCGGCGCGATAGGGTTCGTCCCGCTTCGGGAGGGGTGGCGTCATGATTTCTGGTCCTGCCTTGCTGATTTGGGTCCGGGCGTGCGGCGCGCCCGGTTTTCCTGCGGATCGCTGTCAAGCGTCACGGCGTTGGCATGCCGGACTTCCTCCAGCCGCTCGATACGAACGCGGGCGTCGTCGCTCAGCGTCGAAAGGATGTGGGCGACCAGCGCCTCCATCTGCGCGATCGCCGGCGCCAGCGTGTCGTAGGGCGAGGCCACCTCGAGCGGGCTGACGATCGTCACCTCGGCAAGCTCGTCGACTGGCGACAGCCACTGGTCGGTGAACAAAAGGACACGCACCCCGCGCGCCGACGCCTGGCGGGCGAAATCGACGACGTCGAGCTGGTAGCGGCGGTAATCGAAGACCACCAGCACGTCCCTGCGGCCGAGATCGGCCAACACGTCGAATGCCTGCGCGGACAACGCGCCGAGGTCACGCACACCTGGGCGGAACTGCAGCATGTAGCCCGCGAACATGCCGGCGACATAGCGGCTGAACCGGCCGCCGAGCAGCACCACGTCGCCCTTGGCCTCCATCAGCAGCCTGGCCGCGCGCTCGTAGCTCTGCAGAGGTGTCGTGCTCACCGACTTCTCGATCGCAGTGCCGACCGAGCCTAGATAGGCCAGGATGGCATTGTCCTCCGAGCCGGCCGTCCGCTTGGCCTCCATCATCAGCAGCGGCGAGTGCAGCCGCGCCTCGACCTCGGCAAGCAGCTTCGCCTGGAAATCGGCGAAGCCGTCATAGCCGAGCTTCATGACCAGGCGGACCACCGTGGGATCGCTGACGCCGGCGCGCCTGGCGAGGCTGGTCGCCGTACCCAGACCCGACGTCGGATACTCGGCCAGCAGCAGCCGCACGATCTTCTCTTCCGACGGCGTGAGCGACAGCCCCTCGTTCATCAACAGGTCGCGGATCGTCATTCTTCCCCCGTGCCGCCCGCCGTGACTGCCGCATCACTCGGCATCGAACCTGCTTTTGCGGATTCCAGGCCGGCTTGCGCTCTCGCCGACCCCAATCCTCGGTCCTGCCGAGAGCCTTGACTATCGCTGGAGCAGTGCTGGCCACATTGCCGCGGAGCTCCACCCCGGCCGATGGCGCAAGGCGAAGCAAAACCTACATTCAAATAGGTTATTGTCAAGAATGAAGACATATCTACAAACAGGAAGCCGTCGCCGACAAAGCGTCGTCGGCGAAAGCAGGACGAACCTGGGAAGTCAGGCGATGCGCTACTGAAGCCGGCCGTGATGGCGCAGCACCAGGCCGACCGCTCCGAGCAGGACGTCGTTCTCGGTATGCTTGCCGATCGTAATGCGGGTGCGCAACTCCGGCGGAAGATCGCGCGCCTTGATCAGCGTGTGCTTTTCGTAAGAGGCGACGAGCGGCGCCAGCAAGATGTCGCCGGCCAGCGCCATGCGTCCGCCGATGATGATCAGCGGCGGGTTGATCACCGAGCCGATCATGCCGAGGCCGCGCCCGGCGATCTCCGCCGTGTCCCCGATCATGCGCAGCGCCCGTACGTCGCCCTGCTCCGCCATCAGGATCGCGTCATCCATGGTGACGCTGCGGCCGACCACCCTGGCGATCTGCTCGAGCGGCCGCGTAAAGCTGGCATATAGCTCGAGGCAGCCGCGGTTGCCGCAACGGCAGAGATCGCCCGTCGGGTCGATGCTGATGTGCCCGAACTCCCCCGCCCCTCCGGCGATGCCGGTCAGGATGCGGCCGTTCTGCACGATCGCGCCGCCGACACCCAGATCGATCTTGAACAGCACGAAGTCCTCATGGCCCACCGCCGCGCCCCACATCATCTCGGCGATGGCCGAGCAGTTGCTTTCGTTGTCGGCGAAAATCGGCTGCTGCAGCACAGGGCCGAACACGTTGCGGATGTTGACGCCGGCCCAGGTTGGGACAATGCTGGCCCTCTGCACGACGCCATCCGGGCTCACCGGGCCCGACACGGAAACGCCGACCCCGAGGAGGCCCGATACCGGCAGACCCTTGTCAGCATAGCTTTGCGCGATCACTTCCTTCGCCATCCTGGCGGCCTGCTGCGGCGTGTAGTCCACGCCTAAAGGGATATTTTGTTCAGCAATGACAGAATGCGAGACGTCGGCCACCATCAGCCGGACCTCGTCGAGGCTGATGTGGATGCCGACGCAGGTGCCGGCTTCCGGGTTGAGCGCCAGGGCCGCCGCCGGACGTCCAACACCCTTCGTACCCTCCTGTGGGCCGACGATTTCGACCACCATCCCTGATTTCCTCAGGCCTGTCAGAGCCGTCGACACCGTCGACCGAGCGAGTCCGGTCATTCGCGCGATCTGCGCCGCCGAAATGGCGCCGCGCTGGCTGAGGCAGCGCACAATGACGCTTTCCGGCGTTCCGGAAGGCTGATCGATCAACAGGGATTTGAGCAGGGTTTTTGTCATAAAGGCCTAAAAGCTCCTTGACTGAACGTTGTATTTGATCATTCTAGAAAAAACTAGAGATCGCGTGCATGAACCGCCGGTCTCTGCCGAAACGGTCGCAACGAACCGTGCAGAACCAAATGGGAGTGAAACGATGAGTTATCTGAGGACGGCCGCCGCCGCCGCGGCATGCACTTTTCTTGCGGGTTCCGCCTTCGCCGAGCCCAAGACCAACCTGCTGCATCAATGGGCGACCGGCTCGGACGCGCAGGCCATCGCCAAGCTCGGCGAGATGTTCCAGGCCAAGGGCGGCACCTGGCAGCAGACCTCGATCGCCGGCCACACCGCCAACACGCTGGCAAAACTGCGCGCCGACGTGATCGCCGGCAACGCGCCCCCGGCCGTGCAGCTCAAGGGCCCCGAGATCGCCGAGTGGAACGAGACCGGCATGACCGCCGACCTCGACGAGCTGGCGGCGGCCGAAGGCTGGGAGAAGGTGGTGGCGCCGGAGCTGCTGCCGGTGATGAAGCCGACCGGCAAATGGGTCGCCGCGCCGATGAACATCCATCGCATCAACTGGATCTGGGCCTCGCCGAAGGTGATGGAAGCCGCCGGCGTCACCGAGATCCCGAAGACCTGGGCCGATTTCAACGCGGCCTGCGACAAGATCGTGGCCACCGGCAAGATCTGCCTCTCGCACTCGACCGCCGATTGGACCGACTCGACCGTGTTCGAGGTCGTCGTCTACGGGCAGGATCTCGATCTCTACAAGAAGGCGTTCGTCGAAGGCGACATCGACGCCATGCGCAGCGACGGCATGGTCAAGGCGTTCGAGCAGTTCCGCACCATGACCACCAAGTACATGGATCCCGGCATGAACGGTCGCGACTGGGATTCCATGTCGCATCTGGTCGGCCGCGGCGAGGCCGCCTTCCACATCATGGGCGACTGGACGCTCGGGCTTCTGACCGCCGGCGGCTTCAAGCAGGGCACCGACTATGTCTGCGGCCAGGCGCCGACCGACTGGGGCAAGCCCGGCTTCATCCTCAACTCAGACTCGGTCGTGTTCTTCCAGCAGAAGGACCCGGACTATCAGGAGGGCCAGAAGCTGTTGGCAAGCACGATCCTCTCGCCGGAATTCCAGACCATCTTCAACCAGACCAAGGGTTCGATCCCGGCGAGGCTCGACGTCGACCTGTCCAACGGCTTCAATCCCTGCCAGCAGATCGCACAGAAGGATCTGCAGGCATCGATCGACGGCGGCACGCTGGTGCGGTCTATGGCGCACAACATGACCGTGCCGCAGAAGCTGCGCGGCGCCATGATGGACACCATCACCGAGTTCGTGGCCACGCCCGGCATGTCGGCGCAGGACGCCGCCAACGCCATGGCGGACGCCGCCGAAGCGCAGTTGTAGCTTGCCCTCCGGGCCGGGTGCGGGAGTTTCCCGCGCCCGCTTTCGTTTCCAGGCGGCGCGATGTCCACCCACGACCTGACCATTCCGATCGCCGCACCGGCGCGCCCCTGGCGGGAGCGTCTCGGCACGCTGATACCCATCCTCGTGCTCGCCCCGTCGCTGGCCGCGAGCTTCGTCTATGTCTTCGTCTTCGCAGCGTGGACGCTCTATCTGTCGGTTTCCACGTCGTCGCTGCTGCCGAGCTACGGCTTCGCCGGCCTCGACAACTACATGTCTCTGTGGGCCAACCGCCGCTGGAACATCGCCTACACCAATCTCTTCTTCTTCAGCGGCTTCTACATTCTCGGCTCGATGGCGGTCGGCCTGCTGCTTGCCATTCTCATCGACCAGCGGGTGCGCGGCGAGGCCGTGTGGCGCACCATCTTCCTCTATCCGCTTGCCGTCTCCTTCATCGTCACCGGCACGGTATGGAGCTGGCTCTACAATCCGGCCGACGGCATCCAGGCGCTGGTGCGTGGTCTCGGCTGGAGCAGCTTCAACTTCGCGCTCACCAGCGACCGCAATCTGGCGATCTACGCCATCATCATCACCGGCGTCTGGCAGTCGTCGGGCTTCGCCATGGCGCTGTTCCTGGCCGGGCTGCGCTCGGTCGATCCGGATTTGATCAAGGCCGCCCAGATCGACGGCGCCTCCACTTTCCGCACCTACAGGAGGGTCATCCTGCCGACCATCGCGCCGATCTTCCTGGCGGTGGCCGTCATTCAGATCCAATTCGCGATCAAGACATTCGACCTGGTCGCGGCGCTGACGCGCGGCGGCCCCGGCGTCTCCACCACCTTCCCGGCCATCTATGTCTACGACCTGATGTTCCAGCGCGGCCAGATTGGCGAGGGCGCGGCCGCTGCGGTCATGATGCTGACCGCGCTTGCCGTGGTGCTGGTGCCCTACTCCCTCTGGGTGGTGTGGCGCCGCAGGCGGGAGAGCGGCCATGGCTGACACGGCGATCGCCCTGCCCTTCGACGCCGAAGCTGCCGCCGCGAGCCGCCGGCACTTCTGGAGCCGCTTCGCCATCTACGGCCTGCTGACTCTGTTTGCCGTCATCTATCTTGTGCCGCTGCTGGTGGTCGTGCTCAACTCCTTCCGCGAGCAGGAAGAGATCGCTCGCAACGGGCTGATCTCCCTGCCCCAGTCTTTCCGGCTGAATGCCTGGAGCGACGCCTGGGGCACCTACTGCATCGCCGGCACATGCGAAGGCATGAAGCGCAATTTCCTGAACTCGCTGTGGATGACCATTCCGGCGACCATCCTCTCGACGCTGCTCGGCGCGATCAACGGCTACGTGCTTTCCAAATGGCGCTTCCGCGGCTCGGAAGTGCTGTTCACCTGCATGCTCCTTGGCGTGTTCATGCCAGGCCAGATTGCGCTGATGCCGTGGGCTTTCGTGCTCGGCAAGCTCGGCCTCACCAACTCGACCTACGGCCTGATCCTGGTGCACGTCATCCAGGGCATCTCCTTCACCACGCTGTTCTGCCGCAACTATTATGTCGGCATCCCCGACGACCTGATCAAAGCCGCCCGCATCGACGGCGCCGGCTTCTGGCGTATTTTCCGAAAAATCATCCTGCCGCTGTCGCCGCCGATCCTGATCGTCACGGTGATCTGGCAGTTCACCGGCATCTGGAACGAATATCTGTTCGGCGTGGTCTTCACCTCGGGCCAGCAGCAGCCGATCACCGCCGCGCTGGTCGCGCTCACGGCGAGCGGCACCACGGCCCGCAGCTACGACGTGATGAGCGCAGCCGTGCTGATCGGCGCGCTGCCGCCGCTGCTGATCTACCTGTTCGGCGGAAAATATTTCGTGCGGGGACTGACGCAGGGCGCCATCAAATGACCAACCAATCCGCGCTGACCATCCGCAACCTGCAGAAGAGCTACGGCGCCGTCGAGGTGCTTCGCGGCATCAATCTCGAAGCGCAGCCGGGCGAGTTCGTTGCGCTGGTCGGCCCCTCCGGCTGCGGAAAATCGACGCTGCTCGCCATGATCGCCGGGCTGGAAAGTGTGACCTCGGGCGAGATCCGCATCGGCGACCGGCTGGTGAATTCCGTGCCGCCCAAGGATCGCGACATCGCCATGGTGTTCCAGTCCTACGCGCTCTACCCGACCATGACGGTGCGGGAAAACATCACCTTCGGCATGGAAAGCCGCGGCGTGCCGAAGGCCGAGCAGGCGGAGGCGGTCAAGCGCGTGTCGGCGCTGCTGCAGATCGAGCCGCTGCTCAACCGAAAACCCGGCCAGCTTTCCGGCGGCCAGCGCCAGCGCGTCGCCATGGGCCGGGCGCTGGTGCGCGACCCGAAACTGTTCCTGTTCGACGAACCGCTCAGCAATCTCGACGCAAAGCTGCGCGTCGACATGCGCACCGAGATCAAGAAGCTGCACAACCGCGTCGGCAAGACCACCATCTACGTCACCCACGATCAGGTGGAGGCGATGACGCTGGCCTCGCGCATCGCCGTCATGCACCAGGGCTCGGTGCAGCAGTTCGACGCCGCGCAGACGATTTACAGCCGCCCGGCCAACATGTTCGTGGCCGGCTTCATGGGCTCGCCGGCGATGAATTTCATTCCGGCGGAGCTGAACGGCGTGGCCGGTCAGTTTTCCGTCACGGTGCGCACCGCCAATGGCGGCACGGCCACCCTGCCGCTCGCCCAGCCCGCGCCCGCGAATGCACCGAAACAAGTCGTGCTGGGCGTCCGGCCGGAGCATATCTACCGCTTCTCCGACGATCTCGGGCAGCGCAAGCCGGGCATCGCGGCCATGGATGCGCCGGTCGAGCTGGTCGAGCCGACCGGCGCCGAAACGCTCGCGGTGCTGAAATTCGGCGACCTTGAGGTCACCGGCCGGTTCGATCCCGACAGCGCCCCGCGCATGGGCGAGACCATGACGCTGGGCATCGACATGGCGCGCGCCTGCCTGTTCGACCCGACCACCAAAACCCTTCTTTGAAAGTTTTGCCCTTGTCCTTCGCCACTTATCCAAGCCTGAGCGATCGCGTCGTGCTGATCACCGGCGGCGCCTCCGGCATCGGTGCCGACATGGTGCGCGCCTTCGCCGCCAACCAGGCGCGCGTCGCCTTCCTCGACATCCAGGCCGAGACCGCCGAAAGGCTCGTCGAGGAGCTTGCCGAAAAGTCCCGGCACGTGCCGCTGTTCATCGCCTGCGACGTGACCGACATCCCTGCCTTGCAGCAGGCGATCGAGAAGGTCCGTGCCGAATTCGGGCCGGTCGCAGTGCTCGTCAACAACGCGGCCAATGACGACCGCCATGCCGTCGCCGAGGTGACGCCGGACTATTGGGATCGCGCGCAGGACGTGAATCTCAAGCACCAGTTCTTCGCCGCGCAGGCCGTGCATCCGCAGATGAAGGCGCTGGGCTTCGGCTCGATCATCAACTTCTCCTCGACCTCGTGGCGGTTCGGCGCCGACCAGATGGCCGCCTATGCAACAGCCAAGGCGGGCATCGTCGGGCTGACGCGGGCGCTGGCGCGCGCCTTCGGCCCCGACAACATCCGCGTCAACGCCATCGAGCCGGGCGCCGTCATCACCGAGCGGCAGCGGGAGCTTTGGTTCAAGGACGAGGAGGCGGTCGACCAGGTGGTGCAGCGGCAGCTGCTCCACCGCGTGCTGCTGGGCGAGGAGATCGCCCGCACCGCGCTGTTCCTCGCCGCCGACGACAGCCGGATGATCACCAAACAATCCATTCTCGTCGATGCGGGGTTGCGGTGATGCTGCGTATCGGCCTGAATCCCTACGGACTGACCTACCACCTCGGCCTGCAGGGCCGCGGCACGCCCCGCGCCAACCCGCAGGGGACTGGCCTGGAGGGCTTCCTCGTGCTCGGCATCGAACTCGGCGCAAAGGCGCTGGAGATCTACGAGCCCTGGCTGACGGAACTGTCCGACGACGATGTCGTCGGGCTGCGTGAGCGGCTCGCTTCGCTCGGCATCGTCCCGATCGTCAGCGGCGGCCTGCTGGTCGCCGGGCCGCTCGACAACGCGTTTCGCGCCGCGCGCCTGCTCGAGGCGAAGATCATCCGCACCGCGCTGACGCCGATCCTGTGCGGCGACCGCAACGCCGCCGGCGAAAAATGGGGCGAGTACAACACCAAAATCCGCTCGGCGCTGAAGGAATGGGGTCCGCGGGCTGCGGCCGAAGGGCACACGCTCGCCATCGAAAACCATCAGGATTTCGGCAGCGCCGAACTCGTCGCCTTCTGCGAGCTGGGCGGGCCGGGCGTCGGCCTAACCTTCGACACCGGCAACACCTTTCCGGTCGCCGAGGCGCCGCTCGACTTCACCCGCCGCATCGCGGCCTATATCAGGCATGTCCACCTCAAGGACTATCGCGTGCAGTTCACGAGCGAGGGATACAGGCTCGTCCGCTGCGCCATCGGCGACGGCGCCGTGCCGTTCCGCGAGATGATGGCAATTCTGTCGGATCATCACGAAACCCTGACCGCCGTGCTGGAGCCAGGCGCGCTGGAGGCGCGGCATGTGCGCCTGCTGACCAACGACTGGTGGAACGGCTATCCTGAAAAGTCCGCGCGCGAACTCGCCGCGTGCCTGGCCGCCGCGCAGACAAACCGGCTGCCCGACGACGCCGATTTCCGCACCCCCTGGGAGCGCGGCGACGACGCGGCCCTTGTTTCCTACGAGCTCGACATGATCCGGCGCAGCGCCGCCAACATGCGCTCGCTCGGCCTCATGACCATGGAGAATGCTGAATGACCACCCGCGAACTCAGCGGCCTGACCGCCTTCGTCACCGGCTCCGGACGCGGCCTCGGCCACGTCATGGCCGACCGCCTCGCCGAACTCGGCGCCGACGTCGCCATCCATGACCTGGACTGGAATCAACCGTCCAAATACGGCGAGTTCGCCGATCTGGGAGAATCCGCAAAACACATCGGCCGGCACGGCACGCGCGTCACCGCCGTCACCGGCAATATCGGCGACAAGGCCGCCGTGGCCGAGATGAAGCGCAGAATAGAGGCGGAGCTGGGCGACGTGCACGTGCTGGTCAATTGCGCCGGCGGCGACATCGGCGCCAAGGGCGGCAAGCCCAGCCCCAACAACGCGCTCGACATCGATTATGAAGACATCAAGGTCCTGACCGAAAACAACCTGATCGGCACCATGCTGGTCTGCCAGGCTTTCGTGCCGCCGATGGTGAAGCGCGGTTCCGGGTCGGTGATCAACATCGCCTCGGCCGCCGCCCATATCGGCTGCTCGCCGGAAGTGGTCTATTCGACGCTGAAGGCAGCGGTCGTGCACTACACCCGCTGCCTCGCCAAGGAGCTGATCGAGGAGGGCGTGCGCATCAACGCCGTCAGCCCGGGGGCGACCAAGACGGCGCGCTTCCAGGCGACGCGCGTCGTCGACCCGAGCCGCATGGATTCGGAAAAGCGCTCGCTCAACCGCTATGCCGAACCGGAGGAAGTGGCCGAGGCAGTGGCCTTCCTCGCCGGACCGCGTGCCCGCTTCATCAACGGCCAGGTGATCCGCGTCGACGGCGGCTTCACCATCTTTCCGGGCTGAGCGAGGCAGTCATGCGCGAGACGGCAATCAAACGCTTCGACCTCACCGGCCGGCTGGCGCTGGTCACCGGCTCCTCCAAGGGGATCGGCTTCGCCATCGCCCGCGGGCTGGCGGAAGCCGGCGCCGAGGTGGTGCTCAATGCGCGCACGGCAAGCGCGCTGGAGGAGGCCCGTGCAAAACTCGCCGCCGAAGGGTTCAAGGTTCATGCCCGCGCCTTCGACGTGACCGACGCTGCGGCCGTGGCTGCGGCGGTGGACGCCATCGAAAGCGACATCGGCCCGATCGAGATTCTGTTCAACAACGCAGGCATGCAGCACCGGGCGCCATTGGAGGATTTCCCGCTGGATGCCTGGGAGCGGCTGAAGGCCACCAACATCGACAGCGTCTTCTTCGTCGGTCAGGCGGTGGCACGCAAGATGATCCCGCGGCGCCGCGGCAAGATCGTCAACATCGCTTCCGTGCAGAGCGAGCTGGCGCGCACCGGCATCGCGCCCTACACGGCGACCAAGGGCGCGGTGAAGATGCTGACCAAGGGCATGGCCACGGACTGGGCGCGCCACGGTCTGCAGGTCAACGCCATCGGCCCGGGCTATTTCAACACCGAGCTCAACGCCGCGCTGGTCGCCAATCCGGAGTTCTCCGCCTGGCTGGAGAAGCGCACGCCGGCCGGCCGTTGGGCCGAGGTAGAGGAACTGATCGGCGCGGCCGTCTTTCTCGCCTCCGACGCCGCCAGCTTCGTCAACGGCCACGTGCTCTATGTCGACGGAGGCATCACGGCCTCGCTCTGAGCCGAGTCTGCCTATTTTCCGAGACGCCCCACCCCTCGCAGCCTGCCATGGGCCCCGCCCTGGATCGCCATGTTCGCTCCCAGCAAATCCTTGCCGATCGAGCAGAGCACGGTGAAGGCCGGGTTGACCAGATTGCCGATGCGCAGCGTGCAGGCCTGGCTGACAAGCTGATGCGCATCCATCGTGTCGAGGCCGGTCAGTTCTGCGATCCAGCGCACCAGGCCGGTCGCGGCGACACGGATCGCGTCGTCCACCGGGCGGGCGACGCCGACCACGCCGATATGGCCGTCCGTTTCCAAGCGCGGCCAGTCGAAGCGGTCGTCGGCCGGTAGGCGATCGACCACGAGTGTCGTATCGAAAGCCCCTTCGATCGCGGTCCCGGCGATCTCGCCATCGCCCTGCGCATAATGACCATCGCCAATATAGAGGTGCCCACCCTCGACATTGGCGCGCAGGTAGAGCGTCGCTCCTGGCCCCAGGTCGGGAATATCGAGATTGCCGCCGAAATCGCCGGGATTGACGCCGAGGCGGACCTCGCCATGCGCCGGCGCGACGCCGATCGTGCCGTGGAACGGCCGGAACGGCACGCTGAGCGTCGCGCCGTTGGCGGCAAGCGTGGAAAGCGAGCGGCGCTCCGCGTCGAAGCGCCATATCCAGACGCGCTCGTCCTGCTCCGGCTGCAAATTGGGCGCGGCGCGCGTGCCGGAGAGCAGGCCGAAATTCGGCGAGATGGTCGCGACGCCCCACTCGCGGGACGGCTCCAGAGAAACGAGATGCACCGCAAGGATGTCGCCGGCACGCACGCCCTCGATCGCGATCGGGCCGGTCAAGGGGTTGACCTTCGGGAACGGCGCTATCTCGCGCGGCCTGCCCTCGGTCGAGGTGAGCCTGCCGGAAAAGCAGTCCTCGGTGAAGACGGAAAACGGCTTGCCCGCGGGCACGGTCCTCCGCGCAGCGTGACCACCGAGGTGGAAAACAAAATCCTCCCCGCCGGTCATTGTCCGAACCAGGTCCGAGCGCCGAGTTTTTCGACGATGTTGACGAAAGCCTCGGTCGCGTCGCGGTGGATGCTGTGGCCGACGCCGGGCATGACCACCACCGACCGGTCACCGGCTTCGCGCCTGAGCCGCGCGATGTCCTCGGGCGGAACAAAGCGGCTCTGCTCGGGCAGCACCCAGACCGTCGGGAGCCGGGCGGCGATCTCGGCCGCGTGCGGGCGCAGATCCCAGGGCGCGTTGCCGGAGAAGGCGGCGCGCGCATCGTCGAAATCGATCTGCTCCAGCGACAGCAGCTTCCATGCCGCGTCCCGCCGTGACCAGCCGGGGTTGAGCTCGAGCAGGCCGTCGATACCGCGCGGCAGGTTCGCCTCGTCCCAGTCGAGCATGGCCTTCGGCGTGGCCTTGTCGGCGAAATGCGACACCGGGTCTTCGAGCAGCAGCGCCTTCGGCCGGAAATCGCCGGACAGCACGCCGAGTTGCGCCAGCGTGCCGCCGAAGGAGTGGCCGATCAGCACGTCGGGCTCGACCGGGACATTCTCCACGAAATCGGCGAGCAGCCGGGTGAAGGAGAAATCGCCGTCGGCGCGGCTGCTTTCGCCATGCCCGCGCATGTCGGGCGCGATGAACTGCCAGCCGCAGGCGGCCAGCAGCCGCGCCGGCTCGGTCATGGCGCCGGCATTGGCGGTGATACCGTGCAGGGCGACCACCGTTTTTGGCGCGTCGCGGTCGCCCCAGCGCATGAGGTTGAGCGTCGCCATCTCAGTCTCCCACGGCCCAGCCGGCGATCTGCCGCCACAGCGGTGCATAACCTTCCCACTCGACGAAGGGCGGCGGGGCCCAGTGCGGCCCGCAGTCGGAGGCGAAGGCGACCGAACGGCCTTTGCCGAAGCCGCCGGCGACGATCAACGGGTCGTCGCCGGCCCTGGCCACCACGGTCGCGCCGGCCTTCGCCGCGAAGCGGTTGTAGCCGAGCAGGTGCGGCCATGCGGCATCGAGGCCGCGCACGATCGGATGGTCCCTGTCGGTCACTCCAGGCGCCACGCCCTCCGGGCGCTCGACCCGGTCGTCGCCGGCGTCGATCGTGACCGGCAGGGCTTCCTCGACGGCGGTGCCGTGATAGCGCGCCTTGGCGTCGATGCCCTGGAAAGTCAGATAGCCGCCGATCATCACCAGGCCGCCGCCATCCCGGACGTAGTCGCGAATGGCGTCGAGGCGGTTCGGCAGCACCTTCGACTTCTTGAAGGTGTCGGGGTGCAGCAGCAGCGTGTTTGCACCGATGTCGCTCAGCATGACGCAGTCATAGGCAGACAAAGCCTGCGCATCGAACGGGAAGTCCGTCGCGGCGACATGCGCCGGTTGGTAAGTCACGTCCCATCCACCGGCGAGCAGCGCGGCGCGCAGCCACTCGACGCCCTCGGCATATTCGGTGGTGGTGAAGCTGTCGAAACCCTTCTGGTGAATGGAGTGAACCGTCCAGGATTCCCCGGCGATCAATACGCGGCGCTTGTTAGCCATCGTTTCCTCTTCTGCTTTCGTCTCAATTTGCAAGCCGCGCGATGGCGTCGACGAAGGCGCGATGCACGCGCTCCTCGTCGAGGCCTATGACCACGTCGGCATTGGCCGGCTCGTCCGACTTGCCGGCGAAGTCGATGACCGTGCGGCCATAGGTGAATTTTCCGGCCAGCTCGACGTCGACACGTGCCGGCACGATACGGGCGAGCGTCGGGTCGGCCGCGACCAGCGGCGCGACCGGGTCGTTGAGCGGCATGTGCTCGGGCCCGAACAGCCCCGGCCGGAACGTCGAAACCAGCGAGCGCAGCAATTCGGCCGCAAACGAGCCTACCGGCCCTCCGATCTCCTCGGTCGAGGTTATCAGCGACGGCGTGATGCCGGCATTTGCCGCTCCGTCGACCGGAATGAGGGTGACGGGAATTCCCGCGCCGAACACAATTGCCGCCGCCTCCGGATCGCACAGGATGTTCCATTCGGCAGCCGCCGTCTTGTTGCCGAGGCCCCAGGCACCGCCGAGCGTGACGATGCGTTCGATCCGGCTCGACAGCTCCGGTTCGCGGCGCAGCGCCATTGCCAGATTGGTGAGCGGCCCGGTCGTCACGATCGTCGTCGCGCCCTTGCGTACCGTTTCAGCGATCAGCTCCGCCGAATGGCGGCGGTCCAGCCCTACGGCCTCGAGGTCCGGACGGTTCGGATCGAGTGCCGATTCGAGGTCGAGCACGCCGGCGATCAGCCGCTCGCGCACCAGCGGCGCCTGCGCGCCGGCGGCAACCGGAATGCCGCGGCGGCCGGAGCGCGCCACGGTGATCGCAGCATTGCGCGCCGTCCGCTCCCAGGCCAGATGGCCGGCGCCGGTCGTCACCGCCCTGAGGTCGAGCCCGGCATGACCGGCCGCCACCAGGATGGCCAGCGCGTCGTCATTGCCCGGGTCGCAGTCGTGCAGGATGGGGCTGGTCATGGCTTGCTCTCCGCGATCCTGGCCGGCCGATTGCGCCGATGGACGCGCCAGCGCGCGAAGGTTAGGCCGACGATCGCCGCGGCATAGGGCAGCATCAGCACGAACTGCGACGGAATGGCGAACACCTGCAGCCGGTCGCCGAGCGCGCCGAAGAAGCCGAACAGGAAGGAGGCAGCCGCCGTCATCCACGGCTGCCCGCCGCCGAACAGCGTCGCCGCCAGGCCGATGAAGCCGCGGCCGCTGGTCATGTCAGGCAGGAAGAAGTGCAGCTTGTCCATGGCGAGCTGCGCCCCGGCGAGACCGGACAGCAGGCCGCTGATGCCGACGGCGAGCGCCTTCATCCAGGCAACGCGGATGCCCGCCGAGCGCGCCGCATGCTCGTCCTCGCCGGCGGCGCGCAGATTAGCGCCGGTCGGGGTGAGATAGAGGAACACCGCCGACAGCGGCACCGCGGCGAGCGCCAGAATGACGATGAAGCTCTGCCCTTCGAACGCCTTGCCCACGATCGGGATGAAGGAGAGCGATCCCTCCGGGACATGCCAGACATCGGGGAAGCTCGTCGGCCTCAGCCCGCCCGGGCTGTTGTAGAAACGCTCGAGCATGAACAGCGTACCGCCGGCCGCAAGCAGGTTGATGCCGAGACCGGCGACGATGAAATCGGCGGAGAAGCGCAACGTCAGCAGCGCCAGGAGCTGCGACAGCAGGATCGCCGCGGCCACCGCCGCGAAGAATGCCAGCGCGGCGCTGCCGGTCATGCTGCCGACGGCGATCGCGGTGAACGCCGCGGCCAGCATCATGCCTTCCACCGCGACGTTGAGGATGTTGGCACGCAGCGTGATCATGGCGGCGAGCGCGGCGAGCAGGATCGGCGTCGATTGTTCCAGAACCGAGGCGAGGAGCGAGGAGACGGTCATGGCTTCTTGCCCCTATCCCCGCCGGCCCGCGGTGAGCCGGGCTGTCATCAACAGCACCAGCAGGCCGGTCAGGAGGTTGACCAGCGAGCGCGGCACGTCGGTGGAGATCTGCATATAGGCGGCGCCGTTCAGCATCATGGCGTAGAACAGCGCGGTCGCCAGCGCGCCGATCGGATGGATGCGGGCGAGCAGCGCGCAGGTCAGGCCGACCAGCCCGTAGGCCGGCGAGAAATTCTGCTCGAAGCGGTGGCCGATACCGAGCACGTAGAGCGCGCCGGCGAGCCCGGCCAGGCCGCCGGCCACCAGCATGGCGCCGATGATGCGCCGGTCGGCCGGCACGCCGACGGCATAGGCGAAACGCAGATTGGTGCCGGCGGCGCGCACCTGCGCGCCCCATTCGGTGCGGAACAGCACGACCCAGGCGACGACGGCGAGCACCACGGCCACCAGAAAGCCGCTGGTGGCGCCGGGCACGCCCGGCATCGGCGGCAGCCAGATCGCCTGCGGAACCACCCTGCTGACGGCGCCATAGGCCGCCGTGTCGCGGATGACCTGGTTGGCGAGATAGGAGGTGAAGAGCAGCACGATGGTGTTCAGCATCAGCGTCGTCACCACCTCGTCGACGGCGAGCCGCACTTTCAGCACCGCTGGTATCCAGCCGAGGATGGCACCCGCAATGATGCCCGCGGCAACGGCGAGCGGCAGCAGGAGGACTGCCGGCAGGTCGGCAAGGAACACGCCGACCACCGTCGCGGCGATCGCCCCGGCATAGAGCTGCCCCTCGCCACCGACGTTGAAGATGCCGGCGCGGAAGGCGAAGATGACGCCGAGCGCGATCAGCGTCAGCGGCGTGGCGCGGTTGAGGAACAGCGCGAAATTGCCGAGCGAATCGAAATTGGCGAAGAGCAGGTCGCGATAGGCCTGCACGGGGTCGTCGGTGATCGAGGCAACGAGCAGGAAACCGAGCGCCATTGTGATGGCGATCGCCGCGAGCGGCGCGCCGAGGGCGCGGAACAGGGAGAGCGTCGCCTCGCGCATCAGGCCGCCCTTTCCCCGCCGCCGTTCATCAGATAGCCGACCACCGCCTCGTCCGCCTCGGCGCGCTCGAGGACGCGCATCAGTCGGCCGGAATACATCACGCCGATCCGGTCGGAGAGGGCGAATATCTCCGACAGCTCGGACGAGATCAGCAGCACGGCGCGGCCGCGATCGGCTGCGGCCAGAATGCGCTCGTAGACGAATTCGGAAGCGCCGATGTCGAGGCCCCGAGTCGGCTGGCAGATGACGAGCAGCGCCGGATCGCGCTGCAACTCGCGCGCGATCACCACCTTCTGCATGTTGCCGCCCGACAGCCAGCCGACCGGCGTCGACGGTTGCGCCCCGCGCACGTCGAACTCCCTGATCTTCTCGGCGGCGAAGGCGTCGAGACGGGCGCGGCTGACGAAGCCATGGCGCAAAATGCCGGCGCGCGAATAGTTGGTGGCGGCGATGTTCTCCGCCACGCTCATCGTGACGCTGAGGCCGCGATCCAGCCTGTCCTCCGGTACGAAACCCAGCCCCGACGCCTGGCGCTCTGCGGCCGACGCCCTGGTCACTTCCCGGCCCGCAAGCCGGATCGACCCCGCCTGGATGTCCATCAGCCCGGCGATCGCCTCGGAAAGCTCGGTCTGGCCGTTGCCGTCCACTCCGGCGATGCCCAGCACCTCCCCTGCCCTGACGTCGAGGCAGACATGGTCGAGCAGCAGCCGGCCGTGGGGATTGGCCATGCTGACGCGGTCGAGCCGCAGCACCGGCGCGCCGAAGCTGCGGCCTGCGCCGCCGCCCTTGCGGCCGACCAGGAAGACGTCGCGACCGACCATGTCGCGGGCGATGTCGGCCTCGCTGACGTCCGCGGTCCGATGCGTCGAGATGCTTTCGCCGTGGCGGATGACGGTGACGCGGTCCGACACCGATTTCACCTCGCGCAGCTTGTGGGTGATGAACAGGATCGTCCGCCCGCGCGCCCGCAGGCCGTCGATCACCTCAAGCAGCTCGTCGACCTCGGGCGGCGTCAGCACGGCCGTCGGCTCGTCGAGGATGAGCAGCTCGGCGTCGAAGGCGAGCGCCTTCAGGATCTCGACGCGCTGGCGCTGGCCGACCGAAAGCTGTCCGACACGCGCGTTCGGGTCGAGGCCGAAATTGTAGCGCCGTATCAGCTCCTGGGCGCGGGACACCATCTCGCGCCGGTCGGAGAAGATGCCGAAGCGCCGCGGCTGGCGGCCGAGAAACAGGTTCTCCGCCACCGTCATGGACGGCACCAGCGTGAAATGCTGGTGCACCATGCCGATGCCGAGCGCGCTCGCGGCGATCGGATCGGGAATCCGCACGGCCCGGCCGTCGAGCACGATCTCGCCGGCGCTCGGCGCGTGGATGCCCACCAGTATGTTCATCAGCGTCGACTTGCCGGCACCGTTCTCGCCGCAGATGACGTGCACCTCGCCGCGGCGCACGTCGAGGTCGACGCGCTTGAGCGCGGCCTTGTCGCCGAACGACTTGGCGATGCCCTTGAGGCTGAGGATGATATCGGTTCCGGTCATGGTGCCCGTTGCGCGAAAAATATGGGCGGCGGTGCGAAGCGCCGCCGCCCAGGTCCTGGGAGGACTATTTGAATGCCGTCTCGACCTTGAGTTCGCCGCTGACGACCTTGGCCTTCGCCGCGTCGACCAGCGCCTTCACCTCGGCCGGCACCAGCGCGTCGTTGTAGACGAGCCCGACGCCCTCATTGGCGAGGCCGTAGACCTTCAGCGTGCCGAACGCCGCCTTGCCCGCCTGGATCTGCTGGATGGAGTCATGGATCGAATTGCCGATCTGCTTCAGCATCGACGCCAGCACGTTGTCGGGATGCAGGCCGTTCTGGTCGGAATCGACGCCGATGGCGTATTTTTTGGAGTCGGCCGCGCCCTTGAGGATGCCGAGGCCGGCGGGGCCGGCGACGTTGTAGACGACGTTGGCGCCGTTGGCGATCGCAGTCCTGGTGAGGTCGTAGGCCTTCTGCGCGTCGTTGAAGTTGCCGATGAAGATGACCTGCACGTCGATGTCCGGCGAAACCGTCGCCGCACCTTGCTTGAAGCCGACGATGAAGTCCTGGATCACCGGCAGGTCCATGCCGGCGACCACCGCGATCTTCGGCTCGCCGGAAGACAGCGGGAAAGTCTTGGCGTCGGTCGCCGCGGCCGCGGCCAACACGCCGGCGAGATAGGAGCCTTCGTTCTGCGCGTACTTCACCGAAAGGACGTTGGGCTCCTTGAGCTCGTCGTCGAAGAACACGTATTTCTGGTCGGGGTGCTGCGGCGCGACTGCGGCCAAATTGTCGTGCATGTTCGGACCCGTGAAGACGACGCTCCACTTGCCGGAGTTGGACACGGCCTCCAGATTCTGCCGCCACAGCTGCGGATCGGTGGGCGATGCCTGCAGCAGGCGGACGCGCACCCCTTCCTTCTCGGCACGGGCGAAGCCGGTCGCGGCATTGTCGTTGAAGCCCATGTCGCCGAGATTGTCGCTCATCACGTAGACGGCGCTGAACTCGTCGGCCGATGCCGGTCCCGTCAGCAGGGCAAGGCTCATCAACGCGGCGGAAGCTGCGCGTCGTATCGATGCTGGTACTTTCATGACTGATACTCCCATTGTTGAAAAGCGGATGGACGTTCCCCTTCAGCGCCTTGGGGCCGCGACCGACTGGCGTTCGACGAGCGTGACCGGCAGTCTGGTCAGGGCCGCGGGCGTCTTCTTCTCGAACAGGTCCAGCAACGCCCGCAGCCCGGCCCTGCCGAGTTCGGCGGTGGGCTGCCGGACGGTCGTCAGTCCGGGAGCCAGCAGGTCGGCGAACGGCATGTCGTCGAAGCCGACGAGCGAGATGTCTTCGGGAACCCGAAAGCCCCGCTCCCTGATCGCCTGCATGACGCCGATGGCGATGAAGTCGCTGCCGGCAAATACCGCAGTCGGCACCTGCCCCGAGTCCAGGATCGCCCGCATCGCCTCAAGGCCGAAGTCGCGCGAATAGGCGCCGTGACGGGTCGGCGGCGGCGCCACTTCCGCTTCGGCCAGCGCGTCGAGATAGCCGGCGCGCCGCTCCATCGCGCTGAACAGGTCCGACGGTCCGCCGATATGGACGATATGACGATGGCCGGCCTTGAGCAGATGGCTGGTGGCGAGGTAGGCGCCCTGCCGGTTCTCGACGAACACCTTCGGCACGTTGACGCCTGGAATGTCCTCGTCGATCAGCACGACATGACCTTGCCGGTTGACCGCAGCCGCCAGCGTGCCGTCGTCCGGCTGGTTGGTCATCATGATCAGGCCGTCGACGTGGCGGTCCCTGAGGCGCCGGAGGCTGGCGATCTCGCGCTCGCGGCGGCCACCGGTGCTGGTCATCAAAACGGCATAGCCATGCTTCTCCGCCTCGTCCTCGACGGCCGCGGCCAGCTCCGCGAAGAAGGGATTGGCGATCTCGGGAGTCACCAGCCCGATCGCCTCCGAGCGCCCCAGGCTTAGCCGCTTGGCGAGCGCATTGGGGCGGTAGTCGAGCTCGGCGATGGCCGCGTCGATGCGGCCGGCGGTTTCCGCCGGCAGTTCGAGACGATTGTTGAGGTAGCGCGACACCGTCGTCGCCGAGACCTTCGCAGCCGCCGCCACATCCTGGATCGTGCTCATCTGCTCCCCTTGCTGCCCCCGGACACTAGTCAGCACAACCGGTTTAGTAAAGCGGTTTCGTGCGTATTTCCAAGCGGACGACGGCGCGTTTTCATCGAACTCATGGCAGGCCGCGCAACAGACGGCCACGGAGGGCGCCTTGAGTTTGGCGGTTGAATGTCCGGCGCGTCGCCCAGCTTCGACTTGACCTCGGGTCCAGCTCGTGAAATCGATGGAGGGACTCGCCAACCAGGACGCGATCCCGTTGATATCGTGAGGAAAAGTCCTGAGCCAGATATGCACCGACAGTGCCCGGTACCGCAAATGCAGAGCCGCAGGACGGCGGAAACCGAAACTGGATTGCCGAGGACGTCGGATGGCGCACGCGGCATCTGGAGCCGCCCGCTCCAGACGCTGCTCGCCGCCACGACCGTCTCGCTCATTCTGATCGTCGCCGCCGCGCTGATCGGACTGAACTACTATCGCGCTCGCAACGCCGCCATCGACGATGCCAAGGCCGGGATGCGCGTGTTCTCCGAGCGCCTGGTCGAGCGCTTCAACGCGCTGTCCGACCAGACGACGACGTCGATCGGTCTTATCACCTCGGTCCCCAACGCGTTCCTCAGGCCGCCGCCAGAAAGGCTCGACGACAAGGCCGTCGTGCTGCGAGAGATCATCAGACGTGCCCCGCATCTCGACGGCGCCTATGCCGGCTATCCCGACGGTTCTTTCCTGCACGTCATCAACCTGCGCACGCCCGGTTGGGTGGCAGCGCTCGGCGCACCGGCCCATGCCGCCCTTGCCGTCCGTAGCGTGCATTCCGAGAATGGCGCCCCTGTCCAGGCCGTTGCGTTCCAGGATGGCAAGGGCGCCGCGGCGGGGCAGCTGCCGCCGGTTTCCACCGAGTTCGATCCGAGGACCCGGCCGTGGTACAAGGCCGCCGCGAACATCCCCGGCCCGGTGTCGATCGGCCCCTACCAGATGGCGACCACCGGCAAGCTCGGCATGACGGTGGCGCAGTCGCACAGCGCCGACCGCAAGATCGTCATCGCCGTCGACATCATCCTGGACACGATCACCGACTTTCTCGCCGCCGAACGCATCACGCCGGGGACCGTGACCTTCATCGTCGATACCTCCGGCAATCCGGTGATCCATTCGGATCGCGCCTTCATGGACCGGCTGCTGGCCGGCGGCGGAACCGCTTCGCCGCCGGCGGCGCCGGATCCGGTGGTCGACAGCGTCCGCTCCGACGATTCCTGGACCGCGCAGCCCAGGATCATCGCGGCCGGGGACCGGGATTTCCTCACCCTGGTGACCCCGCTCAAATCGCCGCTGCTGCTTGCCCACCACCGCGTCGTCGTCGCCGCCCCGATGGACGAACTGATGGCCGATGCAAACCGTTCGCTGCTGCAGGCCCTCATGGTCTCGGCAATGATCGTCATCGGCGCGGTGTTGTTCGCGCTCATGCTGTCGCGCCTGATCACCAAATCGCTTCACCGTCTGACCGACAGCGCCGACAGGCTGCAAAACCTGGATTTCGCGACCCCGGTGGACGTCAGTTCGCACGTCACCGAGATCACCACGCTCGGTCGCGCCATGAACAGGGCACGCGATGCCATCTTCACCTTCGCGCTCTATGTTCCCAAGGAGTTCGTGCGAAAGGGGATCCAGTCGGGCTATTTCACCGGGCGGACCGCCGTGCGTCAGGAATTGACCGCGCTGTTCACCGACATCTACGACTTCACCACGATCAGCGAGGCGCATCCGCCAGAACAGGTGGTTGCGATGCTGTCGGAATATTTCGACATCCTCGAGGAGGCCGTCAGCCTGCACAATGGCTCGATCATCCAGTTTCTCGGTGATTCGATCTTCGCGATGTGGAACGCCCCCGTTCCCGATGCCCGGCACGCAGAAAACGCATGCCGGGCGGCACTCGAGGCACAGCGGAGGCTGGACGCTTTCAACCGGGCGCAGGCAGAGAAAGGCCTGCCGGCGTTCCGCACCCGCTTCGGTATCCATACCGGGCAGGCCGTCGTCGGCAGCGTCGGCGCGCAGGAGCGGCTGCAATACACGGCGATGGGCGACACCATCAATGTGGCGTCGCGCCTGGAAGGGATCAACAAGGCGTATCGGACCACGATCCTGGCGAGCGCCGCCGTGCACGAGGCATGCTCGGCAGCGATCGCCTTCCGGCCGCTTGGCCTGGCCCAGGCCAAGGGACGCATGGAGGGCCTGCAGGTGTTCGAGGTCGTCGGCATCGTCACCGACGGCAGCCGCGGCAGCGCCGACCGCGAACCGCAAGCCGAAGCAGGTAACGCCGCCTGACCGACGACCTGGCGTCCTCCAACCAGCCGTGCTGCACCGCCAGGGGCTCACAGGTCACGGCGCACGTTGACGGGACGCGCCAAGGTTTCTCGTGAGCCGAGTTCGTGCTGCAAAGCGCTGGAGGCTTGTGCGCAGACCGCGAACCGACTAATCCAGCGTCGTGTGGGGCCTGTAGCTCAATGGTTAGAGCCGGCGGCTCATAACCGCTTGGTTGGGGGTTCGAGTCCCTCCGGGCCCACCATTTCTGCTTTGTACGGCTTCAGGCGGCGGGCACCCTCACCACGCAGCGGAAGCCGAGATGGCTCATCGAGGTATCTTCCGGTTGCGTGTGCCGCGCCGCCGGCCGGTACCGGCGGCAGTAATTCGGCGCGCAAAGGTGCGACCCCCCCTTCACCACCCGGCGGGCGATGCGGATCGCCGGCTGGCGCGGGTCGTAGCTGCCTTCCTGCCTGCCGCCGCGCGGATTCTTCGGCGTGCAGCACGGGCTGTCGGCAGGCTCGGGGTGCCGCGACGACCAAAAATCGTCCGTCCATTCCCAGACATTGCCGATCATGTCGTGGAGGCCGTAGCCGTTGGGCGGAAAGCTTCCCACCGGCGAGGTGCGCTCGAAGCCGTCGGCGGCAAGATTCTGGTGCGGAAACATGCCCTGCCAGATGTTGGCCATGTGGCTGCCACCGGGCATCAGCTCGTCGCCCCAGGCGAACTCCGCGCCCTCCAGGCCGCCGCGCGCGGCAAGCTCCCATTCTGCTTCCGTCGGCAGATCCTTGCCCGCCCAGGCGGCATAGGCCTTTGCATCGGCATAGGCGATATGGACGACGGGGTGGTCGAGCCTTGTGCCGATGCTCGACTTTCGCCCATAAGGCCGCCGCCAACTGGCGCCGAAGGTGAAAGTCCACCACCGCGTCATGTCGTCGGTCGGCACCGGATGGCCAGGCGGATCAAACACAAGCGAGCCGGCCCGCAGCATGCGTTTTTCGGCGCCGGGATAGTTTTTCGCGTCCGGCGCCTTCTCGGCGACCGTCACATGGCCGGTCGCGTTGACGAACTCCAGGAACTGCCGGTTGGTGACCGGCGTCACGTCGATCCAGAAGGGATCGATGGTAACCCGGTGGGCCGGCGCCTCTTCCGGATAGTGGTGGTCAGAACCCATGACGAAAGTACCGCCGGGGATGCTGATCATGTCGGGCGGGTCCACCATGCAGCCGCTCGCCCGGGCTGTCGTCTTCTCCATGGCGCTGCCTCCATCGATACTGCGGCCGGCCCCGATGCAGAACTTCGCAGCTATGGCGCCGGAGGATAGACCACTTTCCAGTCGGCTTTCATGTCGACGATGGTCCAGCCCCTGGCCATGCCCTCGTCGAGCGCCTTGTCGAGCTTGCCGATATGCGACTGGCGGTCATAGGCCCATTCGCGCGCCGCGTCGGTGTGGTGGACGATGCCCATGAAGCGGGCGCCGTCGCCGGCGGCCGTCCATTCGAGCATCTGCTGGTCGCCGTCGGAATTGCCGAAGGCGAAGATGGGGCGGCGGCCGATGAAGCGGTTGATGCCGACCGGCTTGCCGGGACCGTCGTCGACGAACTCCACCTTGGGCTCCTTGATCAGCACCGGCTTGCCGTCCGCACCCATCTCGAACTTGACCACGCCCGACGAGCCGACGACCTGCTCGGGCGGGATGCCGTAGGTGCGCTCCGCGAAGACGCGCATGAACTCGACGCCGCCGCCCGACACGATGAAGGTCTTGAAGCCGTTGGCGCGCAGATAGGCGAGGAGCTCGAGCTGCGGCTGGTAGACGAGTTGGTCGTAGGGCCGGTCGAAGCGTGGATGTCTCGCCGTCTCCAGCCAGTCGGCGACGGTCTTCGAGAACTCGTCGGTGGTCATGCCGGCATGGGTGACCTCCAGTATCTCGACAAGACCTTTCTCGCCAGCCGCCATGAGTCCTTGAACGTCGCCGGCCAGGGCCGACTTGTACGGCTCGGTGTCCTTCCACTCGGGATGCTCGGGCGCGACCGCCTTGATGCGGTCGAGCGCGAACTGGAACTGGAAATAGATCGGCTGCTCGGACCAAAGCGTCCCGTCATTGTCGAAGACGGCGATGCGCCGCTCCGGCGCGACGAAGTCGGGTCCGCCGTCTTCCGTCACCCTGGCGACGAAGCCGGTGATTGACGCCTTGACCGCGCCGTCGTTCCACGAAGGCAAGGGATCGGACTGAGCAAGGGCGCCCGCCGAGAAGGCCATAAACAGACCGACGACTACAGCGATGGCGGACAGCAGCCTGACCGAATTCGGGTGCATGGAAACCCTCCTGGTTACTTCCCGCCGGGGACCCGACGGGAAGCTTAGCGGATCGCCCGCAGCAAACTAGTGATTTCTGCAATCATCGCCCGGTGATGGTTATCGAGATTGGTGCAGCAGGACTGCAATGACTGCACCAGAAAAGGTCAATCACGGCAAGTTGTTAACACTCAATGCCGACCGCCTTGGACGAAAGTCCATATGCCCCGAATCGGCCTTGTCTTATCGCCTTTGCCGGAACATGCTTACCCTCGGCCGCGGATGCTAGGCTCTTCTTAGACTGCGGGCACGTTTGCAAGACGCTGACTCGCGGTATCAGCGCCCTGATGAACTCATTGGAAGGCACGGCCAACTAGAGACAAGCGACCGCTTCAACCACCGCCTCTGGCGCGGGTTGAAGCAGGCTTGCCCGCAGGACAACTTTTATCAAATGCGAAAGAAATCGGGCCTGTATGTTCGATACCGCCTTGCTCAATAGCGAACCTCTTCGAAAACGGCAGTCCATCTTTTCAGAATCGGCCTTGAGTTGTTCCTGCTGCCGTAAGATGCTCTTGCCGGCCGCGGACCTGAGCCCTTTCCGTCTGCGGGAACGTTCGTCAGATCGTCATCTGCGATGCCGGTCTGTATTCGCAAACGTCGCAAGCATTTTTAAGGGAGATCAGCCATGAGAATGCGAGGATTACTGGGGGCAATGATGCTCACAGCCACGACTGCCCTGACCGTCGGGCCACCGGCTCACGCCCAGGAGCAGGCCGCGGCCAAGCCGAACATCCTGGTCATCTTCGGTGACGACGTCGGCCAGACCAACCTGTCGACCTACAGCTTTGGCCTGATGGGCTACCGGACGCCGAACATCGACCGGATCGCCAACGAGGGCATGAAGTTCACCGACTACTATGCCGAGCAGAGCTGCACGGCCGGCCGCTCGACCTTCATAACCGGTCAGTCGACCCTGCGCACCGGCCTCTCCAAGGTCGGACTACCAGGCGCTAATGCCGGCATGCAGGCCTCGGACGTCACGATCGCTTCGGCATTGAAGGACCAGGGCTATGCCACCGGCCAGTTCGGCAAGAACCACCTCGGCGACCGCGACGAATTCCTGCCGACGGCGCATGGCTTCGACGAATTCTTCGGCAATCTCTACCATCTCAACGCCGAGGAAGAGCCGGAGAACCGCAATTATCCGCAGGATCCCGAGTTCCGCAAACGCTTCGGACCGCGGGGCGTGATCAAATCGTCCGCCGACGGCAAGGTCGAGGATACCGGTCCGCTGAACCGCAAGCGCATGGAGACCGTGGACGACGAGACGTCTGCGGCCGCCATCGACTTCATGAAGCGGCAGCAGTCGGCCGGCACACCATTCTTCACCTGGATGAATACCACGCGCATGCATGCTCGCACGCATGTGCGTGATGAACACCGTAGCCCGCCTGGTCTAACCGCGCTCACCGAATATGCCGACGGCATGATCGAGCACGACAACGTCGTCGGCACGCTGTTGAAGTCGCTCGATGACATGGGCATCGCCGACAACACGATCGTGATCTACACGACTGACAACGGCCCTCACCAGAATACCTGGCCGGATGCCGGCACCACACCATTCCGCAGCGAGAAGAACACCAACTGGGAAGGCGCCTTCCGGGTGCCGGCCCTGATCCGCTGGCCTGGACACATAGAGCCGGGTTCGGTCGCCAATGGCATCGTCTCCGGTCTCGACTGGTTGCCGACGCTTCTTGCGGCGGTGGGCGATACCAACATCAAGGACCGGCTGCTCGCTGGCGCCACGATCAATGGCAAGCAGTACAAGAACCACCTCGACGGCTACAACCAGCTTCCCTACCTGACCGGCGAGACGGACGAGAGCGCACGCAAGGAGTTCTTCTACTTCAACGACGACGGTGAGATGGTCGCGCTCCGCTACGAGAATTGGAAGGTCGTATTCTCGGAGCAACGAGAAGTTGGCACCCTGAATATTTGGGCGGAACCTTTCACCAAGCTCCGGGTGCCCCGGTTGTTCGATTTGCGTGCCGATCCCTACGAGCGGGCCAATATCACGTCGAACACCTATTTCGATTGGCTCTTCGATCACATCTACCTGCTCAGTGCGGCACAGGCGGAAGCGGGCAAATTCCTCGCGACCTTCAAGGAATTCCCGCCGGCTCAGCGTCCTGATAGCTTCTCGATCGACCAGATACAGGAGGAGTTGAACAAGAGCCTGGAGTCGATGGCGCAGTGAAGACGGGTTCGGGGTCGCGAGGCGGCCCCGGCTTCCTCCGATCTCCGAGGAATGACGGCGTTGGCCACCTGTCGCAATTGGTCCCTCCGCAGGCCTTCGCCGCCTAATTCCTCGGCGCCTTTCGTGCGCCGCCGGCAGCTAGCTTCTCGATCGGATCAGCCGGGAGCGGGTAACTGAGCAGTTCAACAGCGTCGGCGGCGGCCAGTGAAGACATCAAGGATCCGGGCGCTAAATGGCGCCGGACGTTTTTCTACGGTCCCCCCTCCTCAAATCTGGGGCACCGCATTAATTTGGACACCGCATTTCGAGGGAGACCAATCATGCGGACGGTAGCAGTATTGGGAGCAATGATGCTTACGGCCACGACGGCCCTGACCGCCGGGCTGCCGGCCCACGCCCAGGAGCAGGCGGCGGCGAAACCGAACATCCTCGTCATTTTCGGCGACGATGTCGGACAGACCAACATCTCGGCCTACAGCATGGGGGTCATGGGCTACCGGACGCCCAACATCGACCGGCTGGCCAAGGAAGGCATGACGTTTACCGACTACTATGCTGAGAACAGTTGCACGGCGGGTCGCTCGACCTTCATCACCGGCCAGGTCTGCCTGCGAACCGGCCTGTGCAAGGTCGGCATACCAGGTGCGACGGTCGGGTTGCAGGATCGCGACGTCACCATCGCCGAGGCGCTGAAGCCGCTCGGCTATGCGACCGGCCAGTTCGGCAAGAACCATCTCGGCGACCGGGACGAATATCTGCCGACGAAGCACGGTTTCGACGAATTCTACGGCAACCTCTATCACCTCAACGCCGAGGAGGAGCCGGAGCGGCCATATTACCCAAAGGACGATGCCGAATTCGTCAAGACGCAGTCGCCGCGCGGCGTTCTCAAGGCCACCGCCGACGGCAAGATCGAGGACACCGGGCCGCTCAACAGCAAGCGCATGGAGACCGTCGACGACGAGACGACCAATGCGGCGATCGACTTCATGAAGCGGCAGCATGCGGCCGGCAAGCCGTTTTTCACCTGGATGAACACGACCCGCATGCATGTTTACACGCATGTGCGTCCGTCGATGCAAGGTCAAAGCGGGATGCCGGGCAACGAATATGCCGACGGCATGGTCGAGCATGACGGCCATGTCGGCCAGTTGCTCAAGGCGCTCGACGACATGGGCATCGCCGACGACACGCTCGTCGTCTACACCACCGACAACGGCCCGAACCAGTGGTCGTGGCCGGATGCGGCGACCACGGCGTTCCGCAGCGAGAAGGACACGAACTGGGAAGGCGCCTTCCGCGTCCCGGCCTTCGTGCGCTGGCCCGGCAAGATCAAGGCGGGCGAGATTTCGAACCAGATGATGTCCGGCCTCGACTGGTTCCCGACCTTGGTCGCGGCCGCCGGCAATCCCGACGTCAAGGACCAATTGCTGAAGGGAACCGACCTTAGCGGCAAGCAAGCCAAGGTGCATCTCGACGGCTACAACCAGCTTCCGTACCTGACAGGACAGGATCCCAAGTCGGCGCGCACGGAGTTCTACTACTTCAACGACGAGGGCGATCTCGTTGCTTACAGATACAATGACTGGAAACTTGTCTTTGAAGAGCAGAGGGCACCTGGCGGGTTCAGTGTGTGGGCCAATCCCTTCACCGCCTTGCGGGTTCCGAAGGTCTTCAACTTGCGTATGGATCCCTATGAGCGTGCCGACGTCGTCTCCGACCAATATTACGATTGGATGGCGAAAAACGCGTACCTCGTTCAATACGGCCTCTATCGGGTAGCTCCGTTTTTACAGACGTTTAAAGAGTTTCCGCCCAGCCAGCGTTCTGCGAGTTTCAGCATCGACCAGATGATCGAGGCGCTGACCAAGGCGCTGGAAGACACGGCCAACTAGGCCACGCGACAGCGCCAATATCTGCTTCGGGCACGCCGGTTGGAGCCGGCGTGCAGTGACATGGCCACGATTTCGCGAGACTAGCATGAGCGCGCGCGACGACATAACCGAACTGGGCAAGCGCATCGGCCAGACGATCATCGGCCAGGAGGCGATGGTCGAGCGGCTGCTGCTTGGCCTGCTCGCCGACGGCCATCTGCTGGTCGAGGGCCTGCCGGGGCTGGCCAAGACGCGCGCCATCAAGAGCCTCGCCAAGAACCTCGACGCCGAGCTGTCGCGCATCCAGTTCACGCCGGACCTGCTGCCCTCCGACATCACGGGGTCGGAGGTCTATTTCAGCGAGGGCGGCAAGGGCGAGTTCAAGTTCCAGGAGGGGCCGATCTTCGCCAGTCTCATCCTCGCCGACGAGATCAACCGCGCGCCGGCCAAGGTCCAGTCGGCGCTGCTCGAGGCGATGGAAGAGCGGCAGGTCACGGTCGGCGGCCAGAGCCACCCGCTGCCCGATCTTTTCCTCGTCATGGCCACGCAGAACCCGATCGAGCAGGAAGGCACCTATCCGCTGCCCGAGGCACAGCTTGACCGCTTCCTGATGCATGTGCAGGTCGGCTATCCCGACGAGAAATCGGAAGCCGCGATCGTGCGCCTCAACCGCGCCGAGGAGAACGAGGCCAAGTCGGGCGGCGCCAAAAAAGCCTCGGAAAAGCTGGCGCAGAAGGCGGTGTTCGACGCCCGCGCTGAGATCGGCAAGGTCACGGTCTCGGAGGCCGTCGAAACCTATATGGTGGCGCTGGTCTTCGCCACGCGCTATCCGGCAAAGCTCGACGCCGACCTGGCGAAGTGGCTGCAGGTCGGCGCCAGCCCGCGCGGCGCCATCGGCCTCGACCGGGTGTCCCGTTCCTATGCCTGGCTGAAGGGCCGCGACTACGTCACGCCGGACGACGTCAAGGCGATCGTCCACGACGTGTTCCGCCACCGGCTGATCCTGTCCTACGAGGCGCATACGGGCGGGATCACCGCCGACCAGGCGATCGACCGCGTGGTGGAGCGCGTCGCCGTGGCCTAGAGCATGATCCCGGACCGAAGGTCAGCGCAGCAAAAAGTTGCAGACTTTTCGGGTAAGATCATGCGGCAAAACAAGAAGTTGGAGCGGATGAAGATGCTGTTCCGCTTCATCCTGCTCTGACGGAGGCAGAGATGGTCCAGTCCCTTTCCGCGCTGGCACGATCCAAGGGCGTCGCCCGCGTCCGAAGCGGGGGCGATGCCAGCGCCGAGGGCGTCTATGTCTCCGTCGAAGAACTGGTCGCGCTGGAGGCGGCGGCGCGCGACTTCACCTTCTTGCGCAAGGCGCCGGTGCGCCGGCTGCTCGCCGGCCGCCACGAATCGCGCATGCGCGGGCGCGGCCTGTCTTTCGAGGAGCTGCGCGAATATCTGCCGGGCGACGACATCCGCACCATCGACTGGCGGGTGACGGCGCGCACCGGAAAACCGTTCGTGCGCGTCTATGACGAGGAGAAGGACCGGCCGGCGCTGATCCTGGTCGACCAGCGCATCAACATGTTCTTCGGCAGCCGCCGTGCGCTGAAATCGGTCGCCGCCGCCGAGGCCGCCGCGCTCTGCGCCTGGCGGGTGATGAACCTCGGCGACCGGGTCGGCGGCTTCGTCTTCAACGACACGGATATCGACGAGTTGCGACCACACCGCAGCCGCGATGCGGTGATCGCGCTCGCTTCGGCGATCGCGCGCCGCAATGGTGAGCTCACCGCCGCCTCCACCGTGCCGCGCGCGCCCGCGCAGCTCGACCGCGTGTTGGCGACGGCCAGCAGCGTCGCCCGTCACGATCATCTGGTCATCGTCATCAGCGACTTCGACGGCCATGGTCCGGCGACACGCGATATGCTGCTCAGCCTGGCCGTGCACAACGACGTCATCGCCATTCTTGTCTACGACCCGTTCCTGCTGGAATTGCCGCAGTCTGGCGAGATCGTGGCGAGCGGCGGCGCCTTGCAGGCGGAACTGCCATTCGGGCGGGGAAGCGTACGTGCCGGCATCACCGATTTCGCGCGCCGGCGTGGGCGGGAGCTGTTGTCGTGGCAGCAAGAGCTCGGCCTGCCCATGCTGCCGGTCTCGGCGGCCGAAGAGGTCGCGCCGCAGCTCCGAAAATTGCTCGGCCAGCTCGCGTCCCGGGGTAGGAGGCGGTAGCGATGGACGAAGACGCCGCGCCCCAACTCGACGCCGCCACGCGCGCCGCGCTGCAAAAGCTCGCCGACATCGCGCAGCCGCCGCCGGTTTCGTGGATGCCGCAGACCTGGGGATGGGCGGCGCTCGCCGTGCTGGTCGCGGCGCTGCTTCTCTGGGCCTTGTGGCGCTGGCACCAATATCGCGTGCGCAACCGCTACCGGCGCGAGGCGATTGCCGAGCTCGCCAGGATCGAAGCGAGGCACGGGGCGCCTGAGGGCCGAGCGGACGCGGTGGCCGAGGCGGCCGCCCTGCTGAAGCGCGTGGCGCTCGCCGCCTGGCCACGCGAAGCCGTGGCGCCGCTGAGCGGGACGGACTGGGTCGCCTTCCTGCGCGGGACCGCCGGCGGATCGTCCTTCCCGGACGAGGCCGCCGCGCTGCTCGACGATGCCGAATATCGCTGGCCTTCGAATCGGCGCGCCGCTGACGCCGACGAACAGGCTTTCCTCGTCGCCACGCGTCGCTGGATCGAGGGGCACCATGTACCAGCTTGACCATCCCTGGCTGCTGGCGCTGCTGCCGCTGCCCCTGCTGGTCTGGTGGCTGCTGCCGGCATACCGCGAGGAGACGGCCTCGGTGCGGCTGCCCTTCTTCGACGAGATCACGCGGGCCGCAGGCGTGTCGCCGACGCAGGGTTCCGTCGTGCCGCGCGCCAACTGGGTGCAGAAGCTGCTCGCCCCAGTCTGCTGGGTGCTGATCGTGCTGGCGCTGGCGCGACCGCAATATGTCGAGCCACCGCTGGAAAAGACGGAGCCGCAGCGCGACCTGATGCTGTCGCTCGACCTGTCGCAGTCGATGGACACGCGCGACTTCCGCGATCCCGCCCGCCAGCTCCAGCCCCGCGTCGACGCCGTGCGCACGGTGGTCGCCGATTTTGTCGCCCGCCGCCCCGGCGACCGGATCGGGCTGATCGCCTTCGGCGACGCACCCTATCCGCTGGTGCCCTTCACGCTCGACCATAGAACCGTGCACGCGATGCTGGCCGACACGCTGCCCGGCATGGCGGGCCCGCGCACGGCGCTCGGCGATTCCATCGGGCTGGCGATAAAGATGTTCGCCGACAGCCCGGCCCCGGACAAGGTGCTGGTGGTGCTGACGGACGGCAACGACACGGCGAGCAAGATGCCACCGGACAAGGCTGCCGACATCGCCAAACAGAACGGCATCACCGTCCACACGGTCGGCATCGGCGACCCGAACGCCACAGGCGAGGACAAGCTCGACCAGGCCGCGCTTGAAAAAATCGCGCAGGCGACGGGTGGCCGCTATTTCTTCGGCGAGGACCAGAACCAGCTTGCCGACATCTACGCCACGCTCGACAGCATCACGCCGGCGAACCAGAAGACGCTGTCCTGGCGGCCGCGCATCGAGCTCTTTCATTACCCGCTCGGCGCGGCGCTGATCCTGCTGATCGCCTACCACGCCGTGATGTGGCTTGGTGCGGTGCTGCGACGGCCGTCGCCCGCTCCGGTCCGCGAGGCCGAGGCATGATCGCGGATTTCCATTTCCTTCGTCCCTGGTGGCTGCTGGCCCTGGTCGCCGCCGTCGTGCTGCCGTGGCTGCTTGGCCGGCAGACGGATGTGCGGGCGCGCTGGCGCGGCATGATCGCGTCCGGCCTGCTCGACCATCTCGTGATTACGCGGCAGGCGACAAGAAAGCTGCGTCCGGTACATCTGACGGCCGCGGCGATCGCGCTTGGGGCGATCGCGGCGGCCGGGCCGACCTGGGAACGCGAGCGGCCGCCCTTCGTCGAAGACACCGCGCCGCTCGCCATCGCCATCGACCTGTCGCCGACCATGGACGCGACCGACACCTCGCCGTCGCGGCTGGAGCGGGCGAAACTGAAAATCCAGGACCTCCTCGACCGGCGCAAGGGCGCACGCACGGCCGTGTTCGCCTATGCCGGCTCCGCCCATATGGTACTGCCGCTCACCGACGACGCGGCGCTGATCAGGACCTACACGGCATCGCTCGCCACGCGCCTGATGCCGGTGCCCGGCAAGGACACCGCCAGGGCGCTGCAGGCGGCCGAAGCGGGCCTCGCCAACGAAGAGGCGCCCGGCACCATCCTGTTCCTCACCGACGGTGTAGAACAGGCGGCCTTAGACGCCTTTTCCGGCTACCGCGGCCGTCACGACCTCATGGTACTCGGCATCGGCACCGCCGAAGGCGGGCCGGTCAAGATCGGCGAGGGCGCATACCTGACCGATTCTGCCGGGGCGCGCGTCTTCGCGAAACTCGACGTCGAAGGGTTGAAGGAACTGCAGCGGCAGTCTTCCGTGCAGATTGCGACTGTGACGACCGACGACACCGACGTCGACTGGATCGTGCGGCGTATCCAGACCGCCTTCCAGCAGAAGGCCGCCGAAGGAGCGACCCGCTGGCGCGACATGGGCTGGTGGCTGACCATTCCGATTGCCGTGCTCGGTGCCCTCTGGTTCCGCCGTGGCTGGAGCGTGCAGTGGACCGGCGTCTTGCTCGCCGCCATGCTCTTCGCCCTGTCGGACCGGGCGGATGCGGCGGATCGGCGTCTCGCCGACATGTGGCTGACGCCGGACCAGCAGGGCCGGCTCGCCTTCGAGCGCGGCGACTTTGCCGGCGCGGCGGAGCGGTTCCGCGATCCGGCGTGGCGGGGGATCGCCCTCTACCGCGCGGGAAAATTCGGCGAGGCGCTGGATGCCTTCGCGCAATCCGACACGGCTGAAGCCTACTACAACCAGGGCAACGCGCTGATGCATCTTGCCAGGCCCGAGCAGGCCGTGGCCGCCTATGGCCAGGCGCTGAAGACACGCCCGGACTGGGCCGAGGCCAAGGCCAACCTCGCCATCGCCGAAGCGCTCGCCGCCGCCAAGAAGAAGGACGATGAGGAGCAGGAGGCGCAGGACCCCAACGAAAAGCCGGACGAGATCCAGTTCGACGACAAGGGCAAGAAGGGCAAGGCCGGCACGGTCGACGCCGCCGAGCAGACCGCCGAGATGTGGATGCGCAACATCCAAGTGACGCCGGCCGACCTGCTCGCCCGAAAGTTTGCCATCGAGGCCCGAGGCGAAACGCCATGAGACGCGCTGTTTCAGCCTTGTATGCTCTGACCGTCACGGCGCTTCTGCTGCTGGCGCCGATCGCGGCGGCATTTGCGGCGGACCCGTTCGCCCGTGCGACTGTGGACACCCAGGGCACGATCTATCCGGGTCAGCAGGTCACGGTGCAGGTCGACGTGCTTGTGCCGAATTTCTTCATGTCGCCGCCGCAATTTCCGCTGTTCGACCTGCCCAACGCCGTGGTGACCCTGCCGGATTCCGGGGCGCTAAATCTCAACGAGACCGTCGACGGCGAAAGCTTCGCCGGCATCCGCCGCAGCTACCTGGTCACGCCGCAGGCGGCGGGCGACTACGTCCTGCCGCCGGTCGAGATCACTTTCACCTATGCCGCCGTGCCCGGCCAGGCTTCGCAAGGAAAGGTGACGCTGCCGCCGACAAGGTTCACGGTGACCGCCCAACCGGGCGCGGAAGCGGGCGACGCGTCGGTGACGGCGGCGCGTGTCGGTGTCGAGCAGGCGCTGGACCGCGACGCGATCGGGATGAAGGCCGGCGACTCGCTGGTGCGCACCGTCACCGTCACCGCCGACGGCATGCAGGCGATGATGATCCCGGAACCGTCCTTCGAGGCGCCGGAGGGCGTGCGCATCTACCACCATGATCCGAAACTGGAGGATCAACGCACGCCGCGCGGAGAATTCGTCGCCGGCCGGCGCACCGACATAGCGACCTATGTGTTCGAGAAGGCGGGGAGCTACACGCTGCCTGCCGTGGAGGTTCAGTGGTTCGATCCGCAAAGCGGTAAAAGCGAAACGGCCTCCGCCCCGGCCGTTGCCGTGACGGTGGCGGAAGCGCCGGCGAGCGGGACCTCGATCGCGCCCCCCGCGCCCGTCGAAAAACCACAACCGGCCTGGACGCGCATCGACTGGCGCTTCTGGCTGCCGGCCGCCGGCGCCGGCTTGGCCGCGCTTGTCGCGGCAGGCTGGCTCCTGTTCTCGGGTCTGCCGCGCCTGCTGGCGCATCTTCGCGCGCGGCGAAAAGAACGGGAAAATTCGGAGCCGGCCTATTTCCGCCGCTTCGAACACTCCTGCCGCGGCGGCGATCGCCGCGCCGCCTACGCGCTTCTCGATGCCTGGGCACGGCGCTGCGATCTGGGACCGGTGGCGGAGTGGCTAAGCCGACACGGCGACGCAGACGCGCAGCACGCCTATGCGGCCTTCGAAAAGCAGATCTTCGGCGGCGATGGCGGCGCGGTGCCAGACGCCGGCGAACTGGCGACGAGCATGGCGCGAGTGCGGCATTCGTGGCTAGCGAAACAGCGGCGTCGCGGCGAACACGTTAAGGCGCTCCCGCCGCTCAATCCGCGATGGACGGAGAGTTCCGGGAACTGATCGGGCCGAAAGGTTGGCCCCGGGGAAGTGGTGGAGGATGGCGCCATGTTCGTCTTGACTAACGTTGCCGCGGGGCCAACGATCACCCTCTGGCCATGTGTGGGGGCTACCATGCCGCTTCGCTTCAGCACGTTCCTTCTGGCAGTGGCGGCGGTCTGCTGCTGGAGCATTGCGGCGACCGCGCAGGAGCATGCGGACGTCAACGAAGCCAACAACCCGCTGACGCCGAAGATCACGGTCAACTTCCACGATTACTACGTACCGGAGTTGACCGATCTCGACGACCGGTACGCCAACCAGTTCCTGCTGCGCGGCCTGATCCCGTCCGACCTGTTCGGCGCTCCTCAACTCTTCCGGTTCACCTTGCCCGTCGCGAGCGCTCCGGAATTTCCGGACGGCTACGTCACCGGTCTTGGCGACCTCACCTTGATGGACCTCTTCGTGCTGCCGAAGGTGGGGGACGTGACGCTAGCGGCGGGTCCGATCCTGGTTGTGCCCACCGCGACCGACGATGTGCTCGGCGCGGGCAAGTGGCAGGCCGGCGCTGCCGGCATCGCCATCGCACCACAGCACTGGGGCCTCTTGGGCGGGTTGGTGACCTACCAGCACTCCTTCGCGGGCAACAGCGACCGGGAGGATGTATCGCTGCTTACGCTTCAGCCGATCGTCAATTTCAACCTGTCGGACGGTTGGTATGTCAGGTCGTCGGCGATCTGGAACTTCGATATCGAGAGCGGCAACTATTCGATCCCCGTCGGCCTCGGGCTGGGCAAGGTCATTCCCGTCAACGACAAGGTGACGATGAACGCCTTCGCGGAGCCGCAGTACACGCTCTTCAGCCACGGCGCCGGACAGCCCGAATGGCAGATTTTCGCCGGCGTGAACTTTCAGTTCGCGATCGGGCGGTGAAGGAATTTTGATGCGGTCGAACACAGGGAGCATGAAGATGATCCGGGCAACGCTGATGCTCGTCGCCCTGCTGATGGGCTCGATATCTACCCTGGCTCAAGAGTTTACCGTCGATGACCTGCAACGGCGCGCCATCGAACGGCGGGCGGTCGAGGCCGTCATCTGGGGCATGCCGGCGGTGAACTTCGACCGAATGTTGCAGGCGGCGATCGCCAACGGCGCAAAGCCCAATCAGGTCGTCTACTGGTCGCGGCCGGTAAACTGGCAGAACCAGACGCTCACGCCCAATCCGGATACCATCTATCTCAACCCATTCTACGATACGCGCTCCGGTCCGGTCGTGTTGGAGATTCCACCCGCGGAAGGCGAAGCGGTGATCGTCGGCAGCGTGGACAACGCATGGCAGAACGCGCTGGAAGACGTAGGTCCCGCCGGGGCCGACAAGGGCAAGGGCGGCAAATACCTGATCACGCCACCAGGATACAAAGACCAGGCACCGGAGGGGTATATCCACCTGCCCTCGGATACGTATCAGGGTTTTGTGATCCTGCGGTCCAACTTCAGGAGCCACAGCGACGCTGACATCGCCGCCGCAGTCGAGTACGGAAAACGGATCAAGATCCATCCGCTGGGCGGCGATCGCGAGGCGACGGCCTATGTGGACGTCTACGACAAGCCGTTCGACGCGACGATCCCCTACGACTGGCGCTTTTTCGAATCGCTGCACCGCTTCGTGCAGATCGAGCCCTGGCTGGAGCGGGACAAGGTGATGATCGACCTGCTCCAGTCGATCGGCATCGAAAAGGGCAAGCCGTTCGATCCGGATGCGCGGACGAAGGCGATCTTCGAGCAGGCGGCACGTGAGGCCCGGGCTTATGTCGATCTGCGCTATGCCGGGCTATTCGAGCCGCCGTACTTCAATGGGACGCACTGGGCGGTTCCGGCCTCGGCGAACGTTGTCGAAGGAATGGCCACTGGATTCGCCGATTCCGACAGCTATGCCGTAACCGACCGCGCTGTCTCCTACGCGATGGGATTTTTCAGCGCCAAGCACCTGGGCGGCGGCCAGTTCTATCTCATGACGGTCCAGGACCGCGACGGCAGGCAACTGGACGGACGGCAGACGTACCGGCTGACCGTGCCGGCAGGCGCCCCGGTCACGCAATACTGGTCGGCGACGGCATACGACCGCGAGACGCACGCGCTCATCCGCGAGACGTCGCGGTCCAGCCGCGCGTCGAACAGCACGGACGTGCAGAAGAACACCGACGGATCGGTGGACATCTGGTTCGGCCCGCAGGCTCCGGCCGGGAAGGAAGCGAACTGGGTGCCGACGAACGGTCGCGATTTTGAGGTGCTGTTTCGCCTGTACGGCCCGCGGAAACCGCTCTTCGAAAAGACTTGGGTGCTGCCGGACATGGTAAGGGCAGCTGAATAGGGGAGGGTTCGGACCATGAAACCTGTTTGCGCCATGCTCGCAATGCTGCTCGCTAGCACGTCCCTGGCAGCCCACGCGCAGGCCCAATCGCCCGCGGAAGCCGTCCCGGTCACGGCCGACAATTTCAGGCGCGCCGAATCGGACATGTATTTCGCGTCGGCGGTCAAGCAGGCAGGCGGCCTCGGCAAGTTCCATCATCACCGCGAGGTGATGAGCATCGACGACCAGACGGTGATCCGGGCCAACCGGGACACGCTCTATTCGACGGCGGTCTTCGACCTCGATGCCGGTCCGGTGACGATTACGCTTCCGGAGTCCGGCGGGCGGTTCATGTCCATGATCGTCATCGACGAAGATCAATATGCGCCGGAGACCGTCTACGCGCCGGGAAGCTTCACTTACTCGAAGAACGAGATCGGCACGCGTTATGTGATGATGGGCATCCGTACTTTCGTCGATCCCGCTGATCCGAAGGACATCGAGGAGGCCCACGCCCTGCAGGATGCGATCAAGATCAGTCAGGCCGCTTCCGGTCGGTTCGACACGCCCAATTGGGATCAGGCGAGTCAGAAAAAGGTTCGCGACGCGCTGATCGTTCTTGCCAGCACGATACCCGACACCAAGGGGATGTTCGGCCCCAGGGATCAGGTCGATCCGGTCAGGCATCTGATCGGAACAGCTACCGGGTGGGGCGGCAACGCCCCTAAGGACGCCACCTATATCACCGTCGTACCCGCCGGGAACGACGGCACGACCGTTCACAAGCTCACCGTCAAGGACGTGCCTGTCGATGGCTTCTGGTCCGTGAGCGTCTACAACGCCGGCGGCTACTTCGAGAAAAACGACCTTGATGCCTATTCCCTTAACGACGTTACGGCGAAGAAGGGCGCCGACGGTGCGGTCGCCATCCAGTTCGGCGGCTGCGACGGCAAGGTGCCCAACTGCCTGCCGATCACGCAAGACTGGAACTATTGGGTGCGGCTCTACCGCCCACGTGCCGAAATCCTGAACGGTGATTGGACCTTCCCGGAGGCACAGCCGGTGAAGTGATCGCGAGACAATTCCCGCTCTGGGCGTCAATCATGGTGCACCGTTGCCCAATCGGAGAACTGATTCGGCGCTGCGTCAGGCCGCTCATAGGGACAAGGGCGGCGAGCAACATCTCGGTGACAGGGGACGAGAGATGAACACCGGCATATCGACACGCCTTTTCGCTGCGGCCGCGTTCGCAGCAGCTGTATTCGCCGGCACCCGGCAGGCGGAAGCCACCGAAGCGGTGGCTGGGCGCTACATTCCCGGCGCCTTCGCCGGTCCGGGCATGGGCATCGTGCCGCCGGTTCCCGGCGCCTACTGGGCCATCGAGAACGTCTACTACCATGGTGAGGCGGGCGCGGACGTTCCGTTCGGAGATAATTCTGTCGCTGTCGGACTGAGCGCGGACATTTGGATCACGGCGCTTGCCGGGGTGTATGTGCCCGGCATCGACCTTCCGGGTAACTGGACCTATGCCGTGCAGGGCATCCTGCCGATCGGCTGGACGGGCGCCGACGCGGCGGTCGGCCCCTTCGCGGCACACGAAGAGATGGCCGGCATCGGCGACATCGCCATCGCCCCGATCCTGCTGGGCTGGCACGACGACGCTTTAAACACGTTCTTCTCGACCTCGCTCACCGTCACTGCGCCAACCGGCCGATGGGAGGACGGCGCCCTCGCCTTCGTGGGCCTGAACTACTGGACCTTCACGCCCGCGGTCGCCTTCACCCGGCTGTTTCCCGAGCACGGGCTCGACTTCTCCGCCAACCTCGGCATCGACATCAACACGAAGAACACCGACACCGACTATTACAGCGGCGCGCTGGCGCATCTCGACCTGGCGCTGACCAAGAAGGTGACGGAAAATCTGTCGGTCGGCGCGATCGCCGGCTTCCTCTATCAGATCGAGGATGACGACAGCGACTTCGCCGACGCCCATGACGGCTTCAAGGGCCGCTCCGTCGCCGTCGGGCCCCTGGTCCAGTACAAGGCGAAATTCTCCGAGACGGCCGAGTTCGACCTGATCTTCAAATGGTCGCACGAGCTCGATGTGAAGAACCGCATGAAAGGCGACGCGCTCGTCTTCCAGATCAGCGGAAAATTCTGAGGGTAACCGCGGCAGCGCGTTCCATCCGCTACCGCGCCGCAAGCTTCGACGCGACACTTGTCACTCGGCGCGCGTCCCGAACTGGCAGAAGCGGCGAGGCCACCGCCGGCGCGCTGCGTGCGCACCGGCCGATCCTGTCACCCACTACAGTCCGACACCTTGTCGTCGGTCTGCCGGTTACTTCAGCTCGAAGGTCACCGTGACCTGGACGCGGTAGGCGTTCTCGCCGGCTTCCACCGGCACCGCCTGAGCCTCGGCGCGGTCGAAGCCCTTCGCGGTGATCGGCATGGGCGGCGGCGCGAAATTCTGGTCGGCTATCTCGATCACCCTGCCCAGGCCCACGCCGGCTGCCTCGCTCAGCGTGCGCGCCTTTTCGATCGCGTCGGCGACGGCGCGCTTGCGCGCGTCGGTCAGCGCCTTCGAGGGATCCTCGTTGGCAAAGGAGATGCCGCCTCCCTGGTTGACACCGAGCGACACGGCCTTGTCGAGGATCTCGCCGGTCTTGGCGAGATCGCGCACCCGCACCGACAGCGTGTTGCTGACCTGATAGCCGGCGAGTTCCGCCGTCTGGGTGCCGTCCGGCCGGTTCGCGTAATTGTAGCGGGGGTTGATCTGCAGGCCGCCGGTCTGCAGGTCGCGATCGGCTACACCAGCCGCCTTCATCGCGGCGATGACCGCCGCCATGGCCGCATTGGCCGCGTCGAGCGCCTCGCGCGCCGTCTTGGCCTCGCGCATCACGCTGAGCGACAGCAGCGCCAGATCGGGCGGGATCGAGCTCTCGCCCTCGCCGATGACGACGATGCGCGGCTGAGGCGGCGGCAACTGCTGCGCGAGCGCGGCCGAGGCGGGCGCCACGAGGGAGGCCGCGAGGGCCAGCGGCAACAGGCGGTGCATCATGAAAATCTCCTGGGATGCGTTTGCAACCATGCGGTTAGGCAGGGATTGTGGGCTGATTGCGGCGAAGAAATGCCGACCCTGCTGCCTGGGAAACCATAACAGCTTCCGTTGTCGAGAGCCTCCGAAACCGGCGGACACGGTGTCATTCGACCATGGTCCTTCGACCAAGCATCGAAAACGATCCTGCCGCCGGTCCCGGAGACCCGTTTTGAAGCACTGCCGTGCGGTCAGCGGATGATCGGGCAGTGCGGCGCGCGGGCGAAGGTCACGATCAAGCGCTCGCCGTGACGGCGGCCGGCCACGTCGATGGTGCGGCGGCCGACGTCGACGACGCGGGCGCGGCGGACGCCGAGGCGTTCGGCCTTGTCGACGGCGCGCCGGGGCGTGCATTCGCGGCGCTCCCAGCGGTCCCGACGATCCCAGCGATCGTGGCGCCAGCGCGGCCCGTGGTCGCCGACATAGACGCCGACGCGCGACTCGCCGCCGCCGAAGTTGAGGTAGAGCCCGTCCGCCTGCGCGGTGGCGGCCATGCCGGTGAGCGCGGTCAGACCGACGACGGCCGAGAGGGCAGCGGTCCTGAGCATGTTGAACATCGTCATCTCCTTGTCGATCGGCCGGCGCTTCTCGCCTCAGCCTTGGACGCAGAATGACGGATCGTTGCTGAACGGCCGCGGAACCCGCCGTTCAGCCGGCGTTCATCGAGACGGCAGGCGTCTTGCCTGGAAGTTTTGGTGAAAAGCGGGTGCAAGCCCTACGGTTCGGCCTCGACCACATGGTCGAAAAAATCCTCGTCCTCGGCGAGATCGCTGTCGAAGGCGGTGACGCGGCCGCGGATCGATATGCCGGCCTCGTGCACCGTGTCGCGGTCGCCGCTGACCAGGTGGTGCCACCAGTAGAGTTCCTGCCCCTCGGCGACCAGCCGGTATCCGCAGGTCGACGGCAGCCAGTCGATGGTGCGGACGTTCTCGGGCGTGAGTTGCACGCAGTCAGGCACCTGTGCCTTGCGGTTGGCGTAGTCGCGGCAGCGGCAGCTGCCGGTGTCGAGCAGATGGCAGGCAACGGTGGTCCAGTAGATTTCCCCGGTATCCTCGTCCTCGAGCTTGGACAGGCAGCATTTGCCGCAGCCGTCGCAGAGCGACTCCCACTCGGCGGCGGACATTTCTTCCAGCGTCTTGGTCTTCCAGAACGGCTCGCCCATGGCGGCCATGTGGAGCGCGGCGGGACGGCCGTCAAGCCATGGCGTCGCCGCAAGGCCACATCTGCCACCCCCCTGCCCCATTGCCGCCCGACCCGGAACAAAGTGGGGACTATGCTGGTTTCATGGGCGTTGGGACCCTGTATGCACGGAGTTTTCGAATGAACCGCAACATCCGCATTCTGGCGGGAACGGCGCTTGCGACCGTGATGGCTTCGGCCTCGGCCGGCGCTTTCCCCGCCCGGAACCCGGTCCCGACAGGGTTCGAACCTGCGATCCTTCTGGCGCAGTCCGACGAGTCCGTGGAAGAGCTGCGGCCGCGCGGCGGCGGCTCGGAGGAAGCCGAACCGCGCGAGAGGCGCAAGCAGCGCGCCGAGAGGCAGGCCGAACCTGAGGGCCGGCAGGATCAGGAACAGCCCCGTCGGCGGGAGGCCTCCGAGGACGAGGCGGAACGCCCCAGGCAGAAAAGGGCTCGCGAAGCCGAACGCCAGGCCGACGAGGAGCAGGCAGAACCCCGCAGGAAGGCCAGGGAAGCCCGGCAGGCCGAGGAGCAGCCCGCTGCAGCCGAGCAGGAGCGGCCTCGCCGCAAGAGCCGCGAGGCGCAGGCCGAAGAGCCGCCTGAAGCCGGCGAAGCCGAGCGCCAGGCGGAGCAGGAACGTCCCCGCAAGAAGTCCCGCGAAGCGCGGCAGGCCGAGGAACAGCAGGAGCCACAGGCCGAAGAGCCGGCGCGCCGCAAGCCCCGCCAGGCGGAACAGGACGCGCAACCCAGTGAAGCGGACCGGCAGCGGGCCGGCTCCGCCGAGGAATCCGACCCGCAAGCCGAAGAGCAGCGGCCAAGGGACCGACGCAAAGCCCGCGAGGCCGCGCAAGATGCCGAGCGGCAGCGCGCCGAGGAGCAGCAGCGCGAGGAGGCCGCGCCTGAGGAGGCTCGCCCCACCGAGCGGCAAAGGCGTGACGGCGAGCAGCGACGCGAGGCCGGAGACGAGCCCGCGAGAGCCGAAACGCCGGAAGACGGCGACCGCCCGACGGAGCGCGCCGAGCCGCAAGGGCCGACCCCGCGCGAGCGCACGGCCAGGGAAGAGGCGCCGGACGACGGCAGTGCCGCCCCGGTGCTCGACAGCCAGAAGCAGCGGCCGCGCGAGGAACGCGACCGTGATCAAGCCCGCGAGCGGGACCGGGATCGTGAGCAGGCCGGCGACAGCGAACGGCCCAGAACCGGCGAGGACCAGGCTCGTGAGCGGCGGGAAGAGCCACGGACCGACGAGCCGCCCGCCGCCGAGGTCCCGGCCGGTCCGCCGCCCGACAGCGACCGTGCCGCGCAGGAGTCTGTGCGCCGCGCCGAGATCCGCCCGGTCATCGCCGAGGAAGGCCGGCGCCGCGAAGGCCGGCCGGACGACGACCGCTGGCGCCGGCGCGAGCGGCCGGAAGGCACAGACGTGCTGCGCGAGATCGGCGACCGCCTGATCCTCGGGTTCGGCGACCAGGTGATCGTCGAGAGCAACGACCGGCCGCGCATGGCCCGCGGCGCCCGCGAGGTCTATTACGAGGACCTGCCGCGCGGCCGCACCCGCGAGGTGATCGTTCGGGCGGACGGCACCCGTGTCGTCACCATCCGCAACGCCTATGGCGACGTGATCCGCCGCTCACGCATCGCGCCGGACGACCGGGAATACATCCTCGCCTATGTCGAGGAGGACGACTACGACCGGGTGCGCGACTGGCGCGATCCCGGCCTCGACCTGCCGCCGCTCCGGCTCGACATCCCGGAGGAGGAGTACATCCTCGATGCCGCCGCGGTGGAGGAGCCGGACGTCTACTACGAATTCCTCGAGCAGCCGCCGGTGGAGCGGGTGGAGCGCCTCTATTCGGTCGACGAGGTGAAGCGCTCGGCCAGAATCCGCGACAAGACCCGCCGCATCGACCTCGACACGCTGACATTCGAATTCGGCTCGGCGTCCATTCCCGAGGACCAGATCCCGCGGCTGGAAGGCGTCGCCCAGGCGATCGAAAAACTGCTCGAGAAGAACCCGGCCGAGACCATCCTGATCGAGGGCCATACCGACGCCGTCGGCTCTGACCTCGCCAACCTGGCCTTATCTGACCGCCGCGCCGAAGCGGTGGCGGAGGCGCTGACCAACGTCTTCGCCATCCCGCCGGAGAACCTGTCCACGCAGGGGTATGGCGAGGAGTTCCTGAAGGTTCGCACCCAGGCGCCCGAGCGGGAGAACCGCCGCGTCGCGATCCGCCGCATCACCCCGCTCGTCGCCCCGGTGGCGTCGGCGCAGTAGCGCGCTTCCCTGCCCAGTCCCGTTTCTCCAGTCGGGACCAGGCAAAAGAGGCCCGGCCGGTTCATTGACCGGCCGGGTTCTTTTTCAAACCCGGCAAAGCCGGCCGCGGCGGACCGACGGCGCGTCGCCTCCCCTACCCCCACTGCCTCATCACTTTCGTATCGGTGCGCGCAAAAACCTCGTCCGGGACGAAAAAATCGCCGGCGAGCGGGCCGGCGCCCGGCGCGTATTTCGAGAAGTCGGTGACGCCTTCCTCGCGCAAAACCTCCTCGTCGATGTAGAAATTGCCGGTCGCCTCGCGCGACGGCCGGCTGAGGATCGCGTGAGCCGCGTCCGCCATGATGTCGGCCGAGCGGCTGATCGCGGCGACCTGCTCGCCGCCGAGCAGGTTGCGAACCGCCGCCGTGTCGATCGCCGTCAGCGGCCACAGCGAGTTGACGGCGATGCCGTCCTTCGTGAACTCCGCGCTCATGCCGAGCGTGCACATCGACATGCCGAACTTCGCCATGGTGTAGGCGACGTGGCCCTTGAACCATTTCGCCTTCATGTCAAGCGGCGGCGCGAGATTCAGAATGTGAGGATTCTTCGCCAACTTCAGGTGTGGAATGCACATTTTCGACACCAGGAAGGTGCCGCGCGCGTTGATCTGCTGCATCAGGTCGTAACGCTTCATGTCGGTCTCCAGCGTGCCGGTGAGCTGGATGGCGCTGGCATTGTTGATGCAGATGTCGATGCCGCCGAATTTTTCGACCGTCTTCGCCACCGCCTCGGCGACCTGGCTTTCCTCGCGGATGTCGCAGACGACGGCCAGCGCCCTGCCCCCGGCCGCCTCGATCTCGGCCGCCGCGGTATGGATCGTGCCCGGCAGCTTCGGATGCGGCGTGTCGGTCTTGGCGGCGATGGTGACGTTGGCACCGTCGCGCGCGGCGCGCAGCGCGATCGCCAGCCCGATGCCGCGCGACCCGCCGGAGATGAACAGCGTCTTGCCCTTGAGCGACATGGTTCTTCGCCTCCTCCTGTTTACCAAAAGTTTGTTGTGGCGGCCAAATGTGCGGCCGGCAAGGGGTGCGCAAGCTTGCGCAACGGAAGGCGGTGGCGCCTAATGGCGCGACTGCAACCGGAGATCGTATCATGCGTCTCGCTCTCGCCGCGCTCAGCGCCCTGCTTCTCACCACCGCCGCGGCGCATGCCGACGACTGCGCCAACGCGCAGGACCAGGCGACGATGGACCGATGCGCCGCCAAGGACTTCGCTGAGGCGGACAAAAAACTCAACGCCGACTTCAAGGAGATCGAGAAGCGGCTGGGCGACGACGCCGACGCAAAGCACCTGCTGGTGCACGCGCAGCGCGCCTGGATCGCCTTCCGCGACGCCGAATGCGCTTTCAACGCCTCCGGCGTCGACGGCGGCAGCGCCTATCCGATGGTCTATTCCGAGTGCCAGGCGGCGCTCACCAATCAGCGGGTGAAGGACTTCAAGACCTACCTCTCCTGCGAGGAAGGCGACATGAGTTGCCCGGTGCCGGCGCAGTAGCGCGGCGCGCCTTATCCTCCCCCTTGTGGGGAGGTCGATCCGCGGAGCGGATCGGGGTGGAGGGCCAAGGACCGGGGCTTGCACGGCAGTTACCCCCAAACCCCGGAGCTGCGGTCCGACCCTTCCCACAAGGGGGAGGGTAAGCCGGCCGCACCGCCCGACGTTTTTCCGTGGCACCCCCTCTCCGTCTCGGGCTTCGCCCTCGACACCTCTCCCCCACTCCGTGGGGGCGAGGAACCCAGGCTGGAGAAGCGCCGTCCGCGCGGCAGCGGTTCCTCGCCCCCGCAGGGGGAGAGGTGTCGAGGGCGAAGCCCGAGACGGAGAGGGGGAAGCGCCGGGGACAGTTTACTTTTTTCGGCCCGCGCGACCTCTGAACTGCTGCGGCCTTTCTGCCGAAAGAATGTAAACTGTCCCCTGAGCATACGTCATCCTCGCCACGCCCTGCATCGCAGTCTGGCCATTGAGAAGATCGGGAAGACGGGCGGCCGCGGGGTCGCGCATCTAAGTTTTAATGCGACCTCGCGGCCGCCCGTCCGGTGCTTTCGGCCGGTTCCGTTCCCCAACCAAGGCATCAGCCCGGCATGCGCCGGCGATATGCGTGTCGGCGGCGGACATACCCCGCCTGGTCCCCGTCTGGTGCGGGGAGTCTTGGGAACTCTGGACCGACCCCGGACTTCGCGGCCACGTTAGCCGCTACCCTCCGGACACCGATCCCTCCCCGCAGACCACCGTCATGATCGGCGTTCCCGCAGGAGGGACTGCCGGGGATTATGCACGAGGTCTGAAGCGAGGGGATAAAACCCAGCGAGAAAGCGCATGTTTCTTGCAGCGGCTATCGCAGCAACGGCAGGCAAGTGCCGGGGACAGTTTACTTTTCCCGCCCGCGCCGGCCTTGGAACGCCGCCGCTTTTCCGCGGAAAGAAAATAAACTGTCCCCTGCAATCTGTCCTTGCCCCCTCTCCGTCTCGGGCTACGCCCTCGACACCTCTCCCCCACTTCATGGGGGCGAGGAAACGCCAGGCTGGAAACCTACCGCCACACCACCTCGGCCGCGGCCTCCGGGTCGGCCTGGAACTCGGCGGCGCGGGCGCAGGCCTTGCTGACGTCGTCGGCCATGGCCGCCAGTTCGCCGCCGACCAGCACGCCGTAAATCACCAGCACATGCTGGTCGTGATAGGTCTTCTGCGCGTCGGTCATCTTTGCCGCGTCGACGGGCGCCAGCGCCTCGAAGGCCGTCTTCATCTTGGTGTCGTCGAGCACGAAACCGTCGCAGGCGGCCGCGATGGCGGCCTGATGGGCGAGAAGCTGCAGTTTCGTCGTCTGCTCGCGCGTCAGCGCGCCTTCCAAGAGGTCGACGGCGTGCAGGCGCACGAAGCTGGAGTCGGGCTCGTCGGCCGGCGCGGGATGGGCGAAGGCGGACAGGGCGGCGGCGAGGCAGAGGGCCGGAAAACGTCGCATGGCGGAAATCCCCAAAAGAATCAGAAGACGCGGTGCGTCCAGGACGGCAGGAAGTCGCCGTCATTGTCGTAGCAGGCGCCCTCGCGCGGATAGCAGACCACGCCGCGCGCCGGGGAAAACGGCGCGGCCGGCTGGTAGGCGGGCGCGGGCGGGATGTACTGGTCGCGATGGTGGTGGTCGTGCGAGATGGCGGCGGCCGCGATGCCGCCCAACACCAGCCCGCCGACCAGCGCGGCCGTGTCGTCGGAATGCCAGTGGCGGGCAAGCCCCGGCGCCGTCATCGACAAGGCGAGCGCTCCCGCCAGTGCCAGTCTCGCCAGTGTCCCGCGCATCGGCGCCCCTCCCGATTTGTTGATGGTGGCGGGAGAGTATGCCGGGCGAAGCGGCGGTGGCAAGCGGGGATGGGGCCGATAGATGGCTTGGCGAACGGCTACTCGCCCGGATGCGGATGTTCGCCCGGTTTCGGACGTTCATCATCCCAGGTCCGTATCCAGAGCAACCCCAGGCCCGCAATGACGAGAGCGCCGACCGGCATGATGAGTAGGGAAAGCATCTGGATGGTGGTCATGGCAATAGCCTCTTGAGCACCAGGCTCGCCATCCAATGTAGTGCGGCTGACACGACAAGACAAATCACGCTGACGACCACAACCGATATCGTCGAGCTGTTCGTCACGGTACCGTACAGCGTCGAGAAAACTGGAGCCAAGCCGCCGACCGCGAAAAGTGCGATGGCCAAGCCGTTGAGATAGGTAGCGAAAAGCTTCAGGCGCTCATTACGGATCAGACTCATGGCGTCGGAAATCCCCCGAGCGCACTTCACACGAGAGCCGCAGCGGGGTCAACGCGCCGCAAATCGACGACAGCTCCCATTATGGATGGCGCACTTCCGCGGCGACCCCACCCGGCGCGCTGCGCGCGCCGACCTCCCCTCAAGGGGGAGGTGGGCGTCGGCGCATCAGAAATAAGATTGCAGCGGCCTGACCTCGAGGCTGCCGGCCTTGAGCGCGGCGATGGCTTCGGCGACCGCGGCCATGCCGGAGAGCGTGGTGTAATACGGCACCTTCTGCATCAGCGTGGCGCGGCGCAGCGATTTGGAGTCGGAAACGGCCTTCTGGCCGTCGGTGGTGTTGAAGACGATCTGCACCTGGCGGTTGCGGATGGCATCCTCGATATGCGGGCGGCCTTCCAGCACCTTGTTTATCTTCTGAGCCTCGACGCCGTTCTCCGACAGGAACCGGGCGGTCCCGGAGGTCGCCAGAACGCGGAAACCCAAGCCGGCGAGGCGCTTGACCGCCGGCAGGATGCCCGCCTTGTCCTCGTCGCGCACCGACACGAACAGCGTGCCCGAGCGGGGGAGATCGATGTTGGCGCCGAGCTGGCTCTTGGCGAAGGCCATGGCGAAGTCGCGATCCAGCCCCATCACCTCGCCCGTCGACTTCATCTCCGGGCCGAGCAGGATGTCGACGCCTGGGAAGCGGGCGAACGGGAAGACCGCCTCCTTGACGGCGACGTGGCCTGGGTTGCGGGCGTCCGGCTTGGCGCCGTAATGGGCGAAGGCATCGTCTAAGGTCTCGCCGGCCATGATGCGCGCCGCGATCTTGGCGATCGGCTTGCCGACGGTCTTGGCCACGAACGGCACGGTGCGGCTGGCGCGCGGATTGACCTCCAGCACGAAGATGGTGCCGTCCTTCACCGCATACTGCACGTTCATCAGCCCGCCGACGTTCAGCGCCTTGGCAAGTGCCGCCGTCTGGCGCTCCAGCTCGTCGACGAGGTCGGCCGACAGCGAGTGGACCGGCAGCGAGCAGGCGGAATCGCCGGAATGGATGCCGGCCTCCTCGATATGCTCCATGATGCCGGAGACGTAGGTGTCTTTGCCGTCGCACAGGCAGTCGACGTCGACCTCGATAGCGCCCGACAGATAGGTGTCGAAAAGCAGCGGGTTCTTGCCGAGCAGCGTGTTGATCTGGCCGGTCTTGTCGTTGGGATATTTCTGCTTGATGTCCTCCGGCACCAGGCCGGGCACGGTGTCGAGCAGGTAGGTCTGCAGCATGCCCTCGTCGTGGATGATCTGCATGGCGCGGCCGCCGAGCACGTAGGACGGGCGCACCACCAGCGGGAAGCCGAGCTCGGTGGCGACGGTGCGCGCCTGCTCGACCGACCAGGCGATGCCGTTCTTCGGTTGGGTGAGGTCGAGCTTGCGCAGGAGCTTCTGGAAGCGGTCGCGGTCCTCGGCAAGGTCGATCATGTCCGGCGAGGTGCCGAGGATCGGGATGCCGGCCTTTTCCAGCGCGTCGGCGAGTTTCAACGGCGTCTGGCCGCCGAACTGGACGATGACGCCGTGCAGCGTGCCGGCGGCCTGCTCGGCGCGCAGGATTTCCAGCACATCCTCGACCGTCAGCGGCTCGAAATAGAGGCGGTCGGAGGTGTCGTAGTCTGTGGAGACCGTCTCCGGGTTGCAGTTGACCATGATCGCTTCATAGCCGGCGTCGCGCAGCGCGAAGGCGGCATGGCAGCAGCAATAGTCGAACTCGATGCCCTGACCGATGCGGTTGGGTCCGCCGCCGAGGATGACGACCTTCTTCCGGTCGGAAACCTCAGCCTCCGAACGGGTCTCGCCGGCGAAGGGCACCTCGTAGGTCGAGTACATGTAGGGCGTCGGCGAGGCGAACTCGGCGGCGCAGGTGTCGATGCGCTTGTAGACCGGATGCACGCCGAGCCTTTCGCGCAGCTTCGCCACCTCGGAGGCTTCGCGGCGAGCGAGCGAGGCGAGGCGCGCGTCGGAAAAGCCCATGCCCTTCAGCATGCGCAGATTGTCGGCATCCTCCGGCAGGCCGTGCTCGCGCACACGCTGTTCCATGGCGATGATACCGTCGATCTGTTCGAGGAACCACGGGTCGATGCGGCACATCTGGTGGACGTCCTCCAGCGAGGTGCCCATGCGGATCGCCTGCGCCACCATGCGCAGGCGGTCGGGCGTCGGCGTGCCCAGCGCGGCGCGGATGGCGTTCTTCGCTTCCGGGCCGTCGGCGCCGGGGATCTCGATCTCGTCGAGGCCGGTGAGGCCGGTTTCAAGTCCGCGCAGCGCCTTCTGCAGCGATTCCTGAAAGGTGCGGCCGATCGCCATGACCTCGCCGACCGACTTCATGGCCGTGGTCAGCACCGGCTCGGCGCCGGGGAATTTCTCGAAGGCGAAGCGCGGGATCTTCGTGACGACATAATCGATGGAGGGTTCGAACGACGCAGGGGTGGCGCCGCCGGTGATGTCGTTCTCCAGCTCGTCCAGCGTGTAGCCGACCGCCAGCTTCGCCGCGATTTTTGCGATCGGGAAACCGGTGGCCTTGGAGGCAAGCGCCGAGGAACGCGACACGCGCGGGTTCATCTCGATGACGACGAGGCGGCCGTCGGCCGGGTTGACGGCGAACTGCACGTTGGAGCCGCCGGTCTCCACCCCGATCTCGCGCAGCACGCGAATAGAGGCGTTGCGCATGATCTGGTATTCCTTGTCGGTCAAGGTCAGCGCCGGCGCGACGGTGATGGAATCGCCGGTGTGCACGCCCATCGGGTCGATGTTCTCGATCGAGCAGACGATGATGCAGTTGTCCGCGCGGTCGCGGACGACCTCCATCTCGTATTCCTTCCAGCCGAGCACGCTCTCCTCGATCAGCACCTCGGTGGTGGGCGAGGCGTCGAGGCCGGACTGCACGATGTCGAAGAATTCGGCGCGGTTGTAGGCGATGCCGCCGCCGGTGCCGCCCATGGTGAAGGACGGGCGGATGATGGCGGGCAGGCCGACATGGTCGAGCGCCTGCGCGGCGATCGCCATGGCGTGGCTGATGTAGCGCTGCTTGCGGTCGCCCTCGCCGAGATTCCAGCTTGTTTCGAGCGCGTCGAGCGCGGCGTCGAGGTTGTCCGGCTTCTCGGCCTTCAGCGCGGCGCGCTCGGCCTCGTGCGTCTTGCGGTCGGCGTCCTTGACTGCCGAGGCATTGGCCAGCATCGACTTCGGCGTCTCCAGGCCGATCTTCTGCATCGCCTCGCGGAACAGCGAGCGGTCCTCGGCCTTGTCGATGGCGTGCGCGTCGGCGCCGATCATCTCGACATTGTAGCGATCCAGCACGCCCATGCGGCGCAGCGACAGAGCGGTGTTGAGCGCGGTCTGGCCGCCCATGGTCGGCAAGAGCGCGTCCGGCCGCTCCTTGGCGATGATCTTGGCAACCACTTCCGGCGTGATCGGCTCGATATAGGTGGCGTCGGCCAGTTCCGGGTCGGTCATGATGGTGGCCGGGTTGGAATTGACCAGGATGACGCGGAATCCCTCGTCCTTGAGCGCCTTGCAGGCCTGGGTGCCGGAATAGTCGAACTCGCAGGCCTGGCCGATGACGATCGGGCCGGCGCCGATGATCAGGATCGATTTGATATCGGTGCGTTTCGGCATGTCTCGCTCGTCGATCTGGCCCCGCGCGAAAGACCGGTACGGGCGTGCCCGGCCGGTGCGCGAGAGAAATTCAGGTGTCAGGCTAGGCGGGCCTTATAGGGGAGAGTTTTCCGCTATGTAACCCCGAAAATGTGCATGCCCGCCCTGCGAAGGCGGGCAGCGAACCCTCAGGCGCCAGCGGCTGCGGGAGAGTTCCAATCCAGGACAGGACGAGCACGACCCCGCCGGGCAGAATCACCGCTCCCGGACGAAGGAACCGCCCCTGCTGCGCGACACGTTCCACACGAGCCCGGCAACCAGCAGCAGGCATGCGATCGCCGCGGCGACAACGCCTACGAACGCCTGGTCGAACGCCGCGCGGGCAAGCGTGGCGACCTGCACGGACTGGCCGGCCGGCAGCGTGGCCGCAAGCATGAGGGCTTCGTCGAGACTGTCGCGCGCCTGCGGAGCGATCGCCATGCCCGCGGGGACGATCATCGCGCTGGTATAGAGAAGCGACATGAGGCTGCCGAGCAGCGCGATGCCGAGCGCTCCGCCGAGTTCGTAGGAGACTTCCTCGACGGAGGCTGCCATGCCCGCCCTCTCCTCCGGCGCCGAAAGCATGATGGCGCTGGAGGCCGCCGTCATCGCCGCTCCGAGCCCGAAACCCATGACCGCGAGCGGCGTGAGCCACACCCCCGTCGGTCCGTCATAGGCCAGGAGAAACGCCGCAAGCGCGACGCCGGTCAGCAGGAGGGAACCCATCAGGATGCGGGCCGGCTCGACCCAGGGCAAGGCCAGCCCGGTGAGCGGACCCGCCACGAAGGCGGCCAGCGGGATCGGCAGGATCAGCAGACCCGCCTCGAGCGGCGAGTATCCGAGCACGAGCTGCAGCCGCTGGCTGAACACCAGCTCGACGCCGACAAGCGCACCCGAAGCCACCAGCGCGGTCGCCACGCCCGAGGAGAAGCGCGGATTGGCAAACAGCGAGAAGTCGATCAGCGGCGCCGCGCTGCGGCGCTGCCGGCGCACGAACACGATCAGGGCTGCCGCGCCGAGCGCGAACGCGGCAGCGGCGGCGATCCAGGACGGATCGCGCTTGCTGAGTTCCTTGACGGCATAGACGACGCCGATCAGGCCGACCATCACCTGCACCGAGCCGACCAGGTCCCAGGGACGGCTGGCGTCGCCGGGGCGGGTTGCGAGCAGCAGGGCGCTCGCGGTCAGCGCCAGGAGCACGACCGGCACGTTGATCAGGAAGACCGAGCCCCACCAGAAATATTCGAGCAGCAGCCCGCCGACGACCGGACCGAGCGCGGCGCCGCCGGAGGCGACGGCTGCCCAGATGCCGATGGCGAATGCGCGCTCCTTCTCGTCGGTGAAGGTGAGGCGGATCAGCGAGAGCGTGGCGGGCATCATCATGGCCGCTCCGACGGCGAGGAGCACGCGGGCGGCGATCAGGGCCGCGGACGACGGTGCGAAGGCCGCTCCCAGGGACGCGGCACCGAAGACGACGAGGCCCGCCATGAACATCCGCTTGTGGCCCAGCCTGTCGCCGAGCGTGCCGAGGCCCGGCAGCAGCCCCGCCACGACCAGCGGATAGGCGTTGACGATCCAGAGCTTCTCGGTGGCCGTGGCAGCAAGGTCGTGGGTGAGCGTCGGCAGCGCCGTGTAGAGAACCGTCATGTCGATGACGATCAGGAAAAGGGCGCTGGAGACTATGCAGAGGACCAGCCATCGGTTTTGGTGCGACATCGGATTTTCCTTCGACATGCGCCGGTTGCCGGCACATGGCTGCCGATATAAATACGATCGTATTGAAATGGAAGAGGCTAATGGCTGGGCGTCCGCGAAGCATCGACAGGGACAAGGTTCTGGATGCCGCCGAGGCACTTGTGGCGCAGACGGGCGCCGCCGCTCTGAGCTTCGAAGCCGTGGCCAAGGCGGCCGGAATCACGAAGAGCGGCGTGCAATACTGCTTCGGAACCAAGGAGAACCTGATCCGCTCGATGATCCAGCGCTGGGGCGATTCCTTCGAACGCGACGTGATGCAGCGGATCGGCGAGGACAGGTCGCCGCGCTCCGTCATCCGCGGGCATCTGGAGGCGACGCGCGACGGCGACGAGTCCGAATACTCCCGTTCGGCGGCGATGATGACGGCGCTGCTTCAGCGCCCCGATCAGGTGGCGGCGACCAGGGCGTGGTACACGAGCCGCCTCTCCCGACTGGACATGACGGATCGGGCGGACCGGCGCGCCGCCCTGGCTTTCCTCGCCGGCGAGGGTGCGTTCATGCTGCGAACGTTCGGGTTGATCGATCTCGACGATGCGCAATGGGATGCGCTGTTCGCCGACATGCTGTCGGTCGCCGGCGAGGATGAGTCGCCCGGCAGGTAAGGGATCAGGGACCGGTCACCCCGCTTCGCTCGACCATGCTCCGGTTCGGGACCCGACTCAGGCGTCCCGTCCGTCAGCCGCGCCGCGCCGCCTCGATCGCGGCGACGTCGATCTTCCGCATGTCCAACATCGCCTCGAAGGCGCGCTTCGCCTCGGCGCCGCCGGCCGCCATCGCCTCCGTCAGCACGCGCGGCGTGATCTGCCAGGAGACGCCCCATCTGTCCTTGCACCAGCCGCACGCGCTTTCCTGGCCGCCATTGCCGACGATGGCGTTCCAGTAGCGGTCGGTCTCCTCCTGGTCGTCGGTGGCGATCTGGAACGAGAAGGCTTCGTTGTGCTTGAATATCGGTCCGCCATTGAGACCGATGCAGGAAATGCCGGCGACCGTGAAGTCGACCGTCAGCACGTCGCCCTCCTTGCCGGACGGGTAGTCGCCAGGAGCACGGTGCACCGCATGCACGGCGCTGTCCGGAAAAACCCCTGCATAGAAGCGGGCGGCAGCCTCGGCGTCCTTGTCGTACCACAGGCAGATCGTGTTCTTGGCAATTTGCATTGCTAGTCCTCTCTCTTGAAACCTACTCGGTCCTGATTTCCGCGCACTGGGAGCGGTTCACAGCCGTCGCAACGATGCACAACGTTCACAGAATGCGCTGGCACCATCCGACGTTCCGCCGGCAATGCCTGAAGGGTGCGATATCAGGACCGCCGCTTCCAGGGCCAGATGCGGGCAGCGTTTCGATCAGGACGCGGCCTGCCGGCGGCTTCGAACCAGCCATCCCGCATCCCACTTCGCTCGATCCGGGAAGACGGCTGGCTCGGGACCGAGCGAGCCGCCCTACCCGCCGAACGCCAGCGCGTCGGGGATCTCGAAGCGCTCGGCCTTGCCGATGCGGATGATGTTGAGCTCGGCCTCGCGGGTGTAGCTCACCGGGTCAGGCGCATCCGAGGTATCGGCCCGGCCGTTGCGGAAGCTGATCACACGCTGGCCGCCGTCCGGCCATGTGACGGTGACCGTCGCCTCCTTCTCCGCATCCCGCCGCACGGAGGCGGCGCACATGCGCATCGGCTGCCCATAATAGCGTGCGCAGGGAATCTCGGCGGCCGCATCGACCCTGGCCGGCTCCGCTTCCGTCGGCGGCTCGCCTTCCTCGATCGGCGGGGCGGCGCTCGCCTCGTCCTGCGGCGCCAGGCCGGGATCGTCGACGAGCGTTTCGTGCAGGTAGCGCCCGGCGACGAAGCCGGTGATCCTGGGAGCCTCGACAGTCTCGACCTCGCACCAGCTATTACCGTTGACGTCGCTGCAGCCGAGATTGCGCAGCAGCGCGCCGTTTGGCAAGCGCCCCACCACCCTGCCGCCCGCCGAGGCCGTGGCGCGGACGTTCAGGAGGTCGTTGCTGGCGACACCTTCGACCACGAAGAAGCCGGCAGCCTCCTCGGATCTTTGCGGACGAGCCTCGGTCTGCGCCATCGACGGACCGGCGGCCGGCAACAGAAGACAGGCCGCAAGGGCCAGAAGAAATCCACAGCGCATGGCGGTTCCACCGCTAAACAAGGCCGGATGCCACCGTGCCGCGCGTTCGAGCCGGCCCTTCGGCATCCGTTCGGGAGTCCGCCATATCATATCCAGGCCGGTCGCCGGAACGGCAAGCTTGCCCGTCATCACACCGGCAGCGTCTCGACGGCCGGAGCGCTCTGCACCCCGCCCTCGCCGCGCCGCGAAATCCGGTAGACGCTCGCCGGCGGGATGTTGCGCATGGTCCGGCCGATCTGGACGGACTGCAGGCCGAGCCGGTCCAGGATCGCGTTCGGCACGGGACAGCGCGGGCCGTAGGTGAACTGATAGAAGCTGCCGCCGGGGCGCAGGCAGGAAAAGGCGCCGGCAAGGATCGCTTCCACCTTGGCCTGCGGCATCGACAGGAGCGGCAGGCCGCTGACCACCGTGCCGGCCGGGCGCTCGGCGAAGAGGCCGGTCGCGCCGATCGCCGCGGCGTCGATGGACAGGATATTTGCCGCGGGAAAGCGCAGCCTGAGCAGCCGCGCGAAGTCCGGGCCGAACTCCACCAGGGTGAGATCGCTTTCGCTGAGCCCGCGCGCCAGCAGCGCGCGGGTGAACACACCGGTGCCGGGGCCGAGCTCGAGCACCGGCGCGTCGGCGGGGGAGATTTCGCAGGTGATCAGCCGCGACAGGGCCGGTCCCGAGGGCGCCACCGCAGCGACGCGCAGCGGGGCCGCCAGCCAGGAACGAAGGAAGCGGAAGAAATCCGCCTGGACGCAATCTGCGGTCATGAAGTCCCTCTCGTCGCGGCCCCCGCCTGACGTTGCGGCACAATCTCCGATTCCATGGCGGGATTAGGGCAAGCACCTGCGCTTCCCGCGCCGACCGGATCGGCCGGCGATCATGCAGGGCCGCCATTGCGGCTTTGTGACAGGGAGCTGGGTGGAGAGCATCACGCCTTCCGAATATGCCGACGCCTGGCAACGGCCGCGAGCAGAAGCAGCGGGATTGCCGGGACCGACGGTCTGGATCGCAATGAGGCGCCGAGATGCGAGAACGACGACGTCGCGCCTATGCCCGCCCCCCGCAGTAGCCCATGTCGAGGAGGCCTGGCCGTACATGAGGCATCCAGGATCAACCCTGGTCCGGCAAGCTCCGGAGGAACCCGATTATCGCCGCGTTGACCTCGTCCGGCCGCTCCTGCTGGGTCCAATGCCCGCAGCCCGGCAGCATCAGCGTATCCCGCAGCTGCGGGACGAAAAGCTTGAGATTGGCCAGCAGCCGATCCATACCGGGGAAGGCCACCACCAGGTCGCGGTCGCCGGCCATGTAGAGGGCGGGAACGTTGACCCGCGCCCCTGCAAAGGGCGCCATCAGCTCCCAGTTCCGGTCGATGTTGCGGTACCAGTTGAGGCCCCCGGCAAAGCCGGTGCGCTCGAATTCGCCGGCATAGACATCGACGTCGCTTTCGCCGAGCCAGGGCGGCAGCATCGCTGGCGCTTCGACGCCCTGCAGGATGCCGGCGCTGCGCGGGACCATGCTGATTCCCGCGCCCGCGCCCGTACCCTCTCCCGATACGGCGTAGAGCATGGTGCGCACCGTAGCCCGAGGGTCGCGTTCCAGCTCCGCCTCGGCGACGCCGGGCTCCTGGAAATAGAGCTGGTAGAATTGGGAATCCGCCGTGCGCGGCATGAGGCTGGTCGGGTGCGCATTGGCGCGCGGCCGGAACGGCACGCTGAGGCCGACGACGGCGCGAAAGCGGTCCGGCCGCATCAGCGCCGCATGCCAGGCGACAGGGGCGCCCCAGTCGTGGCCGACGATGACGGCGGTGGGCGCTTCCAAGGCGTCGAGAAGGCCGACCATGTCGCCGACCAGGTGAAGGATCGTGTACTGCTCGATCGTCTCCGGCCGATCGCTCCTGCCGTAGCCCCGCATGTCCGGGGCGACGGCGCGAAAACCGGCCGCCGCGAGCGTGCCCAGCTGATGGCGCCAGGAATACCAGGATTCGGGAAAGCCGTGGCACAGGAGCACCAGCGGCCCCTCTCCCTGCTCGGCCACATTGAGGCGGATGCCGTTGGTTTCAACGATTCGCTGCGTCGGTTCGCTCATGCCTCTCACGCTCGCGTTCCGCCTTAGATTAATGGCAGACCAGGCAAGCCGCAACGAGTGGGCCGAGCGAAACCGAACGGCAAGTCTCGGAGGGCGGTTCAGCCGCCGGCGAGCTTGACCAGCATCTTGCCGGTGTTGTCGCCGGAAAACAGGCCGATGAACGCTTTTGGCGCGTTCTCCAGCCCCTCGATCACCGTATCGCGCGACTTGATGCGGCCCTCGGCAAGCCAGCCGAGCATCTCGCGCGTGAACCGCGGCGTGAGGTCGGGATGGTCGAGGATGATGTAGCCTTGCATTTTGATGCGCTTGGCGATCAGCGCGGTCATGTTGCGCGGGCCTGGAGGCGGAGTCTCGTCGTTGTACTGCGCGATCATCCCGCAGATGGCGAAGCGGGCGAACCTGTTGGCGACGGCAAGCGCGGCATCGAGATGATCGCCGCCGACATTGTCGAAATAGACGTCGATTCCCTCGGGCGCCGCCTCGGCAAGCGCTTTGGTGAGGTCCCCGGCGGCGCGATAGTTGATGACGGCATCGGCGCCGAGTTCGTCGCGCACCCAGCGCGCCTTGTCCTCCGTGCCGACCGAGCCGACGACGCGGGCGCCCTTGATCTTGGCGATCTGCACCGCCATCGAGCCGACGGCGCCGGCCGCCGCCGAGACGAAAACCGTGTCTCCCTCCTTCAGCCCGGCGATATGCAGAAGTCCGGCATGCGCGGTCTGACCGGGCACGCCGAGCGGACCGAGCCAGGCCTGGAGCGGCGCGGCGGGATCGATTTTGCCCGCCGTCGCGGCGTCGATCACGGCGCGGTCGCGCCAGCCGGAGAAATGGGTCACGACGTCGCCCGGCGCGAAGCCCGGCGCGGCGGACTGCTCGACCACGCCGACGGCCGCGCCCTCGAGCGGCTGGCCGACCTGAAACGGCGCGATGTAGCTGGGGCGGTCGACCATGCGGCCGCGCATATAGGGATCGACCGACATCCACAGCGTGCGGACGAGGAGCTGGCCTTCGGCGGGCACCGGCAGGCGGCGCTCGACCAGCTCGAAATTGTCCGGGCCCGGCAGGCCGGCCGGGCGGCTTTTCAGGTGGATTTCGCGGGCTGCAATGGTCACCAGAATCTCCTATATAGAAACTTAAGGACAGTAACTTACGACTGGTAGGTTACCATTGGTAATATGCAGCGCAACAGGCGAAGTCAAGCCGAACGCCGCATGACTGATAGGCCACGCAGGCTGGGATGACTGGAACAGCAGCAAAAAAACTGCCGAGGGCGGAGCGGCGCGAGCAGTTGCTCGAGACCGCCCAGGCGATCATGGGCGAGACAGGCACCGACGCATTGACGCTCGGCTATCTTGCCGAACGGGCCGGCGTCAGCAAGCCGATCGCCTACGAGCATTTCGGCACGCGCGCCGGCCTGCTGATCGCCATCTGCAGCGCCTATGACAAGCGGCAGATGCAGGCGCAGCGCGAGGCGCTGGCCGCCGGCGGCGAGACGCTGGAGGATGTCGCCTCGATCTTCGCCTCGTCCTATGTGAGCTGCGTGCTCGACATGGGCCCCGCGATGGGCGCCGCCTTCGCGGCGCTCTCGGCGACGGAGGAGACGGCGGATTTCCGGCAGTCGCTGCGGCGCGGCTATGTCGACCGCTACCGGGAAGGTTTTGGCCGCTTCGTGGAACTGCCGCGGAACGATACGGCGGTGCTGCTCGGCTGTCTCGGCGCGGCCGAGGCGCTGGCGCAGGACGCCGCGGCGGGCCGCGTCTCCCGCGACGAGGCGGTGGAGGCGCTGGCGGGCATGTTCACGGCGACACTGAAGCGCTATCCGGCCAAGCACGCCGGCTGACGTTCAGGTCCGTTCCCTACCCTTCCGGATAGCCTTGGACTCGGCGAAGTCAACGCGGTGAAGAATATCCCGCTCACTCGACAACCCCGCCGGAACCAGCTTCGAGATTGCCTGAGACCGACAGGCATAGATCAAGCCTACCCTGTTATGAAACCGGTACGCAGGCCTTCCGCCCATTCCGCCCGGCCGGCTTCGGCGGCGCGTCGTGCCGCCGCTTCATGGTCGTAGCGGACCGCAAGCGCCTGGAAGCCGAAATCGGCGCCCAAAACCTCGACGAGGCCATAGCGGGCGTGCGGGGAGCCTTGTTCGGAGCGATGCGCCGGCTCGGTCGGGTCAAAATAGGCCGGACAGCCGACGCTGCCCGGATTGAAGACGATCGGGCCACCGGGCAATTCGACCAGTTCGGGACGATGGCTGTGGCCGGCGAGCACCAGCCGGACGGCCGGGTCGAGACCTTCCAGGCGGCGGGCGATGGTCGCCGTCGGCGCGCGGACGAGGCCTCCGTCGACGATGTTTTCGGTCAGATATTTTTCGTCGTGGTCCGGCCGGGCGTGGAAGGCGAGGATGGAGGGCGCGGGGCTGACCTGTAGCGGCAGGCCGGCGAGCCAGTCGCGTTGCGCCTGCGACAGCCGGTCGTGGGCGCAGCGGTCCGACGGGCCCATCGCGTCGAGCGGATCGAGCGGCACGCGGCGGTCGTGATTGCCGCGCACCGTCGGCCAGGCGAGCGACATCAGCCGCCCGACCGTCTCGCGAGGCCACAGCGGGCCGGAAGCGCAATCGCCGACGGTCAAGTCGGCGCCGCCGCGCCGGGCGAGGTCGGCAAGAACGGCCTCGAGGGCGAGTATATTGCCGTGGATGTCGGCGATAACCGCGATCCGCATCTTCACCCGACCGATCCCTTCGTGGCCTCGCCGTCGCGTTCGAGTTGGCGCAGCTCGACCCTGGCGACCTCCCGCATGTCGAAGGGAATGGCGGCCGCGCTGGCCAGGATCGAATCGAGCAGGCCGGGGAAGCGCGCGTCTAGATCGGCGCGGCGCAGCGAGATCAGCCGGTTGATGCCGCGCACTTCAGTGCGCGTAATGCCGGCTTCCCTCAGCTTGGCAAGGTGATAGCTGATGTTGGTCTTCGAGCCGAGGTCGAGGAAGCGGCTGCAGTTGATCTCGAAATCCTCGTTGCGGGCGAGATAGCCGACGATCGACAGCCGCGTCTGGTCGCCGAGCACGGACAGCACGGTCGCCAGGTCGATCTGTTCGGCCGATGGATGAAAGAGCGACATTCCGGACAGATACCAGTTCCAATGTTTCGACGCCGCCGGCTCCTGACACGGGCTGGCGGGAGCCATGCGTAACAACAGTCTGGCACATTGACATAGGCGCCGATCCGGCTCAATAGTTCAATGAATTTTGAACTAAGGATCTCCCATGGACAGACGTCTCGTCTGGCTCGCCGTCGGCGCCTTCGCCACGAGCACGGTGGCATTCGTGTTCGCGGGGCTGCTGCCGCTGATCTCGGCCTCGGCCGGCATTTCCGTGTCGGATGCCGGCCATCTGGTCACCGTCTATTCGCTCGCCTATGCGATCGGCACGCCGATCCTGTCGACATTCGCCGGTGCCGCCGACCGGCGCCGCGTCATCGCCGCCGCGCTGCTTGCCTTCATCGCCGGCAACGCAGCGGCGGCGTCCAGCGGCTCCTTCGCCACCCTGCTCGCCGCGCAGATCGTCATGGGCGCCTCGGCCGGTCTGTTCGCCTCCACCGCCCAGGCGACGGCGGTGGCGCTGGCGGATCCCGAGCACCGCGCCCGCGCGGTGGCCACCGTGCTCGGCGGTACCACCTTCGCGGTGGCGCTCGGCGCGCCGCTCGCCTCGCTGGTCGGCAGCCTCGCCGGCTGGCGGGCGGCCTATCTGGTGGTGGCGGGACTGGCGCTGCTCTGCCTTGCCGTGCTGTGGCTGCGCCTGCCGCGCGGCCTGCCCGGCCTGAAACTGTCGCTGCGGGAACGGCTGGCCGCTCTCGGCCGGCCGGGCATCCTGCCCTCGCTGGCGGTCACCCTGCTCTACCTTACCGGCGGCTTCATCATCATCGCCTATCTCGGCCCGCTCGCCACCCAGGGCGCGGGACTGCCGGTCGCCATGCTGCCGGCGCTGCTGCTCACCTTCGGCATCGGCGCAATCGCCGGCAACTACGCCAGCGGCCAGCTCGCCGACCGGCTCGGTCCGGGCCGCATGATCGTCATGGCGCTGCTCGCTTCCTCGGCGATCTGCGCATCGATGACCGCGATCCTGGAGCTGCTGCCGCCGGAGATCGCCGGCCCGGCGCTGGTCGCGATCATGCTTCCCTGGGGCTTCGTCGGCTGGACGTTCCCACCCGCCCAAGCCAGCCGGCTGGTCGGCCACGCGCCCGAACTCGCCAACCTGACGCTGCCGCTCAACGTGTCGGCCATGTATTTCGGCATCGCGCTGGGCAGCTTCATCGGCGGAAGGTTGCTGGAGGCCGCTCCGGTGGCGGAGCTCGGCATCGCCGCGGCCGCCTTCCCGCTCGCCGCGCTCGCCGTCGTCGCCCTGACGCGCCGTAGCCGGGAACGCGTGCCGGCGGCCTGAGCCGGCGGGCGTCTGGCGGCCGCGGCATGAGGTAAAGTCCCAGTACCGGATGCCGCGTTTTTCGAGAATTTCGAGTCCCGTTTAACTACTTTTTGACGACGGACCGAAAGTGATACTTAAAGGTTACATGCCATCGTCGGATTTTGGCAGGCCCCGGCCGTTCCGGTGCGAGTGGCAACCTTGATAAACTTCGGCCAGATTTCACGAAGCTTGATCTCGCCCGGCACCTTTCCAGCTGTCGTCGCCGTCATCGGCATAGCCCTGCTCGGCATCTTCGCCGACCATCAGAACAGGATCGTCTCCGAACAGGCGCTGCGCGCCCAGGTTCTCGCCAAGATCAACCTGGTCCGCGCCAAGTTGGAAGGCAATATCCACGGCAACGCCCAGCTGGTGCGCGGCCTCGTCGCCATGGTCGCCGCCGAACCGGACATCGACCAGCGGCGCTTCGGCGAACTGGCGAAACGCCTGTTCGACGGGACCAACCAGCTCCGCAACGTCGTCGCCGCCCCCGACCTCGTGGTCACCATGGTCCATCCCGCCGACGGCAACGAGCGGGTGGTCGGCCTCGACTATCGCACCAATCCCGCCCAGCGGGAGGCCGCGCTTCGCGCCCGCGACAGCCGGCAGATGGTCCTCACCGGTCCGGTCGACCTGGTGCAGGGCGGACAAGGGCTGATCGGCAGGTTTCCGGTGTTCGTCGGCGACGATGGGGGACGGCGCTTCTGGGGCCTGGTGTCGGCGGTGATCGATATCGACAAGCTCTATCGCGACAGCGGACTGCTGGAGGATCACGGCGTCGAGATCGCCCTGCTCCGCCGCGAGGCGCCCGGAAGCGCCCCGTTCTTCGGGCGTCAAGGCATTACCGAGGAAGACCCTGTCGTGATGGACGTGTCCATGCCCTTCGGTACCTGGCAGATCGCGGCGGTGCCGCGGGGAGGCTGGGATGGCGAGCCCGGCAATGCCTGGCTGCTGCGCGCCCTGATCCTCGCCGCCGGCATCCTGGTCGTCATCCCCATCGCTTTCGCCGGCAGATTCTATGCCCAGCGCCAGCGCAACTATCTTGCCCTGCAGGACAGCGAGACCCGTCTGCGCCGGCTCTCGAACCGCCTCGAGCTCGCCCTCGGCGCCTCGCACATCGGCGTGTGGGAACTCGACCTCGCCACCAACGAGCTGATCTGGGACGACCGGCTTTCCGATATCTACGGCCTGGGCGGATCGGGCGGGCCGCGCAACTACAGGGATTGGCTGGCGGTGCTGCATCCCGACGACATCGCGCGCGCCGACGCCGATTTCCACCGCCAGGTCGCGGAAGACAGGCCGCATTCGTCCAGATACAGGATCATCCGTCCCGATGGGACGGTGCGCCACATCCGCACTCACGCTACCATCGTCCACCATCCACGCGACACGCCGCGCATGATCGGGGCGGAATGGGACGTCACCGACGACGTGACGCTCAACAAGGACCTGGAGAAGGCCAAGGTGCTGGCGGAGAAGCGGAGCGCCCAGCTCGAGGCAGCCAGGGCCCGCATCGAGCACATCGCCCAGCACGACGCTCTGACGGGTCTGCCGAACCGCCGCTATCTCGACCAAGAACTCGAACGGCTGGCGGCGGCGTGCGCCCACGACGGCCGGCGCATCGCGCTGCTGCACATCGATCTCGACCGCTTCAAGCAGATCAACGACACGCTCGGCCATGTCGCGGGGGATGCCATGCTGGTCCACGCCTCGCAGGTGCTGAAGCAGAACGTGCGCAGCGACGACTTCGTCGCCCGCATCGGCGGCGACGAATTCGTGGTCGTCTGCGTCGGCCGGCCGGGCAGCGACAACATCGAGGAGGTCGCCCGCCGCATCGTCCGGGAGATGCGGCGCCCCGTCGCCTATCAAGGCCACCAATGCCGCTTCGGCGTCAGCATCGGCATCGCCGTCGAGGAAGGCGCCGAAATCGATCCGGGACGCCTGCTGGTCAACGCCGACATCGCGCTCTACCGGGCCAAGAACCGGGGCCGCAACAGGCACGAGTTCTTCGACGAAGCGCTGCAGGCCGAGATCGTGCGTACCAAGAAACTCGCCGACGACATCCTGCGCGGGCTGGAGCGCAACGAGTTCATCGCCCACTACCAGCCGCAGTTCGACGCCCGGACCCGTGAGATCGCCGGCGTCGAGGCGCTGGTGCGCTGGGCCCATCCGACCGAGGGCCTGCTCACGCCCGACGCCTTCCTGGCGACCGCGGAGGATCTCAACGTCGTCTCGACCCTCGACAGGATCATCCTCGAGCAGGCGCTGTCGCAGTTCGACCGCTGGACCGCGAGCGGCCTCCTGGTGCCGCGCATATCGGTGAACGTGTCGGCGCGCCGCCTGCGCGACGAGGAACTGATCGACAGCCTAAGGCGGCTCGACATCCGGCCCGGAGTGCTGTCCTTCGAGCTGGTCGAGTCGATCTTCCTCGACGAAACGGACGAGCTGGTGCGCTGGAACGTCGACCGCATCAAGGAATTCGGCATCGACATCGAGATAGACGACTTCGGCACCGGCTATGCCTCCGTCGTCGGCCTGCTCAAGCTGCAGCCGCGCCGCCTCAAGATCGACCGCCAGCTGGTCCAGCCCATCGTCAAGTCGGTGCGTCAGCGCCATCTGGTCGAATCGATCATCGAGATCGGCAGGACGCTCGGCATCGAGGTCGTGGCCGAAGGTGTCGAGACCATGGCGCATGCGCGCATCCTGGAGAAGATCGGCTGCGACAAGCTGCAGGGTTTCGCCTTCGGGCCGGCGCTCAGCGCCGCCGCCCTGGAAGACTACATCCGCAGCGGCTCGTGGCGGGCGGCGTCCTGAGCCACTCAGCTGAGACGGGCAGTTCCCTCCAGGCAACCTTTGCTCTAGTTTCGGATTCCACGGACAAGATAGCCGGTCGTCCGCCGGCGCAGGGAGAGCCGGTATGCTTTGGAAGGGCCGCAGGCAAAGCCAGAACGTCGAGGACAGGCGCGGCGGCGGTGGAGGGGGCGGCGGCCCCTTCGGCCGGCCGGGCGGTGGAGGCATGCGCATCCCGATCGGCCGCGGCGCCGGCGGCGGCGGCATATCCACCATCGTCATCCTGGTCGTGCTGTTCTTCGCGCTGCGCGCCTGCGGCATCGATCCGCTGGCCATGCTGGGTGACGGCGGCCAGCAGGTGCCGGGCGGCGGCGGCCAGCTGACGGAGCAGAAGAGCACGCCGGCCAGCGACGAGATGGGCCAGTTCGTCTCGACCATCCTGGCCGAGACCGAGGACGTGTGGAGCGGCATCTTCAAGGCCGAGGGGCTGACCTATCAGGAGCCCAGCCTGGTGCTGTTCTCGGGCGGCATCGCCTCTGCCTGCGGCTACGCTTCCTCGGCGGCCGGGCCGTTCTACTGCCCCGGCGACCGAAAAGTCTATCTGGACACCGCCTTCTTCGATCAGCTCGCGCGCCAGTTCGACGCGTCGGGCGACTTCGCCGAAGCCTATGTGATCGCCCACGAGGTCGGCCACCACGTCCAGAACCTGATCGGCGTCCTGCCGAAGTTCAACCAGATGCGGCAGCAGATGTCGCAGGTCGAGGCCAACCAGATGTCGACCCGCGTCGAGCTGCAGGCCGACTGCTTCGCCGGCGTGTGGGGCCACTACACCGCGCAGAAAGGCATTCTGGAGCGCGGCGATCTGGAGGAGGCCCTGAACGCCGCCGCGCAGATCGGCGATGACACGCTGCAGCGTCGCACTCAGGGCTATGTGGTGCCGGAGAGCTTCAACCATGGCACCAGCGACCAGCGCCAGCGCTGGTTCGCCGCCGGTTTCAAGAGCGGCAAGCTGTCGGACTGCGATACGTTCAACAACCCGATCTGAGGGCAATAGCCCGGACGGCTCCGCCGCCCCGGCCTGTGCCGGATGAGCGAGGAGGCGATTGGCCTCCTCGCTTCGAGAACAGGAAAGATTCTGTCCTGTCAGCGCTCGGCGAGCGCCGGCTCGCCCTTGCGCTGGCGGATCAGGTTGGCAAAGCGGCGGAACAGGTAGTGCGAATCCTGCGGACCGGGCGAGGCCTCGGGATGGTGCTGCACCGAAAACACCGACCGGCCGGCCAGCGCGATGCCGCAGTTCGAGCCGTCGAACAGCGACACATGCGTCTCCTCCACGCCCGTCGGCAGGCTCGCCGAATCCACCGCAAAGCCGTGGTTCATCGAGACGATCTCGACCTTGCCGGTGGTGTGGTCCTTGACCGGATGGTTGGCGCCATGATGGCCCTGATGCATCTTCGTCGTGGTCGCGCCCACTGCCAGCGCCAGCATCTGATGGCCGAGGCAGATGCCGAAGATCGGGATGTCGGTCTTCAGCAGGTCCTTGATCACCGGCACGGCGTATGCGCCGGTGGCGGCGGGATCGCCGGGGCCGTTGGAGAGGAAGATTCCGTCCGGCTTGAGCGCCATTATGTCCTCGGCGGTGGCGCTTGCGGGGACCACCGTCACCTTGGCGCCGAGCCCGGCGATCAGGCGCAGGATGTTGCGCTTGACGCCGTAGTCGATGGCGACGACGTGGAATTCCGGTTCGCCCTGCCCGTCATAACCTTCGTTCCACACCCAGGGCTTTTCCGTCCACACCGAGGACTGGCCGGAGGTGACGTCCTTGGCGAGGTCGAGGCCGAGCAGCCCCGGCCAGGCTTTGGCCTGCTGCTTGAGGTCGTCGAGGTCGAATTTTCCATCCGGCGAATGCCCGATCACCGCGTTGGGCATGCCCTTCTCGCGGATGAGCACGGTCAGCGCCCGCGTGTCGACGCCGCTGATGGCGATGACGCCGCGCCGCTTCAGCCAGCGGTCGAGATGGTCGCCGGCCCGGTAGCTGGACGGGTTGGTGACGTCGGCCTTGAATACAGCACCGACCGCGCCGGCGCGCGCCGCCGGGTTCAGGTCCTCGATGTCCTCGTCGTTGACGCCGATATTGCCGATATGCGGAAAGGTGAAGGTGACGATCTGGCCGGCATAGGACGGGTCGGTAAGTATCTCCTGGTAACCGGTGAGCGCCGTGTTGAAGCACACTTCGGCAACCGCGCTGCCGGTGGCGCCGAGGCCTCGCCCGCGGATCACCGTGCCGTCGGCGAGCACCAGGGCGGCGGTCAGCAGTTCGGGTCCCCAGGGGGCAGTCGAGGCGGTCATCAGGCGGCTCCGTCAGAAAATGCCCGGTGCTTGCGGACAAGCACGCGAAGGGCCATATACGCGGCAAGAAACGGCTCGCCGCAATGTTGCGGCAGCCGTAAATGCAAAACCTACTTTATGCAAGGCGCGCACGATATGCGATGCCTCCCGGCGGGTCAACCGGCGTGAGCCGGCCGCAATGCCAATTATTTTCCGGAGCGAAAACAGGAAGTTGGCTGCGCGGCTCGGATTTGCGTCGGCCGGGCGGCAGCGCTATTGTCCGCGCTCGTGAAAAGGAGAATCCGCCATGCGCGCGGCTATCGCCGAGGCCCTCAAGACCTCCCTCAAGGCTCAGGACAAGCGCCGCACCTCGACGCTGCGCCTGATCAACGCCGCGATCCAGGACCGCGACATCGCCAATCGCGGTGCCGGCAAGGATCCCGTCAACGACGAGGAGATCCTGCAGATCCTGGCCAAGATGGTGAAGCAGCGCGAGGAATCGGCGGCCGCCTTCGAGCAGGGCAGCCGGCTGGAGCTGGCCGAGCAGGAGCGCCAGGAGATCGCCATCATCCGCGAGTTCCTGCCCAGGCAGCTGGGCGAGGACGAGGTCAAGCGCGCCTGTCGCCAGGTGGTCGATGAGGTCGGCGCCGGCGGCCTGCGCGACATGGGCCGCTGCATGAACGCGCTCAAGGAAAAATATCCGGGCAAGATGGACTTCGGCAAGGCGAGCGGCATCGTCAAGGAGCTGCTGCAGTAGCAGGCCTGTCACTCAAGCATGTGTGCTGCCCGTGGGCGGCACACATGCCCCATATGCTCACACTGCCGATCTTTCGCTTCGCCCTTGCGTATGCTTGATGAAATCGACCATGAGCGGCGCGGCCGTCGCCGCGTGCGTCTCAAGCAGCTTGTGGCCCGCATCGAGGACATGGGCTTCCATCCTCGGCAGCGCCTGCATCCATGACAGCACCTCGGCGAGGTCGAAGAAGGGGTCGTGGCGCGCCCAGATCATCAGGGAGGGCGGCTGCCAGCGCGCGAGATGGTCGGCGATCTCGTCGAATCGCGCGGCGTAGTTCCCATAATCCTTGATCAGCGCCCGCTGGGTCTCCATCCGGCCCGGCAACTGCATCACCCGCCAGTCCTCCTCCCAGACTTTGGGCGGGATTCGCGCCGCCACGTCCGGCGGCATCCCGCCGAGATAGCCGTTGCGCACGCCCTCGAATGTCAGATGCGCGGTCGCCGCCGCCTCGTTGTCCGGGTCCGGATGCGACCAATAGGCGATGACCGGGTCCCATGGCGGCCCGAACCCGGTCCGGTGAGCGTTGGCATTCTGGATGATGTGGCCAAGAACCTGATCCGGCGCCCGCATGGCGATATGAAAGCCGACCGGAGCGCCGAAATCGTGAAGGTAGACATAGCGCGGCCCGACGGCGAGCCGGTCCAGCAGCTCCGCGATTGCCTCGCCGAACGCATCGAAGGTGACCTGTGGCAGGACGTCCGACTCACCGAAGCCGGGCAGATCCGGCGCGATCACGTAGGCGACCTGCGACAGGAGCGGCACCACGTCGCGAAAATAGTCCGCCGAACCGGGAAAGCCGTGCAGCAGCAGGACGGGGGGCATCGACGCCTCACCCGCGGTGACGAAGGACAATTCCGTGCCGCCGGACAGGCGGAGTCGTTGCCGGGCCAGGTCCATCTCCTGCCTCCTCTGCTCGATCGTCCGATCCCCCGCAATGTCCGCGCAGCGGCAATTGTTCCAGCAGCCGGCGCGGCAGCCAGGCAGGAAGCCCGGTCCGCCCGTCGCTTGTGCCGGCCAGCTCGACAACGAATTTTGCGCAGGAGCGAGGCGGGCTTGCCCCATCGCGCGGTGAATGGCCCGCGCTTCCGCATCAGGCCACGGGCCTTAGACCGCCTTAAGCCGGGTCCCGGTGAGCAGGCCGGCCTCCTCCAGCGCCGGATAGGCCATCGAGGCGAGCAGCGAGTTGATCTGCTTCAGGTCGCGGATGGTGTCGAGATGGATGGAGCTGGTCTCGACACTTTTCGCCGTGCCCTCGCGCAGCCGCTCGAAATGGCTCTGGCTTGCCTGCTTCTCCAGCGCCCGCAGCCGGTCCTTCTCCTGGACGAGCTGGCGCGCCGTCTCGGCGTCGCGCGACACCAGCACGTTGAAGGCGAGCCGGGCATTTGTGAGCACGACGTGGTGGAAGGCGGTCAGCTCGCGCCAGCCCTCGTCGGTGAAGGTGAGCCCGCGGTCGAGCTTCTTCTGCACATGCGCCAGCATGTTGCGCACGATAATGTCGCCGACCTGCTCCAGCTTCACGCAGGCCCCCAGCAGCTCCTGGCAGCGCAGCGCCTCGGCCTGCGTCAGCTCGGCCGGCGCGATCTTGGCCAGGTAGAGCTTTATCGCCGCATGGCGCCGGTCGACGCGATCGTCGAGCGCGGCCAGCTCATCGATCTTGTCCTGGTCGGCATGCTCGTAGAGTTCGATCACTCGTGTCAGCATGATCTCGACGGTCTCGCACACCCGCACCACCTCGCGCGTCGCATTGGCGAGCGCCAGGCTGGGCGTGGCGAGCGCCGCCTCGTCGAGCGCGCTCAGCTCGGCATCGGCAAGCGTGCCGGCCTTCTCCCCGCCGCCGCCCAGCGCCACGATCGCCTGCGAAGCACGGTAGACGAGCCCGGCCAGCGGAATACCGGCGATCAGGATGATGCAGTTGAACAGAATGTGGGCGTGGATGATCTGATCGCTGACGGCAGCGCCGAGCATGCCGACCGGCGGCTTGAACACAAGGAACAGCGTCAGCATGACGATGGACCCGGCGCCGCGCATCAACAGGTTGCCGACCGGCACGACGCGCACCGCCGGCGCGGCGCCGCGGGTGAGCAGCGGCGCGATCACCGAACTGCCGAGATTGACGCCGAGCACCAGCACGATGCCGAGCTCCGGCGGGATGAAGCCGCGCTCGGCCAGCGTGACGAACAGCAGGACGGCGGCGATGCTGGAATGGAACAGCCAGGTCATCAGCGCCGCGAGCAGGAAGGCCGTCACCGGGTCGCTGGCGAAATAGGCGACGATGACCGGCAGGAGCCGGCTCTCGCGCAGCGGCTCGGCAGCCTCGCCGATCATCTCCAGCGACAGGATCAGCAGGCCGACGCCGACCAGGATGCGCCCGATCTGGCGCCAGTCGCGGCGCTCGGTGGCCATGAACATCACCGTTCCCGCGGCGATGCAGACCGGCACCAGGAGGCTCAAGTCGAAGGACAGCAGCTTGACCACAAGCGCCGAGCCGATCTCGGCGCCGCGCACGGCGAGCTGGCCGGCCATGCCGCTGACGATGCCCGCGCCGGCGAAGGAGCCGACCAGCAGGGTGACGGCGGTCGAGCTCTGAAAGGCGATCGACAGCCCGGTTCCGGCCAGCACCGCCAGCAGCGGATTGCGCATGGTGCCGCGCAGCTTCTGCTTGAGCGCATCACCATAGGCGCGCTCGACGCCGGTGCGCACCATGCGCGTGGCGAAAAGCAGCAGCGCGATCGCACCGGCAAGGTGGACGAGGACGACCGAGCCGGTCACCGGCCGCACCTGTACAGGCGAAGCGGGCGGCCGAATGGTCGACGACCGGCGGGAATCATGCGCATGACAAGCCCAAATATATTAGCCGATTAATAGAATGCCAAGTGGATCGACCGGGTTGTCCGGCACCGACCTGCGATGTCGGAAACAGCCATTTTTCATCAACGCACGACGTAAGGAAAAGAAGCATGGAGCATCGTGCCGACACAAAAATCCACAAAGCGGCGCGTTCGCGCGGCGGGTCCGGCGGCGCTGCGCAGCGATCGGCATAGACGGTTGCGTCCTCCCCGGGCAGCGGCCCGCCGCCTCGGGGGCCATGGTTCGCAACGACTGTCGGGAAATTGCGGAGAAGTTTCAGAACCCTTCCTACGCCACTGAATCCATTACGTAATTGTAATGTTCCCGTTCAGACTGCATTCATCCGCCGAGACCTACCGTCCATCGTGTCACATGACGAAAGGACCTCCCGAATGAAACGTCTCATCCTCTCCGCACTCGCCCTGTCGATGCTCGCCGTGCCGGCCGCCCAGGCCGCCGAGCGCCACGGTTCTCGCGAGGAATACCGCAAGGTGCAGAAGTACCACGCCCCCAAGCACGATTCCCGCCACTTCGACAGGCGGGATTCCCGCCATGTCGAGAGGAAGGAGGTGATCCGGCGCGGCGACAAGGTCGTCGTCCGCAAGGTCGAGCGCCATCGCTGGGTGAAGGGGCACCGCGTTCCGGAGTGGCAGCGCAAGCATGTCGTGCGTGACTATGGGCGCTACGGCCTCCACCGCCCGGGTCCGGGACAGCGCTGGGTCAAGGTCGACAACGACTACCTGCTGATCGGCATCACCAGCGGCATCATCGCCGGCCTGATCGCCGGACGCTGAGCGGACGAGCGGAAATGACAGGGGCGGCTCGCGAGGGCCGCCCCTGTCGCATCTCCGGCATTGCGGCGCGGTGTCTTCACGCCGAAGTCAGGTCCGTGCACCGCTCTCACTGCGCCTCGACCCGGCGCGGCGGCTTGATCCCGCTGCGCTGCTCGGAGAGGTATGAGAGCACGGCCACGGCGGCCGCGACGATCATCGCGCCGACGCCCAGCACCGGCAGGTCGCGATAGCCGTAGCCGCCGTTCAGCATGGCAGCGCCGACGAAGGCGGCGAGCGCGATGCCGATGTTGAAGCCGGACGGGATGAGCGAGGAGGCGAGGTTGGGCGCGTCGGCGGTCCAGCCGAGGATGCGCGCCTGGATCGGCGTGCCGATGGCGAAGTTGAGGCAGCCCCAGGCGGTGACGGCAAGCACCATCGGCAGCGGATGAGAGCTGGCGAAATACATCGCCGCCAGCACCGCCGCCTGCAAAGCCAGCATGACGATCAGCGACGGCATGAGCTTCCAGTCGGAAAGCCGGCCGCCAAGGAAGACGCCGAGGGTGGCGCCGCCGCCATTGAGCAGCAGCACCCACGGCACCGAAACCGCCTCGATGCCCGTGACCTCCTGCAGCAGCGGGGCGATGTAGGTGAACGGCACGAACTGGCCGATCATCAGCATCAGCATGAGGATGAGCGAGGTCCACACCTGCTGGCGGCCGAGCACCCGCACCTCCTTCAGCAGCCCCACCGGACGCGCCGAGGCGCCAGTGGCGGCCGGCAGCAGCGCGATCATGGCTATCAACGCGACGCCGCCCAGCGCCAGCATCGACCAGAAGGTGGCGCGCCATCCCAGCGCATTGCCGATGGCGGCGCCGACGGGCACACCGATGACGTTGGAGACGGTGAGGCCGGCAAGCACGACGGCGACCGCCATGCCGCGCTGCTCCGGCCGCACCAGACCGGTGGCCAACACCATGGCGACGCCGAAATAGGCCCCGTGCGCCACCGCCACCGCAAAGCGGATCATCAGCATCGAAAAGAAGTCCGGCGCCAGCGCGCAGGCGACCTGGCCGATCACGAAGGCGACCGTCAGCCACACCAGCAGCGTCTTGCGCGGCAACCGGGCGGTCAACAGCGTCAGCAGCGGGCCGCCGATGGCGATGCCGAGCGCATAGCCGGAAACCAGGTAGCCGGCGGTCGGGATCGACACCTCCAGCCCCGCCGCCACCTGCGGCAGCACGCCGGCGATGACGAACTCTGTGGTGCCGAAGGCGAAGGCGGCGAGGAAGAGGGCGACGAGCGGGAGCGGCATGGTGGCACCGGAGGAGGCAGGCGAGGCCGGCGACCAAGCACGGACGGCGGCACGGGGCAACCCAGAAGTTGTAGGCGAGGGTTTAGATTTTCTTCCGTGGTGACGTTCACCGCCTGTGAGGACGATTACCCTCGGAACGATCGCTTGCCCTCATGGAAGCGTCCAGGCGGGCGGTCAAAAATCATGCAGGAAACAATCAGAAAACATCAAAGCAGTAGATCTGCCGTACCGTCGGACAGAGTGGGGAACCGCCACGGTTGTTGCCAGACGCCGGTCGGACACCTGTGAATCGCGGGCATTTACGTTGGCGGCCCTTCGCGCCGGCGATCATTCGCGCCTATATAGATCGGCAACCGACAGCGAGCCCCATGCGCTTCCCCCCTTCCTTCCTCGACGAGATACGCGACCGCGTGCCGATTTCGGCCGTGATCGGCCAGCGCGTGTCGTGGGACCGCCGCAAGACCAATGCGGCGCGCGGCGATTTCTGGGCCTGCTGCCCCTTCCACGGCGAGAAGACACCCTCCTTCCACTGCGAGGACAAGAAGGGCCGCTATCACTGCTTCGGCTGCGGCGTCTCTGGCGACCATTTCCGCTTTCTGACCGAGCTCGACGGTCTGGGCTTTCCAGAGGCCGTGGAGCGCATCGCCGACATGGCCGGCGTGGCGATGCCCGCGCGGGATGAAGCCGCCGAACAGCGCGAGCGCCAGCGCGCCAGCCTGCACGACGTGATGGAGATGGCCACGAGCTTCTTCCAGCAGCAATTGCACTCGGCCGCCGGCGCGAAAGCCCGCGCCTACCTGCGCGACCGCGGCCTGACGCCGGCGACGCAGCAGAAATTCCGGCTGGGTTTCGCGCTCGACAGCCGCAACGCGCTGAAGGAGTTTCTGGCCGGCAAGGGCGTGGCGAAAGAGCAGATCGAGGCCTGCGGGCTGGTGCGCCACGGCGACGACATCCCCGTCTCCTACGACTGGTTCCGCGACCGCATCATGTTCCCGATCGAGGACCGCAAAGGCCGGGTGATCGCCTTCGGCGGCCGCGCCATGTCGCCGGAGGTCGCGGCAAAATACATGAACTCGCCCGACACCGAGCTCTTCCACAAGGGCGAGATGCTCTACAATTTCGCCCGCGCGCGCAAGGGCATGGGCAAGGACGGCACCGTCATCGCCGTCGAGGGCTATATGGACGTGATCGCGCTGGCGCAGGCCGGCTTCGATTACGCGGTGGCGCCGCTCGGCACGGCGCTCACCGAGACCCAGATGGAGCTCTTGTGGAAGATGGTGCCGGAGCCGGTGCTGTGCTTCGACGGCGACCAGGCCGGGCTGCGCGCCGCCTGGCGCGCCGCCGACATGATCCTTCCCTCCGTGCAGCCGGGCCGCACGGCGCGCTTCGCGTTGCTGCCGGAGGGCAAGGATCCCGACGACCTGGTGCGCGACGAGGGGCCGGATGCCTTCCGCGCGGTGCTGACCGAAGCGCGGCCGCTGTCGGACCTTTTGTGGATGCGCGAGACCACCGGCGGCATTTTCGACACGCCGGAGCGCCGCGCCGAACTCGAGAAGACCTTGCGCGAGCTGACGTCGAAGATCCGTGACGAGAGCGTGCGCTTCCACTATCAGCAGGACATGCGCGAGCGCGTCCAGGCGTTTTTCGGCGCGCCGCGCGGAAGACCTCAGGGCCGGCCGAGCCAGCAGGGCGACCGGGGTTTCGCGGCGCGCGGCGGGAGCGGGAGACCGGGACAGGCCGCCGGACGCCTCGCCGTCTCCGAGAGCCTCGCCCGGTCGGCGCTGGTGAAGCGGGCCGGCGGCGTTATGCCGCTGCGCGAGACCACGCTGCTCGTTGCCCTGGTCAACCATCCGCAATTGATCGACGAGCATTTCGAGCATGTCGAGGCGCTCGACCCCGGCAATGCCGACCTCAGGCACTTGCATGCCGGCATCATCGATGCCGCCGCCCATGGCCGGGCCGGCGACCGCGACCAGATGCACGCCGCGATCGCCGCGTCCGGGCTGGACGAGATATGGCAGCGCGCCGAGGCGCTGGTGCGGCGGGCGCGGCAGTGGCCGGCGCTGCGGGAAGCCGCGATCGAGGATGCCCGCGAGGCCTTCGCGCAGGCCCTGCACTTGCAGCGCAGCGCGCGCACCTTACATAAGGAGCTGAAACTGGCCGAGACGGCTCTTGCCGCCGAGCCCACCGACGAGAACTACCGTCATCTCATCGACATCCAGGCGCAGTTCCGGGACCTCCAGGCCACCGAAGCGCTGATCGAGGGATTTGGCATTCCGTCGGGGCGCGCGGATCGCAACTGAACCGCACCGGGGTCTGCCTCAATTGATTCGCTTTTTTAACGCGAATCATGCGACAGGCGCTTGACCTTCCGCCGGAATGGCGGAATCAGGACGATTCGAGACGTAGACCCGTGGGATTGTTCTCACCGATCGTGGAATGGCGGTACCAAAGGCTGGACGGGACGGGACCTCGCTCCAGATACGATGATTGACCGAAACGTGAGCAGGACCGGCCGCGGCCGGCATCAGCGGACCATTGATATCCGGTTTCGGGCCGGAATCGGAGTGCCGCGCATCACCGCCCTTTTGGAGTAGGCAAGGAATGGCGACCAAGGAAAAGGAAGAAGTCGAGACCGAACGCGAAGCCACCACCGACGGCCCGCTGCTCGACCTTTCCGACGACGCTGTCAAGAAGATGATCAAGGCCGCCAAGAAGCGCGGCTACGTCACCCTGGACGAGCTGAACGCGGTGCTTCCGTCCGAGGAGACGGATCCGGATCGGATCGAAGACATCAATGCCATGCTCTCCGACATGGGCATCAACGTCGTCGAGGACGACGAGACAGGCGAGGAGGCGGAAGCCACCGACGCCAACGCCGATGCGGAGGATGACGCCAACGAGCTGGCCGAGCAGACCGGCACGGCGGTGGCGACCACGACGCCCAAGAAGGAACCGACCGACCGCACCGACGATCCCGTGCGCATGTATCTGCGCGAGATGGGTTCGGTCGAGCTTCTGTCGCGCGAGGGCGAGATCGCCATCGCCAAGCGCATCGAGGCCGGCCGCGAGACCATGATCGCCGGCCTGTGCGAGAGCCCCCTCACCTTCCAGGCCATCATCATCTGGCGCGACGACCTCAACGAGGGCAAGGGCCTGCTGCGCGAGATCATCGACCTCGAGGCGACCTATGCCGGCCCGGAGGCCAAGCAGGCGCCGACCGTCGAGCGCACCGAGGAGCTGGAGAAGCCGAAGGCCCCCGAAGAGCGCGGACGCCGCGCCGCGCGCGAGGACGACGACATCACCAATGTCGGCGGCGATACCCGCGGACAGGAGGAGGACGAGGAGGACGACGACGAGGCCTCGCTGTCGCTGGCGGCGATGGAGGCTGAGCTGCGCCCTCAGGTGATGCAGACGCTCGACGTCATTGCCGACACTTACGGCAAGCTGCGCAAGCTGCAGGACCAGCAGGTCGAAAGCCGCCTGGCCTCCGCCGAGACCCTGTCGCCCGTGCAGGACAAGCGGCTGAAGGAGCTGAAGGATCAGCTCATCAAGGCGGTGAAGTCGCTGTCGCTCAACAACGCCCGCATCGAGGCGCTGGTCGAGCAGCTCTACGACATCAACAAGCGGCTGGTGCAGAACGAGGGCAAGCTGCTGAGGCTGGCCGAGAGCTATGGCGTGCGCCGCGAAGAGTTCCTGCGGGAATACCAGGGCTCGGAACTCGACACCAACTGGCTGGCGCGGGTCGGCGGGCTGCCGACGCGCGGCTGGAAGGAGTTCGCCAGAAGCGAGGGCGCCGCCGCCGGCGCGCTGCGGTCCGAGATCCAGAGCCTCGCCACCGAGACGGCTATCTCGATCTCCGAGTTCCGCAAGATCGTCAACCAGGTGCAGAAGGGCGAGCGCGAGGCGGCGATCGCCAAGAAGGAGATGGTGGAGGCCAATTTGCGCCTCGTCATCTCGATTGCCAAGAAGTACACGAACCGCGGCCTGCAATTCCTTGATCTGATTCAGGAAGGCAACATCGGCCTGATGAAGGCGGTGGACAAGTTCGAGTACCGCCGCGGCTACAAGTTCTCGACCTATGCCACCTGGTGGATCCGGCAGGCGATCACCCGCTCGATCGCCGACCAGGCGCGCACCATCCGCATTCCCGTGCACATGATCGAGACGATCAACAAGATCGTGCGCACCTCGCGTCAGATGCTGCACGAGATCGGCCGCGAGCCGACCCCGGAGGAATTGGCCGAGAAGCTGGCCATGCCGCTGGAGAAGGTGCGCAAGGTGCTCAAGATCGCCAAGGAGCCGATCAGCCTCGAGACCCCGGTGGGCGACGAGGAGGATTCGCATCTCGGCGACTTCATCGAGGACAAGGGCGCGGTGCTGCCGATCGACGCGGCGATCCAGGCCAACCTGCGCGAGACCACGACGCGCGTGCTCGCCTCGCTCACCCCGCGCGAGGAACGCGTGCTGCGCATGCGCTTCGGCATCGGCATGAACACCGACCACACCCTCGAGGAGGTCGGCCAGCAATTCTCGGTGACACGCGAGCGCATCCGCCAGATCGAGGCGAAGGCGCTGCGCAAGCTGAAGCATCCGAGCCGCAGCCGCAAGCTGAGGAGCTTCCTGGACAGCTAGATCGAAATCGCCGCTCCGACCGCTAGCAGCGGCGGACCGTCAAGAACAAGCCGCCGGAACACGCTTGAATGCGGTTTCGGCGGTTCTTTTTTGATCGGGCAACGATGGCCCAAACGAACCGCGTCGGCCAGACTATAGCCGAATTGCGACGCGGCGGAACAAATTGCGACATTTGGGGTTTCTTTCCGCCCCCCGCCTGCCTATGCTGTCGCCATCCAACAAACATGGAGCTTCGCCTTTCGCGCCGCGGGCGCGGAAATCCTTCCCCTTTCCGAAAGGACAATTGCAAGATGGACATCACGCCACCCTCGACCGCCGCAGCGCCGATCTTCGATCGGGTCGGCAAGCTCAGCCTTGAGCACGTCTACAACCGGCCGGATCCGAGGGACTATTTCTCCACCTTGCACAAGCTCGGCTACTGCGTGCCCGAGGTGGCCAAGCCCGTCTTCAAGTCCTTGCTGGAGGCGAAACGGGACGCTAACGGCGAGACGGCCGCGAAGATCATCGATGTCGGCTGTTCCTACGGGGTGAATTCGGCGCTGCTCAAGCACGATCTGTCGCTCGACGATCTCTACCGGCTTTACGGCGGGGTCTCCGGCGGCGGCAAGGCGCTGCTCGAACGAGACCGGGCCTTGTTTGCCAGATCGGCCGACGACACCCTGACCGTGGTCGGCGTCGACGCCGCCGAGCGGGCGGTCGCCTATGCCGTCGGCGCGGGCGTCATGGACGGCGGCGTATCGACCAATCTGGAGCGGCATGAGCCCACCAGCGCCGACGTCCGCGCCGTCGAGGACGCAGACATGATCATTTCCACGGGATGCGTGGGTTATGTGACGAAGACGTCGCTCGAGCATCTGGCGGAAGCCGGGCGCGACAAGGGCGTATGGATGGCCAATTTCGTGCTTCGCATGTTCGACTACCAGCCCGTCGAGGAGATGCTGGCCGAGCGTGGCTACGTCACCGAAAAGCTCGCCGGCGCGCTGTTTCCGCAACGGCGCTTCGTCTCGGCGGAGGAACAGGAAAACGTCTTCGACGCCCTCGGCAGGCGGGGCCTTTCCCCGGAGGAAGCCGAGCGCGACGGCTGGTATCTTGCAGAGTTGCACGTTTCGCGGCCCGCAGGCCAGACTACGGTACCGCTCGAAGCGATCCTGTCGTCCTGAAGACGAACCACGCCTGTCGCGGCAGGCCCGCCATCTTGGTCCGCAGCGGCCATGCCGCCGGCCCTCCCGGCTCAAATCCGGCTTAGGGCCGGCGCCACTCACCGTCCTGGCGCCCACCGACATAGCGGGCGCGGGGCGGGTCAGCACTTCCGAGGCGAGTTGCTCCATGGGCCACCCAGCCGGCCGAGCGGGCGATGGCGAAGAACGCCGCCTCGTGGTCGATCGCCAGGCCGAACATGCGCATCATCACCGCCAGCGCGTAGTCGATGTTGGGGTGGAGCCAGGTCGGCTCGGTGATCGGTGCCGGGCGCCTCGACAGCGAGGCACTTGTCGGCGCCGGCCGCCGCCAGCGCGGCGAGCAGGCTGTCGGCTCGCGCCAAGCCCGGCCGGCAACTCGACACCAATGTCGAGTTCTACACCGCATCCTGCTCGGCGCCCTGGACATCCAGCGCGAGGCCTTCACGCCGGTCTTCGCCGTGGGACGGGCGGCGGGCTGGATCGCGCATGCGTTCGAGCAGCAGCGCGCCGGCCGTCTGCTGCGGCCGGATTCGGCCTATGCCGGGCCGATGCCGGCGGAGCCCGGCGCCGGCTGAGATCGCGGACCGAAGGCTGCCGACGGAGGGTGTCCCTGTGGCTGCGGCCTGGTTCGCGTGCGGCTCTTGCCGCCCGACCGGGCCGGGATCATACTCGCGCATGCGGCCGGGGCGAACGGACCGGCGCCGACCTGACATCGTTCCGCCCCGGCTCTCCGCTGCGTCATGGCGCCGGAGGGAGGTGTGGAATGACCACCTACGTGCTTCTGATCAACTGGACCGACCAGGGTGTGCGAAACCTGCGCGAATCGCCGAAGCGGCTCGATGCCTCGAAGAAGGCGCTGGCCGACATGGGCGGCACCTTTCGCGACTTCTTCCTGACGACGGGCGACTGCGACATCGTCGCCGTCTGCGAAGCGCCGGACGACGCCGTGATGGCACGTTTTGCCCTGCAGCTCGGCGCGGCCGGCAATGTGCGCACCCGCACGCTGAAGGCGTTTCCGGAAAGCGCCTATCGGGAAATCATCAACTCGCTCGGCTGAGCCGGACTGCATACAAAGGATCGAGCCAAGCGATCAAGGTGGACGGAAGAGACGGCAATGCCGTCTCTTCCTCCGTCACCGGCGCGCTTCGAAATTGCTCCGCCGGATGCCCTCTATGACGGCGCGGCTGTTTCGGTTTATGTACCTACTCCGCCCGGACCCTGGCGAGGATCGCCTTCATCTGGTCGATCTCGGCCTGCTGCCCGGGGATGATGGTGCCGCATAAATCGCGGATCTCCGCGTCCTCGATCGGCGCCTGCTCGCACATCAGCACCGCGCCGGAATGATGCGGGATCATAGAGCGCAGGAATTGCTCGTCGCCGATCGCCGTCTGCTGCCGCGTCATCGCCCAGGCGGCAGCGAAGACCAGGATGCTGGCGACGACAATGGCGAGATTGGCCGCGCGGTTGGCGTACATGCCGCGCATCAGCCAGAGCTCGATCACTACCATGGGGCAGACCATCAGAGCCGCCATATAGGCCTGGTTGAGATTGGCGTAGACATCGGCGAGACGGTTCACCATGGCATACATGAGGATGTACATTGCCAGGAAGGACAGCACTGTCATGACCAGCAGGCGGAGATAGGCGTAGCTATGTCGGTGTTCGGTCATGATGGGACCGAACCGGGCCAGCCGTAGAAAGTTCCGGTCCGCCTTCTCCCCAGCCGGCATCCGCAGCGCCGCTTCCGCGAAGGCGAAGCCTCGACTATGGTCGCCGGACCGAAGGAGGACGGGCATGTCGATCGAGTTCCTGCTGACCACACTGATCATCGTCGCCTCGCCGGGAACCGGCGTGGTCTACACGCTCGCCGCCGGCCTGTCGCGCGGCGGCCGCGCCAGCGTGCTGGCCGCCTTCGCCTGCACGCTGGGGATCGTGCCGCATCTCGTCGCGGCTCTCACCGGCCTGGCCGCGCTGCTGCATGCCAGCGCGCTGCTGTTCGACATCGTGAAATATGCCGGCGTCGCCTACCTGCTGTGGATGGCCTGGCAGACGCTGAAGGAGCACGGCGCGCTGAAGATCGACGCCAGGCCGGACCCGCGCAGCGCCCGGCAGGTGCTGGTCGACGGCGTGCTGATCAACCTGCTCAACCCGAAGCTGTCGATCTTCTTCGTCGCCTTCCTGCCGCAGTTCATCGCCCCGGCCGATCCCAACGTGCTGATGCGTATGCTGGAGCTTTCAGGCGTCTTCATGCTGGCGACCTTCGTCATCTTCGCCATCTACGGCCTGTGCGCCGCCGCGGTGCGCGACAAGGTGACAGGGAGCCCGCGCGTCATGGCCTGGATGCGCCGCACCTTCGCCGCGGCCTTCGTCGCGCTCGGCGCCAAGCTGGCGCTGACCGAGCGGTGAGGCTGGTCGCGGTTTCATTCAGCTTGTGCTAGTGTTCAAGCATGAACGAGCGCTTCCACCTGGACATGGTTTGGCCGGCGACCACGCAGGCAGCAGACGGCATGCCGCGGCGTCCGTGGAGCGTCGCCGAGATCGAGGCGATGGTAGCGGCCGGCATCATCGACGAGGACGAGCGGTTCGAGCTGATCGGCGGGGAGGTGGTGCCGATGTCGCCGAAGGGCGCGCGCCATGAGCATGTGAAAGGCGAGATCAACGCGCATCTGCAGCGCATAATCTCCAATGATCTCCGCGCATTGCAGGAAACGACGCTGCGGTTGGACGAGATCGCCTTTCTAGAGCCCGACTTCTGCGTCTTTCCACGGGCCGTGACGATCGAACAACTGCGCGGCCACAATGTGCTCATCGCCATCGAAGTCGCCGATACCAGCCTGCGCTACGATCTCGGCCGCAAGATCGGGGTCTATGCAGCCTACGGCATACCGGAGGTATGGGTGATCGACGCCAACACGCTGGTGACGCATGTCCATCGCCGGCTAGGCGCGCAGGGTTATGCCGACATCTTTCAGGCTGGCCCAGCCGAAACACTTCAGGCGGTGCGTGCGCCTTCCATCACCATGTGCCTGGAACAGCTCGGCCTGACATCCCTCTGAGCGCCCGGGCTGCCCTTCATGCCGCAGACGATGCTGACGATCCCGACCAATGGCCCGGGCCTTTACGAATTCACCGACCGCGCCGAAACCGTCGTGCGCGAGGCGAGGCTGGAGAGCGCGCTGCTGACGCTGTTCGTGCGCCACACCTCCTGCTCGCTGCTGGTGCAGGAGAACGCCGATTCCGACGTGAAGCGCGACCTCGACGCCTTCTTCAGGCGCCTCGTCCCGCCGGCGGACGACCCGTCCATGGATTTTCTGGTTCACCGTCTGGAGGGGCCGGACGACATGCCGGCGCATATCAAGGCGGCGCTGACCGCGACCTCCCTGTCGGTTCCGGTGATGGGCGGGCGGCTGGCGCTGGGCACCTGGCAGGGCATCTATCTGTTCGAGCATCGGACGCGCCCGCACCGGCGCGAGATCGTGCTGCATCTCGCCTGACGGCGAGCACCTCGTGCATTTTTAGGCATCTCGTCGTCCGAACCGGTTCCCACCTTCGGGCGACATGCTTTAGGGTGTCCGGCAAATCAGGCGAGGAAACGATCGATGTCATTCCTGAAGCGGCTGTTCGGCGGCGGTGGCGGCAACGGCGAGGAGAGTGGCGAAAAGCCGGTCGGTAGCGCGCTCGAATACAACGGCTTCACCATCCGCGCCACGCCGTACAAGGCCGAAGGCCAGTTCCAGACCTGCGGGGTGATCTCCAAGGAGATCGACGGCGTGGTGAAGGAGCACCGCTTCGTGCGCGCCGACCGCTTCGCCTCGCAGAGCGACGCCGCCGACATGGCGCTGAAGAAGGGCCAGCAGATCGTCAACGAGCAGGGCGACCGCATGTTCGGATGAACCGCCCGCAGGGTGGCGACAGTGGCCGCGGGCATGGGAACCCACCGACAACCGCCAACTCGCATGCCGCCGTAGCTGCTGCGCTAAATCTGCTTCTCCGCCACCAGTTTCAAGCGCTCCAGCCCCTTTTCGTAGTCGGCGCCGATCCAGCGGTCGAACATCAGGCCGAACCAGCGCGCCACGATGCCGTCGAGGCTGGTGTGGAAGCTCCAGGTCACCCGTGTACCGGAGCCCGCGGGGGCAAGGTTCCATGCGGCAACGGCTGTACTCTCTTGTCCGAACACGAGATCGATGCCGACATGCGACGGCGGCTGGTAGGCGGTGACGATCTGCGAGCCGGTGCCTACATTTCTATTGGACGATGCCCAGCTCATCTTCTGGCCGACACCGCTGTCCGGTCCTTCGAAGACGTATTGCGTCAGCGGATCGATGTCGGCCCAAGGCGAGAACTCGTGAAAGCGCCTGAGGTCGCCGACAAGCGCGAACACCTTTTCCGGGGGCGCGGCGATCTCGATCGAGCGCGTGACGGTGACCGAGGCAGGCAGCAGGAAGGATCCGGCCACGACCGCGACGGCGGCGGCGACGACCAGATAGAACAGCCATTTCAACAGCCTGACCATGCGACACCCCCTCGCGAAGCCGACGGAGAGTGACGTGCCGGCCGGCCTGCGTCAACGCTGCGGAACGATTCAGTCGAGCTTGGCCAGGCCGTCGATCAGCGCGGCCAGCACCCTGCCATAGGCGCGCGCATCGCCACCGACCTCGATCGCCAGGGCGGCCCGGTCGAAGGCCGACGAGAGAAGCTGCGTCGCCACATCGACCGGCAGATCCCTCGGAAGTTCCCCGGCACGCACGGCGAACTGGATGCCGGCACGCAACGAGCGGGCGGCGTGACGGTCGTCTATCTCATCCATGCCGCCGCGGCCGAGCACGGCAGGTCCGTCAAGCAGCAGCAGGCGCGTGCGGCCGGGTTCCGCCATCGCGGCGAGATAGGCCTCGCCGCCTCTGATCAGCGCCTCGCGCGTCGGCGTGTCGTCCGGCGCGGCACGGTCGATCTCCTCGGCGACCGTCCTCGCCTCGGCCTCGGCCACTGCGGCGAACAGCGCCTTCTTGTCGGCGAAGTGGTGGTAGAGCGCGCCGCGCGTTACTCCGGCGGCCGCCACGATGTCGGGCGTGGCAGTGTCGGTATAGCCCTTTTCTATGAAGAGGCTGCGCGCCGCGGCGATGAGCTCGGCACGCGTCGTCTCGCTGCGATCCTTGTTCGAGCGTCGTGCGGATTCCTGTTGCATACATTCTGCCTGTATGTTAATTAAAAGAAACATGCAGACTGTATGTTTGTTTCAAGCGAAAGGGAAGAGCCATGAAGACGACCAGCTATTATCCGGTGCTGATGACCGATGACGTCCCCGGCACGGCGGCTTTCTACAAGCAGCATTTCCGCTTCGAGGCGCTGTTCGAGAACGACTGGTACGTGCATCTGCGCTCGACCGAGGACAAGAAGGTCAATCTCGGGATCGTGCTGTGGAACCACGAGACCGTGCCGCCGGCCGGCCGCGCCAGGACGCAGGGGCTGCTGATCAACTTCGAGGTGCGGGACGCCGACGCCGTCTACGAGCGGGTGACGGCGGCCGGGCTGCCGGTCCTCCTGCCGTTGCGCGACGAGGCCTTCGGCCAGCGCCACTTCATCACTGCCGACCCCAACGGCGTCATGATCGACGTGGTCAAGCCGATCCCGCCGAGCGAGGAATTCCTGGCGCAGTATGCCGAAGGCGCGGCGGGGAATTGAGTCGGCGGCCCGGCGAGACGATCAGGGCAGCGGCAGGGCCGGCTCGATATCGTCGCCCTTAGCCGCCGCGCGCCACCGGCACCACGCTTCTCGTCTCCAGCCCGCGCGGCGACAGGATGGCGACTTCGACGGCGCGGCCGATGCGTTCGCCGTCGAGCAGGCGGATCAGGTCGTCGACGCCGGTCACCGCGACGCCGTCGATCGCCAGCACGACGTCGCCGACGGCGAGCCCCGCCTTGCCTGCCGGGCCGTCCTTCTCGATCGTGCGCAACCGCACCGCCGTGTCCAGCTTGCGGCCGGCCAGCAGCGCGGTGCGGCGCGGCAGCGTGATCGTGTCGGCCGAAACGCCGATGAAGGCGCGGCGCACCCCGCCGAAGCGCAGGATCTCCGAGATCACGAACTTCGCCGTGTTCGACGCCACGGCGAAGGCGATGCCCTGCGCGCCGCTGATGACCGCGGTGTTGACGCCGACCACCTCGCCCGCCGACGACACCAGCGGCCCGCCGGAATTGCCCGGATTGAGCGCGGCGTCCGTCTGGATGACGTCGTCGATCAGCCGGCCGGTGGCGGCCCGCATCGAGCGGCCGAGCGCCGAGACGACGCCGGCCGTCACCGTCGATTCGAAGCCGAGAGGATTGCCGATGGCGATGGCGATCTGGCCGCGCCTCAGCCGTTTGGAATCGCCGAGCGGCGCGTAGACGGGCGGGCTGAGGTCGGCGCGCACCAGCGCGACGTCGGTGTCGGGATCGCGGCCGAGCACCCTGCCCTCGCCGGCAAGGCCGTCCGGCAATGTCACCCGCACGCTGCGGGCATCCTCGACCACATGGTTGTTGGTGACGATCAGCCCGTCCGGCGCAATGACGAAGCCCGACCCCTGGCCGCCGCGCCCACCCAGCCGGTCGATGCGCGCCACCGCCGGCCCGACCCGGTCGACCACGTCGGCCACGGTCGTCGAATAGGCGTCGAGCAGCGCGGCGTCAGCGCCGAGATCCTTGTCGTGATAGCCCATCGGGGCGTCCTTTCGGAAAGATGCTTTCCGACTATGTGGGGAGTGGGGCGCGAGGCTGCGAGGGCCGACCTATGCAATCGCCGCATAGGTCAGCGATGCGGTTCCTGCCTTCCGGAAAGGCACTACTGCGTCGGAACGGGAACCGGCGCCATTTCGGGAAGCGCGGCCGCGCGCCGGCGCACGCGGTCCCTGCCCAGGCCCGTCTCTTCGAGCAGGCCTTTCCGCTTGGCGTGATAGTAGTAGCCGGTCTGGTAGAGCCGGTCGGCGCGGTTGTGGTCGCCGTCGGCGACCATGTAGGCGCCGCGCAGATATCTCACCGAGTATTTCAGATTGGTCTCGGCGTCGAACAGGCCTTTTGCCGGCCCCTGGTAGCCCATGCCGCGCGCCGTGGCGTGCTTGATCTGCATCAGGCCGTAATGGCCGCGATTGTAGGCGGCCGGGTTGAAATTGCTCTCGCGCTTGACGACGCGCCGCACCAGATCGACCGGCACCTCGTAGAGGGCAGCGTATTTGGCGATGAGCTGGTCGAGGTCGCCGCGCGAGTTGTCCGCCTTCGCATAGGCAGCAGGCGCAGCCGTTGCCGCCGCCAGATCCGCAGGCCTGGCGATCGCCTTGACCGCCTGTGCCCGACCCTCGGCCGGCGGCGGGCCCGCCGCTGCCATCGTGCCGGCTTTCCTGGCCGCCGCGGCCTCGGCTATCGCCAGCGGACCTGTTGTCGCGGCGGCCGGCGCGGATTTTTCATCCGCAGCAGCCGCCGCCTCGCCTTCCGGCTGCTGCGGCGACGCGGCGTCCGCAACCTTGGCTTGCACTGCTGATTGGACGGCGGCCGCGGCATTGCCGGCCGGAGCGGCCGCGGCAAAGCTGGTGACCGCGACGATCTCGCCCGTCGTACCCGGCTCGAGCGCCATCGTCGCCGGCAATTCGGGATCGCCCGGCGCCATGTTGAATGCCGCGGAGGTATTGGTTCCGGTCGACGTGCAGCCGCTCAGAGCGGCCGGCGCGAGCGCTGCGATCAGCAGGAGGTACTTCGGCGTCAAGGGCAATGCGGAGGCTGCCGTTCTGTTGTCCCCATTGCCGACTTACCGAACTTTAACGAATCCGGCAATCCGCCGGCTCGCGAAAACGCGAGCCGATGGTGATTGCCCGGATTTGGGCGCGTGGAACGAGGTTCGGGCTCCATGCAGGGACGGCAGCCGCCGTTCGCCCTTTGTACCCCGAGCACCGCATGGTAGAGTCGCCTGATCAGGAGATGCCCGATGTCCGCAGAACCCACCGCCACAGGCCATGCCGTGTTCGAGACCGCGCTCGGCTGGATCGGCGTCGCCTGGAGCGCACGCGGGATCACCCAGCTGCAGCTGCCGGAGCGGGACCGGGACGCCACCCGGGCGAGGCTGCTGTCGCGCGGGGCGCCTGCCGAACCCGGCGAGCCGCCGGCGCCCGTACAGGCTGCCATTGACGCCCTGACCCGCTACGCCGCCGGCGAGCGCGTCGATTTCGCCGGCGTCGCGGTCGATCTCGGCGAGGCGGACGACCTTCGCCAGGCGCTCTACGCGCGCATGCGCCTGCTCGGCTACGGGGAGACCGTCACCTATGGCGGGCTGGCGGAGGCGGTCGGCCGCCCCGGCATGGCGCGCGAGGTTGGCGAGGCGATGGGCCGCAATCCGGTTCCGATCATCGTGCCCTGCCATCGGGTGCTGGCCGCCGGCGGCAGGATGGGCGGCTTCTCGGCGCCGGGCGGCGTGTTCACCAAGCGCCGGCTGCTTGACCTGGAGCGGGCCCGCCCGCCTTCCCCGCCCGGACAGGGCGCCTTCGCCTTCTAACCGATCGGCGCAAGCGCCCTGGCGTCATTCCGGCCCTGGCCGCGCTACCGCCCGAACAGCAGGAACTCGTCGTCGGGATCATAGTAGCGGCACTCGCGCACCAGGCACTGCCGGCTGTCGGCGGAGGTGATGTAGACGATCTGTGGCAGCTCGCTGGTAGCGCAGAAGCGGCTGTCGCGCACATAACGCCCGTAGAGCTGGGCGCCGGTGCGGGCGGACCGGTAGCGCACGATCGCGGCGCCATCGCGCTGGATCACGGCCTTCACCTCGGCGCAGCTCATGCCGGCCGAATTGTAGCGGGAGATCGCATAAGCCTCGCCGGCGACCAGAGCCAGGCCGAGCGCCAGAAGCACGGATTTCATCGAAGCCTCCGAAGGTCAGCGCGGGTCCGGCCGCCGGCCGGTCCGCAAGAACAGATACGCGGCTCACCCAGGGCGGGTTCACCTTTCCAGGCGCATATCCTATCACAAGTCCGTGAGCCGACGGTCCGATCTCCTCTTGTCTCGACCGGCGAAGCAATTTATACGCGCAGTATTGAATTTTCGGTCGATCGGTAGCTCGCGATACCTTCGCGTCCGCTGACGTTCATCTGCAAATTTCGATAGGGCCTGCCGGGCGCCTAGTCCGGTCAGAACGTAGCGACACCAGGAGAGAAGATGGCTACCGGTACTGTCAAATGGTTCAACACCACAAAGGGCTACGGCTTCATCCAGCCCGACGCCGGTGGTGCTGACGTGTTCGTGCACATCTCGGCGGTCGAGCGCGCCGGCATGACCGGCCTCGTCGAGGGCCAGAAGATCAGCTTCGAGATCGAGCAGGACCGCCGCACCGGCAAGTCCGCCGCGGGCAAGCTGGCCAAGATCGGCTGAACGTCCGACCTTCGGAATTGAGAAAAAGGCGGGATCTTCCCGCCTTTTTCTTTTACGCTGTAGGGTTCTTGATCTTGCGCACGTCACTATCCCGAAACCGCCGCACACTTTCGGGAGAGATGCGTCAAGCCGAAAGCGGCACGACATTGCCGCTGCCGCCGATGAAATCGGCGAAGGCGCGCGGCGAGGCGTCGAAATCCGTGCCCGCGAGCGCGACCGGCGCCAGGAAATCGCCCTGAAGCCTATCCGCGCCGGCGGTCACCGCGGCGCGCAGCTGGATTTCGTCCGTTATGCCCTCGATCTGGACCGCGGCGCCGCGCCGCCGCAGCGTCGTCACCAGCAGGCGCAACAGCCGCAGCAGGTCCGGCTCGGCGACGATCGCGCGGGTCCAGGCTGACGGGATCCGGACGAGCCCGGGCACCGCAGCCGAACCCGCCTCGCGCCGGCTCGCCGCCGCCAGATCCAGCGCCAGCGGCGTGCCCGACGTCTCCAACTGCATGGCAAGCGCGGCGAAACAGGGAGCGCTGCGCAGCGCGGTGAGGTCGAAACAGAGCCGATCCGGCGCGATGTCGGCGAGCGCGGCTTCGTCGAGGAGCAGCCGCAACTCGTCTTCGGGATCGCTGACGTCCTCGGAAAGGTCGAGAACGAGATCGAACACGGGATCGTCGCAGCCGATATGGGCGAGATTGCGGATGGCGAGGCTGCGGCCGAGAGCCTGCATGAAACCGCGCTCCGCGGCAGACAAACCCGCGAGCTCGGTCTCGCCGAGCGATTGCCCTCGGCGCTGTGCGACGAAACCTGCCGAGACCGCAATGGGCACCAGCATCGGCCCGCGCCGCGCGAAGATCGGCTGAAAGGCGCATTTCAGCCGCAGCGCGTCGAGGACGCCGAAGGACAAGCCGGTCTCGTCGACGGCGATCGCATCCATGATCGCCAGCATCCGCTGATTCGGGCTCATGGCGCCACCTTGCGGCCGAAACGCGGCCCGAAGGTCTCTCCGGCAAGGCCGGCCATGGAATGCACCGGCTGACCGCGTCCCCGTCGAGCGACGGGCATCGCGGTCCTGGGAAACGTCGCAAAGCTCGCCGGCGCCAGTTCCGGACGGGCGAGGGCGAAACCCTGGACCATCGCTACCCCGGCCTGCTCGGCAAGTCCGATCTGCCGGCTTTCCTCGATGCCCTCGAACACTGTCGTGATCCCCTGCCCGGCGAAAATGCCGACCATCGCCTTCAGCAGGCCGAGGCCCGGGCCGGTTTCCATCAGCCTGGCCACCCAATGAGCGTCGAACTTGACGATCTCGGGCCTCAGCACCCGGATGCGCTCGATGTCGGAATCCTCGGCCCCATAGTCATCGATGGCGATCCTGAAGCCGGCCTGGCGGAACGACCGCACGAAGTCGCGCAGCACCTGCTGCGATGCCGATCTCTGTTCCGTCACCTCGCAGACGACGCGCCCGGGCTTGATGCCGACCTGCGCCAAGGTGTTGCGCGTGTCGGAAAGCGCCGCGCTGGCGATAGACCTGTCGACGAAGATGGAGGGATCGAAATTGACGAAGACGCTGGCCGACTCGGGCAGGCAGGTGGCGGCGTTGGCCAGGTGCAGGGTTCGGGCCAGCGTCTCGACCTGCAGACGGTCGCCGACGGGCAGAGCGGCGAGGAAGGCGGCCGGCTGCACCGGCTGGCCGTGCCGGTAGGGCCGGATCAGCCCCTCGAAGGCGGCGATGGCGAGCGTGTTCTCATGGAAGGCGAAAATCGGCTGGAAGGCCGTCCGCAGCGTGAAGGCTCCCCACACGCCGACCGATGATCCGTCGCCGTCCCGGGCGATGTGCGCGAAAATCCCGCTTGGCGACACGTCCGCCTCCGCCTCTGGCCAACACGGGACGGTAACCCGCATGGTTTTATCGGCCGTTAACGGGAACCGCCCTTGCGCGGAATTGTCCCGGTTACGATGCAATACTTGCACATCTTTCCGCGATCGGACATTAGAGCGTCGCCCACGGCTGGACGTCGTCCGAACGATCGATGTCGCGCTGGCGGTCAACCGCGGCTCTAGCCGATCCGAACCCTGTGGAGACATCCAGTCATGGCATTCCTTGCCGACGCCCTTTCCCGCGTGAAGCCCTCCGCCACGATCGCGGTCACCCAGAAAGCGCGCGAACTCAAGGCGAAAGGCCGCGACGTCATCGGGCTGGGCGCCGGCGAGCCGGATTTCGACACGCCGGACAACATCAAGAACGCGGCGATCGAAGCGATCCGCCGCGGCGAGACGAAGTATCCGCCGGTCTCCGGCATCGCCCCGCTGCGCGACGCGATCGCCAAGAAGTTCAGCAGAGAGAACAATCTCGACTACCGGCCGGAACAGACCATCGTCGGCACCGGCGGCAAGCAGATCCTGTTCAACGCCTTCATGGCGACGCTGAACCCCGGCGACGAAGTGGTGATCCCGACCCCCTACTGGGTGAGCTATCCGGAAATGGTGGCGCTGTGCGGCGGCACGCCGACCTTCGCCGCGACGACCTCGGCCAACGGCTTCAAGCTGACGGCGGAGGCGCTGGAGCAGGCGATCACGCCTAAGACCAAATGGCTGGTGCTGAACTCGCCGTCGAACCCGTCCGGCGCGGCCTATACCGAGGCCGAGCTACGGGCCTTGGCGGACGTGCTGTTGAAGCACCCGAAGGTCTGGGTGCTTACCGACGACATGTACGAGCACCTGACCTATGGCGACTTCGTCTTCAAGACCATCGCCGAGGTCGAGCCGAACCTCTACGGCCGCACGCTCACCATGAACGGCGTGTCGAAAGCCTACGCGATGACTGGCTGGCGTATCGGCTACGCCGCCGGTCCGGTCGAGCTGATCAAGGCGATGGACATGATCCAGGGCCAGCAGACCTCCGGCGCCTGCACGATCGCGCAATGGGCCTCGGTCGAGGCGCTCAACGGCCCGCAGGACTTCATCGCCAGGAACAAGGCGATCTTCCAGGGCCGCCGCGACCTGGTCGTGTCGATGCTCAACCAGGCGCGCGGCATCTCCTGCCCGTCGCCGGAAGGCGCCTTCTACGTCTACCCGTCCTGCGCCGGCCTGATCGGCAAGAAGGGCCCGTCCGGCAAGGTCATCGAGAACGACGAGGATTTCTGCGCCGAGCTGCTGGACGCGGAAGGCGTTGCGGTGGTGTTCGGCACGGCCTTCGGCCTCGGCCCGAACTTCCGCATCTCCTACGCCACCTCGGAGGCGCTGCTGGAGGAGGCCTGCACGCGTATCCAGCGCTTCACCGCCTCGCTGGACTGAGGCGGCGCTGACAATCGAACGAAGAAGAACCCGGCTACGTGCCGGGTTTTTCTTTCACGGAAGCAGAAGAAAGACGGCGGCCAGCCGCGGTGGAGCAGTCCGGCAAGCGAGGCTTCGCTTCCCGTCGTCAGACCGGCCGGCGGGCGCGAAGCAGCCTCAGCCAGGGCCCGGCGTGGAAGACGCTCATCAGCAGGTACATCAAGGCCATTCCGCTCAGCGGCGATACACCGGCGACCGAGCACAGCATCTCCGCCGGGTCGCCCAGCACGCCGGTCAGCAGCGCCATGGCGGCGAAGGTCGGCGAGGCCGCAAGCGCCAGCCCGTCGACCGCTCGAAGGGCTGGCCCGTCGGCCGACCGGTGTGCGGCGGCATTGCGGCGGGCCTCGCCGCCTTCAGAGCCGCCGCAGCAGGCGTGGCTCACGGTTTGACGTCCTGGTCGCGGAAAGCCGCCTCTCCGGCGTCCGACACCTCCACCCACTTCCTGTCCGGCGGCGCATCCGCGACATAGCTGTCGTGCCAGTTCCACCATTTGTAGGGCGGCGTCTGCGGATAGCCCTCGGGAGAATCCTCCCAGTCTTCCTGCCGGCCGAGCGGCGTGATGTCGAGGTAGTTCCAGGTGCCCCCCATCTGCTCGTCGCCGCGGTTGTTGATGAAATAGGTGCGGAACACCCGGTCGCCGTCGCGGATGAACACATTGGTGCCGTGCCACTCGTCCACGCCGAAATCGGCGTCGAAGCTGTCGGTGACGGTGTACCACGGCATCGTCCAGCCCATATGCGCCTTCAGCCGCGCGATGTCGGCCTGCGGGGCGCGCGAGACGAAGACGAGCGTGGTGTCGCGGGCGTTCAGGTGAGCGACGTGGGCGACCTGGTCGGCGACCATCGAGCAGCCGCGGCAGGCATGGTCGGGCCAGCCATACACGCCCGGCTCGAAGAAGGCGCGGTAGACGATGAGCTGACGCCTGCCGTCGAACAGGTCGAGCAGGCTTGCCTTGCCTTCGGGCCCCTCGAAAGCATACGCCTTGTCCACGGCCATCCACGGCATGCGCCGGCGCTCGGCCGCGAGCGCGTCGCGGGCGCGGGTGTTGGCCTTTTCCTTGACCAGCAGTTTTTCGCGGGCCGCCTCCCATTCCCGCGGCGATACCACCGGCGGCGTGTGCATGGCGGGATGTCCGCTTCGATTTTCGGCTGATGCGGTCATGATCTCGAACCTCCTCATTGGGCGCAGCGCGGTATCGCCGAGCGGGATGCGGCCGCCGCGCAGTACGCTCATTGGCCGTGAGATAGCTTTTGGCACCGGAAATCGACAGGCGGGAGTAACAAGTCTGACGGGATTTCGACGGCAGCCGCCGGATTCGGCGGCGCAGCGATGTTCTCGCGCACCACCCCAAGCCGCGTGACCAGGAGAAGCCCGGCCGCCGCGACGGCATGGTCTTCATTGCCGCAGGCGCCGCCGCCGGAGCCTGGTCGGCGGCATCGCCGAAACTGACGGCGATCGTCCTTTCCGGGGCTGCACGGCGCCACGGACGAGGCAATCGAAAAAAGGCGAGCCCGACGGCCGGCAGCTTGCCGAGCGCCTGTCGGAAATGTTCCTCGACCTGCTGCGGGCAAGGCGCTCCCACGCCGGATGACGTCGTGCCCGCTGTGGCTCACCGCGGTCTTGTCCGGCACGTTCCTCGTCCGACAACACATCAATAGACAACAACAGGTTGTCTTTCGGTCTGGTACTTGCCATCCTGCCGTCGGGGCGACGGACCGTCGACGTTTCAGCGGTCCGGAATACGAGGAGAGGTTATGATCAGAAGACGTATTCTATCGATTTCCGCCGCAACCCTCATGATAGCGGGCTGCCAATCGAGTTCGGACCCGCAGGTGCAGGCCCGCAACCACGAGTTCGGCTGCATGGCCGGCACTGTTGGCGGAGCGGTCGTCGGGGGCCTCATAGGAAGCACGATCGGAGCAGGAAGCGGCCAGGTCCTGGCGGTGGCGGCCGGAATTGGCGGCGGCGGCTACCTCGGAAACCGTCTGGCTTGCGGCTAACCAGGAGATATCTGATGAAAAAGCTCGCTCTGACGGCCGCGTGCGTCGTGTTTTTCGGCAACGGCATCGCCACAGCACAACAAGCTCCGGCGATGCATGAAGGTCAACTCAACCAGCTCGACACCGACAAAAGCGGCGGCGTGAGCAAGGCCGAGTACCAGACCTTCATGTCCGCCGCCTTCTCGAAAATCGACGCCAACGGTGACGGCTCGATAAGCCAGGACGAAGTGGCGAAAATGCTGACGCCGGACCAGTTCTCGTCCATGGATGCCAACGGCGACAAGCGGGTGAGCCGCTCCGAGTTCATGGGACAGGTCATGAAGGACTTTGCCGGAGCTGACCGTGCCGGCGACGGGCAGCTCAAATGAGACGCTCGGAAAGATTTGATCCGGAGCCCGACACCGAGGGCCTCGAGCTCTGACTTTTGGGTCTGTTGGGCAGTCCTCTCACAGCCCTCCCGGGCCACCTCTCCCACTTCGTGGGGCGAGGAACCCGGGCCGGAGGAGCGCCGGCATCGCGGCAGCGGTTCCTCTCACCCGGGGCAGAGATGGTCCAAAGAACCGATGAAGGGCGCTTCATCGGTCAAACTTCTGGGTGATTGCGTAACTTTCATTAGTCCGGCGACGATCCCGCAGAATCAATCCGAATACTGCTCTTCCGATACTTTCTCCAGCCAGTCGGCGGTAACGCCGTCCAGCGCCTCCTGCATGGCGATATGGCTCATGGCCGTATCCGGCCCGGCGCCGTGCCAATGCTTCTCGCCGGGGGCGAAGGAGATCACGTCACCGGTGCGCACCTCCTGCACCGGCTCGCCCCAGCTCTGCACGCGGCCGGCGCCGGAGACGATGAGCAGCGTCTGGCCGAGCGGATGCGTGTGCCAGGCGGTGCGCGCGCCCGGCTCGAACTGCACCAGCAGCGCGCGCAGCCGCGCCGGCTCCTCCTTCTCGACGATCAGGGTCTGCAGCACCCGGCCGGTGAAATAGGCTTCCGGCGCCGGTTTGGTGGCGACGCTGCCGCAAGGAATGATCTTCATGGCCGGTTTCTCCTGTCGGATGGGCGGGCCGATCGATCCATGTCCGGCCCGCCTTCATAGAACCTGCCGGGCTACACCGCCACCCAGCACTTGGTCAGCGCATGGCTGCCCATCATCTCGCCGTTCGGATCGTCGACCCAGCCGCCGACCCGCGGGCTGGTCGCGTCGATGTAGTTGTTGAACATCGGCACGATCACGCCGCCCTCGTCGCGCAGGATCATCGCCGCCTGGCGGTACATGGACTTGCGCTTGGCGGCGTCCAGTTCGGAGCGGGCACCGATGATCAGCCTGTCGAAATCCTCGCGGAAGAAACGCGTATCGTTCCACTCCGCCTTGGACAGGTAGGCAATGGAATAGACCTGGTCCTGCGTCGGCCGGCCGGTCCAGTAGGACATGGAAAAAGGCTGCTTGTTCCACACCTCCGACCAGTAGCCGTCGCCCGGCTCGCGCTTCACATCGACGGTGATGCCGCATTTGGCGGCGCTCTGCTGGAAGAGCTGCGCGGCGTCGACGGCGCCGGGGAAGGCGACATCCGACGTGCGCATCAGCACCGGGCCGCTGTGCCCGGACTTCTTGTAGTGGAAGGCCGCCTTTTCCGGATCGAACTTGCGCTGCTCGATGTCGTCGTCGAACAGCGGATAGCCCTTCACCATCGGCGTGTCGTTGCCGACGGTGCCGTAGCCGCCGAGAATCTTCTGCACCATCTCCTCGCGGTCGACGGCATATTTGAGCGCCAGCCTCAGATCGTTGTTGTCGAAGGGCGCGATGTTGCAATGGGCGATCATCACATAGTGGCCCTTGCCGGGCACGTTGCGGATGGTGACGCCGGGCACCCGCTTGACCAGGTCGACGATCTTCGGCTCGACGCGGTTGATCATGTCGACCTGGCCGCCTTGCAGGGCGGCGGTTCGGGCCGTGGCATCGTTGATGACGATGATCTCGATGGAATCGGCGTGGCCGCGCTGGTCGCTGCCCCAGTATCCCTGATGCTTCTCGCCGACATGCCTCACGCCGGGCTCGTTGACAACGAGCTTGTAGGGTCCGGTGCCGATGCCCTCGGTGGGGTTGTCCTTGCCCCCGTTCGGCTGGATCATCAGATGGTAGTCGCCGACGACATATGGCAGGTCGGCATTGGGCTCCTTGAGCGTGATGACAACGTTCTGGCCGTCGGCCTTGACGCTGTCGAAGGCGCTGACGAAGGCGAGCGCCGCCGACTTGGAATTCGCGTCGGCATGACGCTCCATCGTCGCCACCACATCGGCCGGCGTCAGGTCCTTGCCGTTGTGGAAGGTGACGCCCTGGCGGATCTTGAAGGTCCACACCTTCGCGTCGTCGGAGGCCTCGAAGGATTCGGCAAGCCGGTAGTCGATCTCGCCGGTCGGCTTCACATCAAGGAGTTGCTCGCCCCAGCAGCGGCCGAGCGTGTAGGGCACCTGGCTTGTCCAACTGCCGGGATCGAGGCTGTCGGTGGCGCCGCCGCCGACCATGCCGGCCCTGAGCACGCCGCCTTTCACGGGAGCCTGCGCTTGCGCGGCGCCCGCCAGCAGCGAATTCGCCAAGCCGGCCGACACGCCGAGCGCAGCGGCGCGGCCGAGAAAGTCGCGCCTGCTGAGGCGCCCACCGGCGACGAGCCGGCTGAGATGGTCCAGTTCCGACATTTCCGTTCCCTCTGTCCTTGTTGCCCCCCATCCTGCCTCGCCCGGCTCGGCTTTGCCAAGGCCTGTCCCAACACAGAAGGGCCGGCAGGCGTTTCCGCCTGCCGGCCCGAAGCAAGAGCTGTCCGGCTCGCCCTATTCCTTGGCGTGCAGGTCGGTGCCGAGCGTGTCGCGCACGAAGATCAGGCCGATGACCAGCGACATGGCGGCGATGGCGATCGGATACCAGAGGCCGTAGTAGATATCGCCTGCCGCCGCGCTCATGGCGAAGACGGTCGCCGGCAGCAGGCCGCCGAACCAGCCGTTGCCGATGTGATAGGGCAGCGACATGCCGGTGTAGCGGATGCGGGTCGGGAACATCTCGACCAGGATCGCCGCGATCGGCCCGTAGACCATCGTGACGTACAGCACGAGGATGAACAGGATGCCGATGATCATCGGCCAGTTCACCTTGGCGGGGTCGGCTACCATCTTGAACGCGCCGGCGCCGGGCACGGTGTAGACGGCGACCTCCGTCGCGCCCGCCGCCTCTTCCGCGGTGATCAGCTTGTCCTTGACCGCTTGTTCGAGCGGAACCGTCGCCTTGTCGCCGGCACGGATCGCCGCGGCGTCGAGGGCGAGCTTCGGATTGGCCGCCACCAGGGCGTCGAGCTTCTGATCGGCGACCTTGGCCGGATCGCGCACCAGCGGGTAGCCGGCGTCCTGAAGCGCGATGTTGACGCCCTTGGCGAACGCCGCGTTCTTCGCCGCCGCATCCGCACCGGCTGCGACCGAATCATACGATTCGACGGTCTCTTCGCCGATCTTGACGGAAGCCGGCGTGCCAGCCGCCGCCGTCGTGACGACGTCATAGGGCACCGAGTTCTTGGTCAGGAAATCTGTGGCGATGTCGCAGGACGAGGTGAACTTCTCGGTTCCCGTCAGCTTGAACTGGAAGTTGCAGTCTCCCGGGGCGGCGGTCACCGTTGCCCGTGTGGTCTGCTGCGCGGTGGCAAGGGCCGGATTGGCGGCCCAGGTCAACGCCTTGAACAGCGGGAAGTAGGTTACGATCGCCAGCGCCAGGCCTGCCATGATGATCGGCTTGCGGCCGATCTTGTCCGACAACCAGCCGAACACGACGAAGAAAATGGAGCCGACCGCAAGTGCGATCGCAACCATGATGTTGACTGACTGCGCATCGACCTTGAGCACGCTCGTCAGGAAGAACAGTGCATAGAATTGGCCGGAATACCACACTACGGCCTGACCGGCGGTGAGACCGAACAGCGCGAGCAGCGCAATCTTGGCGTTCTTCCATTGGCCGAAAGCCTCGGAAAGCGGGGCCTTGGAGCCTTTGCCCTCAGCCTTCATCCGCTGGAAGGTCGGCGATTCGCTCAGCGTCAGCCGAATCCATACCGAGATCGCGAGCAGCACGGCCGAAAGCAGGAACGGTGCACGCCACCACCAGGCCGCGAAAGCCTCTTTGCCGACGATCGTCTGTATCGCCAGAATGACGATCAGCGACAGGAACAGGCCAAGCGTCGCCGTGGTCTGGATCCATGATGTGTAGAAGCCGCGCTTGTCGTCAGGCGCGTGCTCGGCCACATAGGTCGCCGCGCCGCCGTATTCGCCGCCGAGCGCCAGGCCCTGCAGCATGCGCAATGCGATCAGTATGGCCGGCGCCGCGATGCCCCAGGTAGCGGAGCCGGGCAGCAGGCCGACCAGGAAGGTCGACAGGCCCATGATCAGGATGGTGACGAGGAAGGTGTATTTGCGGCCGACGAGGTCGCCGATGCGGCCGAACAGCAGCGCGCCGAACGGGCGCACCAGGAAGCCGGCGGCGAAAGTCAGCAGGACGAAAATGTTGCGTGTCGCTTCGGGATAGCTGTTGAAGAACGCCTGGCCGATGTAGAGCGTAAGCGCGCCGAACAAATAAAAATCGTACCATTCGAAGACGGTACCGAGCGACGAGGCGAAGATGACCTTCTTCTCCTCCTTGGTCATGCCGCGCCTCTCGGCAGCGGCAATTGCTGCCACTGACATGTCGTTCCTCCTGAAAGCGATCCGTTTTGTCGGAAATGCCGGCCGGTTCGGCCGGCAGACGGAACAAGTGTCAGAAAAGAATGCGCTTAGGCAGAGCGTCTTTAGGATTATGACTATTGAATTACGACTTTTGTCTCATACACGAAGAGACAGTACAGGCCTGACGTTAGGGAAGGCGTGAATGTATTTTCCATACACTTTCATACGTCAAGCGATCCGGGCCGGCACCGGCCCGGATCGACGAGGCATCAGGCGTCGAGCGCCGGACGAAGCGAGCGATGCGGCTGGCCGGCGAGATAGCCGTTCTCGCGCAGCCATTTGGCGATGATCAGCTCGACCAGCGAGGAGACCGAACGATGGTCCTCCTTCGCCGCGACGGTGAGCGCTTCCTTGATGTCCGGTTCGATCCGGAAACCGAGAGGATGGGTCTTGGCCATGGGTAGTCCTTTGCCTGTCTGTCTAAAATCCGAGACGCTTGCGTCATGGGACGTTCGCGGAACCATTGCCTGGGCAGGGGCAGGCGCGGGCCTGCCGGCGATCAGGCGCCGAGCGTGGCAGGCGGCGGAGCGCGCGCCTGGACGAGGCCGAGCTCCGATCGGACGACGAAGGAAAGATGATCCGGCAGGCTCGCGGCCAGCTGCGGCGACGGACCATGCCACGGACCCGCAGGCGGCAGGCCGAAACCGTCCGCTGCCTCGGCAATGTCGGGCGGCGAGGCCGGTGTATCCGGCTCGGCAGGTATGATGCCGGTTTCCCAGAGCGGCGCGCTGGGACGCGGATCGGATTTACGCGCCTCCAGCACCCGCTCGGCGGCGGAAGCCGACTCGAAGCGCCGGTCCGGCTCCGATGCCGCGGGCGCGGCGGCGATCGCGACGGCAGCCGCCAGCCACAGCATGACGCCGTGGACGAATGCCCAGAGCCGTTCCGTGTGCTGCCTGCCGTCCGTCATCTGCCTTCGCGGTACCGTCCTGTGGGCGTTCGACTCTGAAGAGCCTGTCGTGACCGAGATGGCGGTCGTCATACAAAGTAGGAGCATTGCCTTGGCGGCACAAGCCGGGCTTTTTCCTTGCCCTCCCGGCAAACCCATGTGACGATGCGCGGAGGTAGGCGGCAAACGACAATGCCCCACCCGCGACGGCCGCAGGCCGGCCGCCGCTCACGAGGAAACGGTTGAGTGGAGGTCAGCATGGGAACTCGCGCCGGAGGCAGGCGAACGGGACCGAAATGCATCGCCATTGTCGGTCCCTTCGCCAGCGGCAAGACAACGCTTCTCGAAGCCATTCTCGCCCGTACGGGCGCCATCCCCCGTCAAAATTCCGTGACTTCGGGCAGCACGGTCGGTGACAATTCCCCCGAGGCCCGCGCCCACGCCATGAGCGTCGAGGCGGCCGTCGCCACCATCGACTTCATGGGCGAGCAGATCACTTTCGTCGACTGCCCCGGCTCCGTCGAGTTCGCCTACGAGGCGCAGCCCGTGCTTGCCGCCTGCGATGCGGCGATCGTCGTGACCGAGGCCGACGAGAAGAAGATCCCGGCGCTGCAGCTCATCATGCGCCGTCTCGATGAGATCGGCCTGCCGCGCATCCTGTTCCTCAACAAGATCGACAAGACTCCGGCGGGCGTGCGCGACACGCTGAAGCTGTTGCAGCCGGTCAGCGAGACGCCGCTGCTGCTGCGCCAGATCCCGCTGCGCCGCGATGGCATCGTGGTCGGCGCGATCGATCTCGCGCTGGAGCGCGCCTATGTCTGGCGCGAGCATGCCGAAAGCGAGGTCGCCGAGATTCCGGACGACGAGAAGGGCCGCGAGGTCGAGGCGCGCTTCTCCATGCTGGAGACCCTGGCCGACCATGACGACAATCTGATGGAGCAGTTGCTGGAGGAAGTGGCGCCGCCGCAGGACGCGGTGTTCGACGACCTTGCCGCCGACCTGCGCGAGGGCCATGTCACGCCGGTGCTGATCGGCACCGCCGAGAAGGGCAACGGCGTGCTCAGGCTGCTGAAGACGATCCGCCACGACGTCGCCGATGTCGAGGCGACACGCGAGCGGCTCGGCGTGACCGGCAATGCCGCGACCCTGGCGCAGGTGATGAAGACCGTGCACACGCCGCATGGCGGAAAACTGTCGGTCGCCCGCATCCTGTCCGGATCGATCGCCGACGGCGCGGAGCTCGTCCTGCCCGACGGCGGCGCGGCGCGCGTCTCCGGCATCTATCGGCTGCTCGGCAAGGAGCAGAGCAAGCTCGCTTCGGCCACGGTCGGCGACACGGTGGCGCTCGGCAAGCTGGAGGGCGCGCGCACCGGCCAGACGCTGACCACCGGCAAGACGGCCGCCGTCCAGCTCTTCCAGGAGCCCGCGCCGCAGCCGGTCTTCGCCATCGCGCTGCGTCCCCGCGAGCGCAAGGACGACGTGAAGATGTCGGCGGCGATCCAGCGGCTTGCCGAGGAGGACCCGTCGCTCTGCGTCGCCCATCAGGATACCGGCGAGACGATTCTTTCCGGCCACGGGGAGATGCATCTGCGCGTCACCGTCGAGCGGCTGGACGGCAAGAACCAGATCGCGGTCGAGCAATCGGTACCCGGCGTGCCCTATCGCGAGACCATCCGAAAAGGCACGCAGCAGCGCGGCCGTCACAAGAAGCAGTCGGGCGGCCACGGCCAGTTCGGCGACGTCGTCATCGAGATCAAGCCGCTGCCGCGTGGCTCGGGTTTCCAGTTCACCGACACCATCACCGGCGGCGTCGTGCCCAAGCAGTACATCCCCTCCGTCGAAGCCGGCGTGCGCGACTTCCTCAAATCCGGGCCGCTGGGCTTTCCGGTGGTCGACGTCGCCGTCAATCTCTCCGACGGCTCCTACCACACGGTCGATTCCTCCGACATGGCGTTCCAGATGGCGGCGAAGCTCGCCATGAAGGAAGGCATGGCAGCCTGCTCGCCGGTGCTGCTGGAGCCGATCATGAAGGTGCGGATCTTCACCCCTTCGGATGCCACGGCGAAGATCACCGGCATCGTGCCGCAGCGGCGCGGCCAAATCCTCGGCTACGACGCGCGGCCGGGCTGGAAGGGCTGGGACGTGGTCGAGGCGACCATGCCGCAGTCGGAGATCGGCAACCTGATCATCGAGCTGCGCTCGGCCACCGCCGGCGTCGCCAGCTACGAGGCCACGTTCGACCACATGGCCGAGATCACCGGTCGGCTCGCCGACGACGCCATGAACAACGCCCGCGGCAAGGCCGCGTGAGGTGATAGGCCCGGGCGTGCAACTCTGCGCGCCCGGCAGTTCGCCGGACGATTCAGCCTTGTCCCAACAGGGCCTGCGCCAGCTCTTCCCATTCCTCGTCGAGCGTCAGCACCGAGGGCGTGGCGCCGGCGCGGCGATACCAGTAGGCCGCGTTCGACGGGTCGCCTTCCTTGCGGTGCAGATAGGCATGCACCCGCATGCCGGCCGCGTCGTCGCGCTCCTGCGCGTGCTCGTGCGCGGCGTCCCAGTCGCCCTTCGCGTCCCACCACAACGCCAGCAGGGCGGGCGCCAGGCCGGCGGGCGGCAGTGGTTGCGCGAGCGAATTCCTGAAGCTCTGCAGATCCATGTTTCCCACCTTCGTGAACAACGAGCGCCGATTGTAGCCGTGCCGGCGCCTGATCGGTAGGATGTTCGCCGATATCCGGCACAAACACGAGAGCCGGATATCGGCGCGGCGCCGCTGATTTCGCCACACGATGTCGTGAAAGGCGGAAGATCGGATTTCTCTGTAACGTTTGCCTCATGCCGCGCGAATTTGCAGAACGAGCCGAGCTACCCGGCCGCGCTTGTTGCAACGGCCTGCGGAGGACCGCCCGATGACCTTTTCCATTCACCGCCGCCCGTCCTGGGTGATTTCCGAGGCTCAGGCGACGCCGGAAGCGGCATTCCTCAACCGGCGCGCCCTGCTGGCAGCCATGGGGCTCGGGATCGTCGGCGCGGCGAGCGCCCTGCCCAGCCCTGTCCGGGGCGAAGAAGCCGATCCGACCGCCGACCTCTATCCGGCAAGGAAGAACGAGGCCTACAAGCTCGATCGGGACCTCACGCCGGAGGAGATCAACGCCAACTACAACAATTTCTACGAATACGGCACCTACAAGGAGATCGCCGAGGCGGCGCAGGCGCTGAAGACACGGCCCTGGGACATCGAGATCGGCGGGCTGGTCGAAAAGCCCTTCACCATCGGCTTCGACGACCTCGTGCGCAGGATCCCGCTGGAGACGCGGCTCTACCGCCACCGCTGCGTCGAGGCGTGGTCGATGACCATTCCGTGGAGCGGCTTTCCGCTGAAGGCGCTGGTGGCTCTGGCGAAGCCGCAGGCCTCCGCGACATATATCCGCTTCGAGACCTTCCTCGATCCGGAGATGGCGCCCGGCCAGTCCAATTTCCTGTATCCGTGGCCCTATGTCGAGGGCGTCAGCATGGCGGAAGCCGGCAACGACCTCGCGTTCCTGGTGACCGGCGCCTACGACAAGCCGGTGGCCAAGCAGCACGGCGCTCCGCTAAGGCTGGCGCTGCCGTGGAAATATGGCTTCAAGTCGATCAAGTCGATCCGCAAGATCGAGTTCGTCGAGGAGCGTCCGGTCGGGCTGTGGGAGGCGATCCAGCCGCAGGAATACGGCTTCTGGGCAAACGTGAACCCCGAGGTGTCGCACCCGCGCTGGAGCCAGGCGATGGAGCGCGTGCTGCATACCGGGGAGTATGTGCCGACGCTGATCTACAACGGCTATGGCGAACAGGTCGCGGGTCTTTATGCCGGCCTGAGCGACGAGAAGCTGTTCATGTAGGCGGGAAACTGTCTGCGATCTGCGCACCGGGAGTCCCTGCATAATAGACAGGCGATTCCCGCTCGCTCCGGTAAATGACCGGCCCGCCGAGATCGAAGGAAGGCTTTGGAGTATCGCCGCTGGGCGGGGGCAGTATTGGAGGATACCGGAATCAAAAAAGCCGGATCTGAAAGACCCGGCTGAGTTTGATTGGAAGTGCCTAAAAAGGCTAAACCTCCAGAGGGGAACACTCGAGGGCGCTAATGGGAGGAGGAACGCGCCCTGGAGATGATGAATATATGAGCCTTTCATGCCCAAGAAACAAGCATGGTGTTTGCAAGGCTCCCATGCAAAAAGCGAACATCTGTGGTCCAATGCCTTCGCGATGTTCAATAGCACAGGGCGCAGGCGCGCGGCAGCCGCTGAACCTGCAACGCGGCCGCCTCGGCTCGGCGCTCAGAACGACCAGTTGCGGGCCTTGGAGATGACGAAGTCGCGGAAGGCGTGCAGCTTGGCCTGGTTTTTCATCGCGTCGGGATAACAGAAATAGGTGTCGAAGGACGGCACCTCGGTCTCCGGCAGGAGTTGCACGAGGCCGGAATCCTTGTCGATCAGATAGTCGGGCAGCATCGCTATGCCGCCGCCGCGCTGCACTGCCCGCTTGATCGACAGGATGTCGTTGATCTGCAGGGTGGCGATGCGCTGCCCGCCCTCGAAGTCGCCCAGCGTCTCCAGCCAGTTCAGTTCGCTGAGATGCGTCGGCACCGGCAGGCCGAAGGTGACGATGCGATGGTCCTTGAGGTCGGCGATCGAATTCGGCTTGCCGTATTTGGTGATGTAGGACGGCGCCGCGAACAGGTGGAAATGCACGGTGAACAGCCGCCGCTGGATCAGGTCCGGCTGCTGCGGCTGGCGCAGGCGGATGGCGCAGTCGGCCTGCCGCATGGTCAGGTCGAGCTCCTCGTTGGCGAGGATGAGCTGAAGCTGGATATCCGGGTAGAGCTCGATGAATTCCGGCAGCCGGTCGGTCAGCCAGCCGGCACCGAGCCCGACGGTGGTGGTGACGCGCAGCACGCCGGACGGCTTGTCCTTGGCCTCGGTCAGCCGGGAGCGGACGTTCTCCAGCTTCATCAGCACGTCATGCGCGGTCTGGTAGAGCAGCTCGCCCTGCTCGGTCAGCACCAGCCCGCGCGCATGCCGATGGAACAGCGGCACGCCGACGTCGTGCTCCAGCGCGCTCACCTGCCGCGAGATCGCCGATTGCGACAGCCTCAGCGTCTCGGCCGCATGGGTGAACGAGCCGGCCTCCGCGGCCGCATGGAACACGCGCAGCTTGTCCCAATCCAATGACATTCGGTCCCCTCGCTCTGCCGGCTTGTCACCGCCGGCTTCATGCCTTCCGCCGCGCGGCTATTCCGCCGCCACGCGGTGCTCCTCAAGGCTTGCAATAAATTTCTCCGCTTCCAGCGCCGCCATGCAGCCGAGCCCGGCCGCGGTGACCGCCTGGCGGTAGACGTCGTCGGCAACGTCGCCGGCCGCGAACACGCCCGGCACGCTGGTGCGCGTCGTGCCGATCTCCGTCCACAGATAGCCGTTCGGCTTCTGCTTGAGCTTGCCGACGAACAGCTCGACCGCCGGCGCATGACCGATCGCCACGAAGATGCCGTCCACCGGCAGGTGCGAGACCTGGCCGGTCAGGACGTTGCGCAGCTTCAGCCCGTCGGCCGTGGGCGGCAGCGGCGTCTTGCCGGGCCGTCCGGTGATCTCGTCGACGACGGTCTCCCAGATCACCCGGACGTTTTCCTTCTTCGCCAGCCGCTCGCGCAGGATGCGCTCGGCACGGAACTCGCTGCGGCGATGGATCACCGTCACCGACTTCGCCAGGTGCGAGAGATAGAGCGCCTCCTCGACCGCCGAATTGCCGCCGCCGATCACCGCCACGTCCTTGCCGCGGTAGAAGAAGCCGTCGCAGGTGGCGCAGGCCGAAACGCCGAAACCCTTGTAGAGATCCTCGCTCGGGATGCCCAGCCACTTCGCCTGCGCGCCGGTCGCCACGATCAGCGCGTCACAGGTGTAGGTCGCGCCGCCGTCGGTCTTGACGCGGAACGGCCGGACGTCGAGGTCGACATGGGTGACGATGTCGTTGACGATCTCGGTGCCGACATGCTCGGCCTGCTTCAGCATCTCGCCCATCAGCCATGGGCCCTGGATCGGCTGGGCGAAGCCCGGATAATTCTCCACATCGGTGGTGATAGTGAGCTGCCCGCCCTGCTGCAGGCCGGCGATCAGCACGGGCTTCAGCAGCGCGCGCGCCGCATAGATGGCGGCCGTATAGCCCGCGGGGCCGGAACCGATGATGAGGACGGGCGCGTGCTTCGCGGTCATGGATCGCCTTCTTGGTTGAATCCTCCGGCCGCTCCGATTGCAAGCGGGCCCGAAAGCCGCGTCTAATCTAGGTGTTGGCCCGCGCCGCAGCAAGGCGCGCTCCGCCGTCGTCCCCGACAAGCTTACGGTTGTTAAACAAATTATGAGTCATAACGAAAATCCGGTTTCGAGGACTGACGCTCCCCTTCCTTTGGGCTAAGGACGCAGGCAGGCGCATCTTTCCCCCCCGCGGCGGACCACGACATGGCGATCAAGGCCGAACTCGACGCGATCGACTGGAAGATCCTGCGGGAGTTGCAGGACGACGGCCGCATGACCAATGTCGAATTGTCGCGCCGCGTCGGCATCTCGGCGCCGCCCTGCCTGCGCCGGGTCAAGCGGCTGGAGGATGCCGGCGTGATTCGCGGCTACCGCGCCCTGCTCGACGGTCCGGCGCTCGGCATGTCCGTCGTCGCCTTCTGCCTGGTCGGCCTGCAGCACCAGTCGGACGCCGAGCTGAAGGCGTTCGCAGCGCGCACGCGCGACTGGCCGGTCGTGCGCGAGGCGTGGATGGTGTCCGGCGAATCCGACTTCATGCTGCATTGCGTGGCGAGCGACCTCGCCACCTTCCAGGGCTTCGTCATCGAAGAGCTCACCTCGACGCCCAATGTCGACACGGTGCGCACGGCGCTTACCATCCGGCAGGTGAAGGACGAAGGCCTGGTGGCGATCCAGCCTTCGCGGACCGAAGTCAAGTCTTAACCGTCCGTCCGCGGCCGGGCGCCGGAAAACCGTCCAGGGCCGAGTGGCCGGGCCTTCGCGTCCTCGCCCGTTCCGGCGGCGCCGATCCTGTCGGCCGCAAGGTCGATAAAGGCCTTGACCAGGGGCGAAAGATGCCGGCTGCTGGGATAGACGGCATGCAGGCCCCCGGCCGGGGTCGTATAGTCGTCGAGAACACGGCGCAAACGCCCGTCGCTTATAGGCGCCCCGACCATCCGGTGGGGTAATTGTGCAATGCCGCAGCCTGCAACGGCAGCCGCAAATACCGCCTGCATTTCATTGGCGGCGAAGCGTCCGGACACCGTGACCGTCTCCTGGCCGTGCGGTCCTTCCAGCAGCCAGTGGGCTCCGCTTGTCGAAGAACCTGCAATGACGCAGTCATGGCGGGCGAGATCGGCCGGCAGCGCCGGGACGCCATGGCGGGCGAGGTAGCCGGGACTGGCACACAATATCCTGTGCGTGGAGCCAAGCTTGCGGGCGACCAGCGTCGAATCCGGAAGCAGCCCAGTGCGGAAAGCCAGATCGATGCCATGCTCGACCAGGTTGAGTTGATCGTCGGTGAGGAGCAGTTCGACCCTGGCCTTCGGATGACGCGCAAGAAAATCGGTGACCGTGCCGGTCAGGAAAGAGCCGCCGAAACCTACGGGAGCGGAAATGCGAAGCGTGCCCGATGGTTCGGCCCGGGCTTCCGCGAGACGAAGATTCGCGTCCTCGATTGTCCGCAGCGCCTCGCCGCTTCGCTCATAATAGAGCCGTCCCGCGTCCGTCACGGTGAGGCTGCGCGTCGTGCGCTGAATGAGCCGCACCCCGACCTCGCGCTCGAGCGCGGCAATGCGGCGGCTGACCGTCGTCTTGGGCATGCCAAGCAGACGGGCGGCAGCGGTGAAGCTGCCAGCTTCGACGACACGGACAAATACCATGATATCGTTGAGGTCGAGCATTGTATCCAAATCCGGGACGATGTTTCCCGATTATAGCCCATTATGGATCAATTGAGCGCCCCCTACCTTCGTCTTCATCGAGGCAAAGGAGCATGCACATGACCACCAAGAGAAACGTTCTGGTAACCGGCGCAACCGGCCAGCAGGGAGGCGCCGTCGCACGCGCGCTGCTGTCCAGGGGACATCGCGTCAAGGCACTGACTCGCAGGCCGGAAAGCGACGCCGCGCGGCGGCTGGCATCGGCAGGCGCGACTGTCGTGGCGGGCGACCTCGGCGACGCGGCCTCCGTCGTGCAGGCAGCGAGCGGCGTCGACACCATGTTTCTGATGGGCAACAGCTACGAGGCCGGCACCGACGAGGAGACCCGTCAGGGGATCATTGCCGCCGACGCGGCGAAGGCCGCCGGGGTCGGCCATCTGATTTATTCGTCGGTCGCCGATGCCGACAAGCAGACGGGCATCCCGCATTTCGAAAGCAAGTACCGCGTCGAGAAGCATGTCGCGTCGCTCGGCATCCCCTACACCATCAGCGCACCCGTCGCCTTCATGGAGAACATCGTCGCGCCGTGGTCGGTCGATGCGCTGAGCCAGGGCACGTACGCCTTTGCGATGCCGCCCAGGCGCGTCCTTCAACTGGTGGCGGTAGCCGACATCGGCGCGTTCGCCGTTGCCCTGGCCGAGCGGCGCGAGCAGGTCTTCGGCAAACGTTTCGACATCGCCGGAGACGAGCTGTCCGGCGAGGAGCAGGCTCAGATCCTTTCGCAGGCCATCGGACGGCCCATCGCCTACCAGGAAATCCCGATCGCGATGGCCCGCCAGCAAAGCGAGGACACGGCACTCATGTTCGAATGGTTCGATCGCGTAGGCTACGATGCCGACATCGCCGCATTGCGCAGGGATTTTCCGGAAGTCCGCTGGCACGGTTTCAGGGACTGGGCGCGGGCCTTCGACTGGAAGGCTCTCGAACGGGGGCCCTCCGGCAACTGAGCGGCCGTGAGCCCTGTCGGCCGGGGCCCTTATCCGCCCCGCGCCCAAACCGCGTCGTAGACGCGCTCGATGCCGGCGGCCTCGCGCTCCAGGCGGAAGCAGGCGCGCGCCTCGACCAGGCCCTCCTGGCCGTGCCGCTTGGCCAGTTCGGGATCGTCGAGATAGCGGCGGATCGCCGCGGTGAGCGCCGCCCCGTCGCCGGCCGGCACCACCGCGCCGGTGACGCCGTCTTCCACCATCTCGGCATAGGCGCCGGCGTCGCTCGCCACGACGGCGGTCGCCGAGGCCATCGCTTCCAGAGGGGTGAGGCCGAAACCCTCGTTGCGCGACGGCGCGACATAAAGCGTCACGCGGCGGTACCAGACCTTTATGTCGGCGACCTCGCCCAGGAAGAGGATGCGTTTCTCCAGCCCGGCGGCGGCGATGCGGCGCTTCAGCTCGTCGGCGAAGGCGCGGTTCTCGGGCGTGACGCGGCCGGTGACGACGGCCGTCCAGTCGGGATATTGCGGCAGCAGCGCGATCATCGCGTCGACGAACAGGTCGGTGCCCTTCTGCGCCCTGACCCGTCCGAAGCAGCCGACGGCGTATTTCCCGGGCAGGCCGGCGGCGGCGAAGTCGTCGGCCGGCTCGCTGCGCGGGTGGAAGGCGTCGAGGTCGACGCCGTGCATCACCACCTGGTGCGGCACTTCCAGAAACCCGCCGGAGCGGGCGCTGGTGGCGATCACCGCCTCCATGCGCCGGATCAGGAATTTCGTGAAGGGCCTGTGGTCGCGCTGCGCGGCCGAGGTGAAGACCAGGTGCAGCGGCGCCCGCAGCACCGACTTCAGGAAAATCCCGGCGATCATCTCGACATTGCGCCGGGCATGCCAGATGCGCTTGCGGCCCGAGGCAGGCCGCAGCCACAGCGACGGCAGCTGCCGCGGCCGCAGCTTCGGCAGCGTGTCGGGCAGCCCCGGTCCGATTGTGGCTATGCCGAGGCGCGCTGCCTGAATCGGCACGAGCTGGACCACCGTGCTGGTGACGCCCGACAGCCTCTTCTTGAAGTGCGGGGCGATCACCTCGACGCGCGACATGTCGGGCGCCGCCGTTCCGTCCGGGGACGGTTGCGAAGGGCGGCCCATGCGCGCTGCTCCGGTCCGGTCAGACGAAGCTCAGCTTGACGATCTCGTAGCCGCGCGGGCCGCCGGGCGCATTGACCTCGACGGAATCGCCGACCTCCTTGCCGATGAGCGCGCGCGCGATCGGCGAGGAGATGGAGATGCGGCCGGACTTCACGTCGGCCTCCTGGTCGCCGACGATCTGGTAGGTCTTGGTCTCCTCGGTATCCTCGTCGACCAGTTGCACCGTGGCGCCGAACTTGATCTTGCTGCCCGACAGTTTGGAGATGTCGATCACCTCGGCGCGCGCCACCAGATCCTCGAGTTCGTTGATGCGGCCCTCGTTGAGGCTCTGCGCTTCCTTCGCCGAATGATATTCGGCATTTTCCGACAGGTCGCCATGCGAACGCGCCTCGGAGATCGCCTCGATGATGCGCTGCCGCTCTTCCTGCTGGCGCCAGCGGAGCTCCTCCTTAAGCGATGCGAAGCCACCAGCCGTCATCGGGACCTTGATCATTTCAGTTTCCGCTCCTAGTGCAGCCCCGCCACCCTGTCTGCGACCAAGCGGAGACAGGGCGGCGGGCAAAAAAAGAAAACGGTCCGCAAGCCATGGCGACGGAACCGTTCTCAGCTCATTCCGGCCCAATATAGCAATGTCCGGTGATTTTTCACGCCAAAAAAGCGGCGCTTCACAGGAGCGCAAGCCGGAATCGGCATGATTTCACCTCGTCTTGAACGGCGGGCCGCCGAAAGCGGGGTGAGCGCCCCTTGCACCGTCAGGCATAGGACCTAAGTCCGAACCCATGCGGCACTCCTCACGGCTCACTCTCCTCGCTTTCGCTCTCGCTGCCGGGATCCTGCCGGCCTCGGCACAGTCCACCGGCGGTTTCGACACGGAAGTCCTGGCGGACGGCCTGAACCATCCCTGGGGCCTGGACTTCCTGCCGGACGGCGGCGCGATCGTGACCGAGCGCCCGGGGCGGATGCGCCTCCTCACTGCCGGACAGCTCTCGGAGCCGGTCGCCGGGTTACCTGAGGTCGCGGCGCGCGGCCAGGGCGGGTTGCTGGATGTCGCGGTGTCGCCGAACTTCGCTGGGGATAGCTTGATCTTCTTCAGCTTCTCGGAGCCGGGCGCCGATGGTGCCGGTACGGCCGTGGCGCGCGCCAGGCTGGTCCGCGACGGGGCGAACGCCCGGCTGGAGGATGTTCGCACCATCTTCTCGATGAACAGGAAGACCCGCACGCGGCAGCATTTCGGCTCGCGGCTGGTGTTCGCTCCGGACGGCACCCTGTTCGTCACCACCGGCGACCGCGGCGACGCCGAGCGCGCCCAGGATTTCCAGGATCACGCCGGCGCGGTGCTGCGCCTCAACCCGGACGGAACCATACCGGAGGACAACCCGAAGCCCGACGGCTGGCTGCCGGAGCTGTGGTCGAAAGGACACCGCAACGTGCAGGGCGCGGTGTACGATCCGGTCACCGACGGCCTCATCGCCATAGAGCACGGCGCGATGGGCGGCGACGAGATCAACCGGGCGGAGGCCGGCAGGAACTACGGCTGGCCGGTCATCTCCTACGGCCGCCACTATTCCGGCGGGAAGATCGGCGTCGGCACCGCGGCGGACGGCTACGAGCAGCCGCTGCACTACTGGGATCCGTCGATCGCGCCCTCGGGCGCGGCCGTCTACCAGGGCGAGATGTTCCCGGAGTGGGAAGGCGACCTGCTGACCGGCTCGCTTAAATTCGACTATCTGGCGCGTCTCCAGCGCGACGGCAGCGGCGCCATCGGCGCCGAGGAGAAGCTGCTGGAAGGCGAGCACGGCCGCATCCGCGACGTCAGAGTCGCCCCGGACGGCTCCGTCTGGCTGCTCACCGACGAGCGCGACGGCGCGGTGATCCGCCTGTCGCGCGAGGATTGAGTGAGGGAGCAGTTTTTATTACTTTTTCGGCCCACGTGACTTCTGAGCTGCGGTGGCCCTTCTGCCGAAAAAAGTAAACTGTCCCCGGCGCCCTTCAGCCCTTGTACGCGTCGATCTGCGCCGCCAACTCGCGATACTCCTCGCAGGCCGTGCCGCAGCGCTTCTCGATCTCCGCAAGTTGGTTTTTCGCGGCCGCGACGTCGCCGCGCTGCAGATGCGCCTCGCCGAGATACTCGCGCACCAGCGTGTAATCGGGGTCGATCCGCAACGCCTCCTCGTAATAGCCGAGGCCGACGAGGATGCGGCCGGCCTTGCGATGCGAATAGCCGAGATAGTTGAGGATGCGCGGGTCGCTCTTGTTCACGGCGAGGCTGAGCACCTTGATGGCTTCCTCGTAGTCGCCTTTTTCGGCAAGCTGGCGTCCAGCCCCGTATAGCGTGTCGTCGTCGACGACGCCGCTCTTCTGGGTAACGCATTTCTTGGTCTTCTTGTCGTACACCTTGCCGGCGGAGCACTGCGGGACGCTTCCGCCGCCGCTGCTGCTGTCGCCTCCGCCGCCGCCCGCCGAAAGGGACGGGCCGGTCGCAAGCGGCACGGCGACGAGCAGGGTTGCGACGATGCTGGTTAGCCGAAGCTGCATTGGCCTTCTCCCGAGATGAAGCGTGGTCTCGACTTGTCAACGCCGCGGCACCGGCGGCTCTTCCAGGCCTGCCCTAAAAAGATCAGGCCCTGAAGATCAGCGCGGCGCCACCGCAGATCAGTGCGAAGCCGAGCAAATGGTTCCAGGTGATGCCTTCCTTCAGATAGAAGACCGAAAACAGCACGAAGACAACAAGGGTGATGACCTCCTGAATGGTCTTCAGCTCGGCCGCCGAATAGACGGCGTGGCCGATGCGGTTGGCCGGCACGGCCAGCCAGTATTCGAAGAAGGCGATGCCCCAGGAGAACATCACCGCTGCGACCAGCGGCGCCGACTTGAACTTGAGATGCCCGTACCAGGCGAAGGTCATGAAGACGTTGGAGGCGAGCAGCAGCAGGATCGGCAGTATCTTGGGAGAGAGGACGATGCTCATGGGACACCAGGGTTCGGAGGGACGCGCCATTTCGGCGGAAGCCCCGGCCCTGTCAATCACGCCGAAACGACGCGCCGATCGGCGCAGGTGACGTTGCCTGCAATTTCTGTATCATCCTGGACGGGCCAGCAGGGAGTTCGTCCGTGCAGAGGAAGTTCGACAAGGACTGGGACCTGACGATCGGGCCGGACACGGTGCGACTCTTCATCGAGAAGGCGAAGGCGATCAGCGCGGCGGTGAACGAGGACTATGACGGCGGGCAGGACCACGAGGTCGAGTTCGATGGCGACACTCTTGACAATCACCGCCACGACGGGCTTGCCGAAGAGGAAGCCGAGAACCTGACCGAGGAAGAGCTGCGCGAGCTCATCGACGACCTCAATGTCGACGAGGCGGCCGAACTGGTGGCGCTGATGTGGGTGGGGCGCGGCGACTACGAGGCCGCCGAATGGGCCGAGGCGGTGGCGGCGGCGCGCGAGCGCGGCAACCGACGCACATCGAAATATCTTCTCGGCATGCCGATGCTCGGCGACTGGCTCGAAGAGGGGCTGGAGGCGATCGGCGCCTGACGCGCAACCAAATTCCGGCCGTCGCCGTTCAGCGGCGATGGATGCACGAACGCTCGCGGCCAGAGTCGCCCTCCCCTGCCTTTGCGTTGTCCTTGCCGCTGTCCCGGCAGTCGCCCAGCAGCTTCCCGACACGGTGCCCGTGCCGCAGGTGCATGCGCCGCCGGCCGGCAATGTCGCGCCGCAGCGGCTGGGCGACGCGCCAGTGCCCGAGCCGCGGCCTGACAGGCCCTCAGACACCGCAGCCAAGGAGCCGCCGGCGCCCGCCGCTCCCGGGCCCAGAGACAAGGACGCGCAGCAAGACGCGGTCGATACACCCGCCGTTGCGCCGATCCCGCCGTCTGAGCCGCCCAGGCCTGACGCCGCCGGCAACGTCCCGACGCCGGAACCGGTGACGCCGCCCGATCCGCGCTCCGCCGAACGCCCGGCCTCGACCATGCCCGCCGAAGAAACCGCCTGCCGGCAGCGCCTGCGTGCGCGTGGCGTCGACTTCGCCGACCGTCCGGCCGAGCATGACGGGAGCGGCTGCTCCCTGCCCTACCCCATGGCGGTCAGCGGCCTCGGCGGCGGGGTCGCCCTGGAACCGGAAGCGCTGATGAACTGCGCCATGGCCGAAGCGGCCGCCCGCTTCGCTGCGGACGTGATCGCACCCACCGCGAAGCGCGAGTTCGGTGCGCCGCTGACATCGATCGCCCAAGCCTCCGGCTATGTCTGCCGGCCGCGCAACGGCAGCACGAAACTTTCCGAGCATGCTTTCGGCAACGCGCTCGACATCGCCAGCTTCACGCTGACCGGCAGCAGGAGGATCGACGTCATCCTGCGGCCGCAGGAAACCGAAGCCCGTTTCCTCGGCACGCTGCGCAAGGCGGCGTGCGGGCCGTTCAAGACCGTGCTCGGCCCGGGCAGCGATGCCGACCACGCCACGCACCTCCATCTCGACCTCGCGCCACGCAGGAATGGCGGCACGGTGTGCGACTGACCGCCACAATGGCGCCGCATGCGTGAACGCCGCCGCTGACCTTTCCTTTACGCTTGCCGCCTAGAGTCGCTGCCAACGGGACAGGGACAGTTTTCCGATGCGCATTCTTGTTCGGCGTATGCGCACGCCTGCGCGCGCCTGCGCGGCCGTGCTTGCCGTCATGCTCGCCGCCTGCAGCACCGACGACGTGATGTCGGTCAGGCCGCAGGTCGATGTCGGCACGCAGACGGCGGCCGTCGTGCCGGCCACCGGCCTGCAGCGGCTCGTTCCGTCGAATCCGATGATGACGGCCTATCCGCGCCTCAACCTGCCGCTGGAACAGCCCGACGTGATGCCGGCCGACGAGGTGAACTGCCGGCGTGACCTGAAGCGGCTTGGCGTGACTTTCCGCGACATCGAGCCTATCCGCGACGGCCCTTCCTGCGGCATCGACTGGCCGGTGGAGGTATCGGCGATCGGCGGCGTCCAGATGAAGCCGGCGGCCACGCTGAGCTGCTCCATGGCGGCGACCTTCTCGCGCTGGACCCGCAACGAGCTCGTGCCGGCGGCGCGCTGGCGCTATTTCTCCGGCGTACGCACCATCCACCAGGGCTCGAGCTATTCCTGCCGTAACATCCGCGGCTCGCGCGGCACGCCCTCGCAGCATTCGCTCGGCAATGCGCTCGACGTGATGCGCATCGAGCTGAACAACGGCAAGGACATCGACGTGCGCAAGCCCGGCTGGTTCGCCTTCCGCCAGCGCGGCTTCCTCAACACCGTGCGCGAGGACGGCTGCAGCTATTTCACCACCGTGCTCGGCCCCGGCTACAATGCCGACCACGCCGATCATTTCCATTTCGACATCAAGCAGCGCAGGAACGGCTACGTCGCCTGCCGATAGGCGGGGCGAGGTAGCCGGACGGGCTTCTTTCGGCCGGGTCGAACGCCGGCTATTCTCCCCTTGGAAGCAGGGGCGGCAACATGCGTCGCAAAGGCAAGATCTCGACCACGGCCACGGCGCTGCTGGCGCTCGCCGTGGCCTACGGCTCGCTGGCCTATTTCGCGCTGCCCGAATTCTGGACGCTGCGCGAACGGCATCTCGCCGACGGCATCGGCAGCTTCCTGACCACCACCCCGCAGGGCATCCCCGGCGATCCGATCAATGTCGGCCTGGTCGGCACCAAGCCGGAACTGCTGCGCGCCTTCGCCGCGTCGGGCTGGCGCGCCGCCGACGCCATCACATGGCGCAGTTCCCTCGATATCGGCCTCAGCGTCGTCTTCGACAGGCCTTATGCCGACGCGCCGGTATCGACGCTGATGTTCGAGGGTCGCCGCCAGGATCTGGCTTTCGAGAAACCGGCCGGCACCAGCGCCGACACCCGCCATCACGTGCGCTTCTGGCTGACGCCCCGGACCGATAGCGACGGCCGCCCCTTGTGGCTGGGCGCGGCGAGCTTCGACCGCGGCGTCGGCTTCAGCCACGACACCGGGCAGATCACCCACCACATCGGCCCCGACGTCGATGCCGAGCGCGACCATGTGATGGCCTCGCTCACCGAGGCGGGCGCCATCGCCGCTTCCGAGGAAATCGAGGGAATAGGGCCGACCCGGTCCGGCCGCAACGGCGGCGGCGACCGCTATTTCACCGACGGCATGGTGAAGATCGGCATTCTGCGGCCGCAAGACGGCATCGAACCCCCGGAAAATCGACAACCCTAAGACTGAGCCTTCCCGACAGGGGGTTGCGGATGCTAAGCAGCGTCCATGCTATACGTCGAAATCGGCATCGTGGTCGTCCTCATCTGCGTGAACGGCCTGCTGGCAATGTCCGAACTTGCCGTCGTCTCGTCCCGTCCCGCGCGCCTGAAGACGATGATCGACCGCGGCGTGAAGGGTGCCGCCAGCGCGCTGACGCTGGGCGCCAACCCCGGAAAGTTCCTCTCCACCGTGCAGATCGGCATCACGCTGGTCGGCGTGCTCTCCGGCGCCTTTTCGGGCGCCACCCTCGGCGATCGCCTGTCCGTGACGCTCGCCGAATCGGGCGTGCCCTCGCGCGTCGCCGACTGGCTCGGCGTCGGCATCGTCGTGGCCATCATCACCTACGCCTCGCTGATCATCGGCGAGCTCGTGCCCAAGCAGATAGCGCTGCGCAATCCGGAGGCCATCGCCTCGCGTGTCGCCCCGGCCATGCGGGTGCTGGCGACCATCGCCGCGCCGCTGGTGTTCCTGCTCGACATCTCCGGCCGCGGCGTGCTGCGGCTGCTCGGCCAGAAGGGAGAATCGGAGGAGAAGGTCACCGACGAGGAGATCAAGATGCTGGTCGCCGAGGCCGAGCACCACGGCACCATCGAATCCGACGAGCGGCGCATGATCGCCGGCGTCATGCGGCTCGGCGACCGCGCCGTACGGGCGCTGATGACGCCGCGCACCGACGTCGACTGGATCAACCTGGCCTGGGATGAAACCGCCATCCGCAAGGCGCTGATGGAAACGCCGCATTCGCGCCTGCCGGTCGGCGACGGCTCGGTCGACGACATGATCGGCGTGGTCCAGACGCGCGAGATCCTGGCCGCGCTCTTGGCCGGCAACAGCCTCGACCTCAGGCTGTACACGCGCGAGGCGCCGATCGTGCATGACCAGGCGGACGCCCTCGACGTGCTGACCACGCTGAGGGAGACGGAGGTGCCGGTCGCCCTCGTCCACGACGAATACGGGCATTTCGAGGGTGTCGTCACGCCGGCCGACATTCTCGAGGCCATCACCGGCGTGTTCCGCTCCGACCTGGAGGCGCAGGAGGAGCCTTCCGCGGTGCAGCGGGAGGATGGCTCCTGGCTGCTCGCCGGCTACATGCCGGCCGACGAGATGCGCGACCACCTCGGCATCGACGTCCCGGAGGACCGCGACTACGAGACCGTCGCCGGCTACGTGCTGTCCCATCTGCATCACCTGCCGGCCACCGGCGAATGCATCGACGTGCAGGGCTGGCGCTTCGAGGTGGTCGACCTCGACGGCCGGCGCATCGACAAGCTCCTGGTCAGCCGCCTGCCCGGCGCGCATCGCAGGGCGAGCTGAAACCGCCGGGGCGCAGCAAAATCAGCGGCTTGGCGGGCGTGGCTGAATCGAACCGGCAGCGTCTTGAATCAGTTCGGCAGCATCCTGGATCGATGCGTAACAGGCGCCAGCCGGTTTCCACCAATACGATTGGCCGAGGCCACCTGCGCATTCGTCGTCCCGATGGCGGGACAGGCCCAAGGCGGGAGTGCATCCGGCCATCAAAAAAGTTCCGGCCTTGATTCGGCCGCCTTTGATCCCTATTTGTTCGTCATCAGCCGCTGGCATCGGGTCGAAGGTTCTTCGGGATACGAGGTTAAGGTTCCCCGATCGGCGGCTGCATTGAATTCGATCGACGCCTTGCCGACCGTGGATGTATCGGCGGCATTGAGAGTCTCGGATGCGAGGGAAGCGGGCTTTCGGCCCGCTTTTTTGCTGTCCGGCACCGGCCTGCGGCCTGCATCAGCCTCTGACTCAAGCCCTGAGCCGCCCGGCGATCGCCGTGGCGCTTAAGACAATCTTCACCACCGGTCGGCAATGTCGCGGGCCTGCGGCGATGTAATGCGTACCGCGGCGCTTCGGCGCCCAGGCAACAGCCCGCTGCTTCGAAAGAGGCAGCGGGTTCTGCATTTTTGGGCCTCGGATAACCACGAAATCGGCATTGGTCCGCGACAGGCCCGGGACCTTGCAGCGGCGGCGGCCGGAAAGCCTTCTTGTCAGGATGGCAGGATCGGCGTTCGCCCGCGTCGTATGAACGGACTATACGGCTGCGCCTCTTCTCAAACGAAGGCGGGAGCGGTCTCGCGCCGCTCCCGCTCGATCCGGATCGACGTGGCTCGGATGCAGCCGCCTCAGGCGGCCTTGGCCTGCGCCGCCGCGGCATCCGCCTCGCGCGCCGTCTTCAGCGCCGTGGCCCACCAGGCGAGTTCGTCGAGCACAGCCTTGGCGTATTGGTTGAGATGCTCGAACTCTTCGAGCTTCTTGCTGCCGTTCATCACCTGCGCCATGTCGGCCCAGACGATGTGAACGGCGTTGCGGATGGGCGCCATCTGCAGCTCGACCGCATGCAGGCGCAGCTGCTCGACGGCGCGCGCCCCGCCGACGCCGCCATAGCCGACGAAGGCGGCCGGCTTCCTGTTCCATTCCGTGTAGGCGTAGTCGAGCGCGTTCTTCAGCACGGCGGTCGGGCCGCGGCTGTATTCGGCGGCGGTGAAGACGAAGCCGTCGAAGCCGGCCACCTTCTCCTGCCAGCGCTGCGCCACCTCGCTCTTCGACGGCACGTAGAGCGATGAGCCGACCTCGTCGAAGAAGGGCAGCGGGAAGTCGCGCAGGTCGACGACCTCCAGCTCGATGTCGTCGCGCTGCCTGGCGATATTGGCAAACCATTCGGCAGGCTTGTCGGCGAAGCGATTGGCGCGCGTGGAGCCTATCACAAGCGCGATTTTCGGTTTAGACATTGATCGTGACCTCTCGAAATCTGGTATCTTAAGGATACCGACGCTATATAAGATACCGAGACGAGACGCCGCAAGGAGGCACTTTCTTGAAACCAAGGCACCCGCATCACAGTGAGGACTGCCGAGCCGTCAGCGCCGTCCTGCAGCGCGTCGGCGACAAATGGACGGTCCTGGTAGTCACCAAGCTCGGCGGCGGCCGCATGCGCTTCAGCGAGTTGCGCGATGCCGTGGGCGGCATCTCGCAGAAGATGCTGACGGCGACGCTGCGCGGCCTCGAACGCGACGGCTTCGTCGTGCGCGAGCAGTTCCCCACCATTCCGCCACGCGTCGAATACGAACTGACCGCGCTCGGCCGCGAATTGCTGGAGCCCGTCACCGTGCTGGCCGAATGGGCGCGCCGCAACGGCGAGCGTGTAGCGCAGGCGCGGTCGCGATTCGACGGGACGAGCGGCGGCAAGAGCTGGGGAATAGAAGAAGAAGCGACAGCAGGGCAGTAGGAGGCGAGCGCGAGGCCTCGAACCCGTCAAGTATTCGACCGAGGTCGGGTCTCTGCATGCGGGTTGGCGCCACTTGCCGGGAGCCTACTGCCCTACTGCCCTACTGCCCTACTGCCCTACTGCCCTACTGCCCTACTGCCCTACTGCCCTACTGCCCTACTGCCCTACTGCCCTACTGCCCTACTGCCCTACTGCTCTCCCGGCACCGGCTTCGGCCGCCCCTCTCCATCCAGCGCCACCATGATGAAATCGGCATCGGTGACCTTCTCCATGAGATCGGTAAGGTAGCGCTGCGCCCAGGCTTCGACCTTCAGCGTCATCGAGGTACGGCCGACGCGCGTGACGTTCGTATAGATGCACAGCGTGTCGCCGATCTTCATCGGCTTGGCGAAGGACATCTCCTTCACCGCCGCCGTCACCACTCTGCCCCTGGCGCGCTCGGCGGCGCGGATGCCGCAGGCGAGGTCCATCTGCGCCATCACCCAGCCGCCGAAAATGTCGCCGGCCGCGTTGGCATCCGCCGGCATGGCGAGCGTGCGCAGCGTCAGGTCGCCCGTCGGCTGTCCGTCGGCGTAGTGAACCATGCGTCCGTCTCCTCGTGCTGCGGCCTCTGCCTAGCCGCAGCGGCAAAGGCGGTCAACGCGTGATCGGCCACCCGATGTAGCGAGCGCATCCGTACGCCGCGACCGGCATCTGTCAGTCGCTTTTCTCACAGCCGATGCCGGAAGCCCGGACGACCCGTCGCACGGCATGCGGCTAGTCTCCGCCTGAAAATCGCCGGCCGGGAACACCGCATCCATGCAGACCTACGACTTCATCATCGTCGGCGCCGGTTCCGCCGGCTGCGTGGTGGCGGAGCGCCTGTCGGCCAACGGCCGCTTCTCCGTCCTGGTGCTGGAAGCCGGCGGCACCGACCGTCGCTTCTTCGTGCAGATGCCGCTCGGCTACGGCAAGACCTTTTACGACCCCAAGGTCAACTGGAACTACAAGACCGAGCCGGATCCCGGCCTTGCCGGCAATGCCGACCACTGGCCGCGCGGGAAGCTGCTTGGCGGATCGAGCTCGATCAACGCCATGGTGTGGATCAGGGGCCACCCGGCCGACTACGACGCCTGGGCGGCCGCCGGCAATCCGGGCTGGAGTTTTGCCGACCTGCTGCCCGCCTTCAAGGCGATCGAGGATAACGCAGCCGGCGCCGACCGGTGGCGCGGCAGCGGCGGTCCGGTGCACGTCACCGACTGCTCGGCCGCCGTCCATCCGCTGACAAAGCGCTATCTGACCGCGGCCGAGCAGGCGGGCCTCCCCTTCAATCCGGACTTCAACGGCGCCAGCCAGGAAGGCGTCGGCATCTACCAGATCTCGACCCGGAACGGCCGCCGCATGTCGGGGGCGCGCGCCTTTCTGCGCCCAGCGATGAAGCGTCCCAACCTGCGTGTCGAGACCGGCGCGCTGGCGACGAAAATCCTGTTCGAGGGCAGGCGCGCGGTCGCCGTCGAATACGAGCGCAACGGCGCAACGCACAGGGTCGGCGCGGCCCACGAAGTCGTCCTGTCCGGCGGCTCGATCAACTCGCCGCAATTGCTGCAGCTTTCCGGCGTCGGTCCGGCCGGCCATCTGAAGGCGCTCGGCATCGAGGTCGTCCATGGCAACGACAACGTCGGCCGCAACCTCGAGGACCATGTCGGCATCAACTATACCTTCAAGGGGCGCCAGGCGACGCTCAACCAGTTGCTGCGGCCCTGGTGGGGCAAGCTGTGGGTCGGCATGCAATATGTGTTCCTGCGCTCCGGGCCGCTGTCGCTGTCGATGAACAATGCCGGCGGCTTCTTCCGCACCGACCCGGCGCTTGAGCGGCCCAACATGCAACTCTACTTTCAGGCATTCTCGACCGTCATCCCGAAGGCCGGCGAGCGGCCGATTCTCACGCCGGACCCTTGGCCCGGCTTCTCCATCGGCCTCTCCAACTGCCGGCCGACCAGCCGCGGCGAGATTCTGATCCGCTCGAAAAATCCGCGCGACTATCCGAAGATCGTCGCCAACGCCCTGTCGACCGACGCCGACGTCGCCGAGATGCTGGCGGCGGTGAAATTCGTGCGCAGGATCGCCGCGCAGCCGGCCATGGCCGAGTTCATCGTCGAGGAAATTCTGCCCGGCCCGTCAGTCACTTCCGACGAGGACCTGATTCAGGATTTCAGGAAGCGCAGCGGCACGGTCTACCACCCGGTGTCCACCTGCCGCATGGGTCCCGATCCGGCCAAGTCCGTCGTCGACCCGCGGCTGCGCGTGCACGGGCTGGAGGGCCTGCGCGTCATCGATGCGTCGATCTTTCCCGGCAACATCTCCGGCAACACCAACGCGCCGTCGATCATGACCGGCTGGAAGGGCGCGCAGATGGTGCTGGAGGATTGGAAATGAAAGCGATGATGATGGAGGCGGCGCGGGCGATTGGCGTTTCCTCGCCCCCACAGAATGGGGGAGAGGTGCCGAGCGAAGCGAGGCGGTGAGGGGGCCATGCCCGACAAAGATCGCAGCCGCCGCAAACAATCGACTACCGATCGTGCCCGCTCGCTGCGAAAAGGAGACAATATCGCCGAGGCGCGGCTTTGGATGGAATTGAAGGACCGCAGGCTCGGCGGACACAAATTCGTTCGTCAGTTCCCGATCGGTCCGTACTATGCGGATTTCCTCTGCAGGAAGGCGAGGCTAGTCATCGAGGTCGACGGTAGCCAGCATGCCGACAGCGTCACCGACCGAGGCCGGGACGAATTCATGCGGGCCGAGGGATATTCTATCCTGCGGTTTTGGAACATCGACGTTCTGAAGCAGATCGGGCCGGTTTGCGAGACGATCCTGGCGGCGCTCGAAGGCCGGTATGCCGAGGATGTGGTAGCCACCGATCTTCGATACATCCATGCGCCGGTTTCCCATCGTGAATGACCCCCTCACCGCCTCGCTTCGCTCGGCACCTCTCCCCCACTTCGTGAGGGAGAGGAAACGCTAATCCCGGAGGACAGCCAATGAGAATCACCGACGTCAAAACCTGGGTCGTCGCCAATCCCCCACCGGGAATAGGCGGGCGCTATTTCATCTTCGTCAAGCTGACGACCGACTCCAACGTCGTCGGCTATGGCGAGGCCTACAACGCCACCTTCGGCCCGCATGTCACCGCCAGGATGATCGAGGATCTGGCGGCGCGCTATCTCGTCGGCCGTGACCCGCACGATATCGAAACCTTCTTCCGCCGCGCCTATTCCTCCGGCTTCTCGCAGCGGCCCGACATCTCCGTCATGGGCTGCTTCTCGGCGCTGGAGATCGCCTGCTGGGACATCATTGGCAAGGAGGCGGGAAAACCGGTCTACAAGCTGCTCGGCGGCCAGGTGCACGAGACGCTGCGCTCCTACACCTATCTCTACCCCAATGCCGGCAGCGTCGTTCCGGCGGAAGCCGGTCCGGTCAACGTCTACAACGATCCGGACCTGGCCGCGGCCTGCGCGCTCGAATATCTACGCCAGGGTTTTGACGCGGTAAAACTCGATCCGGCCGGCCCTTATACAGTCTATGACGGCCACCAGCCGCGGCTCTGCGACATCGACCTCTCCGCTCGCATGCTGAAGACGATCCGCGAGGCGGTCGGCGACAAGGCCGACATCCTGTTCGGCACGCATGGCCAGTTCACGGCGTCGGGCGCGCTGCGTATGGCGGCGGCGATCGAGCCCTACGATCCTCTCTGGTTCGAGGAGCCGGTGCCGCCGGACATGCCGGAAGTGATGGCAGAAGTGGCGCGCGGCACGAAGATCCCGATCGCCACCGGCGAGCGGCTGACGACGAAATTCGAGTTCGCACGCGTCATCGAGAACCGCGCCGCCGCCATCCTGCAGCCGGATCTCGGCCGCGCCGGCGGCATTCTCGAGACCAAGAAGATCGCCGCGATGGCCGAGGCCTACCACATCCAGATCGCACCGCACTGCTACTGCGGCCCTATCGTCGGGGCCGCCAACATCCAGCTCGCCGTGACGCTGCCCAACTTCCTCATCCTCGAATCCCTGAAGCAGTGGGACGGCTTCCACGAGACGCTGTTGAAGAAGAAGATCGAGTGGCAGGACGGCCGCGTCATCCCGTCGAAGGAACCCGGCATCGGGGTCGAGCTCGACGAGGCGGTGTGCGAGGCGCATCCTTATGACGGCAGCCTGCTGCACCTCGAAATGACGCAGGACGCGCTGTTTCCCTGACGGTCGGCCGATACCGGTCACCACAACCGTTTCCTGCCCGGAATCCGGCCTTCCCACCGTATCATCCGGGGCCGGACGCCCCGACGCGTGCGTCGGGAGGTCCGGGCGTTCACCTTCGTGGCCGCAGGTATAATCAGAGCACGAAAGAATAGACCTGCTCGGACATAGAATATCGACGATTCACCGGCCCACCAAGCAAACTGAACCAAATGGCTGTTTACTATACGAGAATCCCCGAGGAGGGACCTATTCCAAACGACAGAAAAGGATGTATGATTTGTTAACGACAGGTAAAGGGTCGCGGCAGTTACACACGCGTCAGTAGCAAGGGTCAGAAGACATGAATCTAGCCAACATCCTTACGCGGCGGGACCCGCTGAAAAGGGCGTTCGTAACCCTTGAAGACGACATGGCCGACGCGCTCGACGAAGAGTTCTTGCTGCCGGTGGAGGCGTCTGCGAATCCGGAAGACAGCGCTGAGACGCAAGCAGGTGAGGATAATCTTTCCCGGCCGGAGGAAGAACAGGTCGAGGAAGAGCAGGCGGCGCGGTGGCAGCCGGAGCAGCCTGGTCCGGGGGAGGCGCAGCGCATCAGCCCGCACACGCAGAACCGCCTCGCCAGCCACGCCGCTTTCGACGAGGCGCGCTCGCGCGCCCAGGACGACCTCAACCGGATCGCCGAGGCGCTCGCCGGCATCGTGGCCTCGCATCACATGGGCCGCGAGTTCCTGCAGGATTCCTACGCCGACATCCTGCGCGCCAACGATCTCGAGAACGCCAGCATCGCCCAGGCCGCGGAGAACCGGCGCCTCGCCGAACGGGTCGACAAGCTGGAGCGGCTGCGCGCCCGCTACGACCAGCTGGTCGAAGTGCTGAAGCGGCGCGAGGCACGGCTGCTCGACGAGGCCGACGCCATGCGCGAGGCGCAGAGCGCCCTGCGGCTCGAACTGGTGGAGGCGCGCAGCGCCATCGCCCGCAGCGAGTCCCTCTACGGCGAGTTGCAGACCACCCACGCCGCCCGCAGCAGCGAGGCGGAGCGCTACCTGCGCGAGGCGGAAATGCTGCGCGAGAAGAATGCCGGCCTGTCGGTCGAGCTCGAGCTCGTGCAGAAGCGGCAGGCGGAATCGCGCCGCCGCGCCGAGGAGCTGTCGTCCATGCATGCCAGCGACTCGGCCAGGCTGGCCGAGATCATGGCCCGGCTGGTGACCGAGGAGGCGGAGAGCACCCGCCTGCAGAAGCTGAACGACGCGCTCGAGGCGAAGCTGATCGAGGCCAACGAGCATGCCGGCCGGCTCGCCGCCGACCTCGCCGAGCGCGACACCCGCCACCAGAGCGAGACGCAGGCATTGCGCGGCGAGATCCAGGCGCTCAATGTCCGCCTGCAGAACGCCGCCGGCGAACAGCGGGGCGCGGCATCGGAGCTCGCGGAAATGCGGGCGAAAATGGCGGAATTCGAAACGGAACGCACGGTTTTGGAGAAGAAGCTCGCCGCTTTTGCCGCCGAGATGGAGCAAAATCGCGAAGACCGGCCATCTGCCGACCAGGCAGACGTGCCTTCCGACCAGCAGCAACTGCGAAAGCAGGCCGAGCAGATGCGCCGGCAGATCGCCGAATTGCAGGGGACCGTGGAGCATCTCAAGCAATACGAGGCGCTGCATATGGCGACGAAGGCGCGGAGCAAGGGCCGGGCCGAGGTGGCCAGCGGCTTCAGCGTCGCCGGCGGCAAGATCGTGCCGGAATTCGCCGCCGTGAAGCAGGCCGGACGGGCCTGAGCGGTCAGGCGCCCGGCCGTCCGGTCCGGCCGCGCTCGGCCACCGCGACCAGCAGAAGCAACGACACGACCGCGACCGCCGCGAAGCCGGCGGCGTAGAGCGGCGGCACCGGCAGGCCGGCCGAGGCGTTCATCAGGCAGGCGCCGACCACGCCGACGCCGTAGCTCCCGGCGAAGGCGAGCGACAACCGCGCCCGTCCCGCGTCATGGCGCGACAGCATGAAGGCGGCCGCGATGGTGAACAGCATGGCGGCGATCAGCCGCGACGTCAGCGAATCCCTGGCCCAGTTGAAGACCAGCGGAAAGGCCGTCGTGGGTGCCAGGAACAGGGCGATCCCCCACAAGCCGAGCAGAATGCCGGCGACGTAGAACCAGAGCGACACGGCCGGGCCGGGCCGCTCCGGAGCGCCATTATCGGCCGCGCCGCGCGTCAGCGCGGCCAGGGCACCGGCGACCAGCACGATCACGACGGCGAAGAAGCCGTAGGTGACGGGTGCGGCGAAGTCGAAGCGGTCGAGATGCAGCAGCAGGACGGCGACCGCCAGCGGCAGCAGATAGATGACGATCAGCAGCAGATAGAGCCGGGTGCGCGGCTCGCTCGGCCGCTCCAGCACCAGCCCACCGGCGAGGCCGAAGGCGAAGGCCGCCGCCGCCAGCATGCGCGAGGCGACCGGCGGCAGGTCCCAGGCGAAGCTCGGCGGCAGGTCGAGCCACCAGAACGGCGCGCCCAGCAGCCCGCCGATCGCCGTCGAGACGAGCACGAACTTTGCCGCCATCCCCTCGCCGCTCGGGCCGAGGTCGCGGCCGCCCAAGCGGCGGAAGCCGAGCGCAAGGCAGAGGATGAGCAGCGCCACCGCGACCGCGAACCAGCCGGCATCCGACATGACAGTCCCCTTTTTCGCGCCGGCAAGCATGGCACGAACGGCGGTGGCCGGAAAGATCGGGGCTGCCGGCCGTTGGATCCGCACCTGTGGGGAGGCGGTCGGCGATGGCGCAGACGGCCCTGTCCCCGTTGAGAAGAGCGCCCGGCGCACCGCCCCGCGCCTATCCGGCCGGCGCAGCCTCGTCAGCGCTGCCGACCTTGCGCACCAGCGCAGCGGTGGCAAGCAGCAGCGCCATGTCGGTGATGATCGGCTCGACATGGACCTTGTAGTCGAGCGGCTGCGAAACGGGCGGCAGCTCGAAGAAATTCTTCGCCGTCGGCAGAAGCAGAAAACCGTCGCCGCCGCGCAAGGCGATGCGCGCCGGCTCGCCGGGCCAGGTCTCCGCCAGCCATCGCAGCGCCCGCGCCAGCCGGCCGCGCACCAGCGGCTCGGCCGCCGCGGCGTTGTCGGTGCGGAACTCGTATGTCTCGTCCAGTTCGGCGACGCCGCTCGGTATCTCCTGCAGCGGCTTGCCGAACAGGCCGCCGAAGAAGGACCGCACCTGCTCCTGCTTGCGCGTCGCCACCAGCAGGCCCGGGAACGGCCGTTCGGTGGCGAAGGTGACGACGACGCCCCTGAAGCCGGTGAGTTCGGCACTGCCCGTCTTCTCCTTCAGCACCGCTTCGTAGAGCTCGAAGGCGAAGCCGTCATGCCTGCCGGAAACCACGTCGTCAAAACTCTGCCGGGCGAAGTCGCCGATCACCTCCCTCGGCAGCCGGTCGAAGGATTCCGGCGTGATGCCCTTGCCGTAGCGTAGATCGTCGATGAAGCCGAAGATGGCGGGCAGCAGCCGCGAGCGGGAAGACCGCTCCAGCACGGCGACCGGTCTCAGGCCGCGCCACCAGGCGAAAAGTGCGAGCGCGAGCGCGATCACGTAGAGCAGGACATGCGGTGTAGAGGTCCACTGCTCGTGCGGATCGGCGAAGCGGTTGAAGGCGATCGCCAGCAGGACAGCGGCAGCGAGGACAAGACCGAGGAACAGCGGCAGACGCCACATCACCCGGCGCCGAGCCGAAACGCGCTCCTGCTCGTAGCGGGCGATCTCCTGCCGGATCGCGGCGATGGTTTCGTCGTTTGGCAGGAAATTCCGTGAGTCCATCGCCCTTCCCCCAGTCGAGCGCCATTCTGGGGAGGTTCCGCCATGCTGGCAAGCGTCGCCTGACGCTCTTGCGGCAGTACCGGCGCGAGAGCGTCCTGCTGACACCGCCGTGTCAGGATCGCGCGCGCCGCTCAGGCCATGGGCCGGGCCGGGCTTTTCTTCCCGGCCGATTCCACCCATATTCGGACCATGGCCAGATCCCCCGAAAAGAAGCCGCCGGCGGCGAAGGACGACGGATACCGCAAGCGTGGCAACCCGCTGACCGATTACCTCGACGCGTCGGAACCGCTGCATCGCGACGGCTTCGAGGAAGCGCCGCAGCCGGAACTGTCCGGCACGCCGCTCTCCGGATCGGTGTCGGACTGGGCGGAGCAGATTGCGCGGGAGGCGGAGCAGGACGGGCGCCGGATCTCCCCCCTTGAGGGGGAGACGGCCGCGAAGCGGCCAGAGGGGGTAACCTCGGAAGGCACCTCCAAGACGCCGGGCGCTGCCGAAACGACCCCACCCGGCCGCTCCGCGGCCACCCTCCCCTCAAGGGGGAGGGAAAACAAGAAAATCCCCGAGCGCTCTTCCGCCCCGACAAAAACCGCACGCGGCACCTCGATGGGCGGCGCGGCGAGCGCGCGCGAGCGCACGGCGGCCGGGCTCAATCCGATCCCGGGCCTCGACATCAGCCTCGAGGACGCCGAGGCGATGCCGAAATCCGGCGTCACCGCCACGGTGGAAGCACTGTCGGCACTGATCGAGAGCGGCAATCCGCTACACAAGAACGGCCAGATCTGGACGCCGCACCGCCCCGCCCGCCCTGACAAATCGGAAGGCGGCATAACGATCAAGATGGTGTCGGACTTCGAGCCGGCCGGCGACCAGCCAACCGCCATCAAGGACCTCGTCGAAGGCGTCGACAACGCCGACCGCACCCAGGTGCTGCTCGGCGTCACCGGCTCGGGCAAAACCTTCACCATGGCCAAGGTGATCGAGGAGACGCAGCGCCCCGCCCTCATCCTGGCGCCCAACAAGACGCTGGCCGCGCAGCTCTATTCCGAGTTCAAGAAATTCTTCCCCGAGAACGCGGTCGAGTATTTCGTCTCCTACTACGACTATTACCAGCCGGAGGCCTACGTCCCGCGTACCGACACCTATATCGAGAAGGAATCCTCGATCAACGAGCAGATCGACCGCATGCGCCACTCGGCGACGCGCTCGCTGCTGGAGCGCGACGACGTCATCATCGTCGCCTCGGTGTCCTGCATATACGGTATCGGCTCGGTCGAGACCTATACGGCGATGACCTTCCAGATGACGGTCGGTGACCGCATCGACCAGCGCCAGCTTCTCGCCGACCTCGTCGCCCAGCAGTACAAGCGCCAGGACATCAACTTCGTGCGCGGTTCCTTCCGGGTGCGCGGCGATACGATCGAACTGTTCCCTGCCCACCTCGAGGACCGCGCCTGGCGCGTCACGCTCTTCGGCGACGAGATCGAGTCGATCACCGAGTTCGATCCGCTCACCGGCCAGAAGACCGGCGACCTGAAGAGCGTGAAGATCTACGCCAACTCGCACTACGTGACGCCTCGGCCGACCTTGAATCAGGCCATCAAGTCGATCAAGCAAGAGTTGCAGCAGCGCCTGCAAGAGCTTGAAAAGGCAGGGCGCCTGCTGGAGGCGCAGCGGCTGGAGCAGCGCTGCCGCTTCGACCTGGAGATGCTGGAGGCGACCGGCTCCTGCGCCGGCATCGAGAACTATTCGCGGTATCTGACCGGCCGCATGCCTGGCGACCCGCCGCCGACGCTGTTCGAATACGTGCCCGACAATGCGCTGATCTTCATCGACGAAAGCCACGTCACCATTCCGCAGATCGGCGGCATGTATCGCGGCGACTTCCGGCGCAAGGCGACGCTGGCCGAGTACGGCTTCCGCCTGCCCTCCTGCATGGACAACCGGCCGCTGCGCTTCGAGGAATGGGACGCCATGCGCCCGCTCTCGGTCGCGGTTTCGGCGACGCCGGGCGGCTGGGAGATGGAACAGGCCGGCGGTGTCTTCGCCGAGCAGGTGATCCGCCCGACCGGCCTGATCGATCCGCCCGTCGAGGTGCGTCCGGCCAAGACGCAGGTCGATGACGTGCTCGGCGAAATCCGCGACACCACGCGCGCCGGCTACCGGACGCTGGTAACGGTGCTGACCAAGCGCATGGCCGAGGACCTCACCGAATACCTGCACGAGCAAGGCGTGCGCGTGCGCTACATGCACTCGGACATCGACACGCTGGAGCGTATCGAGATTCTGCGCGACCTGCGCCTCGGCGCCTTCGACTGCCTGGTCGGCATCAACCTGCTGCGCGAGGGCCTCGACATCCCGGAATGCGGCTTCGTCGCCATCCTCGACGCCGACAAGGAAGGATTTTTGCGTTCCGAAACCTCACTGATCCAGACGATCGGCCGCGCGGCCCGCAACGTCGACGGCAAGGTGATCCTCTATGCCGACAACATCACCGGCTCGATGGAGCGGGCGATGGCGGAGACCAACCGCCGCCGCGAGAAGCAATTGGAATACAACGAGGCCAATGGCATCACGCCGGAGAGCGTGAAGTCCCGCATCGCCGACATTCTCGATTCCGTCTACGAGAAGGACCACGTCCGCCCCGACATCTCCGGCTTCGCCGAGAGCGGCGCGATGATGGGCAACAATCTGAAGTCCCATCTCGAGCATTTGGAAAAGGAGATGCGGAACGCCGCGGCCGATCTCGACTTCGAGCGCGCCGCCCGACTGCGCGACGAGATCAAGCGGCTGCGCGAGATGGAACTGTCGATCGCCGACGATCCGCTGGCGAAATACGCGGATATGGAGAGCCCGGTTTCAGGCCGAGAGAAAGGCAAGCACAACAAGGGCATCGCCAAGCACCGCACGGCCGAGGAGCAGGAGCGGTTCCGCAAGCTCGATGCGGCGCGGGCAGCAGAAGCCGCGGAAAAGGCCGCGCGGCCGAACCTGTTCCGCAAACCGGAACTCGACGAGATGGGCCGCGCCGGCGACTACGCAACGCCGGCCGGAAGAGAAAAGCCGGGCAAGCCGCTGTTCCAGAAACCGTCGATCGACGACATGGGACCGGGCACCGACATGCCGACGCCGGCCGGCGCGGTGTCGCGTTCGCTGTTCAAGAAGCAGAGCGCGCGCGAGGCGCACGGCGCCGACTATGGCACGCCGGACGACGGCGGAAAGTCGCTGTTCCGCAAGAACACGCTGGACGAGATGACGGTGCGGCGGACCGAGAAGCCGGTGGAAGGCGCCAAGCCGGTGAAGCGCGAAAAGATCGGCATCGGCAGCTACGAAGATCCGGCCGAGGAGCGCGCCCACGGCCGGCGGTCGAAGAAGAGCGGCCGGCCGGGACAATAGCGCTTTTCACTGAATCGACGTTGGTGCGAGGCAGATTGCACGACGACTTGATCGGCCTTGGTGGCTTTTGGCCACCACGCGTCCTTGCGCGGCCCTCGCCATCCTGACATTAGTCGCCGATGCAATCAGCCTTCGCCAAGCCTCAGACCGACCAGGCCTCCCCCGCTTGGCCGAAAATCCTGTCCTCCTACGCCAAGCCGGATCGAGGCAGGAGTCTGTTCGAACTGGCCGTCACGATCATTCCCTTCTGCGGCCTATGGGCGCTCGCCTCGGTCGCCGTCTACTACGGATGGTGGATCGGCCTGTTCCTGACCATACCGGCGGCCGGTTTCCTTCTGCGGCTGTTCATGATCCAGCACGATTGCGGCCATCGATCCTTCTTCGCGCACCGTCAAGGCGACGACTGGACCGGCCGCGCCCTCGGCGTGCTGACGCTGACCCCCTACGATTACTGGCGCCGCGCTCACGCCGAGCATCATGCATCGACCGGCAACCTCGACCGGCGCGGCATCGGCGACATCACAACGCTCACGATCGGCGAATATCGCGCCCTGTCCCGGTTGGGCAGGCTCGGATACCGGCTCTACCGCAACCCGCTGGTCATGTTCGGCATCGGTCCGGTCTGGCTGTTCCTGCTCAAGCAGCGGCTGCCGATAGGGATGATGCGCGACGGCGCCGAGCCATGGGTGTCGACGATGGCGACCAACGCGGCGATCGTCGTCCTGGCCGGGGGATTGATGTGGGCGATCGGGCCCTGGGCTTTCCTCGCCGTGCACCTGCCGATCGTCATTCTGGCCGGCGCGGCAGGCATCTGGCTATTCTACGTCCAGCACCAGTTCGAGGACACGCACTGGGACCATAACGCCGACTGGCGGTTCCAGGAGGCGGCGCTGCATGGGTCGTCGCATTACGATTTGCCCGGCATATTGCGCTGGCTCACCGGCAACATAGGTGTCCACCACGTCCATCACCTGTCGAGCCGCGTTCCCTGCTACCGGCTGCCGGAAGTGCTGCGCGATCACCCCGAACTTGGCGGCATCGGCCGCATCACGCTGTTGCGCAGCTTCCAATGCGTGAAACTCGTGCTGTGGTGCGAGACCCGCCGAAAACTGGTCTCCTTCCGCGAGGCTCGCGTGCTTGCATGACATCCGCTTCTTGAGACGGTCTGCCACCGGGCGCCCGACCGCATCTCAAGGAATCCGGCTAAAGCAGGTCGCGTGAAAAGAATTCACGCACTTTCGGCAGACATGCCTTACGCCCCGACCGCCTCGAAGCCGGCGCTGACGAGATTGAGCGGCTGCCGCCTGCCATCCCGCCAGGTAGAGGTGATTCCGGAAGTGATCCGGGCGCGGCGCTCGTCCGGGCGCTGACCGAGGCCGAGTTCGGCGCAGACCGCTTCGATGGCACGCTCGATCTCGGCGCGTTCCACCGAGTCCAAAGTGATGTCGCGTTCGATGGCGTCGGCATCCAGGCCCGCAGGCGTAATCCGGTGACGTGTCATGGCCGAGGCCTCCTTTCGCACGTTCGGCACAGGCATTTCCCCCGGCCGCTCTGACCGTCAGCCTTCCCTATAGGGAACCTCCTGATTCGGGATTTACCAAGTCCCAAAAAATCACTTTTGAAATCGTTCCGTAACCTTTCGTGACAATTGCGTTACCGCGAACCGTCGGCGGCGGCGTGGTCGGCCGTGTCCGCCGAATGGACTTGCCGACGGCGCACCGATAGACTCGGCGGCCAAACGGTCCCGAAGGTGATCGCCGAGATGACCAACGAACAAGTCCGGCGCCGGCTCGCGGCCATCCTGGCCGCCGACGTCGTCGGCTACAGCCGCCTCATGGAGCGGGACGAGGCGGGCACGCATGCCTTGCTCACCCGGCGGTGGAAGGACGTGCTCGACCCGCTGGTGGAGCGCCACCAGGGCCGCGTGTTCAAGCGCACGGGGGACGGCGTGTTCGTCGAGTTCGCCAGCGCCGTCAACGCGGTCGACTGCGCGGCGGCGCTGCAGCGGGACATGGCGGCGGCCAATGCGGACATGCCGGACGAGCGGCGCATCGTGCTGCGCGTCGGCGTCAATCTCGGCGACGTCATGGTCGACGGCAGCGATCTCTTCGGCGACGGCGTGAACCTGGCGGCCCGCATCGAGACGCTGGCGCATCCCGGCGGCGTGGCGATCTCGGACGCCGTCCGCCAGCATGTCGAAGGGCGCGTCGGCGTCGATTTCGCCGACGGCGGCCGCCATGAGGTGAAGAACATAGAGCGGCCGGTGCATATCTGGGTCTGGGCCCCAGGCGGGACGGCGCGCCCGCCGGCAACCGCACTCCCGGAAACGCCCCCTGCCCTTCCGGACAAGCCCTCGATCGCCGTTCTGCCCTTCGACAACATGTCGGGCGACGCCGAGCAGGGCTATTTCGCCGACGGCATCACCGAGGACATCATCACCGACCTGTCGAAGGTGTCGGGCCTGTTCGTGATCGCGCGCAACTCCTCCTTCGCCTACAAGGGCAGGTCGACGGACATCCGCCAGGTCAGCCGCGAGCTCGGCGTCCGCTACGTGCTGGAAGGCAGCGTGCGGCGGGTCGCCGGGCGCGTGCGCATCAATGCGCAGATGATCGACGGCAGCAATGGCGGCCATCTCTGGGCGGATCGCTTCGACCGCGACATCTCCGACATTTTTTCCGTGCAGGACGAGGTGACCCGCACCATCGTCGGCGCCCTCAAGGTCAAGCTCACGGCCGGCGAGGAAATCCGCCGCGAAAGCCGCGGCAAGGTCGACCCGGAGGTGTACGACCTGCTGGTGCGCTCGCGCCAGACGCTGATGCAGCTCAACCCGGCTTCCGCCGTGGAGGCGCGCAGGATGCTGGAGCACGTGCTCGCCATCGACCCCGGCCAGGCGCTCGCCCATGCGCGGCTGTCGATCATCGCCTTCGCCGACTATGCCAACCAGTGGAACGGCGCCACGCCGGAAAACCTCGATCAGGCGCTGGTACTGGCGCGCAAGGCGATCGACCTGGACGAGACCGAGCCGATGGGCCACATCGCCCTGGCGCTCGCCCTGTCCTGGCTGAAGCGCCTCGACGAGGCGGCGGCCGCGGCGGAACGCGCGGTCGAGCTCGGCCCCAGCCTGGCGGACGCCTATGCCGGGCTCGGCAACGTCCGCGACTTCCAGGGACGGCACGAGGAGGCGGCGGCGCTGTACACGCGGGCGCATCGGCTTGATCCGCAGTTCGACATGGCGCTGCATTTCCTCGGGCGGGCGCTGCTGGCGCTGGGTCGCTACGACGAGGCCGAGATCGCTTTCAAGCGCCGGCTCATGCTGTCGCCGCACTCCGACATGACGCGTTTCTATCTCGCCTGCCTCTACGGCCTTTCCGGCCGCCCGGACGAGGCGCGGCGCTGGTGGCAGGACACGCTCAAGGTGAACCCGAACTTCTCGGTCGCTCATCTGAAGCGCGCTTTGCCCTACAAGGATCCGTCGCTGATCGACCGGCTGGCGAGCGGCCTGCGCGACGCCGGGGTGGAGATTTGAGCATCTATCAGCAGTTGTAGAGCCGGTATCCTTGGTAACCAAAGGCTCCCAATAAATATCCGTCGCTTACCATAGATGCTTTTTCTTTATTTCTGCTTGCGGATTCTTTGGATAGGATCGCGCCGGACGGGGTTCTGCACATGGCCGGGCGGCGTGACCGCGACGGCCTCTGAGGAGGATAACCCAATGGCAACTACGCTCGCCGCGGGCGACATCGCCGTCGTCAACTACAATGCCGACGATCCCGACACCTTCGCCTTCGTGTTGCTACGCGACATCGAGGCAGGCACGACCATCAACTTCACCGACAATGGCTGGAAAGCCGCCGGCGGATTCCTGGCGAGCGAAGGCACCACCACCTACACGGCCGGAGCGGACGTCGCGGCCGGAACGGTCATCGAGATCACCGCGCCGGGAATCGGCGCCGTTGCCTTCAACGTCAACGGCGACCAGATCATCGCCTATCAGGGCACGGCGGGATCTCCGACCTTCATCTATGCCGCCGATTTCGCCGACAGCAATGAAACATTCGCCGGCGACGCCACCGACACGCTGACCTCGGCGCTGCCGACCGGGCTGACGCTGGGCGAGACCGCCCTCGCCTTCGGCTCCGACAACGGCACCTATACCGGCCCGACCAGCGGCACGCGCGCCGAACTCCTGGCCGCCATAGCGGACCCGACCAACTGGACGCTCAACAGCACGACGCGGCAGCCGGCGCCGGCCGGCCCGTTCACCATCACCGGAGCGCTGGCGCAGGACGACGACGTGACGACCGCCGAGAACGCGCCGGTCAGCGGCGATGTCTTCGCCGACAACGGTTCCGGAGAGGACACCGATACCGGCGGCGGCACCCTGGTGATCGCCGAGGTCAACGGCGTCGCGGCCGATGTCGGCGCCGAGATCACGCTGGCCTCCGGTGCGCTGCTGACGCTGAATGCCGACGGCACGTTCAGCTACGACCCGAACGGCAAGTTCGACCACCTGCCCGGGTCGGCCTCCGGCGCCACCAACGCAACGGCTGAGGACAGCTTCACCTACACGCTCGACGGCGGCAACACCGCGACCGTCACGGTAACCGTGTCGGGAGTGGACACCGACGGCGACGTGCTGGCCGGCGATGCGTCCGACAATACGCTCGACGGCGGCATCGGCGCCGACACGATGAATGGCGGCGCCGGCAACGACCTCTATTACGTCAATCACGCCGGCGACACCGTGATCGAGGCGGCCGCCGGCGGCACCGACCGCATCGCCGTCAAGGGCATCAGCTACACCCTTGCCGACGGCCTCGAGATCGAACTGCTGACCACCAACAGCACCAGTTCCACGCTGGCGATCGATCTTCGTGGCAACGCCCTGTCGCAGACCATCGTCGGCAACAACGGCAACAACTTCCTGCATGACGGCGGCACCGGCCCCGGCCCGGACGACGGCTCGCCCGACACGCTGCGCGGGCTGGGCGGCAACGACACCTATGCCGTCTACGACTCCGAGGCCGTGGTGATAGAGCTTGCCGACCAAGGAACGGACAGGGTGGCGGCCGGCGTCGACTACGTGCTGGCCGAGGGCGTGCATGTCGAGCTTCTCAACACCACCGCGCTGCACGCGACCTACTCGGTCGACCTGACCGGCAACTCCTTCGTGCAGGTCGTACGCGGCAATGACGGCACCAACCGGCTCGACGGTGGCGGCGGCTCGGACACGCTGCATGGCGGGCTCGGCGCCGACACATTCGTGTTCTCAACGGCGCTCGGCAGCGGCAATGTCGACACCATCGGCGACTTCACCGTCGCCGACGACACGATCGAGCTTTCCGCGGCGATCTTCACCGCGCTCGGCGGATCGCTGGATCCGGCCGCCTTCCTGGCCAACAGCACCGGCCTGGCGGAAGCTTCGGACGATCGGATCATCTACAACATGAGCACAGGCGAACTCTTCTACGACGCCGACGGCAGCGGTGGCGGCGCCGGCATCCACTTCGCCACGCTCAACGGTCTTCCAGGGCTAACAGCCACGGACTTCACGGTGTCTGCGCTGGTCTGACCTTCAGTGAATGCAGAAAGGGGCGCGCCGATCGCGGCGCGCCCCTTTTTGCGTTTACTCGTGCGGCGGCTCGACAAGCTTGCGGTAGAGATGCCAGGTCGCATGGCCGAGCACCGGGATCACGATGATCAGTCCGGCGAAGACCGGCAGCGAGCCTATGGCAAGCAGCGCCGCCACGATCAAGCCCCAGGCGGCCATCGTCACCGGATTGGCCGCCACCGCGCGAAAGGACGTCGCCATCGCTTCGTAGGCTCCAACGTCGCGGTCGAGCAGAAGCGGGAAAGCAATTACCGTCGTGCACAATACGAAGGCGGCGAACACGAAGCCGGCGAGGCAGCCGAAGATGATCAATTGCCAGCCTTGCCCGGTGGTCAGCACTTCCGAGATGAAGCCGCCCAGCGAGGGCGGCGCTACGTCGCCGTAGACAGCCATGTAGACACCGCGCGCCACGAGCAGCCAGGCGATGAACACGACGAGCAGGAAGGCGCCGACGGCGACGATCGCCGGTATGGCCGGCGAATGCCGGACGTCGAGCGTGTGCCACCACGACGCCTCGAGCCCCGCCTCGCGGCGGCGGCTGATCTCGTAGAGACCGATCGCGGCGATGGGACCGATCAGCGCGAAGCCGGACATCAGCGGGAACAGCATAGGTAGCGCGTTGCTGCCGGACGTCCAGGCGGCCAGGACGACACCCACAAGAGGGTAGACGATGCAGATGAACATGATGTGCGAGGGCTTCGCCATGAAATCATCGAGGCCGCGCCGCAACGCGTCCGTCAGATCCGAAAAGCCGATCCGGCGAATGTCCGGATGGACGATCCTGTCGTCCGGGCCTGCGATGACGTGAAATCCTGCCATGACCGTTCCTCCTGTCGGGTCGGATCGGTCGCGCCACGGCGGGCCGTGATCTGGTCGCTCGGCCACCAAGGACGCGACCTAAGGTCGCAGTATAGCGTCTTTGCACGGAAAGTCGCGTGTTCTTCCAAAACTTCGTTCGCAAAAACCGAACGTACGGACCTGGGGATCTCGGACCCATGCCAAGGGCAATCGCTTGAAGAGGTTGCCCTTGGGGGCAATGCTAACGCTTGCATGCCTGCCATATGATCCAGTATCGTTGAGGTGCTATCTGATAGTGCTCTTTGTATATTTTCTACAATTCCTGTTTGAGATTGAGTTCCATATTCAATTTCTGATTGTAGCTGCTGAATATTTCCAACGGGTTGGGAAAAGAGATGGCAGCAGACGGGCGCGAAGTAACCGCCATCACAATCGAGCGCGGTTGGAAGCTCAATACCATGCTGGCGAAATACGGGACCGGCTTCAAATGCTTCGCGTTTGCGCCGAAGGACCCGTACGACTTTGTCGATATGACGATCGCCTACGGTCACGACGCCGGCGACCTGATTCAAAAGGTGATCATCATCGGCCACGGAAACGCCAGCGGAATCCAGATCGGCGGTCATTTTGTCGAACTGAGCAATTTCAAGGACTATGAAGGCCATTTCGCCAAGATTCGCGAGGTGATCAGCGGCGAAAGTTTCGTATATCTTCGCGGCTGCACCGTCGGCCAGAACGAGAGGCTGCTGGCAAGCTTCGCGCGTGCCTTCGGGGTTCCCACCTACGCCGGAACAAGCGCGGAGAACGTCTTGTGGGATTTCAATTTCGGGGACATCATGGTTGCTTATCCGGGCGGCAGCGTGTCCAAGGCATCGCGTCCGTAAAGCCTCGAAACAATTCGACAAATCATTCCATCGGCAGTCAGGAACGCGCGAACGGCGGTACCGCAACGCCGCGCGGCAGCACGGCAAGCACCTTGAACAGCTCGCCCATCTGGTCCGGCCCGGCCAGGCGCTCGACGGCGGCGCGGATTTCCTCGCGGCCGGCCTCGTCGGCGGCGGCGCCGAGCCGGCCGGCACGCTCGAGCAGCCCGAGGCCGAGCAGGAACTCACCCTGGGTCGCGAAATGGGCATCCAGCCCCGCAACCCTTGCCCGGTCGGCGAGGGCGGAGAAATCGACATGCGCGGTGAGATCGGCCTCGCCGGGATTTTCCAACGGGTCCTCCGGCTTGTGCCTGCGCACCGCCTGCAGCGTGTCGCCGAAACCGTGCCGGAAATGGCCGTAATCGATGAACAGGCCGGCGCCGCCGGCGGCGGCGATGCGCTCGGCGATGCCCTGCATCACCGCCTCGCGTGCCGGTGCGGTCTCGAAGACGGTGCCCTCCGGCACCTCGGCCGCGTTCTGCGGCAGCAAGACAGGATCGAGCGAGCCGGCGCCGGCGACGAAGGCCAGCTTTCCGCTATCGCTCAGCCCGATCGCGCGCTCGCGCCAGCCGCCGCCCGCCTTGACGAACTGCCGGATGGGGATCGCGTCGAACAGTTCGTTGCCGACGATGAGCAGAGGCCGGTCCGGCAGGTCGTCGAGGCTGTCGTGCCATTGGATGTCGACGCCCGTTCCCTCCAAGGTCACCCTCTGCACGGTCTTGAGTCTCGGGCTGGTCTCGACCAGCCGGAAGGAGGCGGAGGAGCGGAGGCCGGGCTCGACCTTTTCCAGTGTGCGCAGCACATCCCTCGCCAGGGTGCCCCTGCCCGGCCCGATCTCGACGACCAGCGGGCGCTCTGGCCGGCCGACCGCCCGCCACGCCAGAGCAAGCCAGACGCCGACCAGTTCGCCGAACATCTGGCTGATCTCCGGCGCCGTGGTGAAGTCGCCGGCGCGGCCGAACGGCTCGCGCGTCATGTAGTAGCCGTGTCGCGGATCGGAGAGGCAGAGCGCGAAGTAGCTGGCGACACTGATCGGCCCGTCGACGGCGATCAGCCGGGCGATCCGCTCCGTCAGCGCGGTCATGCCGGCTGCGGCGTCTCGGTTCGGCGCGCCGTTGCCATCGCCCAGATGCCGAAGAGCACCATCGGCGTCGACAAGACCATGCCCATGGTCAGCCAGCCGCCGAGGAGATAGCCGAGCTGGGGGTCTGGCTCGCGGAAGAACTCGGCGAAGATGCGCGCCGCGCCATAGCCGGCGACGAAGGCGCCGGAGACGAAGCCGGGGCTTTTCAGCTTGCCGAAGGAGTGGGTGAGTATCCTCAGCAGCACGAACAGCACCAGCCCTTCCAGCAGCGCCTCGTAGAGCTGGCTTGGGTGGCGTGTGAACGGACCCCCGTTCGGAAACTCGATGGCCCAGGGCAAGTTCGTCGGCCGCCCCCACAGCTCGGAATTGATGAAGTTGGTGCAGCGCACCAGGCCGATCGCCACCGGCACGCCGGCCGCGATCACGTCGAACAGCGTCCACACGCGGATGCCCCGCTTGCGGGCGAACAGGATCATGGCGAGCGTCGTGCCGGCGAAGCCGCCATGGAAGGACATGCCGCCCTGCCAGACCGCGAAGATGTCGAGCGGGTTCTGCAGGTAGCGGGCAAGGTCGTAGAACAGAACGTAGCCGATACGCCCGCCGAGCACGATGCCGACCGCCGCCCAGACGAGGAAATCGTCGATGTCCTCCGCCCGCATCGGCCGCTGCCCACCGGCCCACAGGCGCTCGTCGGAGACCAGGCGCTTGGAATACCACCAGCCGAACAGGATGCCGACGACATAGGCGATGCCGTACCAGTGGACCGCCAGCGGGCCGAGCCGGATGGCGACCGGATCGATGTTGGGAAAAGGCAGCGCCGCGAGCGGCAAAAGCAGGAAGTCGGGCAAATCGGCCTCGCGGTCGGGGTGCGGACGGCGCGGACCATGTGCCAGCCTTGGGGCGGGGTCAAGGCGGCTTGCCGTCACCCTTGCATTGGCGGCAGAGCGGGATTACCTCGAATGAAACGAAGGAGCTTCGCCATGGCCGCCGGACCGAACCGCATCCTCGACGAATTCGCCAAGCTGCTGACCGATGCCGCCGGCGCCGCTCAGGGCGTGCGACGCGAGGTGGAGACGGCGTTCCGCTCGCAAGCCGAAAGAATCCTCAACACGATGGAGGTCGTCCAGCGCGAGGAGTTCGAGGCCGTCCGCGACATGGCGGTGAAGGCGCGCGCCGAGAACAAGAAGCTTACCGCGCTGGTCGATGCGCTGGCGGCCAGGGTGGCCGCGCTCGAGGCAGGGGCCGATGTCATCCCGGGAGAGGAGCCGCCGGAGACGCCGCGCGGCCGGGTAAGACGCTCCACCAAAAGCGATCCCCAGAAATAATTCAGTAGATTTTCCACAGCCGCGGCCGAGAAAAAGCGCTTTGCCGTGAATCGTTTAAGCCGTTTGCGTGAATCTGTTCCGCAACTGCTTTCCACATCTGGCGGCCTCTTCCGGAAAAAAGGGGCTGGTCACGCGACTCCCGATCAATACACTGAATTTGCTGCATGATTCGGGACGGATCATGCGCCGGCAGGCGGAGCCCGGCTCGGGGTAGGTTGCGCCAGCGTCCCTGTCGCTTCGGTTTGACGAAATATAACCTGCTGCCGGTCCGCCGGCAGGCGTGGGGACACAGGGAACGCATGATGGAATTGGTCGAACTCGACGTCGGACGTGACATTCACCCCGTCGATGTCATCGAGCAGGTCGCGCACAACAACGACTGGGCGTTCGAGCGCACGGGCGACGACGAGATCGCGATCTCCGTGGTCGGAAGCTGGACCGACTACCATGTCTCCTTCTCCTGGATGGAGGATTTCGAGGCGCTGCATCTCGCCTGCGCCTTCGACATCAAGGTGCCGGAGAACCGTACGCTGGAGATCCTGCGGCTCCTCTCGCAGATCAATGAGCAGCTGCTGTTCGGTCATTTCGATCTGTGGGAGCAGGAAGGCGCGATCATGTTCCGGCAGTCGCTGCTGCTCGCCGGCGGCGTCGAGCCGTCCAGCCAGCAGGTCGAGGTGCTGCTGTCGAGCGCGCTCGAAGCCTGCGAGGGCTATTTCCAAGCCTTCCAGTTCGTGATCTGGTCGGGCATCTCGGCCAAGGATGCGCTGTCGGCGGTGCTGTTCGAGACCCAGGGCAACGCCTGATGGCCGGCGGGCCGGCCAAGCCGGAGATCACCTACGCGGATTTCGACAAGGTCGACATCCGCGCCGGCACTATCGTCGAAGCCGAGCCCTATCCGGAGGCGCGCAAGCCGTCGATCAAGCTGAAGATCGATTTCGGGACCGAGATCGGCGTGAAGAAATCGTCGGCGCAGGTCACCAAATATTATACGCCCGAGACGCTGGTCGGCCGCCAGGTCTTCGCGGTCGTGAATTTTCCGCCGCGCCAGATCGGCAAGTTCATGTCGGAGGTGCTGACGCTGGGCTTTCCCGACGGCGAGGGCGACGTCGTGCTGGGCGCCATCGAGCGCAGGGTGCCGGACGGCGGCCGTCTGTTCTGATCTCCCGACGAGGAACCGTTCCGGCCCCTTGATGCTTTCCGTTCCGCTTGTCGCGAATGGAGCGGAAGTTGTTGAAGCAGCCCGACGCGGCGGATCTTTCCGCCAGGCCTGATCCCGAGATCTCCGCCAGGGAGGCATCGCTGGTCTATGTCAGCGATGAGGAGCCCGGCATCCGGCGGATGCGCGCCGGCAAGGGATTTTTCTATCGCGGTCCCGATGGCAACCGGATCGGCGACGCTGGCACGCTCGATCGGATCAGGATGCTGGCGATTCCCCCCGCATGGACGGACGTGTGGATCGCTCCGGTCGAGAGCGGCCACATCCAGGCGACCGGCCGCGACGCCAGGGGACGCAAGCAGTACCGCTACCACGAACGCTGGGCGCTCTGCCGCGACGAGGCGAAATTCTCCAGCCTCGCCGCCTTCGCCGAAGCCCTGCCCGCCCTGCGGGCGCAGGTGGACGCCGACCTGCGCCGCCACAACCTGCCGCGCGAGAAGGTGGTGGCGGCGGTCGTCTGGCTGCTCGACAACACGCTGATCCGCGTCGGCAATGCCGCCTATGCGCGCGACAACAAAAGCTTCGGCCTCACCACGCTGAAGGACCGGCATGTCGACATCGAGGGCTCGCGCCTGCGCTTCGCCTTCAAGGGCAAGTCCGGCAAGGAATGGCGCCTCCAGCTCGTCGACCGGCGCATCGCGAAGGTCGTGCGGCGCGCGCAGGACCTGCCAGGCCAGCAGCTCTTCCAGTATGTGGATGCCGAAGGCAGCCGGCATCCCATCGGGTCGCAGGACATCAACCGCTACATCCAGGACGTCTGCGGCCGCGATTTCACCTCGAAGCATTTTCGTACATGGGGCGGGACGATCCACGCCGTCTCGCTGTTCGCGCAAACGCCGGTGCCGGGCTCGGCTGCCGCGCAGAAACGGGCGATCAACGCCGTGATCGATGCGGTCGCGGCCCGGCTGGTCAACACCCGCGCCGTCTGCCGCGCCTGCTACATCCATCCGCGCGTGCTGGAGAGCTGGAGCGCCGGCAGGCTTGCCGGGGAACTCGCCGCCGCCCGCCGGTCGCGCCGTAAGGCGGACGGGCTCGACGAGCAGGAAGTGCTGGTCCGTGATTGGCTGGCGGGCTGCTGATCTTCCAATTCAACGTCGACCGCTCTCTTTTTGCTTCGGCGTTGCTAGCCCACCGAAAATGGCCGATAGATTAGGCGGGCTGTTGGAGGGGTTGGATGAGCGATTCGGTTCGCGAGGTTACGTCCGTATCTTGGTTCGGGCGCATCTGGCGCTCCCTGGCGGGGCTGATCATCGGTCCGCTGCTGGTCCTTGGCATGATCGTGCTGCTGTTCTGGAACGAGGGCCGGGCGGTAACGACCGCGGAGGCGCTCGATGAGGGCGCCGGCCTCGTCGCCTCCGTCCAGGCCGGCACGATCGATCCCGCCAATGACGGCAGGCTGGTGCATGTCGCCGCCAAAGCCGCGACCGACGTCAGCCTGACCGACCCGGACTTCGGCGTTTCGGCGGCGGGGCTTCGCCTCGTCCGGTCGGTGGAGATGTATCAGTGGCGGGAGGACTCCAAGTCCGAGACCACCACCAAGCTGGGCGGCGGCGAGGAGACGGTCACGACCTACACCTACTCCAAGAAATGGTCGGATCGTGCGATCGACTCGACGGACTTCAAGCAGCCGGCGGGGCACGCCAACCCATCGATGGAGATCGAGGGCCGGCGCTTCCAGGTGGATCGGGCGCGGCTCGGTGCCTTCGACCTCGACGAACCGGTCCTCGACCTTGTCGGCGGCGAAAGGGCATTGCCGATGGCGCCGGCCCAGAAGGACGCGATCCGCGACGCCTTTTCCGGCTCCGCCAAGGTGAGCATCGTCGACGGTCGCATCTTCATCGGTCGCGATCCGGCGTCTCCGGCGGTCGGCGACTACCGAATTCGTTATTCGGTGGCGCCGGCGGGCGACCTCAGCATCGTCGGCCGGCAGGCGGGCGACAGGTTCGAGCCTTACCAAACCAGGGCTGGGCGCGATCTGCTGATGGTCGAAACCGGCTCGGTGCCGGCCGAGAAGATGTTCGCCGATGCCGTCACGGAAAACACCGTCGTGACCTGGATCGTGCGCATTGCCGGACTGCTGTTCCTGTTCGTCGGCTTCGCCTTGTCCCTCGGCCCTCTCGGCGTGATCGCCGACGTACTGCCCTTCCTCGGAAGCATCGTGCGCCTCGGCACCGGGGCGCTCGCCCTGGTGCTGGCGCTGCTGGCCGGCTTCGTCACCATCGCCGTTGCCTGGTTCTGGTACCGGCCGCTGCTGTCGCTCGGCCTGGTCGCCATCGCGCTGGCCGTGGCCTTCGTGCTGTCGAAACTCGGCAGGGCCCGCGCGACCGCCGCCGCTCCCACCCCGGCGGCAGGGCCTTAGGACAACTTCATCTTGCCGACCGTGCCGGGTGCCCGCAGCGTCGCCGGCTGCGCGTGCGCATCGCGAGCATGCCGCAGGAACAGGCCGGCGCAGGCGGCCCAGCTGAAGGTTTCCGCCTTGCGCCGCGCGGTGTCGCGGCCGATCGACAGGGCGGCCAGCGCCGCTTGGTGCAGATCGTCCGAAAGCACCCCGCCGATACCATCGGCCAAAACATCGGCCGGCCCGGTGACCGGATAGGCGGCAACCGGCAGGCCGCTGGCGAGCGCTTCCAGCAGCACGATGCCGAAGGTGTCGGTACGGCTGGGAAAGACGAAGACGTCGGCGGACGCGTAGATGTCGGCGAGATCCGTGCCAGTCCGCGTGCCGAGGAACGTCACGTCGGGGTGGCTTTCGCGCAGCGTTGCAAGCGCGGGACCGCTGCCGACGACGACCTTGCTGCCGGGCAGGTCGAGGTCGAGGAAGGCCTGCAAGTTCTTCTCCACCGCGACCCGACCCACCGACAGGAAGATCGGCCGCGGCAGGTCGAGCACTTGCGGGCGGTCGGGCCGGTAGAGCTCGGTGTCGACACCGCGCGTCCACAGCCGCGCCTTGGTGAACCTCCGGTCTGTCAGCTCGCGCGCCAGCGACGGCGTGGCGACCAGCATGCCGTCTCCGGCATTATGGAAGCGCCGCAGCAAGGCATAGACCCAGCTTTCGGGGAACGGCGCACGGCTGCTCACATATTCCGGGAAGCGCGTGTGGTAGCTCGTCGTGAAGACCAGTCCGCGCGACAGGCAGTAGCGCCGCGCCAAAATTCCGAGCGGGCCTTCGGTGGCGATGTGGACATGATCGGGCCGGAACGCCTCGATCCGGCGCGCGACCCGGCCAGGGCCAGGCAGGGCAAGCCGGATGGCCGGATAGGAGGGAAGCGGCACCGTGCGGAAGCCGGCAGGGGTCAGGAACTCGACCGTAACGCCGGCCTTGGCCAGATGCTCGGCCAGGTTCTGCAGCGTGCGCACCACGCCGTTGACCTGCGGATGCCAGGCATCGGTGACGATGAGGATGCGCTTGAGCATGCCGGTCGCAGCCTCCGCGGCCGGCGCCGTTTCGGCTCCGAAGGTGGCGTTCTGCGCGGCTGGCCGTGGCATGCCGCCTTATTGTGCAGATTCCGTGACAGGGGGATGACGCTGCCGGCGGCTCTCTATGCCGGTATGCGAACGATCACCCTCAGCCCGCCCAGCGGGCTGTCCTCCAGCTTGATGTCGCCGCCGTGGCTGCGCGCGATGTCGCGGGCGATCGACAGGCCGAGCCCGGTACCGCTGGCATCGAGATTACGCGCGTTGTCCAGCCGCACGAAGGGCTTGAAAACCTCCTCCCGCTTGTCCGCCGGGATGCCCGGCCCGTCGTCGTCGATCGTGAGGCGCAGCGTGCCGCGTGTCCGCGATGCCTTGACCTCGATCGTCTTGGCATAGCGGAAGGCATTGCCCGTCAGGTTCGACAGCAGCCGGCCGAAAGCGTTCGGCCGCACATGGATTTCGGTTATGCCGGAGAGCGTCGTGGCGAGCTTGCGTTTGCGCAGCTTCGCCTCGTCGCCGAGTTTTTCGAAATAGCCGGCGAGATCGAAGCGGCCGGGATCCTCCAGCGCCTCGCCGCGCGCGAAGGCGAGATAGCCCTCGAGCATCGCTTGCATGTCGTTGACGTCCTGGTTGAGCGCCTCGGTGTCCGGCTTGGATCCGCTCAGCGCCAGTTGCAGCTTGAAGCGCGTCAGGATGGTGCGCAGGTCGTGGCTGACGCCGGTCAGCATCGCGGTGCGCTGCTCGATCTGCCGCTCGATGCGCTCGCGCATCTGGATGAAGGCATAGCCGGCGCGCCGCACCTCCTCGGCGCCGCGCGGGCGGAAGTCCGGCGGCAGCGGCCTGCCCTTGCCGAAGCTCTCGGCCGCCTCCGCCAGTTGGGTGATCGGCTTGATCTGATTGCGCAGGAACGGGATGGCAATGCCGAGCAGCAGCAGCGAGGTGCCGACCATCCAGACGAGGAAGATATGCGAGTTGGAGGCATAGGCCTGGTTGCGGCGCACGAAGACGCGCAGCACCTTGTCCTCGAGCTGGATCCGCAGTTCGACGATCTTGGACTCGCCGACCGTGTCGATCCAGAACGGCCGCCTGATCTGGTCGCGGATTTCCTCCGACAGCGCCTGATCGAGGATCGAGAAGAATGGTTTTGGCCCGGGCGCCGGCAGCGGGTCCGGCGGCAGGATGTCGATCTTCATGTCGAGCCGGTTCTGCGCGATGCGGACGAGCTCGGAATAGTCCCCGTCGGGATGCGGATAGGTCTCGATCAGGTCGATCATCGCCGCGACGTCGCGCACCACCGCTGTCGACAGGCGCTGCGTCACCAACTGCCAGTGGCGTTCCATGAACACCAGCGTCACCACCGACTGCAGCAGGATCATCGGGGCGATGACGATGATCAGCGAGCGTGCGTAGAGCCGCTTCGGCAGATAGGCCGAGATCCGCCGCCAGAACACGTTCCAGACCTTCTGGACGAGCCTGTAGGCCGGCCTGCCGCGACGGCGCCAGTCGGCATAGGCCGTCCGATCGGTGTCCGAAGTCGCCATTGCGCCTTTCCATGCGAGCGACGGGACCATCCCGGCCGCGCCGCCTATTCTAGGGCGTAGGCGGGCCGGAGGAAACCATGCGCCGGATGGTCAGGCGGATAGGCCTCAGGCGGATGCGCTCGAGCGGCGCTGCGCCAGTTCCTTGCGGAACTCGGCCTGCACGGCCTCGAAGAAGCGCAGCACCTCCCGGCGTGCGGCATCCATGTCGCGCCCCTGCTCGGTCAGCTCCTGCAACAGCCGGCGCGCGGTTGTGCGCCAATAGCCGTTCGCAGCCTCGCCGCTCAGCGCCGACAGTTCCCCTGCCGCCCGCTTGACGAGCGCCATCCGCCGGTCGATCGGAAAAGCGATCAGCTCGGCCGTTTGTTCATGCATTACGAAAATCCCCACCACTCACACGCGGCGAATCATCCCCTGCCGCGCGGCGAGAGTGGGGGTCGGGTTCAAACAAATGCTTAACGCAGCGACGGCCGCTTATTCGACACTCAGCCGGTAGCCGACGCCGCGCACCGTCTGCAGCCATATCGGATTGGCGGGGTCGCGCTCGATCTTGCGGCGCAACCGGTTGATCTGCACGTCGATGGTGCGCTCGCTGACCTCCGAATCGCCGGCGACCAGCTCGTGGCGCGGAATGGTCTCGCCGGCGCGCGCCGCGAAGATCGCGAGAATCTCCTGCTCGCGGTCGGTGAGCTTCAGCGGCTCGCCGCTCTTCTTCAGCTCGCGCCGCGCGATCTGGAACGTGTAGGGGCCGAAGACGAGTTGCTCGACCTTGGGCGTCGGCGACGGCCCGCCGCGGCGCAGGATGTTGTTGATGCGCAGGATGAGCTCGCGCGGATCGAACGGCTTGGGCAGATAGTCGTCGGCGCCGGCCTCGAGGCCGGCGATGCGACTGTCGGTCTCCGAGAGCGCGGTCAGCATCAGGATCGGCACCGACTTCTGCTCGCGCAGCGATCTGGTCAGTTCCACTCCCGATTCGCCCGGCATCATGATGTCGAGGATGAGCAGGTCGAAATCGAGGCCGGAAAGCTGCCGCCGCGCCTCGTCGGCGTTGCCGGCGACGGTGACGCGAAATCCGTTCTCGGTGAGATATTGCTTGAGCAGGTTGCGGATGCGGGTGTCGTCGTCGATCACCAGCAGATGCGGCGCATCGTCGTCCGGAGCCGAAGATAGATCCGTCATCAGCCTTCCCCCTCGTTCAACCCATGCGCGTCCTGCCGGCGATCGGAGAGCTGGTCAATCTGCTGCCTGAGATCGCTGTTGACCATGGCTTTCAGGAACCCTTCCACCGTTTGTCTTTCGTCCGCCGAGAGCGCCTTCAATGCGGCATCGATGCGGCGCGACTGTGGCCGCGCAAGGTCCAGAGCGAGCTGCCTGCCAGTCTGCGTCGGATAGAGTTCGCGCTGCCGCCGGTCGCGCGGTCCGGGCACCTGGATGATGTAGCCGGCGTCGACAAGCTGCTTGAGCACGCGCGCCAGGCTCTGCTTGGTGATCTGCAGCACGTCCAGCAGTTCCGCCACCGTAAGTCCGGGCTTGCGGTTGACGAAATGCAGGACGCGATGGTGCGCCCGGCCGAAACCGTAAGCTTCCAGGATCTGGTCTGGATCGGAGGTAAAGTCGCGATATGCGAAGAAGAATAGCTCTATGATGGAGAGATCGATCCCGTCCTCGCCGCTGAGCGGCGTACGGATTGGTCTGGGTGTGGTCTGGATCCGATCAGCCATCAGGGCCTGCGCTCGCAAATTTATGTCAGCCTTATTGACATATTTTACCCGCCTTGATAATTTTTGCCAAGCTTTTCGGCGGATTGCGATCGAAAAGGCAAGCCGGAGCGGAGATATCCGACACTTCGTGAGTTTGCCTTGGGTCGCGCATCGCCCTAATCTTTCACCATCAAGGACGGTAGCCGCAACGGCTGCCGTCACTGCAAGAAACGACAAGGGCTGCGGCCCGCGGGAGGCAGAAATGGCATCCGTTCCCTTCGACCAGCTCGATGGCTTCATCTGGATCAACGGCCAGTTCGTCAAATGGGCCGACGCTAAGATTCATGTGCTGACACACGGCCTGCATTACGCGAGCGCCGTCTTCGAGGGCGAGCGCGCCTATGGCGGCGAGATCTTCAAGCTGACCGAGCACACCGAGCGCCTGCACGAATCGGCGCGGATCCTCGGCTTCACCATTCCCTGGTCGGTCGCCGAGATCGACGAGGCCTGCCGGCAGCTGCTGAAGAAGCAGGGTTTCGCCGATGCCTATGTCCGGCCGATCGCCTGGCGCGGCAGCGAGCAGATGGGCGTCTCGGCGCAGAACAACAAGATCAACTGCGCCATCGCCATCTGGCAGTGGCCGAGCTATTTCGACCCCGCGCAGAAGCTGAAGGGCATCCGCCTCGACATCGCCGAATGGCGCCGCCCCGATCCGCGCACCGCGCCGTCCCGGGCCAAGGCCGCCGGTCTCTACATGATCTGCACGCTGTCCAAGCATGCGGCCGAGGCCAAGGGCTATGCCGACGCCCTGATGTTCGACTGGCGCGGCTACGTGGCCGAGGCGACCGGCGCCAACATTTTCTTCGTCAAGGACGGCAAGATCCACACGCCGGCCGCCGACTGCTTCCTTAACGGCATCACCCGGCAGACGGTGATCGATCTTGCCCGGCGACGCGGCTTCGAGGTCAACGAGCGGATCATCGAGGCGTCGGAGCTGGAAGGCTTCGAACAGTGCTTCCTGACCGGCACCGCCGCCGAGGTGACGCCCGTCTCCGAGATCGGCCCGTACCGATTCGAGGTCGGCGAGATCACCAGGACGCTTCTGGAGGATTATACGGCCGCCGTGCAGCCGAAACGGGCAATCGCTGCCGAGTAACCCCGGCATATCAGCCCTGGACCCATAAAAAGCGGTGGACGGCGTCGACGTCCACCTTTCCCCCACGTCAAGTGAATTGACTGCGGCCCTGATCCGAGTCTCTCATCCGTTGCCGGCACATGCCGGTGTCCGAGGAGGGAAATGGACATGGAAGCTCTTCTTCCCATCATCATCCAGGCAGTCACCGGTGCGATTGGCGGATACGGTGTCAGCGCCGCGATGAAACAGGTGGCGATGAGCGCAGTCACCAAGGTCATCTCGGGTGTGATCGGCGGTGTGGCCGGCGGCCAGATCCTGACCAACGTGCTCAGCGATCCGACGATGGCCAGCGCCTTCTCCGGCTCGCTCGGCGATGCGGTGGGTGGCGTCGTCGGCGGCGGCATCCTGACGGGTATCGTCGGCGCGGTGATGAAGTCGATGAGCAAGGCCTGAGGCCTTCCAGGGCAAGGCGCTTCGGCGCCTTGCCCTCTAAAGCGTGACCCGAAAAGTTGCAGACTTTTCGGGCAAGGTTCCTGCGACAAAGCAAATAGATGGAGGGGCATTGCCGTCCATCTTGATCGGGTTTTGCTTTCGGTTTTCGACCGGCACAGGACCGGTGGAACGCATACGGACCGGAAGCCCGGCACGTTCGGGCCGGCTTAGGGTATTGCCCGCTCCGCAGAGAAAGCTTTCAAAGCCCGGCGCTCCGGTGCATAGGAACGGCTCGCGTTCCGACCGGTGAGCACGAGGAGCAGCATGGGCAAGCTGAATGCGGGCATCGTCCCGGTGACCCCTTTCGAGCAGAACTGCACGATCCTGTTCGACGACGAGAGCAAGCAAGGCGTCGTGGTCGATCCGGGCGGCGACGTCGACCGCATCCTCGCCGCCATCTGCGACAACGGTCTGGAAGTCGGGCAGATCTGGATCACCCACGGCCATCTCGACCACGCCGGCGGCGCCATGGACCTGAAGGACGCGCTCGGTATCGACATCGTCGGCCCGCACGAGGCCGACCGCCCCTTGCTGGAGAACCTGGCGAAGCAGGCGCAGCGCTTCGGCCTGCCCGGCGCTTTCCGCAACTGCGTACCCGACCGCTACCTCGCCGAAGGCGACGAGGTCTGCTTCGGCGATCACAGATTCGAGGTGCTGCACTGCCCCGGCCATGCGCCGGGCCATGTCGTCTTCTACAACCGCGCGGCGCAGTTCGCGCATGTCGGCGACGTGCTGTTCCGCGGATCGATCGGCCGCACCGATCTTCCCGGCGGCGACCATGCCGCGCTGATCGCGTCCATCAAGGACAAGCTGCTGCCGCTCGGCGACGACATCGGCTTCCTGTGCGGCCACGGTCCCGGCGGCCGTTTCGGCGAGGAACGACGCACCAATCCGTTCCTGGTGTGACGCCGAGCTGGCATTCCACGGACCAGCAACAGGCAAACGGCATCGGGTTCGCTCTGCCCCGCAAGCGAAACGGCGCCGCTCCGAGAGCAGCGCCGCCCGATCCTGCAACCGAAATGTCGCTCAGTTCGCCTGGCAGAAGCGCTTCACGCCGTCATAGCCGGTGAAGGTGCCTGTGCGCGCGTTGAACGAGCGATATCGCGACGAGCAGTAGTCGTACCATTCGGGCGACCAGGGCTCGAGCGCGCCGCGATAGGCGTAGTAGTCGCGGGCCGGCTCCACTTCGCGATAGACCCGCACGCGCTCGCGATAGACGGGCTCGCGGTACACCGGCTCCCGATAGACCGGCACGGGCTCGCGGTACACCGGCTCGTAGTAGTCGGGCTCGGGAGCGGTCGCCACGCCGGCGGCGAGTGCCCCGACCGCAAGACCGAGCACGCCCGCCGCGACCATGTCGCCGGAATCGTAGCGATTGTGGTGATGGCGGCGCCAGCCGTCGCCGGCCTGGGCCGCCGGCAACGTCGCAAGCGTGGTCGCCGCAACGGCAAGGCCGAGCACGGCGGACTTCAGCAAACGGTTCATGTCGAATCTCCTTCGGCGATCCGGGCGGGCGTCGAGGCTCCGCCCTTACGTCGGATCAAGCAGTAGGCGCCTGCACCTGAACGCAGGCTGAACGGCGGATTCGGCAAAAAGATGTCGCGCCACGGCGCCGTAGGATGTCGCGTCGGCACATCGTTCCCGCTCGACGTTACTGCCGCGGCACATTTCCGGCGTGGGTACGGACATCTCGGCCGTCCGCAAACACCCTTTGGCAAGACCGCTGCGCGTGGTCCAGCAGAATGTCGCCATGCCGGCGCCCGAAGGAAGGCGCCGGAGGTACGGAGCAAGCGGCGCCGCTTATCCGACCTGCAGGTTTACCGCTTTCGGTCCCTTGCCGCGCTTGTCAGGCTCGGTGTCGAATGTGACCTTCTGGCCGTCCTCCAGGCCTGGCAGGCCTGAAGCCTGCACGGCCGAGATGTGGACGAACACGTCCTTCGCGCCGTCGTCGGGCGTGATGAATCCGAAGCCCTTGGCATGGTTGAAGAACTTGACGGTGCCGTGCTGCGGCATGGGTAGCTCCTTATCGCCCCATCAATAGAAGTCCGACGGGGATCCACCCGCACGGCTCCCGGTCATCTGGTGGAGGAGAAGAAAGGTCGCGCCGGGCTTCAATGCCTATTCCGGGGCTTCGAGCGCCCTCTTCTCGTTCGCTTACGCTTCGCCGACTAGTCTTCCGACGCCGTCGGCGCATGCCACTCCCATCTCCGGGCCCGCAAATGCCCGAGGTGGAAATTAGTCCTTCATTTTTTGACAACGGGCAAGCGAAAGTTTCTCCGCCCGCTCGCATGCGCGACGAAGAACCCGAGAAACATTCGAATATGGCGGCCGAACGGGAGTGATTTCGGCTGGAATATGATTATAGCTGCCGTTTCAGCCATAAAAAAGGCGCGGCGGTCAAACCGCCACGCCTTTCCTGTCATTGGGCCACTCCGGCGCACTCGGCGCAAGCCACAAACCATCGTGTCGGTCGACGGCGATCGCACCGATGGGCACGCCGCGCGTGTGCGCCGGAACGGCCGGCACAGTTCGTGGGTCAGTCGCCGGCGACGCGCAGATTGACCGCCTTGGGGCCCTTGCCCATGCGGTCAGGTTCGATGTCGAAGCTCACCTTCTGGCCGTCCACCAGAGTGCGCAGGCCCGACTTCTCGATAGCCGAGATATGGACGAAAACGTCCTTGGCGCCCCCATCCGGGGTGATGAAGCCGAAGCCCTTGGCTGCGTTGAAGAATTTGACGGTTCCGGTCTGAGACATGGGGGAAGCTCCTTCACCCGCTGCAGTTGGTCGGGCGGTGCGGGCCCGGGCGGACCCGGAGCTCGAACACCGGTGACTTGGCGGCAGTGCATGGCGCACCATCGGCCCACCGCCATGGGGCCGTCAGATATTTACGAGAGCGGGGAAAGGTTTCGTCCAAGAACGTCCAGTCTCCGGGTCAGCAAATGCCCGAACACGAAATATATCGCACGGAAATCCTCCTTGCGCAAGCGAGGTTCATACCGGTTCATACCGCTCCGCCATACGTCCAGGCGGTCAAGGCATTTGCCGGATCGCGGAGCCGCCCGAAAGGTGTGGTCTGGAGAAGGTGGATTGCCTTCTGCAAGAGAATCGCGATCATCACCGATGCGTCCGGCTGCAGGACGGTTCTGGAGGGGTCACTATGCTGTCAACGATCTGGTCGCGCTGCGCGATGCTTTTCGCGGTACTCGCCGTGCTCACGTCCTGCACCGTCGTGGTCGACGAGCCGGGTCCCGGCCCCCGCCCGATCCCGGACGACAGGTTCTGCACCCAGCAATACGATCCCGTCTGCGCCCGCCGCGGCGACAACCGCCGCACCTTCGCCAACGCCTGCATGGCCGACGCGGCCGGCTACAGGGTCATCCGCCGCGGCGAGTGCGGCCGCGGCAGCGATGAACCTCGTGCCTGCACGCGCGAATACCGCCCGGTCTGCGCCCGGCGCGGCGGCGACCGCCAGACCTTCAACAATCCCTGCCTGGCCGAGCAGGCCGGCTATCGCGTCCTAGGCGACGGCGAGTGCCGACGCGGCGGCGGTGGCGGTGGCGGTGGGGGTGGCGGCGACGGCGACCAGCCGCGTTTCTGCACCCGCGAATACGCGCCGGTCTGCGCCCGCCGCGGCGGCGACAGGCGCACCTTCCCGAATGCCTGCGAGGCACGCTCGGCTGATTACCGGATCCTCGGCGAAGGCCCGTGCTGATGGTGCGGCCGGCACGCTGCCGGCCGCCTCACCGCAAAAAATCAGTTGAACCGCGGGACCACACGCACGGCGCAGTAAGGGCCGACATGGCGGTGGCGCACCAGGACGCCGTTGATGCGGTGCACGCGAACGTCGCGGTGGCAGTCGCGGCGGATCGGCGGGGCCATGCCTGCGCGCACCGGCCGGCAGTTGCGGCGATGGTAGTGCGCGACCGACCTGCCATATTGGGGTACGTAGTGACGACGGACGTCGGCATGGCAGCCGCGCACCTGAACGACGTCGGTCTGGCCGGCGCCGGCCAGCGGCGCCGGCGGAGCCGCACCTGCCGGAGCCAGCGTCGCGAGCAGCAGGGCGGCAGCGAGGCACAACTTTCTCATGGAATCCTCCACATGATGCATGCCGCACGGTTTCGCACCCTGTTCGGCGGCAGCTAGATAACGCGCAAGCCTGTTAAAACTTTCCTCCGGAAGTTGTTCACATGTCCTCGATTCCCGCGGATCGGGACGACGGTTGACTTGATCAGACCGCTGGCTCACTTTTCGCGCCTGATCGGCGGCCGGGACCGTGCGGCGAATTTCGCCTTGACGATTCAGGCCTCGCGGAGAACAAGGCGGCGGATGACAGACGATGACAAGCCAGATCCGCTGCGCTCGCCCCTGCTCGAGGAGGCACGACGGCGCGGCATCCGCCACGGCTTCTTCACGCGCGCCGGCGGCGTGTCCGAGGGCATCTACCGCGGCCTCAACATCGGTAACGGATCGAACGACGATCCGGCGAAGGTCGCGGAAAATCGCCGGCGCGTCGCCACCTGGATGGGAGTCGCGCCGGAAGCGCTGCTTTCGGCCTACCAGATCCACTCTCCCGACGTGATTGTGGCGACCGGCCCCCTCCCCTCGCCGCGACCGCAGGCCGACGCCATCGTCACCGACCGGCCGGGCCTCGCGGTGGGCGCGACCTCGGCCGATTGCGGACCGGTGCTGTTCGCCGACGCGGATGCCCGCGTCGTCGGCGCGGCCCATGCCGGATGGAAGGGAGCGTTCACCGGCGTGCTGGAGAACACGGTAGCCGCCATGGAGACCTTGGGCGCCGAACGCGGCCGCATCGTCGCCGTGCTCGGCCCCTCCATCGGCCCGAAAAACTACGAGGTCGGCCCGGAATTCGTCGCGCGCTTCACCGATGCCGACCCCGACAACGCCGCCTGGTTCGTGCCGTCGGCAAAGCCCGGACACGCTCTGTTCGATCTCAACGGCTACACGATCGACCGGCTGCGCAAGGCCGGCGTGACGGCCGAGGCGCTCAATCGCTGCACCTATGCCGAAGAGGATCTCTTCTATTCCTACCGCCGCACCACGCACCGCGGCGAGGCGGATTATGGGCGTCTGATATCCGCTATCGTGCTGGAGGAGTTGTGATGGCCCTGCATTTCGAACGCAGCGAATTCGACGCCCGTCGCGACCGTCTGGTCATCGAAATGGCGGAGAAGAAGCTCGACGCGCTGCTGCTGTTTGCGCAGGAGAGCATGTATTGGCTGACAGGCTACGACAGTTTCGGCTTCTGCTTCTTCCAGTGCCTGGTGGTGAAGGCGGACGGCTCGATGCTGCTGCTCACCCGCTCGGCCGACCTGCGCCAGGCCAGACACACCTCGACCCTCGACAACATCGTGCTATGGCTCGACCGCGAAAAGGCCAACCCTTCGCTCGACCTGCGCAACCTGCTCAACGATCTCGACCTGCTCGGCGCGCGCATCGGCGTGGAATACGACACGCACGGTCTGACCGCCTACGAAGGCCGGCGGCTGGACGAGCAGTTGCATACCTTCGGCCAGGTGGTCGACGCCTCGGGCATGGTGGCGCGGCTGCGGCAGTTCAAGAGTCCCGCCGAGATCGAGAAGGCCGAACGCGCCGCCGCTCTGTCGGACGAGGCGCTTGACGCGGCGCTGCCGCTCATCAAGCAGGGCGGCGACGAAGGCGCCATCCTGGCGGCGATGCAGGGCGCGATCTTCGTCGGCGGCGGCGACTACCCGGCCAACGAGTTCATCATCGGCTCCGGCGCCGACGCGCTGCTGTGCCGGTACAAGGCGGGACGGCGCAAGCTCACCAAGAACGACCAGCTGACGCTCGAATGGGCCGGCGTCTTCCACCACTACCATGCGCCGATGATGCGCACGATCCTCACCGGCAAGGCCTCGAAACGGCATCAGGAGCTGTTCGAGGCGGCACGCGACGCGCTGACGGCGGTCGAGCGGGCGATGACGCCCGGCAACACCTTCGGCGATGTCTTCGACGCCCATGCCAAGGCGATGGAAGCGCACGACCTGACGCGGCACAGGCTGAATGCCTGCGGCTACTCCGTCGGCGCCCGCTTCGCGCCGAGCTGGATGGACACGCCGATGTTCTACCAGGGCAACGCCGAGCCGATCGCGCCCAACATGACGCTGTTCGCCCACATGATCATCATGGATTCGGAAACCGAGACGGCGATGACGCTGGGCCGCACCTATCTCACCACCGAAACGCAGCCCAGGCCCCTTTCCCGCCATGATCTCGACTTGATCGTGCAGTGAATCGGCAGTCGGCAAAAGGGTACGCGCATTGAACGATACGGTTGAGGGTAGGATGCGTAAGCCGCTGCTGGCCGGCGCCGTGATGGCGATGGCGGTCCTGGCGGCATGCAGCAGCACCCAGGACGTGCTGGAGCCCTCGGCGATCACCCCGCCGGCGCAGGGATCGACATCCTCGACCACGCCCGACCCGTCGCAATCGGCGGCCGCGCCAGCGGCTGCCTCCTCCACGCCGGCGCCGCCCACGGGACCGTCAGCCGCGCTGGTCGCCAATGCCCGCATCCAGTTCGCGCCGATCGTCGGCACCTCGGTCGAGGCCGCGACGGCGCTGTCGGAGCGGCTGGCCAGCCGCGCGCGCGAACGCGGCATGCGGCTGACCGGCAGCGCCGACACCAGCACCACCCATATGCTCAAGGGTTATTTCACGCCGCTGGTCGAGGGCAAGGAAACGACCGTCATCTACGTCTGGGACGTCTACGACCCGACCGGCAACCGCATCCACCGCATCTCCGGCCAGCAGAAGGCGGCCTCGGCCGGCGGCGACGGCTGGGCCTCCGTTCCCTCCACGGCCATGCAGGCGATCGCCGATCAGACCATCGACCAGTTGGCGAACTGGCTTGCAGGCGCCAGCGGCTGAGCACGATCCCGAACCGAACGCCAGCGCAGCGAAAACTGCAGGCTTTTCGGATAAGATCATGCGATGAAACAAAGAGTTGGAGCAAGATGAACGACTCTGTCCCGATTCATCCCGCTCCGAGACAAATGCGCTTTTGTCGGGAACACCGCCGCCTCGCGCTTGCAATAGCGCGGAAGGCGGTTAAAAGCCCGCTCAACTATCCCTTCGGAACCGACACATGAAACTTTTTGCGGGCAACTCCAACCGGACGCTGGCAGAGGGGGTGGCCCGCTATCTCAACATTCCGATCGGCAAGGCAACCGTCAGGCGGTTCGCCGACCAGGAAATCTTCGTCGAGATCCAGGAGAACGTGCGCGGCGAGGATGTCTTCATCCTGCAGTCCACCTCCTTCCCGACCAACGACAACCTGATGGAAATTTTGATCATGATCGATGCGTTCATGCGCTCCTCGGCGCGGCGCATCACGGCGGTCATCCCCTATTTCGGCTATGCCCGCCAGGACCGCCGCGCCTCCGGCCGTACGCCGATCTCGGCCAAGCTGGTCGCCAACATGATCACCCGCGCCGGCGCCAACCGTGTGCTCACGCTCGACCTTCATGCCGGCCAGATCCAGGGATTTTTCGACATCCCCACCGACAATCTGTTCTCGGTGCCGGTGATGGCCCGCGACGTGAAGTCCAAATACAAGCAGCTCGCCAACGTCATGGTGGTGTCGCCGGACGTCGGCGGCGTGGTCCGCGCGCGCGCGCTTGCCAAACGCCTCGACGCGCAGCTCGCCATCGTCGACAAGCGCCGCGAGAGGCCCGGCGAATCCGAGGTCATGAACGTCATCGGCGACGTGCGCGGCAAGGACTGCCTGCTGATCGATGACATCGTCGATTCCGGCGGCACGCTGTGCAATGCCGCCGACGCGCTGCTGGCCAACGGCGCCACCAGCGTCACCGCCTACATCACCCACGGCGTGCTGTCGGGCGGCGCGGTCGCCCGTATCACCGGCTCGAAGCTGCAGGAGCTGGTCATCACCGATTCCATCCAGCCGACGCAGACCGTCATGGACGCCCGCAACATCCGCGTCGTCTCGATCGCCGACCTGATCGGCGAGGCCATCTCGCGCACCGCGACGGAGGAATCCGTGTCGAGCCTGTTCGACTGAGCGTTTTCGCGCGGCCCGGTTCAGCTCCTGCTTCGCTCGATTTCAGGCCATCGTCCACGCGGCGCCGGCGAGCGCTGCGAATACCAGAACGGCGATCATATTCGCCTTCAGCCAAAGCAAGGCAACTGCCGCGGCAACCGCGATGGCCAAGGCCACCCAGTCGAGCGTCGCGAAGTCGGGCACCGGTACGGTGAACGGCCCCGCCCTCGCCTCGCCGACCGTGCCGAACAGCACATGCAGGCCGAACCAGACGGCCAGGTTGGCGATGACGCCGACTACCGCCGCGGTGACCGCCGACAGTGCCCCGGACAGCCAGCGCACGCGCCGCAGCGTCTCGACATAAGGCGCCCCGACGAAGATCCACAGGAAGCAGGGCACGAAGGTGAACCACAGCGTCACCGCCGCGCCGGCCAGCCCGCCGAGCAACGGATCGAGGCCGGAGAGCCGCGCCCCGCCGAGAAAGCCGACATAGACCAGCACCAGGATCAGCGGGCCGGGCGTCGTCTCGGCCAGCCCAAGCCCGGTCAGCATCTCGTCCGGTTTCAGCCAGCCATAGACGTCGACCGCCTGCTGGGCGACATAGGCGAGCACCGCATAGGCGCCGCCGAAGGTGACCGCCGCCATCTTGGAGAAGAAAAGCGCCTCGGCGGCGAAGACGTGGTCCCGGCCGAGCCACGCCACCAGAAAGGCGAGCGGCAGGAACCAGATCGCCACCCACACGGCCAAGGTCCGCGCAAACCGTGCCGGACTCGGCCGCGTCCATTCCGGCATCGGCGTAGCCGCCGCCTGTTCGTCCTCCAGCCGGACCGTCCGGGCTGCCGGGCGGAAATAATGCCAGAGCGCTCCGAACAGGGCGGCCGCAAAAATGATAGCCGGGAAAGGCACCTTCAGGAAGGCGATCGCCACGAAGGCGACGACCGCGAGCATCGCGGCCACGCGGCCGGTCAGCGCCCGCCTGGAGACCTTGATCAGCGCCTCCAGCACGACCGCGAGCACCGCCGCCTTCAGCCCGAAAAGCAATCCCTGCACCAGGGGCACGCCGCCAAAGGCGAGGTAGACCGCCGAGAGCGCGGTGATGACCACCGCGCCCGGCAGCACGAACAGCAGCCCGGCGATCAGCCCGCCGCGCACGCCATGCAGCAGCCAGCCGGCATAGGTGGCGAGTTGCATGGCCTCCGGTCCGGGCAGGAGCATGCAGTAGTTCAGCGCATGCAGGAAGCGCGACTCGTCGAGCCAGCGTTTCTCCTCGACCAGGATGCGGTGCATGAGCGCGATCTGCCCGGCCGGCCCACCGAAGGACAGCAGACCGATCTTCGCAAACACGCTCGTCGCTTCGGCAAAGGAGACGGGCTGCGGCTGCGATGACACCTGATCCATCTCACGCCGCCTTTGCCGGCCAGTTGTGGGTTTCCGCGGTCGCATGGCGGCACCACCCATAGAGGGCGTCATACAGGATCATGCCTTTTTCCAGTTGGCCGAGGTCATCGGCCTCGATCGCCGAGAGGCCGAGGGAGAGGGCGAGCAGCCCCGCCGCCCGAGGTTCGAGATCGAGGCGCGCGGTATCGGCACCCCGGACGATCCGCGCCAGGTGCAGCAGCGCCGGGTCGGTCAGGCCGAGTTCTGCGATCAGCGTGTCGAAGCTGCACTCCTCGCCGCGATGCGAGTAGAACACGTCCTTGATGTCGAAGGGAATCCAGCCGGTTTCCGCGGCTATGTCGGCGACCCATTCGGCGGCGACGAAATGAAACACGGCAAGCGGATCGACGAAGCGGCGGATCAGCCACGGGCAGGCGATGCGGTCGATCTTCGGCCGCTCGCGCGTGACCCAGACGCTGGGCCTCGGCAGCCCGGCCTCGATGCCCGGCGCTTCGCGCAAGACGGTCGGTCCGCCGGCGGCGATCCAGGCTTCGATGCCGCCATCCAGCATGGCGGCGTCGGCGCCCGCCGCCGCCAGGCGCGCCAGCGCGATCTCGCTGACATTGTGACCATGCGTGCAATAGACGACGATCCGGCGGCCGGCCGGCAGACGCCGCAGCCATTCTTCGACCGCCATGTGATCGCGCCAAAGCGCGGCGGCGATCCGCACCGGCGAGGCGGCAAGCGCGTTCGGCCGGCGTACGTCGATGAACAACGGGCTGCGGGCGGTGCCGACAAGCGGGATCAAGTCTTGAGGGGAAAGACGTCCGGGCATGGTTTTCCTCCGCATGCATAGCGAAGGCGGAGCTTGGGCAAAACGCCTCACGGGGAGTCCACCATGCCCCCGACGGTGCGAGCATACGCTCCAGTCGGCACCTTTGCCAACATTCTTTGTGAAATCACAGTCCTGCGCCCTATGGCTCGCCCGCACATTGCCACCATCATCCCCGAAGCTTACGCGCGCATGACAATCCGTGGAGACCGCTTATCGCCTTGAGTGCGAACGCCTTGCGCGAAAAAGCCCCTTCCGCTATAGAGCCGCCACCCGCGCAGACACCCTTGGAGGCAACGCGGGCGATCGCCGCCATCCTCGCATGGTCTTCCTTCCGGCTCCCGGCAGGGGCCACGCGCGAAGAAGGCGGCTTTCGACGTTTTCGGGTTCCGCGTAGCGGTGCTCGGAGGCGCTCCAGTAACGTGAAAGGAAAATGCCATGAGCGAGACTTACGAGCTCACGGCCGAGGCGCGCGAACAGGTCGGTAAGGGGTCCGCCCGTGCAGTTCGCCGCGACGGCAAAGTGCCCGCAGTCATCTATGGAGATAAGCAGCCTCCCCTGGCGATCGCTCTCCCCTACAAGGACGTCTACTACAAGATTCACGGCGGCGGCTTCCTGACCACCATCGCCACGATCGACGTCGGCGGCAAGAAGATCCAGGTCCTGCCCAAGGACTATCAGCTCGATCCGGTGAAGGACATGCCGGTTCATGTCGACTTCCTGCGGGTCGGCAAGGATACCGAGGTCAATGTCGAGGTGCCCGTCCACTTCGTCAACGAGGACAAGTCGCCCGGCATCAAGCGCGGCGGCGTGCTCAACATCGTGCGTCACGAGGTCGAGTTCCACTGCCCGGCCAACGCCATCCCGGAGTTCATCACGGTCGACCTCACCGGCGCCGACATCGGCGATTCCATCCACATCTCGGCGGTCAAACTGCCGGCTGGCGTGCGCCCGGTCATCCATGACCGCGACTTCACCATCGCCACCATCGCCGGCTCCGCCGCGATGAAGCCGGAGGTCGAAGAGACCGAAGCCGCCGAGCCGGCGGCGGAAGCCGAGGAATAATCCTCCCGCGCCCGGAGGCTGTGCCGTGCTGATCTTCGCTGGCCTCGGCAATCCGGGCGCGCCATACGCAAAAAACCGACACAATGTCGGCTTCATGGCGGCGGATGCGATCCACCGCCGCCATAATTTTTCTCCCTGGTCGAAGAAATTCCGCGGCCTCGTCGCCGACGGAACGATCGACGGCGAGAAGATCCTTCTCATCAAGCCGCAGACCTTCATGAATCTCTCCGGCCAGTCGGTCGGCGAAGCCATGCGCTTCTACAAGCTGGCGCCTGCCGACCTCTCCGTCTTCTACGACGAGCTCGATCTCGTCGCCGGAAAGGTCCGGGTCAAGACCGGCGGCAGCGCCGGCGGCCACAACGGCATCCGCTCGCTCGACCAGCATCTCGGCAGGGATTACCGGCGCGTGCGTGTCGGCATCGGCCATCCCGGCGTGAAGGAACTCGTGCACGGCCATGTGCTGGGCGACTTCGCCGAGGCCGACGCCGCCTGGCTCGAGCCGCTGCTGGAAGCTGTCGCCGACAATGCCGGCTATCTCGTGAAGGGTGACGAAAACGGTTTCATGAACCGGCTGAGCTTGGCGGTTCCGACAGTGGATCCCGCAGCTAAAGCCAGCGCTCGCAGCCAGTCCTTGCCGGCCGACGACAAGCCCGCCGCCAAGGGTCGCAGCCACATCCGCCAGGCCCGTTCGCAGCAGCCCGCCGTCCAGGTGCCGGAAACCGGCCCGATGGCCGCCATGCTGAAGAAACTGTTCGGCGGCAAGGGTTCGTAGAAGCCTTTTGCGTCAGACCGTCGCACTCACGCCGCCCTTTTTCGTCCCTTCTTCGGCGTGGCCTTGCGCGAAATCCCTTCCTTCTCCAGGCTCTTGCGCAGCACGTCGGCGAGATTGACCACATTCTCCTTCGGCCGCGGCGCCGCCCTGGGAGGCGCCTTGCCCTGCTGCTTGGCGCGGATCATCTCGATCAGCGCATTCTCGTAGGTGTCCTCGAACTTCGACGGATCGAACGTCGTCGCCTTCTTGTCGATCAAAAGTTCGGCGATCTCGATCATCTCGGCATCGGTCTTGACCTTCTTGAGCTCGTCGAAGACCGCATCAGCGTCGAGCACCTCGTTGCGGCTGCGCAGGGTGGTCATCAGCAGCCCGCCGTCCTCCGGCTGGATCACCACCTCGCGGCCGCGCTGGTAGAGCACGATGCAGGAGCGTGCCGCTGCCTTCTTCCGCAGCAAGGCCTCGCGGATAACGGCGAAGGGCTCGCGCGCCACCTTGTCGGCCGGCACCATGTGATAGGGTTTTTCGAGGTAGCGCTGGTCGATGGCATCGATGTCGACGAACGCGTCGACTTCGAGCGTGTGCTCGGAGGTGAGCTTAAGTCGCTTGATCTCGTCGGGCTCGATTACCAGGAACTCGCCATTGTCGAGTTCGAAACCCTTCACCTGGTCCTCGGCTTCGACAATCTTGTCCGTCCCTTCGTCTACATAGGCGCTCTTCACCGGCTCGCGGGTCTTGCGGTTGAGGATGCGGAAATGGACCTTCTCCGCCTCCGACGTGGCTCCGACCAGCTTCACCGCGCAGGCCACGGAGCCGAATTTCAGAAAACCCTTCCAGACCGCGCGCGGAGCCGCCATCGCATCTTTCCCGTGCTGACCAATTCTCGAACGGGAGGTGGGAGGATTCGTTCCAAGGGGTGCCACGCCCGTTTGCCGCGCGGCGCATCCATGCCATATTACACGAGGTTTGTGTTTTCGTGAGTCCGTGAGATGAAGAACGTTACCATTTCAATGGATGACGAGCTTGCCCGTCGCACTCGCGTCGCGGCGGCACGGGCCGGCAAGAGCGTTTCCAAATATTTGGCCGAGGCCGCCCGGGAAAAGATGAATGCCGAGGAGACCGCGGAACTGCGAAACCCGCAGCTTGAGGCGCTGGAGCGCCTGTGGACAAGTCCCAAATGGAACGTAACGGAAAACGGCAGAATGCCGACGGCCGAAGAACGCAATGCCAGACGTTAAGGTCTTCATCGACACGAACGTCCTTCTCTATTCGCACGACAGGAGAGATGTTCAGAAACTGGAGACGGCCCGGCAATGGTTGCGAGAACTCGGCGCCATTCAGGGGTCCATCGTCAACCTCCAAGTTCTCAACGAACTGACCGACGTCCTTCTCCGGAAAAAATGGCTTGCGGACGCCGAAGCCGTCTTTTCGCTGACAGGCCAGCTATCTGCTCTTGGCGACAGGCCGTTGACGCGGCGCGAGGTGGCTGTGGCCCGTGGCCTCCACATCGCTCATCGCTACTCGTGGTGGGATTGTCTATTGCTAGCCTCCGCGCTGGAACTCGGCTGCACGCATTTCCTGTCGGAGGATTTGCAGGACGGCCAGGCCATCGAAGGCTTGACGATCGTGGACCCGTTCGCCCATACGCCAGAGCAAATCCTGGTCTCCCGGTAGGAAAGAGAAAAATGGGCTTCAAATGCGGCATCGTTGGCTTGCCCAACGTCGGCAAGTCGACGCTGTTCAACGCGCTGACGCGCACCGCCGCCGCGCAGGCGGCGAACTATCCCTTCTGCACCATCGAGCCGAACACCGGCGAGGTGGCCGTGCCAGATCCGCGGCTGGACAAGATCGCGGCCATCGCCAAGTCGAAGGAGATCATCCCGACCCGCATCTCCTTCGTCGACATCGCCGGGCTGGTGCGCGGCGCGTCCAAGGGCGAAGGGCTGGGCAACCAGTTCCTCGCCAACATCCGCGAGGTCGACGCGATCGTGCATGTGCTGCGCTGTTTCGAGGACGACGACATCACCCATGTCGAAGGCCGCATCGATCCGGTCGCCGACGCCGAGACGGTCGAGACCGAGCTGATGCTGGCTGATCTCGAAAGCCTGGAACGCCGCATCGTCCAGTTCCGCAAGCGCGCCCAGGGCAAGGACAAGGAGGCGCTCACGCTGCTTCCGGTCATGGAGAAAGCGCTGGAGTTGCTGCAGGCCGGCCGGCCAGCCCGCGTCATGCTGCAAGGGATCGCCGCCGAGGATCTGCGAACCCTGCAGGGCCTGAACCTGCTCACCGCGCATCCAGTGCTCTATGTCTGCAACGTCGCCGAGGCTGACGCCGCGACCGGCAACGAGCATACCAGGGCCGTGGAGGCGATGGCGGCGACGCAAGGTGCGGGAACCGTGGTGATATCGGCCGCCATCGAGGCCGAGGTGGCGCAGCTTCCCGACGACGAGGAGCTGGAGTTTCTCGCCTCGATGGGGCTGGAGGAACCGGGCTTGGACAAGCTGATCCGCGCCGGCTACGACCTGCTCCACCTCATCACCTATTTCACCGCCGGCCCGAAGGAGACGCGCGCCTGGACGATCCTCAAGGGCACCAAGGCGCCGCAGGCGGCGGGCGTCATCCACACCGATTTCGAGCGCGGCTTCATCCGCGCCCAGACCATAGCCTATGACGACTTCGTCGCGCTGGGCGGCGAGGTCGCGGCCAAGGAGTCCGGCAAGGCGCGCGACGAAGGCAAGGAGTACGTGGTCCAGGACGGCGACGTGCTCTTGTTCAAGTTCAACACCTGAGGGACTCGCTCCCGGCGGCGCATCGTCCGCTTCCGCGCCGCCGTCGCTCACTCCAGTTCCTTGCGCAGGAATATCCTGGCGTCTCTGCCGGTGCCGAAAGCGACCCGGCCGAATTCCTCGTAGCCGTGTCGTTCGTAGAATCCCGGCGCCTGGAAGCTGCTGGTCTCCACGACCGCTCGCTTGCAGCCGCGGCGCCTCGCCTCGGCCTCAACGGCGGCGAGCAGGCGGCTTCCGAATGCCTGTCCGCGCAGTTCCTCCGGCAGGTAGAACATGTCAATGAACAGCAGGCCGAGCTCGGTCCTGCCCCACAGCCCGCCGAAGATTTGCCCCGTCTCCGGATCGGAGAGGCTGGCGCCGATCGGGATGCGGTCGTCCAGCCCCGTCCGTTCTACATTGTAGCGGTAAAGCGCTTCGGCGAGCCTGACTGTGAGTTGCGGCCCGGTCATGTCTTTCGATCTCCTGCTGGGAGAACAGGTGGCGCCCGACATGCAAACGGAAAGGAGACGACGGAGGATTTCGCGTCTCCTCGGCCCGGCTTGACGCAAGGCCCGTACGGGTCTATCGGGCTCGGGCGCCGGGCCGCTTCCCGCGAATGCTCCCATGGCGCAATCCATATCAACGGCGTCCAATTCGACGCGCCCACTCTTGGCTGAAATCAAGGGAGTCTTGGCGATGATCAAAGCCTTCGTCATGGACAACGACCGGCTGCGCGAGGTGCCGGACCTGCTCGCGGACCAGCAAAGGGTGATCTGGGCGGACCTGTTCGAGCCGTCCAAGGAGGAGGAGGCCACCATCGAGCAGTGGCTCGGCGTCAACGTGCCGACCCGCGAGGAGATGGAGGAGATCGAGATCTCCTCGCGCCTTTATTCCGAGGCTGGCGCCTATTTCATGACGGCGACGCTGCCCGCCCATGCGGAGGGCGACAATCACGTGATCGGCCCGGTCACTTTCGTGATCGCCAAGGACCGCCTGGTGACGGTGCGCTATCACGAGCCCCGCGCCTTCCAGACCTTTCCGATGCGCGCCGAAAGCACCGATCTCAACTGCGTCGACGGGAAGGCGATCCTGATCGCCCTGCTCGAAGCAATCGTCGACCGCCTGGCCGACCTTCTGGAACGCGCCAGCCGCGACGTCGTCGACCTCGCCCGCGAGATCTTCCATCCGACCGAGAAGAAGGCTTCGAAGCGGGACGTCAATTTCCAGATCATCCTGCGCCGTATCGGTCGCAAGGAGCAGTTCATCTCCAACGTCCAGGACAGCCTGGTCAGCCTGCAGCGCCTCTCCACCTTCCTGGGCAACGTCGCCATGGCCGGCAATGGCGGCAAGGATCTGCGTGGCCGAGTGAAGACGCTGTCGCGGGACGTGCAGTCCCTGGTGTCGCATGCCGAGTCGCTGTCGCAGAAAGTCACCTTCCTGCTCGACGCCACCCTCGGCATGATCAACATCGAGCAGAACGCCATCATCAAGATCGTCTCGGTGGCGGCGGTGGTGTTCCTGCCGCCCACACTGGTCGCCTCGGTCTACGGCATGAACTTCTCCCACATGCCCGAACTCGAATGGAGCTTCGGCTACCCGCTGGCGATCGGCGTCATGGTGCTGGCGGCAGTCCTGCCCTTCTGGTGGTTCAAGCAGCGCGGCTGGCTGTAGCTGGCCACATCCGGCCGGCTCTGCTAGGTCGTTCAAAGCTGAACAGGATGAACAAGGGCATGTCCGAAAAGCGCTGGGCCTTCGAGGATTTCGAGGTGGGAACGACCATCCCCCTCGGCGTCAAGCTGGTGACCGCGGAGGAGATCGTGGCATTCGCTGCCGAGTTCGACCCGCAGCCCATGCATCTCGACGAGGAGGCGGGCAAGGCAAGCATCCTCGGCGGGCTGTCGGCATCCGGCTGGCACACCTGCTGCATCTTCATGCGCATGATGTGCGACGCCTTCCTGCTCGACTCCACCTCGCAAGGGGCTCCCGGCATCGACCACGCCCGCTGGAAGAAACCGGTTCTGGCCGGCGACACGTTGACGGGCAGGAGCACCGTGCTCGCCAAGCGGACCTCGCAGTCGCGCCCGGCGCTCGGCTTCGTCACCTGCCGGCACGAGCTGCTCAATCAGAAGGGCGAAGTCGTGCTGGAGCTGCAGAACAGCGGCATGTTCCTCAGGCGGAGCGCGGCATGACCCTCGACGATTTTCTCCAGCTGGGCGAAACCGTCGAGATCGGCTCCGTCCATTTTCCGGCGGACGAGATCAAGGCATTTGCCCAGAAGTTCGACCCGCAGCGCTTTCACGTCGATGAGGCCGCGGCCGAGCATTCGGTCTTCGGCCGCCTCTGCGCCTCGGGCTGGCACACCGCCGCGGGCTGGATGAAGCGCAACGTCGCCGTCCCCGTCGGCGGCGCCACATCCTGGGAAGGGCCGGGGCCGAAGCCGGAGCTCGGCCCCTCCCCCGGCTTCACCGATCTCAAATGGCTGAAGCCGGTCTATGCCGGCGAGACGGTTTCCTATACCCGCACCATACTCAACCACCGCCCCTTGGCGACACGGCCCGGTTGGCGGCTGGTGTCGCTGCGCTCGGAGGGCTTCGACTCGACCGGCGACAAGGTGATCGCGTTCGACAGCACCATGCTGGTGAAGGCAGAGTAGGCGACGGGCGCCTCTCGATAGCGGTGCGTCCTTCCTGTCGCCCTCAACGCCCCTCGAAGCCGATCAGCGTCCTGACCGGCACGCCCAGCGCCTCCAGCTTGGCGCGGCCGCCGAGATCGGGCAGATCGATGACGAAGCAGGCCGCGACGATGTCGGCGCCAATCTGGCGCAGCAGCTTGACCGCCGCCTCAGCGGTGCCGCCGGTGGCGATCAGGTCGTCGACCAGGATCACCTTCTCGCCGGTCGCCACGCCGTCCTTGTGCATCTCCATCTCGTCGATGCCGTATTCCAGGCTGTAGGCGACGCGCACAGTCTCATGCGGCAGCTTGCCTTTCTTGCGGATCGGCACGAAACCGGCCGACAGCTGGTGCGCGATGGCGCCGCCAAGAATGAAGCCGCGCGCCTCGATGCCGGCGATCTTCTCGATCTTGGTCCCGGCATACGGATGCACCAACTCGTCGATCGCCCGCCGGAAGGCTCGGGCGTCACCGAGCAGCGTGGTGATGTCGCGGAACAGGATGCCCGGCCTGGGATAGTCCGGAATGGTGCGGATCGCCGCAAGCAGCGTGTCTTCGAGGGAAGCTTTCATGGGGAGGTAACTCCGGGCCGGGGAGCGCAGCGCATCACTGTGGCGGCTGACGCACAAAAAGGAAAGGGCGCCGAAGCGCCCGATCCGGATCGATGTCGCGCTGCGCGATCAGTGCGGCACGGCCGACCACACCTTGCGCTTGGTGAGATAGACCAGCCCGGCGAACAGGATCAGGAAGGCGATGACGCTGAAGCCCGTCTGCTTGCGCGCCACCATGTGCGGCTCGGCCGCCCACATCAGGAAGGCCGCGACGTCGCGGGAATACTGGTCGACCGTCTCGGGCGAGCCGTCCTCGTAGCTGACTTGGCCGTCGGTGATCGGCTGCGCCATCGCCAGCGATTTGCCGGCGATGAAATACGGGTTGTAGTGGGTGCCGGCGGCGATCTCCATGCCTTCCGGCGCCTCATGGCCGTAGCCGGTCAGCAGCGCGTGGATGTAGTCCGGGCCGCCTTCCGCATATTGCGTGAAGATGTCGAACACGAAGGTCGGGAAGCCGCGCTCCACCGCCCGCGCCTTGGCGATCAGCGAGAAGTCCGGCGGCACAGCGCCATTGTTGGCGGCGGCCGCCGCGGCGCTGTTCGGATAGGGCGACGGGAAATGGTCGGAGGGGATTGCCGGGCGCTGGAACATCTCGCCGTCGGCGTTCGGCCCGTCCTCGACCTCGTACTCCGCGGCAAGCGTCTTCACCTGCGCCTCGGAATAGCCGAGATCTTCCAGCGTGCGGAACGCCACCAGTTCCATCGAATGGCAGGCCGAGCAGACCTCGCGATAGATTTTGAGGCCGCGCTGCAGTTGCGCCTTGTCGTAGGTGCCGAACGGCCCGGCGAAGGTCCAGTCCATCTCGGCCGGCTTGTGGATCGGGAAATGCGTCGGCTCGGCCGCGCTGTGCCCTTCCTCTTCGGCGGCAGCCGCCACGCCGAGCGTGCAGGCGAACGCCAGGGAGGCCGCTGCAACGCCTTTGAGAATCTTGTTCATGCGGAAAGTCCCTCTCGAGATTCTCTGGCTCAGCCCTTGGTTTCCGGCGCGGCGGTGGCTCCCGCCGGATGACCGGCACCGCCCTTGTTCTTGTCCAGCACCGCCTCGGTGATAGAGTTCGGCAGACGGCGCGGCGTCTCGATCAGGCCGAGGACGGGCATGATCACGATGAAGAACGCGAAGTAGTAGAGCGTGGAGAGCTGCGAATAGCCGACATAATTGCCCCGGAACTCGCCTGCGAACAGCAGCGTCAGCAGGCCGCCGCCTTCCGCGGGCCGCGAGCCGAGCCAGCCGAGGAAGATGGCGTTGACCACGAAGAGCCAGAAGAACAGCTTATACCAGGGCCGATAGACGGCCGAACGCACCTTCGAGGTGTCCAGCCACGGTACGACGAACAGGATGGCGATCGAGCCGAACATCGCCAGCACGCCGCCGAGCTTGGAGTCGATCGGCCCGATGTTGAAGGTGATGGCGCGCAGGATCGCGTAGAACGGCAGGTAGTACCATTCCGGGACGATGTGGGCCGGCGTCTTCAGCGGATCCGCGACGATGTAGTTGTCGGGATGGCCGAGATAGTTCGGGATGTAGAACACGAACCAGGCGAAGAACAGCAGGAACAGCACCATGGCGAAGCCGTCCTTGATCGTCGCATAGGGCGTGAAGGCGACGGTGTCGGTCTTCGACTTGACCTCGATGCCGGTCGGGTTGGTCTGGCCGACCACATGAAGCGCCCACACGTGCAGCACTACGACGCCGGCGATCATGAACGGCAGCAGGTAGTGTAGCGCGAAGAAGCGGTTGAGCGTCGGGTTGTCGACGGCGAAGCCGCCGAGCAGCAGCTGCTGGATCCAGTCGCCAACCAGCGGGATGGCGGTGAAGAAGCCGGTGATGACGGTGGCGCCCCAGAACGACATCTGCCCCCAGGGCAGCACATAGCCCATGAAGCCGGTCGCCATCATCAACAGGTAGATGATGCAGCCGAGGATCCACAGGAGCTCGCGCGGCGCCTTGTAGGAGCCGTAATAGAGGCCGCGGAAGATGTGGATGTAGACGGCGATGAAGAACATCGAGGCGCCGTTGGAATGCAGGTAGCGCAGCAGCCAGCCCGAATTCACGTCGCGCATGATCTTCTCGACGGAATGGAAGGCGAGCGTCGTGTCGGCGGTGTAGTGCATGGCCAGCACCACGCCGGTCAGGATCTGCGCCCCCAGCATCAGCGAGAGAATTCCGCCAAAGGTATAGGCGTAATTCAGGTTGCGCGGCACCGGATAGGCCACGAAGGAATCGTAGACCAGACGCGGCAGCGGCATGCGCGCGTCGATCCACTTTCCGAGGCCAGACTTCGGCGTATAGGTCGAGTGTCCACCGCTCATGATGTGTCCCCCTGGAGCCTCAGCCGATGCGGATCTTGGTGTCGGAAATGAAGGAGAAGACCGGAACGGCGAGATTCTCCGGCGCCGGGCCTTTGCGGATGCGGCCGGCCGTGTCGTAGTGCGAGCCGTGGCACGGGCAGAACCAGCCGCCGAAATCGCCCTGCTGGCCGAGCGGCACGCAGCCGAGATGCGTGCACACGCCGATCATCACAAGCCAGTTTTCCTTGCCGTCGCCCGCCGCGCGATCCTGGTCGGTTGCCGGTGCGTCGGCCGGCAGGTTGGCGTTGCGGGCGACCGGGTCCTTGAGCTCCGCCACCGGCACGGCCTTCGCTGCCTCGATCTCCTGAGGCGTGCGGTTGCGGATGAAGACCGGCCTGCCGCGCCATTTCGCCGTCAGCGACATGCCGGGCTCGAGCGCGGTCACGTCGACCTCGATCGAGGCCAGTGCAAGCGTGGAAGCGTCCGGGCGCATCTGGTCGATGAAGGGCCATGCCACGGCACCGGCGCCGACGACACCCGCCATGCCCGTTGCAATGTAGAGAAAATCGCGGCGGGTGGGTTCGATCGTATCGTTAGCGCTCACGGAACTGGCATCCTTTCGCCTTACCCCTTGCCGGTGGCAGAGCCTTGGTTCCGCTCAATACGCCGACCCGCATTCGCGTGGCGAAACGGGCTGGCGAAGTCCTCCGGCATTCGCGGTTGGTTTATGCGCGAAGATATCGCTTGTCCAGACGGTGGACCCCGGGACGGCAGATTGTCGCGGGGATAGCCTTGACGACCACTGGTTTGACGCACAGTTGAGAATGAAGCATCGTAGCGCATGCCCGGGGCGCCCGTGAATGCACGCTCCAAAACCCCAACCATCACCATGGTCGTCAGGGTGCCGGCAGGCTCACTTCGCCCCCAGCCTCGCCAGCACCTCGCGCGGAATGCCGTAGTCGCGGATGACGTCGTCGTGGCGCCTGAGGCCGCACAACTCGCGCTGGACGAAATAGCCATAGACCGCCTCGGCCGCTTCGCTGAGCAGCGCCTTGCGTTGGTCGGCATCGCCCTGGTGGGCGCGAAGCCGCGCCATGACCGCCTCGACCTTGCGTCCGGCCGTGCCGAGCGAGGTAGCCATCTCGGCGACGATCTCGTAGTCGAGCACCTCGAGGCCGGTGTGGCCGCGCGCCGCGAGATCGGTGCTGCCGGGCAGTTTCAACGCCATGACGGTCAGTTCCCCTGCCGTCCGCGCGTCGGGGGTCGCGCCAATCGCATGCGGTGCGTGGCGAATTCCTCGCCCTCCACCGGCTCAAAGCCTAGCGCCTCGTAGAAGCCGAAGGCTGTTTGCGCCGACCGCGTGTTGAGCACAGGAAAATGCTTCCGGGCCTTGTCGATGGCACTCCACACCAGCTGCCGGCCGACACCATTCATGCGGTGCGCCGTGCCGACATAGAGATGTCGCACGCGGCCCTCGCGTCGTCCTTTCACGTAGGGATCGACATTGAGCCCGCACACACCGGCAAGTTCTTTCTCCAGCCACGCCCCGAACAGCGCCTCGCCGCGCTTGTCGAATCGGTTGCGGCCATCCTCCCAGTTGTTCGCGAGGGTAACGAGCATCCAGAACCCTTCCTTCCGGCTTTCCTCCGCCAGCGCGGCGAACGCCTCGTGATCTGGGTCCAGGCGCTTGATTCGGTAGCGTGGTGTGCGGGCCAGCATGGCTTCGCTCCATGAAAATCGGCATGCAGGTAAATGGGCATCGGGGCGGAAAAAACCACCGCCTCCGCCCCGCTCACGTGAGTTTCGGCAGACCTATTCCGCCGCCAGCCGGTCGGGAAGGAAACCGCCGGACTGTCGCTTCCACAATTGCGCATAGAGACCGCCCCTGGCGATCAGCGCCTCATGCGTGCCCTCCTCGACGACCCGGCCCCGGTCGAGCACGATCAGCCGGTCGAGAGCCGCGATGGTCGAGAGCCGATGCGCGATGGCGATGACCGTCTTGCCTTCCATCAGCCGGTAGAGATTGTCCTGTATTGCCGCCTCGACCTCCGAATCGAGCGCCGAGGTCGCCTCGTCGAGGATGAGGATCGGCGCGTCCTTCAGCATCATGCGGGCAATCGCGATGCGCTGGCGCTGGCCGCCGGAAAGCTTGACGCCGCGCTCGCCGACATGCGCGTCGTAGCCTTTGCGGCCGCGTGGATCGGCCACGCCCTTGATGAACTCATGGGCGGCCGCGCGCTTCGCCGCGTCCTCGATCTCGGCATGACCAGCGCCGGCGCGGCCGTAGCCGATATTGTCGTGGATGGAGCGGTGCATCAGCATCGCCTCCTGGGTGACCACGCCGAACTGGGCGCGCAGCGACGCTTGCGTTACCGAGCGCACGTCCTCGCCGTCGATCAGCACCCTGCCCTTCTCGACGTCGAACAGGCGCAGCGCCAGGTTGACGATGGTCGTCTTGCCGGCGCCCGACGGCCCGACCAGCGCCACCCGTTCACCGGAACGGATGTGCAGGTTCAGGTTCTCGATCACCCCGCCCCCCTTGCCGTAATGGAAGGAGACGTTTTCGAAACGGATGTCGCCCTTGGCCCGCGGCAGCACGGCTGCGTCGGTCGTGTCGCGGATCGCCGGCTCGACCGAGATGGTGCGCGTCGCGTCCTGCACGGTGGCGTAGTTGCGGATCAGCCCGTTGATGTTGAACATCATCCAGCCCGACATCTGGTTCAGCCGGAACACCAGGCCCATCGCCGCCGCGACGGCGCCCGTGGAAATCTCGCCGCGCGAAAAACTAAGCATGCACAGCGCCGCGATCACGCTCATCATGATGCCGTTGAGCAGTGCCACGGAGGAACGGACGGTGGTGACGGCCCGGGTCAGCCTTTTCACCGCGGCAAGAAAACGCTCCAGCCCGTCGCGGATATAGGCGTGCTCGCGCCGGCCGCTGTCGAACAGCTTTACCGCCATGATGTTGGTGAAGGCATCGACCAGGCGGCCGTTGAAGATCGAGCGCTCGTCGGCGGTCGCCCGGCCCGCCCGTCGCATCTCCGGCAGCAGGAAGTAGACGATCGCCGCATAGCCGGCGAACCACAGCGCCACCACCACGCCCATCCACGGATCAACGGAAACCAGGATCGTGATCGCCAGCACGATGAAGGTCAGGAACGACCACATGGTCTGCAGCACGTTGACGATGAAGTCGCCGACGGCCTCGCCGCCTTGCATGATCTTGGTGGCGATCCGCCCGGCGAAGTCGTTCTGGTAGAAATCGTAGGGCTGCTCGATGACCCGGCGGAACGCCTGCCAGCGCACCATCGAGAAGAAGCCCGGCACCACCACCTGCTGCTCGACCACGGCGGAGGCGATCATGACGATGGTGCGCACCACGAGCAGTAGAGCGAGCAGGCCTGCGAGTTCCCGCCAATGGTCGGTGAACAGCGTTGCCGGATTGGCGTGGTCGAGCAGGTCGATCAGCCAGCCGACGGCCCAGTAGAGCGCAGCGTCCACCGCGCCGGCCGCACCGCCGACGAGGAGCAGCAGCACGAACGGCCAGCGCGCCTGGTTGGCGAAATACAGGATGAAACGCCACGCATCCTGCGGCAGCACCTCGCGGTCGGTGTCCCGGAACGCGTCGACGGAATTCTCGACCCGCTGCCACAGCCGTTCGCGAAAGCCGGTCTCATTCATGCAGCAGCCTTTCGCGGGATCGAGTCGCAGTTCGCACAAAAATGTGCGATACTTCTGCCTGGGCAACGGGTGGCGACATGAAACGTGAAGCCTTGATTCGCGAGCTTCGCAAATGGGCCAGGAAGAAGGGCGTATATTTCGAGGTCATCGACGACAAGGGCAAGGGCTCCACTGTCGAGTTGAGCTAGGCCCCAGAATGACCATTATCAAGTCGGGCGACTTGAGGCCCGGCTATGTGGCACTTATCAAGAGGCAATTAGGTGTCGAGTGAGCCGCCTTTCGCAGCTATCTGCCAAGGGAGCCAGACGGAGAGTATCCCCATGAACTATGTCTATCCTGCGATCTTCCATCCGGAATCCGATGGCGGCTTTCTTGTAACCTTCCCGGATGTGCCGGAGGCGATTACCCAGGGTGACGATTTTCTGGATGCCAAAGCCAGCGCTTCCGATGCCCTGGGATTAGCGCTGCGTGGGTACCTTGTGCACGACAAACCGCTGCCGATTCCCTCTAAGCGCAAAGCCAGCCAAGTCGACGTGCCCGTCGAAATGGCCAACGCCCTGAAAATTGCCGTCATCGAAGCCTTTCGCGCTTCCGGCATGTCCAAGTCTGAGTTCGCCAGACGGCTCGGAAAGGCGGAGAACGAGGCGCGCCGTATCCTCGACCCCGACCACCCTACCAAGCTCGCCACGCTTGATGCGGCACTCAAGCTGTTCGGTAAGCAAGTGTTTGTCTCGATCGGAGACGCGGCGTGAAGTGCCGTCCCGAACGGCAGCGTCGGCCGCCGTCACCAGCGGAGCGGGGTCTCTCATAAACCTCACTCCGCCGCCGCCTTCTCCACCTCGCCGGCCTCGTCGTCAGGCAGGAACCCGCCGGACTGCCGCTGCCAGAGCTGCGCATAGAGGCCCTGCCTGGCGATCAGCTCGTCATGCGTGCCGTCCTCGATCACCGACCCCTTGTCCATGACGATCAGCCGGTCCATCGCCGCGATGGTGGAGAGCCGGTGCGCGATGGCGATCACCGTCTTGCCCTCCATCAGCCGGTAGAGGTTCTCCTGGATCGCCGCCTCGACCTCGGAATCCAGCGCCGAGGTCGCCTCGTCGAGGATGAGGATAGGCGCGTCCTTCAGCATGACGCGGGCGATGGCGATGCGCTGGCGCTGGCCGCCGGACAGCTTTACGCCGCGCTCGCCGACATGCGCGTCGAAGCCCCTCCGCCCCTTCGGATCGCTCAGCGCCGCGATGAAGTCGAGCGCCTCGGCCTTGCGCGCCGCCTCGACCACCATCGCCTCGGTGGCGTCCGGACGACCGTAGAGGACGTTCTCCCGCACCGAGCGGTGCAGCAGCGAGGTGTCCTGTGTGACCATGCCGATATTGGCCCGCAGCGTATCCTGCTTGACCGCCGAGATGTCCTGCCCGTCGATGAGGATGCGCCCGCTCTCCAGGTCGTAGAAGCGCAGCAGCAGGTTGACCAGCGTCGACTTGCCGGCGCCCGAGCGGCCGACGATGCCGACCTTCTCGCCCGGCCGCACCTGGATCGACAGGTTGTCGATGACGCCCTTGCCCTTGCCGTAATGGAAGCCGACGCGGTCGAAGACGATATTGCCCTCGGTGACGGTGATGTCCTTGGCGTCCGGCTTGTCCTCGACGAGGCGCGGCAGCGAGATCGAATTGATGCCGTCCTGCACCGTGCCGATATTCTCGAACAGGCTCGACATTTCCCACATCACCCAGTGCGACATGCCCCACATTCTCAGCACCACGCCGATGGCCACCGCCACGGCGCCGACCGACACCAGGCTCTCGAGCCAGAGCCAGATCGCGACCGCGCTGACGCCGACCAGCAGCGCCGCGTTCAGCAGCCCGAGCAGCACGAACAGCGTGGTCACCAGCCGCATCGACCTGTAGACGGTGTCCATGAAGCCGCTCATCGCGTCCCGCGCATAGGTGGCTTCGCGCCGCGCATGCGAGAACAGCTTCACCGTCTGGATGTTGGCGTAGCTGTCGGCGATGCGCCCGGTCATGGTCGAGCGCGCGTCGGCTTGCTCCTCGCCGACCTTGCCGAGGCGCGGAATGAAATAGCGCAGCAGCCAGACGTAGCCGATCAGCCAGGCGAACAGCGGCAGCATCAGCCGCCAGTCGGCCGAGCCCACCAGCACCAGCACGCTGACGAAATAGATGCTGACATAGTTCAGCACCTCGAACAGCTTTATGATGCAGTCGCGCACCGCCAGCGCCGTCTGCATCAGCTTCGTCGCAATGCGGCCGGCGAACTCGTCCTGGTAGAAGGTCATCGACTGCTTGAGCAAGTAGCGGTGGACCTGCCAGCGGATGCGCATGGGATAGTTGCCCATCACCGTCTGCTGGGTCAGCATCTGGCGCACCAGGTCGAGCCCCGGCGAGATCACCAGGATGATCAAGGCCATGCCGGCGAGCTTCCAGCCCTCCGTCTGCAGGAACGTCGCCCGGTCGGCGTTGGACAGCCAGTCGACGATGCTGCCCATGAAGCCGAACAGCCAGACTTCGATGACGGCGAGCACCGCCGACAGCACCGTCGAGACGATGATGTAAGGCCACGAGCCCCTGGTGTAGTGCAGGCAGAAGGCGATCAGCGTCTTCGGCGGCTCGGTCGGCTCGGCTGCCGGGAACGGATTGAGCCTCTTTTCAAACCAGGCGTACATGGACTTGGTCTTTCTCGAACTAATCGATGCCGGAGCGCGCTTTCAAAGGGCGCGCCCCCTCGGTCTGTTGCCGGCCGGCGATCCCGGCTCGAATCTGTGCTCCACGACGCTGCGCGCAAGATAGGATGTCCGGGACGCGCCGCCGAGAGCCGCACTGCGCGTTCCTGACATTTCGCCTCCGGCCGGCCGGATCGGCGCGCCGGCGGTGCCCCGCCGGAACGCCAGCAGCAGCCGTTTCAGCAGCGACGGCCGGGACGGCGCCCGCTCGGCGCGGGAGAAGTCCACGTCCGGCAGGGCGCCGCGATGCGGCCGCCGCTGCGCCCCATCGCCGGCCCGCCCCTGCCCGAGCGCCTGCGCCCAGGCGGCGAGCCGCGCCTCGTCGAGTCGGATAGGATCGTCCGGATCACGGACGGGAAGCATATGCGGGCCTGCTTGCCCGCGAACGGAAAGGAAAGACATCGCAAAATCCTTCGAGAACCAGGAATGGGTTCCGGCGGGAATCGCGACGATCAGGTTTTTGCAGAGCTGATTTGAAACGTCGAACCGATGCCGCCGTCAGGCGAAAAGCCCACGATTGGGGCGGTGGATATCTACGGTCATCATGAATTCCATATCCGCCTCCGTCAGTTCGAGTTGACAATGCCCGCCCTATAGCCGCATTCGGCCGAAAATGCCACCCAGAAAAGCCGGCGGCACTAACCTGCGGCTGCTGTGTGGCCGTCCGGCAACGCGCCTTCGGAACCAGATCTTGGCCACGCTCCGCATCGCCCTCTACCAGCCCGACATCGCCGGCAACACCGGCACCATCCTGCGCATGGCCGCCTGCTTGGGGCTCGCCGTCGACATCATCGAGCCGGCCGGCTTCGACCTCTCCGACCGGGCGCTCCGGCGCGCGGGCATGGACTATCTGGAAATGGCCGCGCTGACCCGCCACCTCGACTTCGCCAGTTTCGACGCCTGGCGCCATGGCGAACACCGGCGGCTCGTGCTGCTGTCGACCAGGGCGGCGAGGCCCTACACGCAATTCTCTTTCACCCCGTCCGACATTCTTCTGTTCGGCCGCGAATCGGCCGGGGTTCCGGACGCCGTCCATGATACGGCCGACGCGCGCCTGCTGATCCCGATGCCGGGCGGGGGCCGCAGCCTCAACGTGGCGCTTGCCGCGGCCATGACCGTCGGAGAGGCGATCCGCCAGGTGGGCTGAGTTCGACACGTCGTTCCTCGTGATTTGCCATCGTCAGGACTTCTTGATAAGACCTCAACTAATATTGAGGTCAAGGGAGTGCGTGCATGGCACGGGAACTGACCGTCGGACAGGTTGCCGAGCGCAGCGGCGTCGCGGTCTCGGCGTTGCATTTCTACGAGGCAAAGGGGCTGATCAGAAGCCAGCGCACCGCCGGCAACCAGCGCCGCTACGGCGGCGACGTGCTGCGCCGGGTCGCGGTGATCCGCATCGCCCAGGAGGTCGGCATCTCGCTGGCCGACATCGGCAAGGCGCTCGATTCCCTGCCGGAGGGGCGCACGCCGACCCGCCAGGATTGGAGTCTGCTTTCAAAGGGCTGGCGCGAAGATCTCGACCGCCGCATCAGGCAATTGGAGGCCCTGCGCGACGGCCTGGACGACTGCATCGGCTGCGGCTGCCTGTCGATCGACCGCTGCAGGCTGCGCAACCCGGATGACCGGCTCGGCAAGGAAGGCGCCGGAGCGCGCAGGCTTGTCGACGGGCGGTCGACAAGTTAAGCCGGCCCCCGATAGGACCTGTCGATGAGCCAACCGACCGCTCTAAGCGGACCCAGCTTTCATCTCCGCACGGTAAGGGGCTCGACAAAGCTCGTCTTGTTCTTCGGCGGCATCGGCGCCCGCGACGGCCGCTTCCAGTACTGGAAGGTCGGCAAGGCGCTCGACGCGCATTGCCTCTTCCTCAGCGACGGACGCAAGCACTGGTACCAGGGGGGCGTGCCGGGGCTCGGCGACCACCTCGAGTCGACGCTCGACAGCATCCGCCGGTGGGCCGTCGTGCTCGGAACCGACGAAATCTACGCCTTCGGCCAGAGCATGGGGGCGCATGGCGCGATTCTCTACGGCGCCAGGCTTGGCGCGCGGGTGATAGCCTTCGGCGCCGAGACCATCCTGCGGCTGGAGAGCAGCCGCAGCATGAGGATGCTCGCCGCCGACGCGCATATCGCCCACCCTGACCTGCTCGATGCAATCATCGCGGCGGAGAAGCCCATCCTCACCTTCGCCAGCGAAGAGGATCCGATCGACCTCTATTGCATCGACCGCGTTAACGGCCTACCCAACTGCCGGGCGCGAACCATCACCGGATACAAGCACGATCTGGCAACCCACCTGCATCGGGCCGACCAGTTGGTGCCCATGCTCAGGACGTTCGTCGACAATCGGCCGATTCCCCTGCTCCAGAACGAAGGCCGCGCGCTTTCTCATCCCGGCTTCGCCGAGGCCTTCTACGATCTCTTCCGCCACGTCAGGGCCGGCCGTTACGACGAGGCCGCAGCGGCCGGGACGTTCGCCGTTTCACTCTACCCGCGCTCCGCCTATGCCTCCTACCTGACCGGCAAGGCGCTGTTCGCCATGAAGCAGATCGGCCCGGCGCGGCCGCATCTGGAGAATGCGCTCACCCTCGCCCCGAGCGAGCCCGGCTATCGATTTCTGATGGGCCGGTGCCTGGCGCAGCTTCGGGAATACGATCGGGCGATCGCCATCTTCGACGGCATCATCGCTGAGCGGCCGGACTCCGCCGGCGCCTTCCACCAGATAGCCGGCATCCGCTACCGGCAAGGCGATCTTCTGCAGGCGCTGGCGGCGTCGCGACGCGCCGTGGCGCTTGCGCCCGCTATCAAGGTCTACGCCACCCTGCGCGACAAGATCGAGGCCAGGCTGGCCGTGTCGCCGGCACAGGCCGCGCCTGCTCTGCCCGACGATCCCATGCAGCCGGACCAAACCAAACTGTCCGGCTTGTATCGATCCGTCGTGGAGGTCGTGTCGCGGCGCCGGTGACCACAATCAGTCCGCGGCCGGCAGCCGCCGGATCGTGAACTCGATGATGTCGTTCGGCCGCTCGAACCAGCTCTCTATCGCCGTCCAGTAGGCCTGCTTCGGCCAGCGGTCGAACCATTCCTGTGCCTTCTGCCGGGCGTCGGGTCGCGGCAGCACGAAGGTCTCGCGGATAAAACCGTCGCCAAGTCTCGTCCGACCTTCCGCGCGGGCGCGGTCGAGCTGCCTCCTAAGGCCGTCGAGCGGCGGTCTTTTCGGCGCGGGCACCGGTAAACCTCCTGCGACTAAGACGCTCACTTGCATGAGATTAGGGATCGTCGGCAAAAATACGAGTCATTTTGTGCCGCCCGGCGTGTATGTCGTCCGGCGTGGCAAACGGAGAATGATCATGGAGCGTCCACAGCTCGCGCCTGGCCTGCCGGCCGACATCGAGGATCGCAAGGCAACGGCGAAAGCCTGGTTCGAAGAGCTGCGCGACCGCATCTGCGCCGCCTTCGAGACGATCGAGGACGATCTTGCCGGCCCCCTCGCCGATCGCCCCGCAGGCCGTTTCGAACGCACGCCCTGGCAGCGCGAGGCCGGCGCGGGCGGCGGTGGGGTGATGTCGGTGATCCACGGCCGCGTCTTCGAGAAGGCGGGAGTGCACACCTCGACAATCCATGGGGAATTCTCGCCGGAGTTCCGAAAGCAGATACCGGGCGCCGAGGAGGACCCGCGCTTCTGGGCGAGCGGCATCTCGCTGATCGCCCATCCGCAAAACCCCAATGTGCCGGCCGTCCACATGAACACCCGCATGGTGGCGACCTCGCGCTGCTGGTTCGGCGGCGGCGCCGATCTGACGCCGGTGCTCGACCGTCGCCGCACGCAGGAGGACCCGGACACCCTCGCCTTCCATGCCGCCATGCAGGTGCCTTGCGGCAAGCACGCGACGATCGCCGACTATGAGAAGTTCAAGACCTGGTGCGACGAATATTTCTTCCTCAAGCACCGCAACGAGTCGCGCGGCGTCGGCGGCATCTTCTTCGACTGGCTGCAGCCAACACCCGAGCAAGGCGGCTGGGATGCCGGCCTCCGCTTCGTGCAGGACGTCGGCCTCGCCTTCCTCGATATATATCCCCGCCTTGTCCGCGGGAACTTCAACGAGGTGTGGACGCCGGCCGACCGCGACGAGCAGCTCGTGCGTCGCGGCCGCTACGTCGAGTTCAACCTGCTCTACGACCGCGGCACGATCTTCGGCCTGAACACCGGCGGCAACGTCGCTGCGATCCTCTCTAGCCTGCCGCCGGAGGTGAAATGGCCCTGATCGGTCCGATCACGATCGCGCGAGCCGCGCCGCGGCGATGGTGACTTTCGCGAAAACCCCGATATAGAGGCGCCGCCATTTGGGTGCCGGGCCGAAGAAAAGCCCGCGTCGGTGGTTGAGGGAGAGGGTGGGCGGTCGACAAGGCACGCGGCCTCTAAAATTAGCCTTAACTTTTCGCTGACAGGGTTTTGCCCATGGCCAGAATGCGTGCGCTTGGCTGCGCCTTGCTCGTTCTTCTTTCCGCATCCGCAACGGCCCGGTCAGCCGAACGACCGTCATCATGCGGGAGCGGGTCCGTTCCGACGGAAACGATCGTCGATCGGACAACCGACGACATCCTGCCGACAGCCTGTGTCCTGAGAATCGCACCGGAGGACGGCGTGACCAAAAAACCCGTCGAGAACCGCCGCTCGAAACTCCCGCCGGCCGCCACCGCTGCGATCGAGCGCGTCAAGCAGTTCAAGGTCGTCTACAAACGGCCGAAAAATCCGTCGGGCGAAACCATGGTGCTGCTGCACGGCTCCGGCGGTAACGAAACGACCCTGATCCCGCTCGCGTCGCGGCTGGCGCCGGGCGCCACGCTGATGGGCGTGGCCGGCCGGGTCACCCAGGAGGGCACCACGCGCTGGTACCAGCGTATATCGCCAATCGCCTTCGACCAGACCGATATCCGCGCCGAGGCGGAGGCATTCGCCACCTTCCTGCGCAATCAGGTCAAGACCGAGAAGCTCGATCTCAAGCGCACCGTCTTCATCGGCTATTCGAACGGCGCCAACCTGCTCGCCGCCCTCTGCCTGCTGCATCCCGGCCTGGTCGAGCGCGCCGCGCTACTGCGGCCCATGCCGGTGCTGGACGAGGTCCCGCAGGCCGATTTGAGGAAGACCCGCTTCCTGATCGTCGTAGGCGAATCCGACGAGACCTACGCACCTTACGGTCCGCGGCTGGAAAAGATCCTGCGCGATCACGGCGGCCGCGTCGAAGCCAAGGTGGTCAAGACCGGCCATCTGCTCGGTGACGAAGATGTCAGGGTCGTGGCCGATTGGCTCGGCGCCGCCAATGCGGTGTCCAAGAACTGAGAGCTACCCTCGCCTGGACATGCAGGGCAAGTCGACGACCGCCGCGCGCGTCAAGGTCGCCAGGTGATGCCGCCTGACCCGGCGACGGGCGGGGCCGAAGCTCCGCCCTCGAAGGGGCAACCAAAGCCCGTGGTTTGTGTTATGGTGGCAGCCTGACCTGGAAGAGGAAGGAGAAAGCCGATGAAGGAATTCCAGTGCGGATCGCTCGTCCCCGGCTGCGACTGGCATACCCGTCATCAGGACGAGGCCGAGGTGATGCGCCGCGCCGTGGAACACCTGCGCGAGATTCATGGCGAGACCATCATCCGCGAGACCATGATTGAGGCCATCCGCTCGCGCATCGAGAAGGTTCGCGACGCGGCCTAGCCCCCCTCCCCCGCGAGCCCCGCGGCGCGCTCGAGCAGCGCGTCGCGCGCCAACGAGAAGCCCGACATCACCCACTCTTCTTCCAGCCGGCGCAGCAGCGCGCCGAGATCTGGTCCGTCTTCGACCCCGAGCGCCTTGAGATCGGCTCCCTTCAGCGGGAAAACCGGCTTCCGCCATGTCGCCGCGCGTTTGAGCAGCCGCGCATAGGTGCCCGCCTCCACCAGCGCCTCCGTCTCAGCCACAGCGCGACCGCGCGCCGAAACCAACGACAGGCGCAGGCGGTCGCATATGCCTTGCGGAGACCCCCGGTAGAGCAGGCGCGCCAGTGCGGTGTCACTGGTTGTCGCAGCCAGCGGGGCGGCCTTCGCCCAGTCGGCCAGCCGCGCCGCCTCCGCCTTCGACAGGCGCAGCCGCTCGGCGAGCGTCGCCATGCGGCCGGCATCCGGTGGCACGATGGCCTCCAGCCTCAGCATTGCGTCGGCCGGCCAGCCGAGGTCGCGCTCGGTACCGACCAGCCCGTGCACGGCGTCGATGCCCCATTTCTCGCTTTCCGGCAGGGCGCGGGTGAGCACGCTTGCCTGACGCATCCACAGAAGCGCCCGCGACGGGTCGGGGGCCGACAGCAGTTTCTTCAGCTCCGCCCATACCCGCTCGGCAGAAAGCCCGTCGATCCCATCCTTCAGCCGCGCGCACGCCTTCAGCCCCTCCGCGTCCGGCCGCCCGGATCCGTACCAGGCGAAGAAGCGGAAGAAGCGCAGGATGCGCAGAAAATCCTCGCGGATGCGTTTTTCGGGATCGCCGATGAAGCGGATGGTGCGGGTCTCGATGTCGGCGAGCCCGCCGACAAGATCGATCACCGTGCCGTCGGCCTCGGCATAGAGCCCGTTGATGGTAAAGTCGCGGCGTTCGGCGTCCGCCTGCCAGTCGCGGCCGAACCGCACTTTTGCCCGCCGCCCGTCCGTCTCGACATCGGCGCGCAGCGTCGTCACCTCGTAGGGCCGTCCGGCGGCGACCAGCGTGATGGTGCCGTGCTCGGCGCCCGTCGGCACCGCCTTGAAGCCGGCGGCCTCGCCGCGCCGGATCGTCTCGTCCGGCGTCACCGTGGTGGCGATGTCGATGTCGGCCACCGGCTCGCCCAGCAGCGCATTGCGCACCGCCCCGCCGGCGATGCGCGCCTGCTCGCCGCCTTCCGCGAGGATGGCGAGCAACGCCTGCAGGTGCCGATCCTGCAGCCAGTCTGCGCGGCCAGCCAGCGTCGCCGTGCCGCTCACGCGTACAGCCTCTCGTACAGGGTGCGGATGATGCCGGCAGTCACGCCCCAGATGCGCCGCCCATCATAGGGCATATCGTAGAAGAACCATTCCCGGTCGCCCCAGAAGCGGCTGCCGCGCGCGTGGTTGACCGGGTCCATGAGGAAGGCCAGCGGCACCTCGAAGGCGGCGTCCACCTCGTCGGGATTGAGCACGAGCTCGAAGCCCGGCCGCACGATCGACAGCACCGGCTTGATCCGGTAGCCGCTGCCCGCGACATAGTCCGGCATCTGCCCCAGCACCTCGACATGGGTCGCCGGCAGCCCGATCTCCTCCTCCGCCTCGCGCAGCGCCGCCCGCTCCGCCGTGCCGTCCTCGGGATCGACGCGCCCGCCCGGAAAGGCCACCTGGCCGGTATGGTTGCGCAAGGTCTCGGCCCGCTTGGTGAGCAGCATGGTGGCCATGTCGCCGTGGTCGATGACGGGGATCAGCACGGCCGCCTCGCGCAGGCCGTTCGGATGATTGAGCCGCGGATGTCCCGGATTGAAGCGGTGGTCCCCGTCTTCATCGGGATGGATGAGGAAATTCTCCTCGCGCCCGGCGCGGCGGCGGAAGTCCTCCGCCGTGTAGAGTGTCGACGCCCCCCGCATCCGCTCAGGCGCTCAGCCGCCGCAGATGCTCGGCCGGCATGATCGGATAGACCTCGCCCTTCGAGCGCACGGCGAAGGTCGGGACGCCGCCGACATCGATCTCCTCGCCATGCGACACCAGCTCGTACATGACCGGCCGCGCCAGCAGCGCCTCCAGCCGCCCGCGCACCAGCACGTATGGCTTCAGGCCGCCGGTCTCGGGCTCGTCGACGAAACGCAGCGGATTGCCCGGACCGGCCTCCACCACGTCGCCGACATTGGTCCGGAACGTGATGACCTGGCCGTCGCCCTCGCCCGAAACGTTCATCTCGACCGCCACGAAGGGCGCGTCAGCGACGCGGATGCCGACCTTCTCCACCGGCGTGACCAGATAGGTTTTGCCGTCGTCGTCCTTGCGCAGCACGCTCGAGAATAGCTGCACCAACGGCATGCGGCCGATCGGCGTGCCGAGATAGAACCAGGTGCCGTCCGCCCGGATCTCCATGTCGAGATCGCCGCAGAAGGGCGGATTCCAGCGTTCCACCGGCGGCGGCCCCTTGCCGGCGCGCGTCGCCCGCCCGATCAGCGCGGACAGGCCGGCGGCGTCGCCGGCCCCGCCCATCTGCTGCGTCGCCTCGTGCTGATTGCTGTGCATGGTCACGAAATAGTCACTGTTGTCTCGCTTGTCAGCCGGGTGGGGCTATTTAAGTTTGCAGTTCGGCACTGCAACATCTTTGCACCTGAGTCGGAACCGGACCGCACTGGCCCGGTTGTAGGCGAGAAAGGCCCGAGGCATGAGCGCAATCATCAAGGATCCCGCCCTCAGCGAAGGGGAGATGATCGCACAGGCCGAGCGGGCGCTGGCCGACATATCGCGCATCCGCGAAGGCGTCGGACGCGTCATCTTCGGCCAGGAGAGCGTCATCGAGCGCACCCTGGTCGCCCTGCTCGCCGGCGGACACGCGCTGCTGGTCGGCGTCCCCGGCCTCGCCAAGACCAAGCTGGTCGAGACGCTCGGCATCGTGCTCGGCCTGGATGCCCGCCGCATCCAGTTTACGCCCGACCTGATGCCCTCCGACATCCTCGGCTCCGAGGTGATGGAGCAGGACGAGACCGGCCGCCGCTCCTTCCGCTTCATCTCCGGCCCGATCTTCGCCCAGTTGCTTATGGCCGACGAGATCAACCGCGCCAGCCCGCGCACCCAGTCGGCGCTGCTGCAATCCATGCAGGAATATCACGTCACCGTGGCCGGTGCCCGTCACGACCTGCCCTCGCCCTTCCACGTGCTGGCGACCCAGAACCCGCTCGAGCAGGAAGGCACCTATCCGCTGCCCGAGGCGCAACTCGACCGCTTCTTGATGCAGATCGACATCCTCTATCCCGAGTTGGAGGCGGAGCGCCGCATCCTGCTGGAGACCACCGGCGTCGACGAGGCGAAGCCGCTCAACGTGCTGACGCCGGAGCGGCTGCGCGAGATCCAGCGCCTGATCCGCCGCATGCCGGTGCCGGAGAGCGTGGTCGAGACGATCCTGAGGCTGGTGCGCTCGGCCCGCCCCGGCCAGGGCGACGCCGACACCGACAAGCACGTCGCCTGGGGTCCCGGCCCCCGGGCCAGCCAGGCGCTGACTTTGTGCGCCCGCGCCCGCGCCCTTTATGACGGCCGGCTGGCGCCTTCGGTCGACGACGTGAAGGCGCTGGCCGAGCCGGTGCTGCAGCACCGCATGGCGCTGACCTTCGCAGCACGTGCCGAGGGCATGACCGTGCGCGACGCGGTCGCGAGGCTGGTGAAAGGGCTCTGATGGCGCGGATCGGCGAGGCGTCGTCCCCGGTCGTCGCCAGCGAGGCACTGGCCCGCGCCCGGCTCCGCGCCTCGCTGGTCCCCGATCTGCTGGTCGAGGCCCGCCGCGTCGTCTCCACCGTGATCAGCGGCTGGCACGGCCGCCGCAAGCGCGGCATCGGCGAGAATTTCTGGCAGTTCCGGCCTTATGTGGAGGGCGAGGCGCTGGCGCGCATCGACTGGCGCCGCTCCGCCCGCGACGACCACACCTATGTGCGCGACCTCGAATGGGAAGCGGCGCACACCGTCTGGCTGTGGGCCGATCCCTCCCCCTCGATGCTCTACAAGTCCACCTCCGCATCCGTCTCCAAGCAGGCACGCGCCCTGGTGCTCGCGCTGGCGCTGGCCGAACTCCTTTCGCGCAGCGGCGAGCGCATCGCCTGGCCGGGGCTGACGGACCCAATCACCTCCCGCAGCGGCGCCGAGCGCATCGCAGCGCTGCTCGCCCATGCGCCGGCCCTGCCTGTTCGTCCTGACCTCTCGACGATCCGCCGCTTCTCGGACATCGTGATCGCCGGTGATTTCCTCGATCCCGTCGAGGAAACGCAGGAGTGGCTCGACGTGCTCGCCCGCCACGGCGTGCGCGCACATCTGATCGAGGTCGCCGACCCGGCCGAGGAGACCTTCCCCTATGCCGGCCGCACCGAGTTCACCGACCCCGAGACCGGCGACAAGCTGACGGCCGGCCGCGCCGAACTGCTCGGCGACGATTACCGCCGCCTCTATTTGGCCCGCCGCCAGGAGCTCGGTGCCTGGTGCCGCCGCCTCGGCTGGAGCTACACGGTCAACCACACCGACCGCCTCGCATCGGAGGCGCTGGTGCGCGTCCACATGGCGATGTCGGCCGAGACCAGCTACGCATCGGGGGTGCGGGCATGACTCTGCACTCCCACTCCCGCGGGCCGAGGCCCTCGCCATGAGCTGGCTGCCGCTCTCCTTCGGCCTGCCGGCGGTGCTGTGGGGACTGCTCGCCCTGCCGGTCATCTGGTGGCTGCTGCGGCTCACCCCGCCGCGGCCGCAGACCGAGCTGTTTCCGCCGCTGCGCATCCTGCAGAAGGTGCTGAAGCGCGAGGAGACGCCGCACCAGAGCCCATGGTGGCTGACGCTGCTCCGGCTGGTGATGGCGGCTCTGGTGATCATGGCGCTGGCCGAACCGGTGTTCAATCCGCGCGAGCGGGTGGAGACGGGCGGGAGCGCGCTGGCGCTGGTGATCGACAATGGCTGGTCGAGCGCAGCCGACTGGGACCGTCGCGTCGCCACCGCCGAGCGGCTGATCGCCGACGCGGCGCGGACGAGCACGCCTGTGTTGCTCGCCTTCACGGCGGAAAAGCCCAATGCCGAGATCGGTCCGTTCGATGCGGAGGCCGCGCGCGACCGGCTGCGTGCCGCCGAGCCGCGGCCGATCCCCACCGACAGGACAGCCGTCTACGCCCGCGTCGCCGATGCACTGCGCAGCCAGCCCGGTGCCGCCGTCGCGGTGCTCGCCGACGGGCTCGCCGCTCCGGGCGACGACGGTGCCTTCGCCACCTTGTTCGCCAATCACACCGGGCCGGTGATCTGGGCCGTCCCGGAGCGGCTCTCCGCGCTTGGCTTGACCGCCACGGAAAATGCCGTCGAAGGCTTCACGTTGACCGCGATCCGCCCGCCGGGCGACGCGGCGCCGCGGCAGGTGACCGCCGGCGCCTTCGACGATCGCGGCCGCCGTATTGCCGACGCCACGCTAGCCTTCGGCCTTGGCGAGACCGTAGCGGCAGGCACGATGCGGGTGCCCTTCGAACTCAGGAACGACTTCGCCTCGGTTGCCATCGACGGCGAGCAGCAGGCAGCGGCGGTGCGCGTGCTCGACGAGAACGCCAAGCGCCGCCGCGTCGGGCTGATCTCGCAGTCGGAAGCCGACCAGGCGCAGCCGCTGTTGTCGCCGCTCTACTACATCCGCAACGCGCTGCAGCCTTTCGCCGACCTGATCGAGACCTCCAATCCCGACCTCGCCGTCGCGATTCCGCAACTGATCGAGCAGAACCCGGCGATGATCGTCTTGGCCGACGTCGGCACCCTGCCGGAGGCCGCGCACGCACGGCTCGTCGATTGGGTGAGAAACGGCGGCACGCTGGTGCGTTTCGCCGGCTCCAAGCTCGCCGCCGCCGAACCCGACACGGACCTTCTGCCGGTACGACTGCGCACCGGCGAGCGCGCGCTGGGCGGCACGCTGTCCTGGACCGAGCCGCAGCGCGTGGCGGAATTCCCCGCCAACGGACCGTTCTCGGATCTGTCGCCGCCGAACGAGGTGACGGTGATGCGGCAGATATTGGCCGAGCCGACGCCCGACATCGTCGAGCGCACCTGGGCGAGCCTGGCGGACGGGACGCCGCTGGTCACCGGCGACCGCCGCGAGGACGGCACCATCGTGCTTTTCCACATCACGCCGCAGGCGACCTGGTCGAACCTGCCGATCTCGGGCACCTTCGTCGAGATGCTGCGCCGGCTGGTGCAGTTGTCGCGCAACCAGGGCACGGCCGCCGCCAATGCCGAAGGCCGCATCGCCACGCTGGCGCCCTACCGCATGATCGCAGCGAATGGCGCCCTGGTGCCGCCGACGCCTGATGCGCGGCCGTTGGCGGTCGGAACGGACCGCGCACCGGTCACCATCGAGAACCCGCCCGGCCTCTACGGCACCGAGGAGGGCCTGTATGCCCACAATCTCCTTGCGGCCGACACGCGCTTCGAACCGCTGGCCCGCCCGGAGATCCCTGCGCCGGTGACCGAATTGCGCTATGCTTTCGACGAATCGCGGGATCTGAAGGGGCCGCTCGTGGCTGCCGCCCTGGCGCTGATGGTGCTCGACACGCTGGCCGTGCTCTGGATGAGCGGCGCCTTTGCCCGTCGCATGCGCAGGCCGGCCACGCCGCCGGCGGGAACCGCTGCCGTTGTCCTGCTCGCCCTCGGCCTGCTTGCCCCCTTCGCCGACCGAGCCGCCGCGCAGGACGCCAAGCCGGGCGACGCCGAGGCGGTCGAAGCGATCTCGGTCACGCGGCTCGCCTATGTGATCACCGGCGACAACGGCATCGATGCGATCAGCCGCGCCGGCCTGTCGGGCCTGACGCGCTTCCTGGTCGACAAGACCGCGCTTGAGCCCGGCCAGCCGCAAGGGGTCGACATATCGAAGGACGAGCTCGCCTTCTACCCGCTGATCTACTGGCCGATCGATCCGGCTGCGCCGATGCCGTCGCAGGACGCGATCGCACGCGTCGATGCCTACATGCAGCAGGGCGGAACGGTGCTGTTCGACACGCGCGACCAGTATGCGACGAGTTTCGCCGATGGCGCGGCAAGTCCTTCCACGCAGCGCCTGCGCGATATCCTGGCCGACCTCAACGTGCCACCGCTGGAGCCGGTCCCGGCCGACCACGTGCTGACCAAGGCTTTCTACATCCTTCCCGACTTCCCCGGCCGTTACAATGGCAGCCCGCTGTGGGTCGAGGCGTCGCTCGACGCCAGCAACGCCGACAACCGGCCGGTGCGCACCGGCGACGGCGTCACCCCGATCATCATCACCGCCAACGACCTCGCCGGCGCCTGGGCGGTCGACGAGAACGGCGACGCGATGCTGCCGACCGTTCCCAACGACCCCATGCAGCGCGCCTACGCGCTGCGCGCCGGCGTCAACATCGTCATGTATATGCTCACCGGCAACTACAAGTCCGACCAGGTGCACGTGCCGGCCTTGCTGGAAAGGCTGGGGCAGTGAGAATGGGCGGCCACTTGCATCGAGAGGGGGGCAGCGTGGGGCGCAAAGCTGGCGACGAATTCGGCCGGCGGTCGCCCACTGATCGGATTCGGATTCCATGAACTGGTCGATCGCCTTCGAGCCCCTGCTCTCCTGGCCGTGGCTGGCTGCGGTGCTGGTGCCGGTCGCGTTGCTGGCGCTTGCCGGCCTGTGGCTGCGCCGTCGCGGCGCATTGCTGCGCCTTGCCGCCCTTGCCGCGCTGGCGCTTGCTCTCGTCAACCCGGTCCTCCTCGACGAAGAGCGCGAGCCGCTGAAAAGCGTGGTGGCCCTCGTCGTCGACCGCAGCCAGAGCCAGGACATCGGCGAGCGCACCAGCCAGGCCGACCAGGCGCTGGCCGGCATGCAGGAGCGGCTTGCACGCTTCCGGCAGTTCGAGGTGCGGGTGGTGGAGGCCGGCCGGGCCGACGCCGCCGACGACCGTACCCAGACACGGCTGTTCGGTTCGCTGGACAGCGCCTTCCGCGACGTGCCCGCCTCGCGCATCGGCGGCGCAGTCATGATCACCGACGGCCAGGTCCATGACGTACCCGCCCAGGGCGATGCCGGCGCCGCGCCGCTGCACGCGCTGATCACGGGCGACGAAAACGAGATCGACCGGCGCATCCGCTTCGAGAACGCGCCGCGTTTCGGCATCGTCGGCAAGCCGATCGACATGACCTATCGGGTGATCGCCACCGGCGACCAGCGCGGCACGGTCGACGTGCGCGTGTCGGTGAACGGCCAGCAGGTCTCGGTCGAGCGTGCCGAGATCGGTCGCGAGATGCAGCTGCAACTCACCATCCCCAATGCCGGCCGCAACATCGTCGAGCTCGCCATAGACCCGGTTCCCGGCGAGATCACCGACACCAACAACCGCGCCATCGCGCTGCTCGACGGTATCCGCGAGAACCTGCGCGTGCTGCTGGTCTCCGGCGAGCCGCATGCCGGCGAGCGCAGCTGGCGCAATCTGTTGAAGTCCGATGCCTCGGTCGACTTGGTGCACTTCACCATTCTGCGGCCGCCGGAGAAGCAGGACGGCACGCCGATCAACGAATTGTCGCTGATCGCCTTCCCGACGCGCGAGCTGTTCGTCGAGAAGATCGACGATTTCGACCTGATCATCTTCGACCGCTACCAGCACCGCGACGTGCTGCCGATCCTCTATTACGACTACATCGCCGAATATGTGGAGAAGGGCGGCGCCCTGCTGATCGCCGCCGGGCCGGAATATGCCGGCGAGAGCTCGATCGCCCGTACGCCGCTGATGTCGACGCTGCCGGCCTTGCCGACCGGCGACATCCTGGAAGAGGCCTTCTATCCGCGCCTGACCGAGACCGGCAAGCGCCATCCGGTGACGCGCGGCCTCGAAGGCTCGGCCTTCGAGCCGCCGCACTGGAGCCGCTGGTTCCGCCTGATCGGTATCGAGCAGCCGGAAGGCATGGCGGTGATGAAGGGGCCGGACGAGCGGCCGCTGCTGCTGCTCGACCGCAAGGGCGAAGGCCGCGTCGGCATGTTCCTGTCCGACCAGGGCTGGCTGTGGGCGCGCGGCTTCGAGGGCGGCGGCCCGCATGTGGCGCTCTACCGCCGCATCGCCCACTGGCTGATGAAGGAGCCGGAGCTTGAGGAGGAGCGCCTGACCGCCGACGGTCGCGGCATGGTGCTCGACATCCGCCGTCAGACCATGAGCGACGATCCCGGCCCGGCGCAGGTGATCACTCCTTCCGGGCGGGCGATCAGCGTGCCGCTGACGCCGGCCGAGCCGGGCCTGTTCCTCGGCAGCGTCGAGACCAGCGAGATCGGCCTTTACCAGGTCGGCAACGGCAATCTGTCGGCGCTTGCGCATATCGGCCCGGTCAATGCTCCCGAATTCGCCGACACCGTCTCGACCGAGGAGGTGCTGCGCCCCGCCGCCGAGGCGAGCGGCGGCAGCGTGCGGCGGCTGGCCGGGTTGACCGGCGTTTCCCTGCCGGCGATCGTGCCGGTGCGCGGCCAAGCCGCCGCCGCCGGCCGCGACTGGATCGGCCTGCGCACCACCGACGACAGCGTGCTCAAATCGGTCTCCCGCGTGCCGCTGTTCGGCGGTTTCTTCGGGCTCGCTTTGCTGCTGCTGGCGCTTGGCTCGATGTGGTACCGCGAGGGGCGGTAAGTTCGTCCGGTTCGGCAACACTGCCGAGCCTATTCCTCCGGCTCGGTGGTGAACATCAGCGGATAGCCCTTTGCCTTGCCGGCATCGGTCGCCCGCGTAGCCTTGGTCTCGGCGACGTCTCTCGGAAACACCGCGACGACGCAGACGCCCTTTCGGTGCGCCGTGATCATCACCCGGTAGGCCTGGTCCTCGGACAGCCGGAACTCGCCCTTGAGCACGGTGACGACAAACTCGCGCGGCGTGAAATCGTCGTTGAGCAGGATGACCTTGTGCAGCTTCGGCCGCTCGATCTTCGGCTTCGTCCTGGTACGGGGTTTGACGACGGTTTCAGGCATCGGCGGATCGGCTCCGATGGTTGGTTTCACGCGCCATCCTGCCACGATCATCCGATCGAATCATCTACCGGGCGATCTCAACTAGCTGGAAGGAAAATTGGACCCCTTTATATAACCCGTCTTGTTCAAAGGCCGCCCTGGAACGCGTTCAATCAGCCCAGCCCCAATCATTTTTTGAAATATTCTCTTAATCGAATTTTCAGAGCCGATGAAGCAGATCGATCTCGCAATGGCGTTGTTAATCTCCTCATTCGACCGAAGATAATCAACAATAATCTGCTCCGGAGTTCCAAGCTTTTCATGTCTCAGCACCACCAAGACACCATTTTCTCGCTGCTCGATCACTGGGTCTTTCAACTTTAGATTTCTCATCGCCTCAAAAGCGGTGTTTAGCCCCTCCCCTACGTCCTTGTTCGGAGGGTTTCGAAATTTATTCAGTATTCTAACAATTTTTGGATTTCTAGCAGCTCGCTCATCCAATATATTTTTTACAGTGACGTGAGCTGGCAATGTGCCAGGACTCTGAACTTCGATCCTGTTATCAAAAATGCGCACATGAACATCATCATTTATACTGTAGTCACGATGTATAACAGAGTTAGTAACAATCTCATGAATTGCTTCGGTTGGATACTCTATCTTCTCCAATCCCTCCAAGCCAAGAAGGGGTATCTCTTCAGTTATCCTTTTTATCTCAGATACTGAATCAAATATTTGCTTATAGAGATTTCCTTCTATTGATATTGGATCGAAGGCGAGCGTAGCCCTTGTTCCCACAGCTTCCTGGCTTTTGTAGCGATATATCTTTATCGATGCCTTCGGCAAATCAACTTGAGGCTCATCATCAAAAAGCAGTATCCCCGCCACTGCTGGCTTGTCGCTTACAATTAATTTTTGTTTTCGGAGCCAAGCCTCTGGCTCAGCCGTCGGCACAATCTCCAGCATGAATTCGATGATTGCCCTCGAATTCGTTATGCCATCTACTTCAGTCGAAATGGTCCTATCTTCAAAGCTTGTTATACCCTTGTTTAGTCGCAAACGCTCCAGTTTTTCTTCAGTGTCTTGTGGAAGATTTTGAGCGCCTCTGCGAAGATAAACGCGCCCGTCAGATGCCTTTCTCACATCGCCGGTTTTCTCAATCTCAATTTGGAGAACCAGACTTCCTGATCCATCTCGTTGCAAAAAGCCACATCTAGTTATTGAACCAATCGGAAAATATTCCTCTACTAATTGTATATGAGCATTGGCTTTCTCTACGTCTTGAAAGCCGTCCCAGCAAAAGGCTCCTGAGGGCAGAGCAGAAACCCCAACAAAAACTTCGCCACCGTCCGCATTTGCTAATGCACACAACGTCTTAGTAAGTTTGCCGGGCAATATTGCCGCAGCCTTCATGTCGCAAAACTGTCCTTCAGAGCGTATCAAAATGGCATTGGCTTGCTCAGCAGTTATCGAGACGACTTCGATGCCCAATGGTCCCTCCCCCGCTCACCCGAGTTGCGCGGTAGTATAGCGATTCTCGAGACCCCTCTACCACTCTGCAGTTGGCACTCCATCGCCGACCGGAGACCTCTTCGGCGACGGCACATGGGCAATCCTACCTCCGCAACACCGCGCTCAGAACATCCCTGATGCCGATCGCGCCCACAAATCGCGACTGGTCGTCGAACAGCGCCACCGGCGCCGTCTGCGAGCGGTGCATGGCAAGCATCACCGTCTTCAGCGAGGTGCCCGGCGTGGCCCAGAACACCTGCGCGGCCTCCTCCGGTTGTCCCTCGACATCGGCGCAGGAAGTCCACGCCGCCGGCTTGCCGTGCCGCTCGGCGGCGGCCACGAGGCCGTCCGTGTCGATCTTGAAGCGTGTCGTCTTGCGCCGGTCGAGCCAGACCCAGCCGTCGCCGCCGGATTCCAGTTCGTGCAGGCCGCGCATCACGTTCCAGGCCGTGAGTACCGACAGCGGATTCACATTGGCGATGAAGTCGCGCACGTAAGAATTGGCCGGCTTCAGCACGATGTCCTCGGGCGGACCGGACTGGACGATGCGCCCACCCTCCATGATGGTGATCGTGTTGCCGATCTTGAGAGCCTCCTCGAGGTCGTGGCTAACGAAGATGATGGTCTTCTTCAGCGTCTTCTGAAGCTGCAGCAGCTCGTCCTGCAGTTTTGTGCGGATCAGCGGGTCGAGCGCGGAAAACGGCTCGTCCATCAGAAGGATCGGCGCCTCGGTGGCGAAGGCGCGCGCCAGCCCGACGCGTTGCTGCATGCCTCCGGAGAGCTCGTGCGCGTATTTCTTCGACCACTGATCGAGATGGACCAGCTCGAGCTGCTTTCGGACGCGCTCCTTGCGCTCGGCCTCCGGCACGCCGGAAAGCTCCAGCCCGAAGCCGACATTCTCCTCGACCGTGCGCCAGGGCAGCAGCCCGAACTGCTGGAACACCATCGCCACGCATTCACGGCGGATCTTGCGCAACTTGTCCTCGCCGCAGGATACGACGTCGGCAGACCAGTCGCCGTCATGGACGATGACCTCGCCGCGGGTGACCTTGTTCAGACCATTGACGGCGCGCAGGAGGGTGGATTTGCCGGAACCGGAAAGACCCATCAGGACGGAGATTTCCCCTTCCTTGACCGTAAGATTGGCGCCGGCGCAGCCAAGCACGCTACCGGTCTGTTCGAGAATCTCCGAGCGGCTGGCGCCCCGGTCGAGCATCGCGAGTGCGCCGGCGGTGTCGAGACCGAAGATGATGTCGACATTCTTGAAATCGACGGCGACGTTCATTTCTTGCCTCCTCCGACGTCTATGCGGGTCATCCGATCGAGCACGATCGCCAGCACCACGATGGCGAAGCCGGCTTCGAGGCCGAGCGGGATGTTGACGGAGTTCAGCGCCCTGACCACCGGCTTGCCGAGGCCGTTGGCACCGATCAGCGCGGCGATGACAACCATGGACAGGCACAGCATGATGCATTGCGTCAGCCCCGCCATGATGGTGGGGAGCGCCGCCGGCAGCTCGACCTTCCAGAGGAGCTGGCGTTTCGTCGCCCCGAATGCTGCACCCGCCTCCAGCATCGGCTTGGGCACCGAGGTGATGCCGAGATAGGTCAGGCGGATCGGCGCGGGTGCTGCGAAGATCACCGTCACGATCAGACCGGGCGCGATGCCGAGGCCGAACAGGATCAGCACCGGGATGAGATAGACGAAGGTGGGCATGGTCTGCATCAGGTCGAGCACCGGCTGCAGCACGCGCCAGACCCGCTCGCTATGCGCCGCCCAGATGCCGACCGGGATGCCGATGGCCATGGAGGCCGCGGCGGCCGCCACCACCAGCACCAGCGTCTCGACAGTCTCCTTCCAGAGGTTCTGGTTGATGATGAAGAGCAGTCCGATGGTGACCGCCAGCGCCAGCTTCCAGGACCGCTGCAGGAAATAGGCAAGCGCGGCGATCAGCAGGACAAGCAGGACGGGCGGCACCATCAGGAGCAATCCGATGAGCCCGTTGAGCACCACCGTCAGTCCGTCGGCGATCGAATCGAACAGCCATTCGAGATTGCTGGTCAGGAAATCGAAGAAGGCCTTACCCCAGCGGCCGATCGGAATCTTGAAGCTGGCGATGAAAGCTGAAATCGGATCCACGCTGTCCCCTCATAGGTTTCGGGGCGACCCTCGCCGCCCCGTGCCTCTGCTGCGATGCGGAGCGGAGAGCCGGCGCCGCCGCGCGCCGGACCCCTCCCCCCGGAGAACGATGCCGCCGGCGCTTGCCGGATCAGCCGCCGAGCGCCGTCTTGACAGCCGCGGCCGCGTCGCCGCCGTCGAACGAGGTAACGCCGGCCAGCCAGGGCGTGACGGTGTCCGGATTGGCCTTCAGCCATTCGGTGGCCGCCGCCTTCGGGTCCTTGCCGTCATTGAGGATCGCGCCCATGATCTCGTTCTCCATCTTCAGCGTGAAGACGAGATTGGACACGAACTTGCCGACGTTCGGGCAGTCGGTGAGATAGCCGGCGCGGACGTTGGTATGGACGGTGGCGCCGCCGAAATTCGGGCCGAACACCTCGTCGCCGCCCGACAGATAGGCCATCTCGATGTTGGCGTTCATCGGATGCGGCTCCCAGCCGAGGAAGACCACGTCCTCCTTGGAACTTGCCGCCTTCTGCACGGCGGACAGCATGCCTGCCTCGGAACTCTCCACCAGCTCGAAGCCGGAGAGATCGAACTTACCGGAGGAGATCATGTCGAGGATGAGCCGGTTGCCGTCGTTGCCGGCCTCGATGCCGTAGATCTTGTTGCCGAGCTTGTCCTTGAACTTGGCGATGTCGGCGAAGTCCTTGAGACCGGCATCGTAGGTGAATTTAGGCACCGCGAGCGTGTACTTGGCGCCTTCGAGATTGGTCTTGATCGATTCGACGGACTTGTCTTCTAGATACGGCTTGATGTCGGCTTCCATGGTCGGCATCCAGTTGCCGAGAAACACGTCGATGTCCTTCGACGACAGCGACGTGTAGGTGACCGGCACGGACAGGACCTGGACGTCCGGCTCGTAGCCGAGCGCCTCCAGAATGACCGAGGCCGTCGCGGTAGTGGCTGTGATGTCGGTCCAGCCGACATCGGCGAAGCGGACCTTCTTGCAGCTGTCGGGGTCGGCAGCCAGCGCCGGAGCGGCGGCCAGCATTGCCGCCATGCCGGCAGACAGCGCGTACAGTTTTATGCGTGACATGCGAGATAGTCTCCCATTGATATTTTTTCGGTCGCAGCGTTCCGCTGCTGTGTTTGGCTGCCGCAAGCCAAACACCATTCTCCTGCGGTTTCAAGCGCAATGGCCGCGCAACCTACGCCAAGCGGTTGTCAAATGGCGACAGACCGATTTCGTCTGACGACAAGGCAGTAGGCGAATCGTCTTTTATTCGCGGAAGGCGCCACATATATTCGCTGCCACCTGACGCCGGTCCCGGGGAGAGCATGATGGCGACGCTGCAGAACTTCGATGCTGAAATTGCCAAGACGAAGCAGGTCGTGGAGGAGATGCGCTCCAAGATCGAACAGTCCGGCACGGTCCTCGACAAGCTCGCCACGACCGACAAGAAAATCGGCGCGGAGGATTTCGACATCGAGAACGCCCGCATCCAGGACGTTCTCAAGCAGCAGAAGGTGATGGAATCGAACATCGCCGATCTGATCATCGGGCTGGAGGACGCCACCAACGTCTTCGGCACCGAGTTCGAGAACATGAAGAGCTTCACCGGCTGGGAGAGTTTTGTCGGCATCTTCTCCGACGAGACCAAGCAGCGCATGCGTACCGATCGCGTGCGCAATATGTCGCTGGCCGGCAATTTGCAGGAACTGCTGTCCAAATCGGACACCATCGTCGGCATCCTGAAGGCGCAGAAGGAGGTGCTGACCGACCGCTACAAAACCTCGGAGACGAGCCTTGCCACCGTCATCGAGCGGCGCAAGAGCACCATGGCCAGCCTCGAGGCGGTGCAGAAGCGCATCGAGGAATTGAACCCGCTGCTGCTCGACATCGAAAACAGGATCGCCGCCTCGACCAGCCAGAAGGAGCGGACGGAACTGGAGGGCGAGCGCTCCAAGCTCGCGACCGAGTACAACGAGAAGCAGGCGAAGGAACAGGAGTTGCTGGCAGAGAGCCAGACGCTGGAGCGCTACACCTCGATGTTCCAGACCTTCGTCGATTCGCTCAACAACCAGATCGCCGCGCAGAACACGCTGATCAACAAGCTGACCATCGACACCGAGCAGCGCATCGTCCTCTACAAGGCGCTTGAGGACAGCTTGAAGACCGCCGCCCAGCAGGAGGTGGCGCACAAGATCAACACGCTGGGCAGCAAGGTGGACAACACCGCGGAGGAGACGATGGCCGGCATCGGCGCGGCGGCGCAGAAGCACATCGGCGACCTCCTGGAGATGCATGAGAAGAACATGGTGGCCACCGCCGACATCCAGCGCCGCAAGAAGCTCGCCGACGATGCCTTCGCGCGCCGGTTCGAGGATGTGCTGCGCAAGCACAACGCGTCCGATTACGTGCAGTCGTAGTCTGCCAACCTTGTTGACGGGTCTGCCTTGAGTTTCTCCTCATCCCCCTCTGTCCTGCCGGACATCTCCCCCTCGAGGGGGGAGATCAGCCGGCCGTTTTGGTTTCGCCAATCACCCACGTTGGAAACTGAGTGGCGTGCTCAAAACTGCCAGTCCCCCTCCTTGAGGGGGAGATGTCCGGCAGCACAGAGGGGGGTGCGAAGGAGCTCAAGCCGACCGGAACACCTTGCATGACAACCCCCGCCTCCGATCCGGCCGTCCGCTATTTCGACGCCATAACAGCCGCCCTCGACGGGCTTGGCGTCTTCATGCGCGACGATTCCTCGCCGCTCTATCGCCATGGCATCGTGGCGAAGGTGGTGGCCGATTACATCGCTCGGCTGGAGATCTCCTTCGGCTGCTGGCGCAACCGCCTGGGTTTTCTCGACAAATTCCGCATCTCGCGCGCCGAGAGCGGTTTTCCGGTGTTCCAGAACCTGCTGGAGCTGGAGAACGACCGGCGCACTGCCGACAAGCGGCTGGCGGCGATCCCGGAACCGGACGAACTGCGGGCCGAGATGGCCGACTTCATCCTGCGCCACAAGGAGTTCCCGGAGGCCCTGCAGCGCTCGATGGCCGAGCGCCTCTATCTCGAGGGCATCGGCGCGGGCGCGGTGTTCAGCCCGTTCAACCTTGCGCAGACCGCCAAGGTCTCGGTCAATCCGAAGACGTTCCGCCCCTACTATCTCGTCCACTGGGCAGCCTTCGACGGCAGCGCCAACCTGCCGCTAATCTACATGGCGACGATCGAGGACTCCTCGCCGGCGATGATCGAGCAGCTGGTCGCCGAAAACGGCAAGCTCAACGAGAAGATCGATATCCCGCTGCCCGTCGACGGCCTGCTCAATCCTGAGCTGGCACACCGTTTCGACGACTTCACCGAAAAGAACTCGGCCTACACGCTGTCGCCGGCCACCATCGCCACCAATCTCGACAAGGATTTCGAGACGCTGCACCCCAAGCAGTTGCGCCGCGTCGTGCTCGGCCCCTTCTATTCGGCAGGGATCACCGAGAACAATTCGGTGGTGACCGAGGTACTGTCGAAGGTGCGCAAGCCGGAAAACGCCTGGCTGCTCACCTGGACGCAGCAGGAGGTGTTTTCGAAGGCCGAGAAGCCGGGACGCCGCGGCCTGTGGTCGAGCGAGAAGTCGACGCAGGAGTTCCACATCAACACCGACGACCTCGAGGCCGCGCGCCAGGGCGTGTCCAGCTACGAGAAGCACGCGCTGGTGCCGCACGAGGCCTATCAGGCGCTCTACGCCGCCGGCGAGGCGCGAAAGATCTTCGACGGCTACAAGGTGCACATCCTGTCGAAAGGACAGGTGGTGAGCGATGTGTGAGGGCGTGGCCACAATCGGCACAACCCACCATCTTGCGGGGTGGCCCGAATGATTTCGGTCGCGACCGTTTCCGCCAAGAAGCGGCAGCTCGATGCCCTCAGGAAGGCAATCCGACCCGGTGCGCTGGACGGTCTGGAACATAGTCAGCGGATCGACATCACCTACACATCCAATGCCATAGAGGGCAACACGCTGACCGCCGGCGAAACGGCGCTGGTACTGGAAAAGGGCATAACGGTCAGCGGAAAACCGCTTCGGGATCACCTCGAGGCCATCGACCACGCGCAGGCGCTTGCCTGGGTGTTGGAGATCGCCGCTCAAACCGAAACGCCGGTCAGCGAGACAGATGTTCGCAACCTGCATCGGCTCGTCGTCGCAAAATCCAATCCCGACATCGCGGGGCGATACGCTGATCGTCCGCGTTACGTGAACACCGATGCAGGAAGCTACGACTTTCCAGCGCCTATCGAGATTCCGGCGCTGATGCAGGCCTTTTGCAGTTGGCTGGCCGCAGAAAAGGATTCGCCTAAAGCCGCCTTTGAAGCCCACTTGCGGCTTGTCGGCATCCATCCGTTCAACGACGGCAACGGTCGTACGGCGCGTCTGCTCATGAATCTGGTTCTGGCGCGCGCCGGTTATCCGCCGATAGCCATCCGCCCCGGGGACCGGCCGGCCTATATTTCGGCGCTTGAAGCGTCGCAGCGCGGCGAAGGCCATGCCGCATTCGACAAGCTGCTGTTTAGCCGGCTCGACCAGACTTTGGACATGTATCTCGCCGCTGCGCAACAGGCGCAGGACGTGACCGCCACCTCCGGCAAGATTGTACCGATGAGGACGTGACGATGGACACCGGCCTGACCACCATCCCCGAAGCGGACATCGAGAAGCACAACGCCATCGCGCAGTCGATGATCACGCGGGTGGTGGTGCTGGAGGATTCTTCGCGCGAATCCGGCACCGCGCTTGCCGGCACCAACCGGCGCTTCGTCTCGACCGTTTCGACCGGCTCGGTACGGCGTACCCGCGAGGTCGAGCTGACCAAGACGGTCGGAGCCGTACGCCCCGGCGACCCGCTGATGTCGATCGGCCAGCACGCGCTTCTGTTCCGCGCCCGCCGCGGCATCGCCATCGCCCTGGCTGTCGCCGACGTCTTTGCCAGGGCAACCGACCTGGAGAGTCTGCAGGCCAGGAATGCGCGTGCGCCGCTGGAAGGCGAGGAAGCGGCGCAGTTCAAGAAGCTTCTATCGGCCGCGACTTACATATCGGCCTTCTCCTTCGCCTCCTATCTCTGGCAGCTCGTCGATTCCGACGGGGAGGCGCCGAATGACGTGGCTGAGCCGCATTTCGCCTTCGACACGGCGCAGGATGCGCTGAAGGCGCTGGTCGCCGGGCTGGACCACGCAGTTTCCGGCGTCAAGGACGAGGCCGACCTTGCCATCCGCGCCAAGGCTTTCGCCCGTGTCGCCATCGATGGTCTTCTGACACGAAAAGGCCGCTTCGACGGCATCGGCGCCTTCGAGGACGCCCATATCCGCATCGATGCGGACGATTTCACCCTCGACGGCTTCGATGTGGCGCCGGGACCCAAGACGAAACCGCTGGTGATGACCTTCAAGAAGCCGGAGGAGGTCGTCGGCAACCACATCGCGAAATACCAGTCGGTGAAGCTGGCCAAGATGCTGATTGCCTACGACTTCGACCGGCAGCTCAACCCCTTCGTCGAGCTCGGCGGGTTTCTGTTCACCTTCATCGGCGACGGCGCGCCCGGTACCGGCAAGACGACGCTGATCCAGATGATCGCCGGGCTGGTCAACGGCTACGCGCAGGTGGCCGGCTATCCCTTTCACTACGAGAATTTCGGCGTCGACCAAATCTCCTCCTACCAGGGCAAATCGGGGCAGAACTGCCGCGCCTTCATCGACAATGTGCTCAACCCGCGCGCCATCGGTTTCGGCACCATTGACGACATCGACCAGGTGGCGGCGAAACGCTCCGACGATCGCGCGTCCGCCGGCCAGCACGAGATCACCGGCGTTCTGATGGCGGCCTTTTCCGGCGCCATGACGGTAATCCGCGGCAACTGCTCCTTCGGCATGTTTTCCAACTATCCGGAGAATGTCGACGACGCCCTGCGGCAGCGGGCCGGCGCCCGCTGGCTTGTCGACGGGCCGCAGACGAAAGACGACTATGTCGACATCTTCGTGCTGCTCGCCGGCAAGAACCACAAGATCCCGTTGGGCGACCACGACCTCTATGCCGCCCAGGAAATCCAGCGCGCCGTCGCCGAGGCCTATGAGGAGCATGCAAAGCCACAGGAAGACGGGCTGATGAAAGTCTACGAGCGCTTCATGAAGGAGAACGGCGCGCCGAAAACCATGGAAGACGTCGGGACCTATCTGCACCTGATCAAGGAGGCGGAGCCGCGCTTCACCGGCCGCGCCATCAAGAATGTCACCGACGCCATCAAGATGCGGGCAATGGACATCGAACTTCCGGACGACTGGTTCGAAAAGCCGGAAGCCTTCATGCACAAGGGCTATGATGACAAGAAAGCCATGATCGAGGAACTGCGCGGGCCGTTCTCGATGGACATGGTCATGCAGGAGATCAACCGCTACGCCGATTCCGAATTCCGCTATTCCGACAAGTCCGACGACGCGGCGGTGGGCAAGCTGATCCGCGACGCGAGGCTGCGCGAGCGGGCGGTGAAGGAGATGGAAGCGCTGAAGGCGCAGGGGTTGTGGAATGCTTGATGATTGAAGCCACGGCCGCCATCCACTATGTCTAGCTAAGCTAGCTAGGAGGCTGCAATGCATGTTGGTACTTTTGAAGCCAAGAACCGACTCAGTTCATTGTTGGACATGGTCGTGGCCGGTGAAGAGGTGACTATCACGCGCAACGGAAAACCTATCGCCCGTCTCGTACCTGTCGAAACGCGAGACCTGGAGAGCGTGCGTAGCGCTGCGGAGGGTTTAAGGGCAATTCGTGTGCGAAGCCGCCCCGGGCCTGAAAGCCTTAAAGACCTTGTCAATGAGGGGCGGCGGTATTGAGCGTGGTGGTCGACAATTCGATGGCGCTGGCCTGGACGCTCATTGACGAACGCAGCGACGTGGCCGACACAATTCTTGAGAAGGTGATGCGCGAAGGTGGTCATGTCCCCTTCATCTTTCGCGCCGAGTTTGCGAACGGGCTGACGACGGCTGTCCGCCGCGACAGGATCGACCGCGAATCACGCTCGGAAGCGCTCGCATTCATGGAGGCGCTGAAGCTGGTCCACGACATCGATGGTCGAGACCGTATGCATTCGGCGGTAGAACTCGCCGATGCACATGGATTGACGGTTTATGACGCGATTTATCTCGACCTTGCCCAACGGCGGCGTTTGCCGCTTGCCACTTTCGACAAGAAGCTCATCGCGGCCACGCACCGAGCTGGCATCCGTCTGGCCGTGCCTCAAACGTAGGATTTGACTTGGACCTCCTCCTCGACAACGAACTGATCTACGGTCGGCTGCTGCCGGTCGAGGAGCCGCATCTGGTCGAGCGCTACAACAAGGCGTTGAAGGCCTTTGGCCTTCCGGTGACGAAACGGACGTCTTTCGAGATCGATCGCGGCGGATTTTCTCCCCAGGTCGCCGAGGAGCTTGGCGACCCGCTTTATCTCGATCCCAACGAGGTCAACCGCCGCTTCATCATCCTGACCCCGTCGCAGGTCGACCTGCCGGTGGTGCACACCGCCTTCTCCAACACCTCGCAGCTTCTCTACGAGTTCATGACCAGGAACCAGCGCGCCATCAACGCGCTGACTATCAAGGACGTGATCTACGGCGAGATCGAGGACTCCGTTAGCAAGGTCGAGGACATCGAGGATCTGCTGTCGATCAACCAGGTCGAGTTCCGGGTTCTGTCCGCCGAGGACGTGCTCGGCAAGGCGGCCGAGCTCGGAAAGCTGGTCGACCGGCTGAAACAGGAACCCGATGCCTGGCGTGACGACGCCATGCTGAAGCGCATGGTGGAACTCGCCAAGGTGTGCGGCGACATCCGCGAGAACGCGCTGGTGCCCGACCAGGTGATCTTTCGCCACAACGCCTTCTGGACCAGCCATTTCGGCGGCCTCTACGTCTTGGTCGATCCCGACATGACCACGGTGATCAGCGCTCCGTCGGCGCCCGGTTTCCGCCGCTCCAGGCCGTGGCAGGTGAGCTACCTGTCGATCGCGGATGCCGAGCGGGTGTTCACCTTCCTCGCCTCGACCGGCCGCATCGAGCTGCCGCGCGCCTCCTGGATCGAGACCTCGGGTTATCTCGAGCATCGCGCCGAGATGCTGATCGCCTCGCTGATCCACGAGGCGCAGCCGAACGCCGACTTTTCGAAGCTCGACAAGGTCTGGCTGCAGACCTGGATTCACGCCAACGCCGATCGCATCAACCGTGAGGGGACTTTTCCCTTCCTCAACGCCGCCAAGCGCGAGATCGCGCAGTACGGGCAGTTGCGCATTGACGAGGTGTTGCCAAAGCATCGCTTCCTGGTGGTCCGCGCCAAGCCCGACCATCCGGACGCCTGGCTCACCAACAGGCTGATCTCGGATTTCGTGTCCTATGACTTCCTGTCGCGCTACGTCTTCAACAAGCAGGGCTTCTACCGCGACTATCAGAACTATACGGAAAGCTTCCGCAGCTATGTTGTGGATACGCTGAAAACCTCATATCTCAAGGACAAGGTGGGGTTGCGCAGCCGGCTCTACGGGCTGACGGACTGACGCCGAACCGCGGCCATCCGGCCGGTGCCGCCTGAGGAGTGACTGCGGGATGCTCGATCCGATCGTGAACTTCTTCACCTGGGTCTTCCAGATGATCGGCCGCGGCATCGGCCTGGTCGTCGGCGTCCTCCTGTGGCCGTTCATGTGGCTTGGCCGCTGGTACGTGCAGCGTGGCTGGATCCTCAAGGCCGTCGTCGGCGCCGGGCTCGTCCTGCTGGTCGCCCTCTACGGCTACTTCATCTGGAACACGCAGGCCTGGACGAACTTCAACCCCGACTACGTTGCCAATTACACGTTCGACAATGTCTCGGCCGGACAGGAGACTTCGGCCGCCAACGCCACCTCGCGGACCTGCGCGCGTTCGGCGATCGCCGACATCACCGCCGACCTGACCGACTTCAACGTGAACCAGAACGCCTGGATCTCGTCGATAATCCTCTACAAGCTCGGCTTGTTCGGGATGGACTGGGACAGGACTCCCTTCCTCGACAACAAGGCGTCATTCCAGCGCGGCATCCACGAGGCGGTACGCCGCACCACAACGGAACTCGCCGACAATCTGGGACGCGTGCGCACCACCTCGCAGATCGATTCCAACCTGCAGAGCGCCCGCGGCAACGCCCAGTTCGACGAATACACCTGGTATTTCGGCTTGAGCCCGTTCGGCCCGAAGACGCCGACGCCGAGCTACTATCGCGCGATCGTCACCGACCTGCGCTCCTTCAACGACCGACTGTCGCGCTGCGAGGCCGTGTTCGACGCGCGCGCCGACAATCTCATCCAGTATCTCGACCGTATTTCCAGCGCCCTCGGCGACACCTCCGCCATCCTGCGCGAGCGCTCGGAGAACTACAACAACGGCTGGTTCGACACTCGCGCCGACGACCGCTTCTGGTTCGCCTACGGCCAGCTCTACGCCTATTACGGGCTGCTCAAGGGCGCCCAGGCCGATTTCGAGCAGGTGCTGGCCGAACGCCATCTCAACGCGCTGTGGGACACGATGGAGCAGCAGGCACGCTCGGCGCTGCGCATCCAGCCGCTGATCATCGCCAATGGCCGGGAGGACGGCTGGCTGACCCCGACCCACCTCGCCACGATGGGCTTCTACATCCTGCGGGTGCGCTCGAACCTCGTCGAGATCAGCAACGTGCTGACGCGATAGCAGTGCAAGGGGAATACTTGATCCTTGACGACATGTTTTCCGTTCGGCTCCGACCAGATATCTTGACTATCGAACCACGAAGTCACCGATTGACAGCGTTTCGACGGAAAGCGTCCGACCGTCGTCGTCGCAAAACTCGACTAGGAAGAAGCCGCCTGTAAGATTTTCGACAACAGTGCCGAGGGAACCTTTCTTCAGTCCGGTCTCCGGCCGCGCTGCGACAAGTTCAACCACGTCGAGCAGCTTCGGCACTGATCTGGTCTTTAATCGTCCGCTCTCTCGCATCATAGCACCCAACAGGTCACGAATCTCGGCAGATTTGCCGGTTCCGCGAGGATCCATGCCGTCCTTACCATGGCCTCGCGCCCCTGTCGCTGGAGCAACAGGTCAACACCGTATCTTGTGCCAAAGCGATCGCTTTCAAGCGGTTGTGCTTCTGCGACGAGGATACCCCGGAGGATTGCTTCACGCAGCCATCTGGCATCCACGACTCCAACTCCGAGAGCCGATCGAAATACGCGTGCCTTGTGCCTGCCAAGCGGATGGGTCTCGTCCAGACAATAGTTCTCGAGCTTCCCAATATCGAGAACAGCTCTGTCGGCATTCTGCAGACGCATGCCGTATCCCCCTGCGACATTGCGTTCTCGCCAAGCTTACGGGGCATCCCGCAAGGCACAAGTCGCAATCCGTGCATCGGGCGGCTGTTTTGAGACGGCGCAAAATCGCAGGCTTGGGCTTCTATGCGCACCGGAGAGACGCGGGCCGTCCGCCCGCGAAAACACCTGAACCGAATCCAGGGAAGCCCCATGGCCGAATTCAAGACCGACATCGCGATAGCACGTGCTGCGAAGAAGCTGCCGATCCAGGAGATCGGCGCCAGGATCGGCATTCCATCCGAGCATCTTCTGCCCTACGGCCATGACAAGGCAAAAGTGTCGGCCGAGTTCATCAAGTCGAAGCGCGGCGGCAGGGACGGAAAACTGATCCTGGTGACGGCCATCAACCCGACGCCGGCCGGCGAGGGCAAGACCACCACCACGGTGGGGCTGGGCGACGGGCTGAACCGCATCGGCAGACGCGCGATCGTGTGCATCCGCGAGGCATCGCTCGGGCCCAACTTCGGCGTCAAGGGCGGGGCGGCCGGCGGCGGTTTGGCCCAGGTGGTGCCGATGGAGGACATGAACCTGCACTTCACCGGCGATTTCCACGCCATCACCACCGCCCACAACCTGCTCGCGGCCCTCATCGACAACCACATCTACTGGGGCAACGAGCAGGGCATCGACATCCGCCGCATCGCCTGGCGCCGCGTCATGGACATGAACGACCGGGCGCTGCGCGACATCGTCGTGTCGCTGGGCGGGGTGGCCAACGGCTTTCCGCGCCAGGCCGGCTTCGACATCACGGTGGCCTCCGAGGTGATGGCCATCCTGTGCCTGGCCACCGATTTGAAGGATTTGGAGAAGCGGCTGGGCGACATCATCGTCGCCTACCGGCGCGACAAGAGCCCGGTCCATGCCCGCGACATCAAGGCCGACGGCGCCATGACGGTGCTGCTGAAGGACGCCATGCAGCCCAATCTGGTGCAGACGCTGGAGAACAACCCGGCCTTCGTGCATGGCGGGCCGTTCGCCAACATCGCCCATGGCTGCAACTCGGTGGTGGCCACCACCACGGCGCTGAAGCTCGCCGACTATGTGGTGACGGAGGCCGGCTTCGGCGCCGATCTCGGCGCGGAAAAGTTCTTCGACATCAAATGCCGCAAGGCCGGCCTCAAGCCCGCCGCCGCCGTCATCGTCGCCACCGTGCGCGCGCTGAAGATGAATGGCGGAGTGAAGAAGGAAGACCTTTCCAAGGAGAACGTCGAGGCGGTGAGAAAAGGCTGCGCCAATCTCGGCCGCCACATCGAGAACGTGAAACAGTTCGGCGTGCCGGCGGTCGTCGCCATCAATCATTTCCATTCCGACACGCCGGCCGAGATCCAGGCGATGAAGGACTATGTCGCCGGCATGGGCGAGGAGGCGGTTCTGTGCCGCCACTGGGCCGAGGGTTCGGCCGGCATCGAGGAACTCGCCAACAAGGTGGTGCAGCTCGCCGAGAGCGGCGCCTCGCAGTTCGCGCCGCTCTATGCCGACGACGTCCGGCTGTTCGACAAGATCGACACCATCGTCAAGCGCATCTACCGCGGCTCGGAGGCGATCGCCGACAAGAGCGTGCGCGACCAGCTGAAGGCCTGGGAGGACGCCGGCTACGGCAAATTGCCGGTGTGCATGGCCAAAACCCAGTATTCGTTCTCGACCGACCCCAACCTCAGGGGCGCGCCGACCGGCCATGTGGTGCCGGTGCGCGAGGTGCGACTGGCCGCCGGCGCCGGCTTCGTGGTGGCGATCTGCGGCGAGATCATGACCATGCCCGGCCTGCCCAAGGCACCATCCTCCGAGAAGATATTCCTCAACGAAGAGGGGCAGATCGAGGGGCTGTTCTGAGGGAGCCGTGCATGGCGGCGCGTTCGGCCGCCGCCATGCGTCGTCACCGACGAGGCCGTGGTCGGAACCGTGGCTGCGCCTGGGCGGTTGTGGACGAAGGAGGCGCCATGCCCCAAATCCATGCCGCGACGGAGCGAGCCGGCGGCGAAAGCCCGTTTCGGCTGATCGAACCGATGGAGGCGAAGCTCGTCGAGGCGCTGCCCGACGAGCCGGGATGGCAGTTCGAGCCGAAATGGGACGGTTTCCGCTGCATCGCCTACCGCTCGGGCGACAATGTCGATCTCAGGGCAAAATCCGGCAAGCCGCTCGGCCGCTTTTTTCCGGAAGTGGTGGACGCCATCCGCTCGTTGACGGCCGGACAATTCATCGTTGACGGCGAACTTGTCGTGACCGAGCGCGGTCACCTGTCCTTCGACGCCTTGCAGATGCGGCTGCATCCGGCGGAGAGCCGCATCCGGAAATTGTCGCGCGAGACGCCGGCCACCTTCATCCTGTTCGACATGCTCGGCACGGAACGCGGGTTTTCGCTGCTGACTTCTCCCCTGACGCGCCGCCGCGCCGAGCTCGAACGGTTCTTCGCCGCAATCGCCGGCGCACCCGGCTTCCGGCTGTCGCCGATGACGCGGAACAGGCGCGTCGCTTCCAGGTGGCTGGATCGCGCCGGCGGCGCGCTCGACGGGGTCGTCGCCAAGCGACTGGACGGCGTCTATGACAGTGGCGAACGGGCCATGCTGAAGGTCAAGCGCCTGCGCACCGCCGACTGCGCGGTGGGCGGCTTCCGCTACGCCGCCAACGCCCGCCATGTCGGCTCGCTGCTGCTCGGCCTGTTCGATCGCGCCGGGTTGCTCCATCATGTCGGCTTCACTTCCTCGATTGATGCCGAGGAGCGCGCATCCCTGACCGCAAGGCTGGAAGCGCTGAAGGGCCCGCCGGGCTTCACCGGCAACGCCCCCGGCGGGCCGAGCCGCTGGTCGACCGAGCGCTCGGGCGAGTGGGAGCCGCTGCGGCACGAGCTGGTGGTCGAGGTGCGTTACGACCACGTGACCGGCGACCGTTTCCGCCACGGCACAAAACTGCTGCGTTGGCGGCCCGACAAGGCGCCGCGGCAATGCACGTTCGAGCAACTCGAGCGCCCGGCCAGCCCGGGAAAACTTGTCGAGGACGTGCTTCGCCCCGCCGGTGAGCCATAGCCGGCCAAACGCGCCGTTGATGGAGCGACGGGTGCCCCTGCAATACGGACCTAACCCGAGATCGCCTGCCGCGCCTGGTCTTCCAGCCACGCCGCCATCTTGCGGTAGGGCACCGGCCCGTAGCTGATGCGGGAGACGCCGAGCTCGGCCAGCCGCCGGCGCGGCGGCACATGCGCCAGGGCGATGATGTTGACCGGCAGCGCCGTCGCCGCGCATAGCCTTTCGATCAGGCGCTCGTCGCCGACGCCGGGCGCGAAGAAGCCGGTGGCGCCGGCCTGCTCGTAGGCTCTGGCCCGCTCGATCGCGTGGTCCAGCAATTCCGGGCTGTGCTCGTCCGGTTTGGCCTTCAGAAAAATGTCGGTCCGCGCGTTGATGTAAGCCGGGATGCCCGAAGCGTCGACCGCCTCCTTGATGGCGGCGATCCGCTTCACCTGCACCGCGATGTCGTGGAGGCCGCTTCCGCCGACGACCTGGTCCTCGAAATTGAAGCCGACCGCGCCGGCCTCGAGCGCCCGTGTCGCCGTCGCCGCGACGGCCGCCGGCTCTACACCGTAGCCGCCCTCCAGGTCGATCGTCACCGGCAAGTCGACTGCCGCGACGATGCGCCGGATGTTGTCCAGCGCAAGATCGAGAGGGATCTTTTCCCCATCGGCGAAGCCGAAGGCCGCCGCAACCGGCCAGCTCCCCGTCGCGATCGCCTTCGCGGCCGCCGCGGCGACGGCCTTGGCGCTGCCCGGGTCCCAGATGTTGTAGAGGACGACCGGATCGCCCTTCACGTGAAGCGCCCGGAACGTCTTCGCCTGTTCGATCTGCTTGCTCATCATCATCGTCCCTGTTGCGTGCACTCGGCTGGGCCGAAACATGCCCGATGAACCGACTTTCCCGACAGCGTGTCAACGCGCTGACGGCACGGGTCGCTGGGCCAGGACGGTGGCCACATCGCACCGGCGGGCACTGTCATCGAACCGTCACCGGACCGTCATCGCGCTGCAACAGCGCACGCCCAAAGCGGTCGGGCATCCAGATTTCAGGGGAGACTCCATGTCCACGAAACCGCGCCTGCTCGCGCTGACGGCGACGCTGCTCGCCTCCGCCGCCTTGCCCGCCCATGCCGATATGATGTTCAACCGCGTCGCCACCTTCGCCGTGGCCGAAAACCTGCCGGAAGCCGACCGCAAGTCGCCCACCTCCTCCGAGATCATTGCCGCCAGCGAGGACGGCAACACGCTGGTCTATTCCGACAGCCCGCATGGCGGAATCGGCATCATCGACATCACCGATCCCAAGGCGCCGAAGGCCGGCGGCTATGTGAAGATCGACGGCGAGCCGACATCGGTTGTCGTGGTCGGCGGCAAGGTGCTGGCCGGCGTCAACACGTCCAAATCGAAGGCCGAGCCCTCCGGCAATCTGTCGGTGATCGATCTCGCCGGCAAGACGGTCGAAGCCGCCTGCGATCTCGGCGGCCAGCCGGACTCGGTCGCCGTCAGCAGGGACAAGGCATGGCTTGCCATCGCCATCGAGAACGAGCGCGACGAGGACTTGAACGACGGCGAGATCCCGCAGATGCCCGCCGGCAACCTGAAAATTCTTCCGCTGAAGGACGGCGTGCCGGACTGCGCCGGCATGAAGACCGTCGAGCTCACCGGTCTCGCCGAGGTGGCGCCGGAGGATCCCGAGCCGGAATTCGTCTCCTTCAACGACGCCGACGAGATCGCCGTGACGCTGCAGGAGAACAACCACATGGCCATCGTCGACGCCCCTTCGGCCAGGATCGTCGGGCATTTCTCGGCTGGATCGGTCGAGCTCGACAAGGTCGACACCAGGAAGGACGGCGCCTTGTCCTTCGACGGCCAGGTCAAGGCCACGCCGCGCGAGCCCGACGCGGTGAAGTGGCTCGACAACGACCGGCTCGTCGTCGCCAACGAAGGCGACTACAAGGGCGGCACGCGCGGCTTCACCATCTTCAGCAGGAAGGGCGAGGTCGTCTACGAATCCGGTCCGGCTTTCGAATACGAGGTCGCAAAAGTCGGCCACTATCCCGAGCACCGCAACAAGAAGGGCAACGAGCCGGAAGGTCTCGAGGCCGCCGCCTTCGGCGACGACAACCTGTTCTTCGTCGCTTCCGAGCGCGGCTCGCTGATCGGCGTATACAAGGACACCGGCGCGGTGCCGGAATTCGCGCAGGTGCTGCCGTCCGGCATCGGGCCGGAAGGGCTGGTCGCCATTCCGTCGCGCAACCTTTTGATCACCGCCAACGAGACCGACCTCGGCGAGGACAATCTCGCTCGTTCGCACGTCATGGTCTACGAGCGCGCCGAAGGCCCCGCCACCTATCCGATGATCGTCGCCCAGCCGAACGAGGATGGTACGCCGCTCGGCTGGGGCGCGCTCTCCGGCCTCGCCGCCGATCCGGCGGCTGTCGGCAAACTCTACGCGGTGTCGGATTCGGTCTATTCGGCGGCCCCGTCGATCTTCACCATCGACGCCAGCCAGACGCCGGCCCTCATCACCGGCAAGACCGTCGTTACCCGCGGCGGCCATCCGGCGCAAAAGCTCGACCTCGAAGGCATCGTCGCCGACGGCGAGGGCGGCTTCTGGCTGGCCAATGAAGGGGATAGCGCCAAGATGACGCCGCACGGCATCTTCCATGTCGACGGCAACGGCGCGATCGACAAGGAGATCCCGTTTCCGGCCGCGCTGCTCGCCGGCGAGACCCGCTTCGGCCTCGAAGGCATCACCACCATCGGCTCGGGCGACGAGCTGACGCTGGTGATGGCTGTCCAGCGCGGGTGGAAGGATGATCCCAAGGGCCAGACCAAACTGCTCGCCTACAAGCCGGCGACCAAGGACTGGTCGGGCGTGCGTTATCCGCTCGACGCCACCGAGGCCGGCTGGATCGGCCTGTCGGAGATCACCGCCCATGACGGCAAGCTCTACGTCATCGAGCGCGACAACCTGATCGGCGACGCGGCGAAGGTGAAGAGGCTCTATGCGGTATCGCTCGACGCCTTCAAGCCGGCGCCGCTCGACGGCGAATTGCCGGTGGTCGACAAGACGCTGGTGCGCGACCTGCTGCCCGACCTCAAGTCGGCGACCAACGGCTATGTGGTCGACAAGATCGAGGGTTTCACCATCGACGCGGCCGGCAACGCCTTCGTCGTCACCGACAATGACGGCGTGGACGATTCTTCCGGCGAGACGCTGTTCCTGCGGCTCGGCACCATTGCCGCGGTGAATTGATCGCCATCGGAGCGCGGCGGCTCCGGCCGCCGCCCTCCCCTTGTGCCCCGGCTGGCCCACCCGATCGCATGCCACGGCCGTTGCGGGCCGCTTCCGGACCGGCCATTGTCGCCCGGCTTTCGTCGGGTGACACCAATGCAGAAGAGCATCGAGACCATTTTGGGCGACACCGAGGGCGTCGCCTACTTCTTCCCCGTGTTCCGCTTCGAGGGAACGGACGAAGCCGCGCCCGCCGCCTACATCCAGGCGGCGCTGCATGCCGGCGAGCTGCCCGGCACCGTCGCCATCGACGCGCTGATGCCGCTGCTGCGCAAGGCCGAGGCGGAGGGCCGGCTGCGCGGCCGCCTCACGGTGGTACCGCATGCCAACCCGGTCGGCCGCGCCCAGTACCACTTCGGCCAGATCCAGGGGCGCTTCCATCTCGGCACCCGCGACAACTTCAACCGGCATTTCCCGCTGCTCGACCGGCCCGAGGCCGCCCTGGCGGAGAGCGCGGGCGGCACGGTGGACCAGCGGCTGAAGCAGCGGCTGGTCGCCCTGTCGATGGGGCACGACATCGTGCTCGACCTGCACTGCGACGACGAGGGCGTCGACTATCTCTACGTGCCCAGCACGCTCTGGCCAGCCATGGCCGACTGCGCCGCGGCGATGGGCGTGGCGGCGGTGATCCTGTGGGAAGGTTCTTCCGGTGCCTCCTTCGACGAAGCCTCCCTGCATCCTTACCTGCTGATGCCTGCGGGCGAGGCCCGTCTCGACCGCCGGGTCGTGACCACGGTCGAATATCGCGGCCTGCTCGATGTCGACCGCAAGCTGGCGTCGGCGGATGCCGAAGGGCTGTACCGGCTGCTCGTGGCGCGCGGCGTGATCGAGGACCCGACCCTCGCCTCGCCCGGACCGTTTGCCGGTCGGGTCGCGCCGATCGAACACATCGACGTGGTGACCGCTCCATGCGCCGGCGCCATCCTGTTCGACGTCATCCCCGGCGACCGGGTCCGGCGCGGCGACAGGCTGGCCACCATCGTCCAGGCGGCCGGCGAGGACGGCGGCTGCACCGACGTGTTCGCGCCGCAGTCGGGCACCATCCTCACGCGCGTGTGCCGGCGCACGACCCATGCCGGCGAGGATTTGTTGAAGCTGGTGGGCAACGGCCCGAGCGCGACCGCGCGGCAAGGCGCGCTGGAGGACTGACCGGTCACGCGCCGCGACCGACAAAACACCCGCCATCGGGCCACCTGCCCCTGCCCCTTATGGGCAGAGCTATCGCATATGAGTTGTATAGGAGCGGCAGACAGCTCTGCGTCGTCATTCCGGAGCCGCGCAGCGGAACCCGGAATCCAGAGTGCCGACGTTGCTCGAAGTTCCTGGATATTTGCGAGGTCGCTTTCCTTCGACACCAACGCTCTGGATTCCGGGTTCCGCTGCGCGGCCCCGGAATGAAGATCATCATCGGCATATGCGATTGCCCTGCCCCCCGGGGAGGGAGGCAAACATCATCCCAGCCTTCATCCTCGCCACGCTGCCCTTCGGCCCTGGCCATTGAATCTCCCGTGCGGGAGAAGTGCGGGAAGCGGGGCGCGGGGCCGAGCCTCTCAAATTAAGTACGTGGCGCGGTGACCCGCGCCCCGCCGGCGTTCTTGCCCGTCCGCTAGCCCGCATTCGCGCGACCTTCGCGGCTGGGGCCCGGGTCTCCAGCTCACGCCAGCCGCGCTACCGTTTGCGCGGCCGACCCGGCGCCGACGCTCCCTCCTGATACCCGGTGCGCACCAAGTTCCCGCAGGGAGCGGCTTTCACGGCGAGTATGCGCGAAGTTGAAAGGGAGGGGATAAAATTTTGCCCCTGAGCGACGCCCGTTGTTTTCTTCAGCTTGGCCCGAGCCGGGCAAGTCTCGGATAAGGGCCGGGGACAGTTTATTTTTTTCCGCAGAATGGCACTGCCGCTTCGAGGCTGGCGTGGGCGGAAACAAAATAAACTGTCCCCTGCGGTTCCCGCGCCTCGCTCCATCCCGCCATCTAAAGCGCCGCCGCATAGGGCAAATAGCGCCCTTTTCCCGACCGCTTCGCCACATAGAGCGCATGGTCGGAATGGGCGAGCAGCGCGTCGGGCGTGAGGCCGTCCACTGGAGCCAAGGCGCTGCCGATGCTCACGCCGACCGACGCCTTGACTTCGGTGCCGATCTGGAAGGGAGACGACAGCTTCTCGATCAGCCGCCGCGCGACATAATCCGCCTCTTCCGGCGTGGCGTTGGGCATCACCACCACGAACTCGTCGCCGCCCGGACGGAACACCTGGTCGTGCGGGCGCACACCGCGCTGCAGCCGGTCCGCCACCCTGACCAGCAGCGCATCCCCGACGGCATGGCCGTGGCGGTCGTTGACGGCCTTGAAGCCGTCGAGATCCATGCTGAGCACGGCGAAGCTCTCGCGGCGCTGCGCACCCTTGGCGAAAAGGCCGGCGCAAAGCGCCGCCAGCGCCTCGGTGAGCGCCGCCCTGTTCGACAGACCGGTCAGCGCATCGGTGCGGGCAAGGTGCCGGTTGCGCATCTCGGCCCGCACCAGCCTGACATGGCTCTCGTAGTTGCGGACGAGGATGACGACGATGCCAGCGATGTGGAGCGGAAACTGCAGCCCGACGAGGAAGGCGCCGGGGATCGGCGAGAACAGCGTCGATACCGCAAACGGCAGGCTGACGCAGGCGATCGCCAGCATGGCATAACGCGGGGTGGCGGCGTTGCGCGACGAGATCGCCCCGACGACGGCCGCGACGTTGACGCCCGCCAGCATGGCCAGGGCCGGCGGGCCGGCGATCACGCAGGTTCCCGAGCCCAGGCCGAGGACCAGGCACCAGGCCGTCCCGGCTGCCATCAGACGGCGCACCGGACGCGGTGCGTGCGCGACCTTGGCCTTCTCGCACAGCTCGATCACCCGCAGCCGGAAGGCGAGCAGCGCGAGATCGGCCGCCAGCCAGTACCAGGGCCACACCTCGTCGGTGAGGACGGCGGCCGATACCGCGAGCATGAGCACGCTGACCGAGCCGAACCAGACGAACGCCTTGCGTTCGTAGAGCGTGTCGACCAGACGGGCGCGCACCCTGGCGCTCTCCCGCGTGGGTGCCGACGACAGCCAATCGAAGGCGCGGCCGGCGAGAACGGCGGCGGCGGCCCGTGAAGCGCCCCGCAAGGTCATCGATGGTTTTCGATCCTCCAAACCATCCTTCATCACGAGGCGGCAACCGTTAAATTTGCTTTAGACCCTTCGTGACATCTCTAAGCATCGGCGCCGAAGATTCCTTCAAGGGACGAAGGAGAAGGATATGCGGGGTCAAATGGTGCCGGAATCCGCTTGCCCAGCCATCCGTTCGCAGCTATTGGAATCGCCATGCACATGCGTTCGATCAAGACCATCTGGTGGTGGGGCAGCTGACAGCGGCCCGACGAAGCGCGCATGCGTGACAAAAGGAGGTGGCCGCAGGAGATGTCCGGGCGGCCATTTGTTTTTGATGCCGGTCCGAACCCCTCGGCACAACGGATGGAGATGAGGGATGTCGGTCGAGATCCTCGACAACGGTGCCGAGAAATTCGTGACGGCGGGCGGCATAACGATCGTGCGCCAGCGCCACGACACGCCCTATGCCGGGGCCATCGAAGCCTATGTCGACGCGCTGGATAGCCGGCGCGGCGCGGTCTTCTCCTCCAACTACGAATATCCCGGCCGCTACACGCGCTGGGACACGGCGATCGTCGACCCGCCGCTGGTGGTCTCGGCACGCGGCCGCTCCATGCGCATCGAGGCGCTGAACCGCCGCGGCGAGGCGCTGCTGCCGGTGATCGCGCAGACGCTGCTCGCCGAGAAGGATTTGACGCTGACGCAGACCACGGAACGCCGGCTGGCACTGACCATCGCCGAGCCCGGCCGCGTCTTCACCGAGGAGGAGCGCTCGCGCGTTCCCTCGGTCTTCACGGTGCTGCGCGCGCTGACGAAACTCTTCCACACCGACCAGGATTCCAATCTCGGCCTCTACGGCGCCTTCGGCTACGACCTCGCCTTCCAGTTCGACCCGGTCGAGCAGTCGCTGAAGCGGGCGGAGAGCCAGCGCGACCTCGTGCTGTTCCTGCCGGACGAGATCCTGGTCGTCGACCATCATTCGGCGAAAGCCTGGCACGACCGCTACGACTATTCCGGCAAGGGTTTCGACACCGCCGGCCTGCCGCGCGAGGGCGAGGCCGAGCCGTTCCGCCCGGCCGACCGCATCCCGCCGCGCGGCGACCACGAGCCCGGCGAATATGCCGAGCTGGTCGAGAAGGCGATGGAAAGCTTTCGCCGCGGCGACCTGTTCGAGGTGGTTCCCGGCCAGATGTTCTACGAGCGCTGCGAGTCGCTGCCGTCGGAGATCTCGCGGCGGCTGAAGGCGATCAACCCGTCGCCCTATTCCTTCTTCATCAATCTCGGCGAGAACGAATATCTGATCGGCGCCTCGCCGGAGATGTTCGTGCGCGTCAACGGCCGGCGTGTCGAGACCTGCCCGATTTCCGGCACGATCAAGCGCGGCGACGACGCCATCTCGGATTCGGAGCAGATCCTCAAGCTGCTGAACTCCAAGAAGGACGAGTCGGAGCTCACCATGTGCTCCGACGTCGACCGCAACGACAAGTCGCGGGTGTGCGAGCCGGGCTCGGTGCGGGTCATCGGCCGTCGCCAGATCGAGATGTATTCGCGGCTGATCCACACGGTCGACCACATCGAGGGGCGGCTGCGCGAGGGCATGGACGCGTTCGACGCCTTTTTGAGCCACGCCTGGGCGGTCACCGTCACCGGCGCGCCGAAACTGTGGGCCATGCGCTTCATCGAGAAGAACGAGAAGAGCCCGCGCGCCTGGTATGGCGGGGCGATCGGCATGGTGCATTTCAACGGCGACATGAACACCGGCCTGACGCTCCGGACCATCCGCATCAAGGACGGCGTCGCCGAGGTGCGCGCCGGCGCCACATTGCTCTTCGACAGCGTTCCGGAAGAGGAAGAAGCAGAAACCGAACTGAAGGCCTCCGCCATGCTTTCCGCCATCAGGGACGCCAGGGCCGGCAACGCGGCGGCGGGCGACCGCAGCACCGCGCGCGTCGGCGACGGCGTCACCATCCTGCTCGTCGACCACGAGGACTCCTTCGTCCACACGCTGGCCAATTATTTTCGCCAGACCGGCGCCACCGTCTCGACCGTGCGCACGCCGGTGCCGGAGGAACTGTTCGACCGGCTGAAGCCGGATCTCGTGGTGCTTTCACCCGGCCCCGGCTCTCCGAAGGATTTCGACTGCGCTGCCACGATCCGCAAGGCACGCCAGCGCGACCTGCCGATCTTCGGCGTCTGCCTCGGCCTGCAGGCGCTGGCCGAGGCCTATGGCGGCGAGCTCCGGCACCTGCATGTGCCGATGCACGGCAAGCCGTCGCGCATCCGCGTGTCGAAGCCGGGCGTCATCTTCTCCGGGCTGCCCAAGGAGGTGACGGTCGGCCGCTACCATTCGATCTTCGCCGACCCGGTTCGGCTGCCGGACGATTTCGTCGTGACCGCCGAGACCGAGGACGGCGTGATCATGGCCTTCGAGCACCGCAAGGAGCCGATCGCCGCCGTGCAGTTCCACCCGGAATCGATCATGACGCTGGGCGGCAATGCCGGCATGCGCATGATCGAGAACGTCGTGGCGCATTTGCCGCGCAAGGCCAAGGACAAGGCGGCGTGACTGGGCGGCAGCCTTCCCTCCCCCTCGAGGGGAGGGTGGCCGCGCAGCGGCCGGGTGGGGTCGCCACGGCAGCGCCCGGCGTCCCCCTGCATTCTGCCCGATGGTGCGAGGCCTGCCGCGACAATCCCCTCTGGCCATTTCCCGGCCATCTCTTCCTCGACTAGGCGCCATGCCGTCCAAGCAGCGCGTCACCTCCCTCGCCTTCTGGTCGATCGCCGTCGCATTCGGCGTGCTCGGCCTGAAGACGCTCGCCTGGCGGATGACAGGCTCGGTGGCGCTCTACTCCGACGCGCTGGAATCGATCGTCAACGTCATCGCCTCGTTCGCCGCCTTCTGGGCGATTAAGGTCAGCCAGAAGCCCGCCGACAGCGACCACCAGCACGGCCACCACAAGGCCGAGTATTTTTCGGCGGTGCTGGAGGGCGTGCTGATCGTCGTGGCCGCGCTGATGGTCGTGGCTGCCGCCTGGGACGCGCTGCTCGATCCGAAGCCGCTGCAACAGCCGTGGGAGGGCCTTGCGGTCAACGGCTTTGCCGCCCTGATCAATGCCGGCTGGGCATGGATGCTCATCCGTGTCGGCCGGCAGGACAGGAGCCCGGCGCTGGTCGCCGACGGCCGGCACATCATGACCGACGTCGTCACCTCGCTCGGCGTCATCGCCGGCCTCGTCGGCGCCGTGCTGACGGGCTACGGCATCCTCGACCCGCTGCTGGCGATCCTGGTCGCCCTCAACATCCTCTACCAGGGCTGGCAGGTGATCAGCGGCTCGCTGAGCGGCCTGATGGACAAGGCGGTGCCGCTCGAAGACAACATGCACATCCGCGCCATCATCTCGGCGAATTCCAGGGGCGCCATGGAGGTGCACGACCTGAAGACGCGCACCGCCGGCCGCGCCACCTTCATAGAGTTCCACCTGATCGTCGACGGCGACATGCCGGTGCGCGAAAGCCATGTCATCTGCGACCGCATCGAGGATGCGCTGAAGGCGGAAATCCCGTCGGTACGCGTGCTCATCCATGTCGAGCCGGACGACGAGGCGAAGCTGCCGCCCGGAACCAGCGCCGTGCCGTTCGCCTGAACCTTGATCTGGATTACGCGTTGTCGCCGCATCAACGGAGGCAAGCGTCATGCAGTACCATCGCGGCAGACTGATCGACCACCTGCACCTGCATGTCAGGGATCTGGAAGCCAGCAAGGCCTTCTACAAGGCCGTTCTGGACGCGCTGGACAGCGGCGCCACGATCCAGGACGGGCCCGGCTTCTTCACCTTCGACGAGTTCTTCATCGATGCGGAGCCGGGGCACGGGCCGGCACCCATCCATCTCGCCTTCCAGGCCGGAGATCGCGAAACCGTGCACCGCTTTCATGCGGCCGCCCTCGCCGCCGGCGGCCGCGACAACGGCGCGCCGGGCGAGCGCCGCTATCATCCGGGCTATTATGCGGCCTACGTGCTCGATCCCGACAGCAACAATGTCGAGGCGGTGAATCACGGCCCGGCGACGCGTTCCGCCGCATCGGTCGTGATCGAAGGCTGACGCCGTCCATCCCCGCCGGACGCGCCGGGATGGGTCACCAGCGCTGCGGCAGTTGGAAAAAAATGCTAAAAACGCCGCGGCGATGTCGGTTCCGAACGCCGCCTTTCGTCCTCGCTCCGAAGAGCGAGGCCATCGCCTTCGCGGCCCGACTGGAGACGACGGCCGCCAGTGATCGCGCGGAGGACGTTGACGTGACACAGAAAACCCTTGTGCTTCTGGGAACTAAGAAGGGCGCCTTCATCGCCGAGAGCGACGGGCAGCGGAAAGGCTGGGAGCTGAAAGGCCCGTTCTGCGAGACATGGCCGATGAACCATGTCGTGGCCGATTCCCGCACCGGCACGATCTACGCCGGCGGCGGCAACGAATGGTTCGGCCCGGCGGTGTGGAAGTCGACCGATCTCGGGAAGACCTGGACGCATTCGAGCGAGGGGCTGGCCTACGAGACCGGCAAGGAGCCGGTGAAGGCGGTGTGGAGCCTGGCGGCGCGCAACGGCAGCCTTTACGCCGGCGTGCAGCCGGCCGGCCTGTTCCGCAGCGACGATGGCGGCCGGAGCTGGACGCAGATGGGGGGCCTGCAGAACCATCCGACGCGCGAGCGCTGGGAGCCGGGCGGCGCCGGGCTGATCTTGCATTCGCTGGTGCCGCATCCCGAGGACGAGGGCCGCATCTGGGTCGGCATCTCGGCGGCCGGTGTCTTCTACACCGGCGACGGCGGAGAAACCTGGGAGCCGCGCAACCGCGGCACCCGCGCCGACTTCCTGCCCGAGGGCGAAAACTATCCGGAATTCGGCCAGTGCGTGCACTGCCTGGTGATGGCGCCCGGCACGGGGGAGCGGCTCTACCAGCAGAACCACTGCGGCATGTATGTCAGCGAGGATGGCGGCAAGGAATGGCGGAGCATCGAGGCGGGCCTGCCCTCGACCTTCGGTTTCCCTGCGGCCGCGCATCCCAGCGATCCCGACACGCTGTTCCTGCTGCCGCTCAACGGCGACTCGGCCGGCCGCTATGTGCCGGACGCAAGTGCCGCGGTGTGGCGCACCCGCGATGCCGGAAGGAGCTGGCAGGCGCTGCGCGAGGGGCTGCCGCAGAAGAACGCCTATTTCGGCGTGCTGCGCCAGGCGATGGCAACCGACCGGCTGGAGCCGGCGGGCGTCTATTTCGGCACCAGCTCCGGCTCGGTCTTCGCCAGCGCCGACGAAGGCGAGAGCTGGACGGCGATCGCCGAGCACCTGCCGACCGTGCTGTCGGTGGAAACGCTGGTGGTCGACCGATAGCGGCAGGAGGCCCCGCGATGGACACGCTCCGAAACACCTGCCGCGTCACCGTGCGGCTGCCGGGACCGCTGGTGGACCTTTTCCCCGGATCGCCGCGCCGGCTGGAGGTCGAGGCGCGAACGGTCGGCGAGATGATCGATGCGCTGAACGCCCGCTGGCCGGGTATGCGCGACCGGCTGTGCGACACCACGCCGGCGGTGCGCCGGCACATCAACATCTTCATCGGCGGCGAGCGCGCCCGGCTCGACACGCCGCTGCGGCCGGAGGCCGAGGTGTTCGTGCTGACCGCGATCAGCGGCGGGTAGGCACCGGCGGCCGCGGCGGCCGTCTCCGGCAGAGCCAATCGCATATGGAATACCCCCACCCCTAACCCCTCCCCACAAGGGGGAGGGGGACTTGCTGCCGCCATGCTACGCAAAACCATCGAGGATTTGCGCCTAGCCGTGACGCAAGCCGGTCCCCTCCCCCTTGTGGGGAGGGGTTAGGGGTGGGGGTACCGCGCCGGGCAACGTGTCCGCAAACTCCCTATGCGATCGTCCTGTCCGGCGGAAGGAAATGCCTGCACGGGCTGACAGCCGGCCCCGCAACGGTCTAGAAGGAGCCATGGCCCCTTCCCCCGCCGCGCCGCTTCCAGGTCCCCTCACCAATCTGCCCAAGCCGCTGCAATGGTGCCTGCTGGCAGCCGGCTCGGCCGTTCTGTTGCTGCTGCTCACCGGCATCGACTTCCCCGCCGCCGCGCTGATCGGCCCTATGCTGATCGCCGTCTGCGCCGGCGCCGCCGGCGCGACGATCCGCATGCCGCGCCCGATCTTCGGCGTCGGACAGGCGGTGGTCGGCTGCCTGGTCGCCACCTCGATCGACATCACCATCTTCAAGTCCTTCCTGACCGCCTGGCCGATCATCCTGTTCTCGGTGGGCTCGACGCTTGTCGCCTCGAGCTTTCTCGGCTGGTCGATCAGCCGTCTTGGCATCCTGCCGGGCTCGACCGCCGTCTGGGGCTCGGCGCCCGGCGGGGCAACGGCCATGGTGCTGATGGCTGAGGCTTTCGGGGCCGACGCCCGGCTGGTCGCCTTCATGCAGTATCTGCGCGTCGTCATGGTGACGCTCGCCGCCGCCTTCGTGGCGCGGCTGTGGGTCGATGCCCCGGCGCCCGGCGTTCCGGCCCATGCCTGGTTCCCGCCGCTCGACTGGCCGGCGCTGGCCGCCACGCTGGCTGTCGCCGCCGTGGCCGGGTTCATCGGCAAGGCCGTCCGCCTGCCCTCGCCCTATTTCCTCGGCGCCGTGCTGATCGCCATGGCGCTGCATCTCGGCGCCGGCGTGCCGTTCCAGATCCCGGAATGGCTGAAGGCGGCGAGCTATGCGGTGGTCGGCTGGGCGATCGGGCTGAACTTCACCCGCGCCGTCGTGGTGCACGCGGTGCGCGTCCTGCCGCAGGTCACGCTGTCGATCCTGCTGCTGATGGCGTTCTGCGGCGGCATCGCGTGGCTGCTCAGCCACGAGCTCGGCATCGACCCGCTGACCGCCTATCTCGCCACCAGTCCGGGCGGGCTGGATTCGGTCGCCATCATCGCCGCCGCGTCGAGCAACGTGAACCTGTCGCTGATCATGGCGTTGCAGTCGGCAAGGCTGATCTTCGTGCTGCTGTTCGGCCCGGCACTGGCAAGACTGGTGGCCCGCGCCGTGAAACCCTGACCGGGCGCCGTCAGAAAGCCTTGCTGAGGCGCAGGATCGCCAGCATCTGCATCGGCGACAGCCGTCTGAAGGCGACGTAGACCGGCTCCTCGGTGCCGTGAAAGCGCCGCTTGAACGCCGCCTGACCCTCCAGGTTGAAGATGCGGCGGTTGATCCAGGAGGACGAGAACAGCCGCCGCATCGCGCCGCGCAGCACGGCGCTCTCGGCGAAGCCACTTTCCTCGATGGCCGCGAGCGGCGACAGGCCGAGCGTCACGAACGCCAGGCCCTCGTCGCGGAATCGGTCGGCGGCGAATTTGGTCAGGCCGATCTCGGCATGCGGCGTCGTGCCGGGCAGCTTGCGCTTGAACGAGGTGGTGTAGCCGACGCTGCGGCCGTCCCCGGCGATCGGGTCGAAGTCGAGCACGGCAATCGCGACGCCTTGCGGATCGATCAGCAGGAAGCGGCGCATGCCCAGGCCGAGCTGGGGCCGGAACGGCCGGTTGAGGAAGCGCATCTCGCGGTGGCTGACGATGCGCCCGGCCCGCCAGCGCTCCGAAAGCTGCTTGATCTGGTCGAGCGAGGCCTGGTCGCCGGCATCCTCGATGATCGCATAGCCGTTCTTGAACAGCCAGCGTTCGGAATAGCGCACCGTCTCGTTGCGGCGGCCGGCAAAGGTCTGCGGCGACAGCATCAGCCGCGTATCGACGCCCATGCGGTTGACCTTGTAGCCCAGCGCGGAAAGCTCCCGCGCCGTCGCCTCGCCGATCTGCACGAAGCACGGATTGCCGGCCGCGCGCACGAAGTCGCGGATCAGTTTTGCACGCGCGTCCGGCGCCGCCACCGGATCGGCCAGCGCCACCGCGCTGCCCATCTTGCTGCCGAAGGCGATGTAGCCGGAGGCATCGCCGAAATAGCGCAGGTCGTCCTGGACGGCGGTCGAATAGGCCAGTGAGAAATCGCCATGCCGGCCGACCAGCGCCAGCCTTTCGTCCGCTGTCAGTGCAGCCGTGGGTATCGCCGTGGTACGGCGCTCCAAGAGCGCATCGAAGCTTCGTCGCAAGGAGGGCAAGGCCGGCTGTCCGGTTTCGCTGAAGCATTTGTCAGGCGGCGGCTCGCCGCGGATGCCGCTGATAGTCCCATGCGCCGGCGGCATCAAGACGGCGAGACGCAAGGCGGATTGTCGGAAACTGCAAAAAGGGATAGGATGTATTACAAAATCAGGAAAAAGAGATGTCAAATCAGAGAAATCTATCGGACCCAGTGACGTTGCGGATACCTCTCGACGTGCTTGGCGAGATCGAAATGATCGCAAAGGTGACCGAACGCAGCCGCAGTTGGGTGATGGTTCGCGCCATGAAGGCCTATCTGGCTTCAGAAGGCAGGGATATCTTGCATGCCGCCGATGGACAGCGGCAGATTGCCGAGGGCGATTCCTACGATCTGAACGACGTCCTCGACGAATTGGATTCTGGCGCAAGAAGCAACGCAGCCTGATGAAAGTCGTCATCTCTCGGAGAGTCAGAGATTTTCTGGTGGCCGAGAGGGCATATTTACAGCGGCACAGCAACTCGGCCGCAAAGCGCCTGACGCTCAGAATGCGGGATGCGGCAAGGCTGCTGGGTGATTTTCTGATGGTAGGCGCCGAGCGATTCTTGCCGATCAGAGACCTTCGCCGCCTTGTCGTGGACGACTATGTTCTCGACTACCAGATCAGAGGCACGGAGGTGCATATTCTGAACATGCGGCACGGCCGCCAAAAGGACCCATATCTGGAAAATGAACAGGACTTTGATTTCGAGGGGGAGTGATGCAACACCCTCAATCCGCTGACGATCGACAACCCGCATACCCTTGCCTCTCCCCTCCCGCTCCTGTATCAAGCCGCCCATGAACCCGTCCGCGGACAGCGCAGCCCACCGCACCGGCGCCTTTGCGTCGGCGACCTTGCGCGCCCTCTCCTCCGCGATCCTGCTTCTCGGCCTTATCGGCGACCGCCGGGCCCGCTGAAGGAGCGCCCGGCGGTCGTTGCGCCGCCGAGGGCGGCTCAGCTCCTTGCCAGTCGCACTCCAGTCAGCAAAACACTTCAGAGCTTCGCCGGACGCCATGTCCGCGGCTGAAGCGCAGAGAGAAGCAAGATGAACCAGACCACCCGCATCCGCGCCGCGCACGGCATGCCGAACGCCGCGGCCAAATACGAACCCTATCCGCTCGTCGGCCTGCCCGACCGCACCTGGCCGTCAAAACGCATCGACAAGGCGCCGATCTGGTGCTCCGTCGACCTGCGCGACGGCAACCAGGCGCTGGTCGACCCGATGGGCCACGAGCGCAAGGCGCGCATGTTCCAGCTCCTGCTCGACATGGGCTTCAAGGAGATCGAGATCGGCTTCCCGTCGGCCTCGCAGACCGACTTCGACTTCGCCCGCTGGTGCATCGAGGATGGCAACGTGCCGGACGACGTGTCGCTCCAGGTGCTGGTGCAGTGCCGGCCAGAGCTGATCACCCGCACCTTCGAGGCCTTGCAGGGCGCGAAAAACCCGATCGTGCATTTCTACAACTCGACCAGCGAGCTGCAGCGCCGCGTCGTCTTCCAGAAGGACGTCGCCGGCATCAAGCAGATCGCCACCGACGCCGCCAAGATGATCACCGACATGGCGGCCAAGTCCGGCGGCGGCTTCCGCTTCCAATATTCGCCGGAGAGCTTTACCGGCACCGAGCTGGAGGTGGCGCTGGAGATCTGCAACGCCGTCGCCGAGATCGTGAAGCCGACGCCCGAGAACAGGCTGATCGTCAACCTGCCCTCGACCGTCGAGATGGCGACGCCCAACATCTATGCCGACCAGATCGAATGGATGATCCGTCATCTCGACAACCGCGACAACCTGATCATCTCGCTGCATCCGCACAACGACCGCGGCACCGGCATCGCCGCCACCGAGCTCGCCCTGATGGCAGGCGCCGACCGCGTCGAGGGCACGCTGTTCGGCAATGGCGAGCGCACCGGCAATGTCGACGTCGTGACGCTGGCGCTCAACATGTACACGCAGGGCGTCGATCCCATGCTCGACTGCTCCGACATCAACCGGATGAAGGACGTCTACGAATATTCCAACCAGCTCAAGATCCCCGAGCGGCATCCCTATGTCGGCGAGCTGGTCTACACCGCCTTCTCCGGCTCGCACCAGGACGCCATCAACAAGGGCATGAAGGCGATCAGGACGGCGAACAAGGCGCTGTGGGAAGTGCCGTACCTGCCGATCGACCCGCAGGATGTCGGCCGCAGCTACGAGGCGATCATCCGCATCAACTCGCAGTCCGGCAAGGGCGGCATCGCCTATGTGCTGCAGGCCGATTACGGGCTCAATCTGCCGCGCAGCCTGCAGGTCGAGTTCTCCAAGGACATCCAGGCGATCACCGACGCCGAAGGCAAGGAACTGTCGGCCAAGCGCATCTACGAGCGCTTCCGCGAGGTCTATATCGACCAGCCCGACGGGCGGCTTAAGTTCGTCGACCACCAGACCTATCCCGACACCGAGGTGAAGGGCCGGCGCATCGTCGAGGCGACCATTTTGGACGGCGGCAGGGAGGTGACGATCCGCGGCTCCGGCAACGGCCCGGTCGACGGTTTCGTCGACGCGCTGTCGCGGCATGTCGGGCTGGCCATCTCGGTGCGCGACTATTCCGAGCACTCCATCCAGCACGGCTCCAACGCCGCGGCGATCTCCTATGTCGAGATGGAGCATCCCGGCGGCACGCTGTTCGGCGCCGGCATCAGCACCAACATCGTCGGCGCTTCTCTCGAGGCGGTGGTGTCGGCGGTGAACCGCATCGTCGGAGCAAGGTAGGCCAACGGCGTCCCGTCCGCGGGTTTCAGCTCCCTCACCGCCGGGCAATCGCATACGAAAATTCTGGAAGCGTTGCCTAGCCCAATACCCCCATCCCTAACCCCTCCCCACAAGGGGGAGGGGAACTTTGCCGCTGCCATGCCGCGCGAAACGATTGACGGCTGGCGCCGCTCGGCGATGCGAGCCAGTCCCCTCCCCCTTGTGGGGAGGGGTTAGGGGTGGGGGTAAGCCTTATGCCCGATTTGCTCGCATCTCCCCGGCAGGAAAGCGCCTACATCGAACGCGCTGGTTTCGGCGCAGGATTCTGTTAACTATATTGCTGACGCACGCTCGAACCGGAGCAGACCTTGGCGAACGACAGGGCCGACGGCCAGCAACCGGCCGCCCAGATCCGAAAACTGTCCGACGCGATCCGCGAGGTGAAGAACGCCGCGGCGGATCGCGACGACGTCGTCGTCGAGCTGCGCGAGGCGACGCGGGTCCGGTTGCAGCTCCTCGCCGCCGAGCTGGCGCCGGTCTTCGCCGAAGTGCCGGCCGACGTCGACTGCTTCGACTTCACCATCTCGTCGGGCCTGCAGCCGCGGCTGTGGATCGACGCGGTCAGCCACGTCGCCATGGGGCGCGACCGGCGCACCTACCGCTTCGTCAAGGATACCCGCAACGGCCGCGTGGTGCTGGCCGAATCGCCGAAGATGCAGATTGTAGCCGACCGGGTGACCCGCTACGTCGCCGAGCGCATCGTTGAGCGTGAGCAGATGCTGGAAGGCGACATGAGCGCGGCGGTGGAGGGTGTTCTTGTCGCCCGCTCGCCGGAAGAGGCGGCGGCGAAGCTGCACGAGCGCAAGGTCTGGTCGACCGTGCTCTCCGGTGCGTGGATCTTCGTCACCGGCATCGGCTTCGGCCTCGCAGTCGCCATCGCGCTGCTGTGGGAGCGGCTCACCAGCGGCGTTCAGTAGCCTCGCTTTCGGCTGCGAGCCGGCGTGTCAGGAGGCCGCGTTCTCGAAGGGCGCCGGCGCGCGGCGCGGCGAGCCGAGGTCGAGCGTCTCGATCTCCGACACCGCGCCGAGCGTGTCCGTCAGCCCGTGCCGCGACAGCCCGATGTGCCAGCCGCCCGGCTCGCCGGAGATCTCGACCAGATTGTACTGCGCGGCCGGGTGCCGGCCGCCCGGCCCCTGGCCCGTGGCGGCCACGCCGACCACCGGGATCGGCTTCTTGCGCTCGCCGATCCAGTAGAGCGTGGGATCGTGCGAATGGCCGTGCAGCACCAGCTCGGCGCCATGCGCCAGCACGGTCCTGTGGAAGTTGGCAATGCCGAACAGCCGCTTGTGCTGCTGCACGGCGGCGCGCACCGGCGGATGATGGATCATGATGACGCGGAAGAGTTTTTTCCGCCCCGCCTCGTCGAGCAGGCGCGCCAGCCGTGTCGCCTGTTCCTCGCGGAAAAAGCCGTTGGCCATGAACGGCGCGGTGGCGCGCGCCGTCGACACGCCGATCAGCGCCACCTGGCCACGCACCCTGAGATAGGGAAAGGTCAGGCGCCCGACAGGCCCGTCATAGCCGTCGCCGCGCATCCACGGCGCCCACAGCCGGCAGGCCTTGTCGAAGGCGCCCGGCACATAGGCATCGTGGTTTCCCGGCACTACGGAAACGTCTTCCGGCCGGCCCAGCGTCTCCAGCCACAGCCGCGCCAGCTCCAGCTCGCTGTCGAGGGCGAGGTTGACCAGGTCGCCGGTGACGGCGAGATGGTCGGGCTTCTCCGCCCGGATCGCCTCGACGATGGCGCCGACCGTGCCCTGCGTCAGGATCCTGCGGCGGCTGCGGTGCCAGTTGACGTAGCCGATGACACGCTTGGAAGCGAGTTCGCGGTAGGATACATCGGGAAGCGGCCCCAGATGGACATCGGAAATATGCGCGAGCCTGAGCATCGACCTTTCTTACGGTACGGTTCCGACGCTTTCCACCCCCGGTCACGATGATGTCATCCGGCGAGGCGCGGTTCCGGCAGACCGGCTGGCCGGGGCTGCGCGCAAAACTGTTCCACCGCTATTTCCTGCTGCGCCGGGCGATGACGCTGGGGGTGCGCGGCATGGTCATAGACCGGGCGAACAACGCCGTTTTCCTCATCCGCCACACCTATGTTCCGGGCTGGCAGCTTCCGGGCGGCGGCGTCGAGCTCGGCGAGACGCTGGAGGAGGCGCTGACGCGCGAATGCCTGGAGGAAGGCAACATCGCCGTCGGCTCGCCTGTGCTGAAATCCATGCACTTCAACCGCAACGCCTCGCGCCGCGACCATGTCGCCTTCTATGTGATCGAGCAGTTTTCGCAGAACGGTCCAAAAAAGCCCGACCGCGAGATCGCCGAGGCCGGCTTTTTCCCGCTCGACCGCCTGCCGGAAGCGACCACGCCGGCGACGCACCGGCGCATAGCGGAGGTGTTTTCGGGCAAGCCGCCGTCGCCTTACTGGTAGTTCGACGCGAGCGTCCCCGCTCGCATGAGGGTGGCCCGTCCGGGCACCGCTGTCCGCGGAGCGGCTTGGCCGATCCGCCTCATCGCGCCGCCCGCAAACTGCCGCCGGCCTGTGCCGATGCCTCCCTTTCCGACGCTTGCAACACGCGCTCCAGCACGTCGAAAATCCGGGCGTCGCCCATCTGGGCGACGTTGAAGCGCATGAAGCCGGTGGCGGTCTGCGAGACGCTGAAGACGTCGCCGGGCGCCAGCAAGACGTTCTCGCGCAGGGCGGCGCGGGCGACCGCAGCCGCATCGCGCCCGTCGGGCAGCCCGCACCACAGATAGAAGCCGCCGCGCGGCAGCAGCCAGGGCGAGATGCCGAGCATCCGCAGGCTTGCCGCCGTGTCGCGCCGGGCCCGGGCGAGCCGCCGCCGCAGCGCCTCCAGATGCTTGCGGTAGCTGCCGTCGCTGAGCACCGCCAGCACCAGTTCGGCGGCGACGGGGCTGACGCCGCCGAAGCTCGTCGCCACCTGCAGGTCGATCAGCGCCTCGATCCAATCGGGACGCGCCGCGATATAGCCGCAGCGGATCGAGGCCGACAGCGTCTTGGAGAAGCTGCCGATGCGGATGACCCGAGACAGGCCGTCGAGCGTGGCGAGGCGCGGCGACGGCTCGGGCTCGAAATCGGCGAAGATGTCGTCCTCGACGATCGTCATGTCGTGCGCCGCGGCGGCGTTCAGCAGGCGGTGGGCGGTCTGCGGCGAGAGCGTCGCTCCGGTCGGGTTGTGCAGGGCGGAATTGGTGATGTAGAGGCGCGGCCGGTGCACCGTGGCGGCCTCGACGAAACGCTCCACGTCCGGTCCGGCCGGCGTATAGGGCACGCCGACGATCGTCGCCTGATGGGCCCGCAGGAGCGCCTGGAAGTTGAAGTAGCAGGGATCATCGACCAGCACGGCGTCGCCGGGCCTGACCAGGAAGCGGCAGATGAGATCGATCGCCTGAGTGCCCGATCCGGTCAGCAGGATCTGGTCGGGGCCCGCCTCCAGGCCTTCGCCGGCGAACCGGCGCGACAGCAGGCGGCGCAGCGCCAGCGGCCCGCGCGTGGCGCCGTAGTCGGCGAGCACCGCGTCGTCGGCCCTGGCAAGGCGGCGGACGGCGCGGCGGAGCGCGTCGTTCGACATCCAGTCGGCCGGCAGCCAGCCGCAGCCGGGCTTGGCCACAGCCGGATCGGCGTCCAGCGACTGGCGGGATACCCAGAACGGATCGAGCGCCCGGTCGAGCTTCGGGCCGGTCTCGGCCAGCGTGAGCGGCGGGGCGATGGTCGACACGTAGAAGCCGGAGCCGGCTCTCGACCGGATCAGCCCCTCGGCGGCGAGCCGGTCATAGGCTTCGACGACGGTCGACGGCGACACGTCCATGACGGCGGCAAAGGTGCGGATGGAGGGCAGCCGGTCGCCGCTCGCCAGCGCGCGGCTCGCCACCCTGGCGCGGATCGCGGCCATTACCTCTGCCGTGCGTGTTCCCATTGGTCGTCCGCCACTCGTCATCGTATTGGAATAGTGAGCCATACAGTTTGACGAAATTGTACTGAACTGTCCCTGTCGCCGCCAGCCCCGCGCGGCTACGAACAGTCCGAATCGAGGGCATCATGAAAGCGGCGACGGCAGGATGGGGCAGCGGGCTCCTCGGCGTGGTGATCTTCAGCGGATCGCTGCCGGCGACGCGGGTGGCGGTCGACGGTTTCTCGCCGATCTTCCTTACCTCGGCACGTGCGGTCATTGCAGCGCTGCTCGGGATGGCCTTGCTGCGGATGCTGCGGCAGGAGCGACCGGCCCGGCGTGACGTCGGCCCGCTCGCCGTCGTCGCCATTGGCGTCGTGGTCGGCTTCCCGCTGCTGACGGCGCTGGCGCTGCAGCATATCACCGCGGCGCATTCGATCGTATTCGTCGGCCTGCTGCCGCTCTGCACCGCGATCTTCGGCGTGCTGCGCGGCGGCGAGCGGCCCAAGCCGGCCTTCTGGCTGTTCTCGATCCTCGGCAGCCTTCTGGTCGCCGGCTTTGCGTTGACGCAAAGCGGTCCGGCCTCGCTGGCGGGCGATCTCCTGATGATCGCGGCCATCCTGCTGTGCGGGCTCGGTTATGCCGAGGGCGCCACGCTGTCACGGCGTCTCGGCGGCTGGCAGGTGATCTCCTGGGCGCTGGTGCTGTCACTGCCCGTCATGGCAGTCATCGGTCTGGCGACGCTTCCGGCGGACTGGAGCGGGGTCGCGCCGCCCGCCTGGTATGGGCTCGCCTACGTCTCGGTGTTCAGCATGCTGGTCGGCTTCGTCTTCTGGTATCGCGGGCTGGCGCTCGGCGGCATCGCCGGGGTCGGGCAGTTGCAGCTTCTCCAGCCCTTCTTCGGGCTCGCCCTGGCCGGACTGCTGCTCGGCGAGCCGGTCGCCTGGACGATGATAGCCGTGACCGGGCTGGTCGTGCTGTGCGTCGCCGGCGCCAAACGCTTCGCCTAGATCAAAGTCGGGGTGGCGGGCGCGCAGGAGCGGACGTCCGCAAGCTCTTTCACGAAGCCCCGGAACCAGGTCCGGCCTGACCTTTGTCCTTCAGCCCCTCGGCACGCAACCTGTCGAGCTTGCCAAACTCGGTCATGACGCTCACCAGCACGCTGGCGGTCCAGCCGAAGGTGAACAGTCCCGACATCGCGATGATCGGGCCGATCAGGCGCCACTGCTCGGGTAGGCTGACGGTCCCCTCGCCGAGCGTCGTGTAGCTCTGGAGAACGTAGTAGTAGCTGTCGCGCATCGACGGGATGAGCCCCAGCAGCGAGACGGGAAGCGCCCACAGCAGCGTCTCGGCGAAATGCAGGGCAGCCAGGGCGCCGATGGTCAGGGCGAGCAGCAGGTTGACGCGCCAGTGCGGCGTGGCGTGGTCGACGTGGACCCAGGACTTGCTGAAGCGCTGGTTGATCGAGCGGATACCCGCGCCGTGGACGAAAATGATCACCACCAGGGTCAGGGTGCCGAGAACGATCTCCAGGACCGGGTTCGGGGCCGAAAGCGCGTCCATCGTACGGCAAGTCCTTCTCTGGCTGGCAATCCGGATCGACACCCGCGAGGCCGTCCGATCGCGCTCGATGCTGAGGCGTGATTATTCCGGCATCGGCATGAGTCTGTCGACCACCCATCGGACACTGTCCGCCGTGCGCTTGATAAGATGGGCCGCGTGGCTCCTGATAAGCGCTGTCCGAGTGTGCAATGCTGCCGTGCGTCGCGACACCAGTGATCAGGGCCTTCGGCGAGCCGCGAAGGCTCACCCGAACCGGCCGCGGTCGTGCGGGGCGGCATAGTCCAGCTCCGGCCCGACCGGCACGATGCGCGTCGGGTTGATGGTGGTGTGGCTGCCGTAATAGTGGGCCTTGATGTGCTGCATGTTCACCGTGCCCGCCACGCCCGGCACCTGATAGAGATCGCGAAAATAGTTCGACAGGTTGGGATAATCGGCGATGCGGCGCAGATTGCATTTGAAGTGGCCGACATAGACCGGGTCGAAGCGGGCGAGCGTGGTGAACAGCCGCCAGTCGGCCTCGGTGATGCGTCCGCCGACGAGGTAGCGCTGCCGCGACAGCCTGTCCTCCAGCGTGTCGAGCGCGGCAAACAACTCGCCGAACGCCTCCTCGTAGGCGTCTTGCGTGGTGGCGAAGCCGGCGCGGTAGACGCCGTTGTTGATGGCCGGGTAGACGAGCGCGTTGATCTCATCGATCTCGGCCCGCAGCGGCTGCGGATAGAAATCCACCGAGGCGTCACCCCATTCGTCGAAGGCCGAGTTGAGCATGCGGATGATTTCCGGCGACTCGTTGGAGACGATGGTCTCCTGCCTGCGGTCCCACAGCACCGGCACGGTCACCCGCCCGGTGTAGTGCGGGTCGGCGCGGGTGTAGATCTGGTGCAGGAAGTCGAGGCCGTAGAGGTCGTCGCCGGTGGCGCCGTCCTCGGCGAGGAACGTCCAGCCATCCTTGCCCATGAAATGGTGGACGACGGAAACCGACACGATGTCCTCGAGCTTCTTCAGCACGCGAAAAATCAGCGTCCGGTGCGCCCAGGGGCAGGCATAGGAGACGTAGAGATGGTAGCGCCCCGGCTCGGCCCTGAAGCCGCGCGTGCGGCCCGGCGCCGGGCTGCCGTCGGCCGTCACCCAGTCGCGCCACGGCGCGTCCGGACGCTCGAAGCGCCCGCCGGTATCGCGGGTGGAGTACCAGACGTCCCGCCACTTGCCGTCGACCAGCTGTCCCATGCGTTTCTCCTTTGCCCGACAGATAGGTCAGTGCGGCCGAAAGCAAAACCGCCGCCGGCTGAACACAGCGTCCTGTCGGGATGAACCGTCATCGAAAAATTCGCCGCGGCCGATGGACGGCCGGCGAATTTGGTGCTAGCGGCGTTCGTCATGGCAATGTGCATGAAGATCCGGTTCGACCGACGACGAATGGGCGCCCGCGCTTGACGCGCTGACTGGCGAGGCTGCGCGCCGCGCAGCAAACCCTTCCTCGTACCGACCGGATGTCGCACATCATGATCCCTGCCGAAATTATCTTCATGCCGGAAACCCCGGCGCACGACCTCGAGATCGATCACATCAACGCAGAGGCCTTCGGGCCGGGACGCTTCGCGCGCGCCGCCTACAGGATTCGCGAGGGCGGCCCGCACGAGCGGCATCTCTCCTTCGTCGCGCTTAAGCGCAACGAGGTGGTCGCCTCCGTGCGCCTGACGCGCATCGGCGCGGGCGATGGCCGGGCGCTGCTGCTCGGGCCGCTGGCGGTGCGCCCCGCCCACAAGAATCTCGGCATCGGCCGCAAGCTGGTGGCGGTCGCTATCGAGGCGGCGCGGCGGGATGGCGCCGGCGCCGTCATGCTGGTCGGCGACGAGCCCTATTACGGGCCGCTCGGCTTCAAGCGCATCCCACGCGGGCAGGTCACCATGCCCCGCCCCGTAGACCTCGACCGCATCCTCGCCTACGAGCTCGTTCCGGGCACGGTCGAGCGGCTCAAGGGCGAGGTCCGCCACGAAGACACCGTGTGGGTGGCGCAGCCGGGGTGAACCGCCACCGCTTCGCCGAAGCCGGCCAAAACGGGCTTGCCATGGACATCGACGCCTGAGGCTGCGTCCCATCCGCCATTGCGTGGCATGGGACGTGCCCATACGATGACGACCAGCATTCAAGGAGACGGTTCGGCATGGACATCAGCGGACAGACGGCGCTCGTCACTGGCGGCGGCTCGGGGCTCGGCGAGGCCACCGCAAGGGCGCTGGCGGCCAAGGGCGCGCGCGTCGCCGTGCTGGATATCGGGCTGGAGCGCGCGCAGGCGGTGGCCCGCGACATCGGCGGCATCGCGCTCGGCTGCGACGTGACCAGCGCCGAGGGCGCGGAGGCCGCGGTGGCACGGGCGGCGGAAGAGCTCGGCGGCGCCCGCATCCTCGTCAACTGCGCCGGCATCGTCGCCGGCAAGCGGACCGTCGGCAAGGAGGGTCCGCATCCGCTCGACCTCTTCCGCAAGGTGATCGAGGTCAACCTCGTCGGCAGCTTCAACATGATCCGGCTGTTCGCCGATCGCGCCGCGAAACTCGAGCCGCTCGCCGGCGGCGAGCGCGGCGTCATCGTCAACACCGCCTCGGTCGCCGCCTTCGACGGCCAGATCGGCCAGGTGGCCTATTCCGCCTCCAAGGGCGGCGTGGTCGGCATGACGCTGCCGCTCGCGCGCGACCTCGCCCGCTCCGGCATCCGCGTCGTCACCATAGCCCCCGGCATCTTCAAGACGCCGATGGTGGCCGGCATGCCCGCCGACGTGCAGGAATCGCTGGGGGAGGTGGTGCCCTTCCCGCCCCGGCTTGGCGAGCCGTCCGAATATGGCGCACTTGCCGTCCATATCGTCGAGAACCAGATGCTGAACGGCGAGACCATCCGGCTCGACGCGGCGGTGCGCCTGCCGCCGAAATAGCCGCCCTGGCGGCGGCTTGCGCCCGCCGGGCCCGCTCGATAAGTGGAGCCTCGACATCATGTTCGAGGGGGATGCGATGACCGACAAGCGCGACGTGCTGCGGCCCACCGACGACGAGGCGATCCGGCTGGCAAGGACGCTGCTGCGCTCGACGCGCTTCGGCGCCATCGCCGTGCTGGAGCCGGAAACCGGCAGTCCGCTGGCCAGCCGCGTCGGCGTCGCCACCGACGCCGACGGCGCGCCGCTCATCCTGGTGTCCGGCCTCTCCGCCCACACGCGGGCGCTCGACGCCGACCCGCGCTGCTCGCTGCTGGTCGGCGAGCCGGGCAAGGGCGATGCGCTCGCCCATCCGCGGCTCACGCTCGTGTGCCGCGCCGTGCTGCTGGAAAAGGACACGCCGGAGCAGGCCCGCGCCGAGCGGCGCTACCTCAACAAGAACCCGAAGGCTAAACTCTACGCCGGCCTCGCCGATTTCCGGCTTTTCCGGCTGGAGCCCGAGCGCGCCAGCCTGAACGGCGGCTTCGGCAAGGCCTATGCGCTGACGCGCGAGGATGTCATGACCGTCAGCCCCGCCCTCGACGCCCTCGCAGCCTCCGAGCAGGGCGCGCTCGACCACATGAATTCCGACCACCTCGACGCCATCGGCCTCTATGCCGCGCATTTCGCGCGGGCATCCGGCGACGGCTGGACGATGACCGGCTTCGACGCCGATGGCATCGACCTCGGCCGCGGCGACGAGGTGCTGCGCATCTTCTTCCCGGCGCCGCTGCAGGCGGCGTCCGACCTGCGCCCCGCGCTGGTCGCGATGGCGAAGACGGCCCGGGCGGCGCTGGGCGCTGGAGCGCCGCAGGCCTGATCGCCGGGCATGGAACTCATCCGCGTCATCGATCCCCACGATCCGCGCGTCGCCGCGTTCCGCGACATCCGCGAGCGCGACCTGGTCGGCCGGCAGGGCCTTTTCGTCGCCGAGGGCAAGGTCGTTCTGAACGTCCTGCTGGGCGCGCCGGACTACGAGCTGCAGTCCCTGCTGCTGCTGGAAAGCCGCGTCGCCGGCCTGTCGGAGACGCTCGCCCGCCTGCCGGCCGAAATTCCCGTCCATGTCGCCACGGCGGCGGTGATGGACTCGATCGCCGGCTTCCACATCCACCGCGGCATCCTTGCGCTGGGCCGGCGGCGCGGCGTTCCGACGGCGGCCGATCTGCTGGCGGCGCTGCCGCGGCGCACGCTGGCGCTGGTGCTGGTCGGCCTCTCCAACCACGACAATATCGGCTCGATCTTCCGCAACGCCGCCGCCTTCGGCGTCGATGCCGTGTTCGCCGACGCCTCGTGCTGCGATCCGCTCTACCGCAAGGCGATCCGCGTCTCGGTCGGTGGTGTGTTCCGCGTGCCGTTCGCGTGTTTCGACGACATGGGCGGCTTTGTCGATGCGCTGGCCGCCGAAGGCATCGAGCCGGCCGCCCTGTCGCCGCGCGGCGAAACGGAGATAGGCGCCTTCGATCGGCCTGGTCGCCTGGCGCTTTTCCTCGGCACCGAGGGCGAAGGCCTGCCGGAGACGCTGATGGAACGCATGCGGACGCTGCGGATCGCCATCGCGCCGGGCTTCGACAGCCTGAACGTCGCCGCTACGTCGGCGATCGCCCTGCATCGGCTGGCGGATGTCGGGCGCTGAGGGGTTCCGGTGCCTATTCGGCCGCGACATCCACCGGAAGCGCTGCCAGCCTGGCCAGCATCGCCTCGGCCCGCGCGCCGCGCTCCGAGCGCTCGATGAAGCCGCCGCCGAGCACGCGGGCGTCGTTGCCGTCGTCGCCGTAGAGCACGCAGGCCTGGCCCGGCGCGATACCGGATTCGCCTTCCGCCAGTTCCACCCAGGTGGCGCCGCCCCGCCGGCGCAGCACGGCCGGGCGCGGCGGCCTCGTGGAGCGCACCTTGGCGAACAGCTCGATGCCGTCCGGGCCGATTGCGTCCAGGTCCTCGTCGCCCAGCCAGTTCATGGCGCGCAGATAGACTTTTCGCGTTTCCAGCGCCTCGCGCGGGCCGACGACGACGCGCGCCCGCTCGGCATCGAGATGGACGACGTAGAGCGGCTCGCCGGAGGCGATGCCGATGCCGCGCCGCTGGCCGATGGTGTAGCGCAGGATGCCCTCGTGGCGGCCGAGCACGCGGCCGTCGATATGGACGATGTCGCCCGGCGTCGCCGCCGCCGGCTTCAGTCTGGCGATGATGTCGGAGTATTTTCCCTGGGGCACGAAGCAGATGTCCTGGCTGTCCTGCTTGTCGGCGACGGCGAGGCCGAGTTCGGCGGCGATCGCCCGCACTTCCGGCTTCGGCATGCCGCCGAGCGGGAAGCGCAGGTAGTCGATCTGCTCCTGCGTGGTGGCGAACAGGAAGTAGCTCTGGTCGCGGTCGGCATCGACCGGCCGGTAGAGGGCGCGGTGCGCTCCGTTAGAGCGGCTGCGGATATAGTGGCCGGTGGCGAGCGCCGCCGCGCCCAGATCGCGCGCCGTCTCCAGCAGGTCGGCGAACTTCACCGTCTGGTTGCAGGACACGCAGGGGATCGGCGTCTCGCCGGCGACGTAGCTCTCGGCGAAGGGATCGATCACCGCCTTGCGGAAACGCTCCTCGTAGTCGAGCACGTAATGCGGGATTCGAAGCGTCTCGGACACGCGGCGCGCGTCGTCGATGTCGCGTCCGGCGCAGCACGAGCCGGCGCGGTGCGTGGCCGCGCCGTGGTCGTAGAGCTGCAGCGTGACGCCGACCACGTCGTAGCCTTCGCGCTTGAGGATGCCGGCGACCACCGAGGAATCGACGCCGCCCGACATCGCCACGACGACGCGCGTGTCTTCTGGCCGTCCCGGCAGGTCGAGGCTGTTCATGGCTGGCTTCCAAGGTTTTCGGCCGGTCTTGTGCCGACACGGCCAATATAGGTCAAGCGGCGTCTTGCCGCCAGACCGATCCCGACCTTGCAACCCCTTGAATTGGCTCGGCTGTCCGCCAGCTCCGGCGAATGGTTAAAATTGTCGGCCTGTCGGAAAGACTCCGTTGACGGACAAGCCGTTAGGCTCATTCGACGGCTTAGGCAATTTTTAAAGCTGTGGCGGTAGCCTGAACGCGATTAGGTCTGCGAATTATTTGTAGAGAGTACGATGACCGATCTTGGAAGGCCGCGCGTTAAGTATGTGATCGGGCCGGACGGCAGTCCGCTGACGATCGCCGATCTGCCCCCGAGCAACACGCGCCGCTGGGTCATTCGCCGCAAGGCTGAAGTGGTCGCCGCCGTTCGCGGCGGCCTGCTCAGCCTCGACGAGGCATGCCAGCGCTACAAACTGACGACCGAGGAGTTCCTGTCCTGGCAGGCCTCGATCGACGAGTATGGCCTGGCCGGACTGCGCACCACGCGCATCCAGCAATACAGGCACTGACCCATCCTGCACGCCGGCATGAGGCGGCCCGGCACGCGCCAGGGCTGCCGAAGCGCTCGCGGGGTCGTGGAATTGTGGCCACGATCCGTTGCCGGCGTGGCGCGGCCTGCAGTGTCGCCTGCTAGCGGTTCGCCGGCGCCCGCTTGATCTGTGCCGAGGCGATCGCCGTCAGCACGACCGAGGCGGCGAAGAACCAGAGGCCCGGCTTGGTGAAGGCGGTCGCCAGCCCGCTGGTCTTGGCGGCGAAGACGACGAGCGCCACCAGCACGACATCGAGCATCGACCAGTTCGCCAGCGCACCGAACCAGGCGGGGATGCGCGGGGCATGCGGCGACGCATAGGCCGCAAGGTGCAGCAGCATCAGCTTCAGCGCCGGGAACACCAGCGAGAACAGCGCGACGAGCGCTGCGAGCAGCACGTCGCCCTGGTTCCACAGGCCGGTGAAGATGCCGATCAGCGACGGTTCGTCGGTGAAGAAATAAAGGCGGTCCACCCGGATCAGCGGCATGACGACGCCGAGCGCGAAGAAGACCGTCGCGAAGAACAGGATCAGGGGGAGCAGAAAAGGCAGGGCCCGCGTCATGTGCCTGCTTTAGCCGATCCGCTCACGGCCCGGAAGCGGAGCGGCGCGCCCTGTTTGCAGAGCGCGGCGGGCGCCTCAGCCGATCATGGCGCTGCGGCCGTGGCCGTCGGCCTCGCGCATCTTGCTGTCGCGCGATTCAAGCATCTGCGCCTTGTCGAGTTCGGCCTCCGCCTCGCGCAGCAGGGCGAGCGCGGTGGTGCGCTGGTCGGCGAGGTCGGCCTGCGAGTTCTTCAGATTGTCGCGGCGCTGGCGTGCCGCCTTGGCGAAGGTCGGGTAGGCGAAGTGGTTGACGTCGGTGATCCCGGCCTTTTTCTCCTCGGCGGCGATCTGCAGCTCGAGGTCGCCGGCCATGCGTTCGAATTCGGCGATCATCACGTCGAGCTGCGAGAGTTGCCGGCGCTTCTCGTTCACCTGGAATTGCTTCAGCCGAACGAGGTTCTCACGTGACTTCATGTCCCAACACTCCAGAACGCAACACCGGATACAAATCGTTTGGTCCGAGAAACTGCCCCCGCACCAGCCACCAGGCGGCGAAGGGAAAACAAAATCCTAAGAATCCTGCCCGTTGGTAACCATTCGTTTACGGGCATTGTTAATCATACGCGGCAGGGCTTAAGGCACGGTAAAAAAAATCCGGTCCTTTCTGGCCGGGCGGAACTTCAAGAGTCACGGGCGGACTTCGTGAGTCAAATGAGTTACTTGCGTCGATGTGTTAAGGTTCGACAACGGTCTTAATGAGTGACGATTCACGAGTGGAATCAAGTGAGTGTACCCAAGAGCTGACTGGCAAAGTTGTGGCTTGCCAACTGGAATCATGTTTTGTTAACCATTCGCTGGCAGCTTTGGGTTCAGGCAATCACTGCTCCGGCACCGCGTGGCGCCCGTGGCCGGTGCAGCAGCAGAAAAGGGGATATGGATGCGCGTTCTGCTGATTGAAGACGACAGTGCGACGGCCCAGAGCATCGAACTGATGCTGAAGTCCGAGAGCTTCAACGTCTACACGACGGATCTCGGCGAGGAGGGCGTCGACCTCGGCAAGCTCTACGACTACGACATCATCCTGCTCGACCTCAACCTTCCCGACATGTCGGGCTACGAGGTGCTGCGCACGCTGCGGCTCTCCAAGGTGAAGACGCCGATCCTGATCCTCTCCGGCATGGCCGGCATCGAGGACAAGGTGCGTGGCCTCGGCTTCGGCGCCGACGACTACATGACCAAGCCGTTCCACAAGGACGAGCTGGTGGCGCGCATCCACGCCATCGTCCGCCGCTCCAAGGGCCACGCCCAGTCGGTCATTGCCACCGGCGACCTGATCGTCAACCTCGACGCCAAGACAGTGGAGGTCGGCGGCCAGCGCGTGCACCTGACCGGCAAGGAATACCAGATGCTGGAGCTGCTCTCGCTGCGCAAAGGCACGACGCTCACCAAGGAGATGTTCCTCAACCATCTCTATGGCGGCATGGACGAGCCGGAGCTGAAGATCATCGACGTCTTCATCTGCAAGCTGCGCAAGAAGCTCGACGCCGCGTCCGGTGGCCAGAATTTTATCGAGACGGTGTGGGGCCGCGGCTACGTGCTGCGCGAGCCGGAAGAGATGCGCGAAATCGCCTGAAAACGCTGCCATATCCCGCAACAAAGCCCGGTATTGACCGGGCTTTTGTCGTTTTTTCGGGAAGGTTTCGTCGAATTATGCGGCCGACGCCGCGGACTTCGTCTCGCCCATCGCCCGGAAGCGCTCCAGGAGCTGGGCGCGGTTGAACGGCTTCAGGATGTAGCTTTGCGCCCCGGCCCGTTTGGCGCGCATGATGGCGGCGACGTCCATTTCGGTCAGGCAGATCGCGATGTGCGGGACGATGGCGCTCGGAATGGCGCGGATGCGGCGGATCACCTCGATGGTCGGCAGATCGGGAAGGGCGGAATCCACCACCACGATGTCGGGCATGTCGCCCTCGCACATCTCGATCGCGTCGAGGCCGCTGGCGGCCTCCACCAGCATCAGGTCGGGACCGTTCAGGATGCGCTTGGCGACCTTGCGGATGACGCTGGAGTCGTCGACGAACATGCATCGTTTCATGCGGGGTCCTTCTCGTCCGCGAAGGGCTTGCAAGCTGGCTTGAATGCGGCGCGTCGAAGGCTACGGCAGGCGGGTAAAGATACGGAGAATGGGCTGGGTAAAGTTTCCGCTAAATTGCGACCATCTCCCGGCACCGCCATGCCGGTGCCGGGGATCCGGGTGAGGCTTCCTGGCTATTGCGCGCGGGCGGCGGAGAAGACGATCTCGTCGGCCGTCGCATGGATGGAGATCGGCATGCCGGCCTCGCGTGCGAGAAGCAGGGTGTAATAGGGCTGCACCGCATGCGCGTCGATCGCTTCCTCGGGCCGGCTTCCCGAGTGCAGCTCGAGGAATTTCGGCGGCACGCGCAGCATCGGCCCGCGCGCCGCGATGCTGAACCGCGGATCGCTGTCGCTGCCCTCCAGGATGACGCCGATCCTGCCGCCGCGCGGGATGGCGGCGTTGGCGACCAGGATCAGGTTGAGCAGCAGCTTGACGGTGTTCTTGGGCAGCAGCCAGCGCGGCCCGCTCCATTCGAAGTCGGGCTTCTCGTTTCGGAGGAAGGCGGTGGCGACGGTCTCGGCGTCGCCAGTGTCGATGACCATGCCCGCCGACCCGGCGGCGCCGAAGGCGATGCGGGCGAACTGCAGCCTGGCGGAGGCGTTGCGGGCGCTGGCGCGGATCAGGTTCATGGCGTCCTCGTCGGCGCCGCCCTCGTCCAGCAATTCGAGGCCGTTGTTGATCGCGCCGACCGGCGAGATGATGTCATGGCAGACCCGGCTGCACAGAAGCGCGGCGAGGTCGGTTGCGGAGAGGGTGAAGATGTCGGCCATCGAATGCTCGGTCCCCGGCGATCGCCCATTTTGGCGCAAGCCGCGATCACCGTGCCGGCCTGCCCGAATCAGTCTCACTCCCCGTCGCCGGGTATAAGGCACCCAGGCGTCTCGACCAAACCGGCCTGTCGGTAGAACGGAGCGCGGGCGGTCGCGAAAGCCGGCGCGAAAGCGCTCGTCCGGTCTTCGAACCGCCACGTTCATGTGAGAGCTTAATGGTTGAAAAAGGATTACGGCCTAGGCTGGCATGGTAAATCCGGACGCCGCCGGCAAGAGCGGCAACAGGCAGGGACGTCGGCGAAGGGCTCGCGGACGGAGTTACAGAAGCATGCTTTTCCGATTTTTCGAGCGGATCGTCTTCCGGTTCGCAGCCGTGGTCCTTGTGGCGGCAGGCGTTCTCGGCTTCGCCGCCTCGTCCTCCCACGCCCAGCAGGAATACACCGCCCAGGAGATCGTCGATTCGGGACACCGCTTCTTCGGCGCGACCTCGGGCGGGCTGGCGACGGCGGTCGAGAACATCTTCTCCTCCTACGGGCTGCCCAACGGCTATGTCCTGGGCGAGGAGGGGTCGGGCGCCTTCGTCGGAGGCCTGACCTATGGCGAGGGGACGCTCTACACCAAGAATGCCGGCGATCACAAAGTGTTCTGGCAAGGGCCGTCGCTCGGCTTCGACTTCGGCGGCCAGGGCTCGCGCATCATGATGCTGGTCTACAATCTCGACCAGATCGACGCGCTCTACCGGCGCTATATCGGCGTCGCCGGGTCCGCCTACATCGTCGCCGGCGTCGGCTTCAACGTTCTGAAATACGGCGACGTGCTGCTGGTGCCGGTGCGCACCGGCGTCGGAGCGCGGCTTGGCGTGAACGTCGGCTATCTCAAGCTGACGCCGAAGCCGACCTGGAACCCGTTCTGATCGCACGGTCTGCCCGATCGACCGGCTTGCACGCGGCGGCAAGCCGGCGTTAGGGAAAGGGTGGGGGCGAGGAAAGCCTCCGCCGTGCGTCATGGGGCCAGCCGTGATCCAGTCCATCCTGTTCTTCGCCCTCGGCTTCCTGTGCGCCGGCCTGCTGGCGCTGCTGATCGCGCCGGCGGTATGGCGGCGGGCCGTGCGGCTGACGCGCAAGCGCGTGGAAGCATCGGTGCCGCTCACGCTCGACGAGATCCAGGCCGATCGCGACCAGTTGCGGGCCGAGTTCGCCCTGTCGACCCGACGCCTGGAGATGAGCGTCAAGGAATTGCGCGACAAGGCCGCCGCGCAGCTGGTGGAGATCGGGGGCGGTCGCGAGGAACTGCGGCAGCTCGCGGCGGAGCGCGACGAGAAGGACCGTTCGCTTGGCGAGATCGAAGCCCGGAGCGACGAGCTGAAGGCTGAGCTCGGCCGGCGCCAGGAAGAGCTGGAGCAGCTGGCCGAAAGGTTGGCCGAATCCGACCAGGCGCTGGCCGCCCGCGCCAGCGAGTTCGACAGACTGAACGGCCTCTACGAAACGGCGAATCTGGCTTCGGTGCATCGTCAGGCCGAACTGCTGGCGCGCGCCGGCGAGGTCGACAGGCTTTCCACCGATCTCGGCATGCTGATGGCCGAACGCGGCGGGATGGAAAAGCGCATCGGCGAGCTCGAGGCCGAGCTGCATGGCGCCCGAGACGCAGCGCGCACCGAGAAGAAGAAGGCGGTCGATCTGGAAAAGCGGGTCGAGCGGATGCTGGCGACGGTTGCCGATCGCGAGGAGGCGGTCGAGCGGCGCGAGAAGGATCTTGCACAGATGCGCGAGCGGCTGAAGGGGGAAACGACGCGGCGCGACGAACTCGACGCGCGGCTCACCAGGGCCCTCGACGAGAAATTGCAGCTCGAGGCGAGGGTGGCCGACCTCACCGCTCGCCTGGCGGATGGGAGGGCGAAAACGGCCGGGAAAGACGCGTCACCGGAAAAGCGCGGCGATCTCGAACAACGCATCGTCGCCCTGACGCAGGAGAACGCGAAGCTGCGCGCCGACGCCGTGGCGCGCGACGGAGCCGGCGTCCCGCCAGGCGGCCAGGATGCCCGGTTGCGCGAGCAGATGAACGAGATCGCCGCCGGGGTCATCGCGCTCACGGCGCGGCTTGACGGGCCGGACTCGCCGATCCGCGCAGTGGTCGGCACGCCGGCCGGCAATGCGTCCCCCGACCGGCCGCTCAGCCTGGCCGACCGTGTCCGTGCGCTGATGGCCGGGCCGGCAAGTGCGAATTGAGGATGTTCGTCCTTCGAGACTCGCCCTCCAACGTCTGGTGACCGCCGTGGCGGCCCGCACCTTGCCGGCATGGTTTCAACTCTGAAGCGAAGTCGTCGAAGGCGAGCCTCGAGGTCGCACCGGCAATTCTTTCCCGCCCGCTCAGTTGTGCGCGACCGTTCCGGCGGTGAGGATGCGCAGCACGTTGACGCCTTCCTCGCCGCTGGTGCGCGGCGGCTCGCGGGTCTCGATGCAGTGCAGGAAATGCTGCAGCTCGCGCGTCAGCGGCATGCCGCCCTCGACCGGGACATAGGCCGGCTCGTTGGCGGTGGCGAGCCACTGCCCGCTGTCCTGCCAGACCTCGTGCTTGTAGATGGCGAGCTTCTTGTCCCACGGCTCGACGTCGTCGAACACCGCCATCGCCCTTGTGCCGACGACGGTCAGCCGCCGCTCGCGATAGGGGTTGAGCCGCGAGGTGAACAGGTGCCCGCGCAGGCCGCCCGGAAACAGCATGTGCAGGTGGGCGAAGTCGCTGAGATGGTCGAGCAGGGCGGCCCCCTCCCCGCGCACCTCGGTCGGCGCCTGCCCGGTGATCGCCAGGATCATCGACAGGTCGTGCGGGGCGAGATCCCACAGCGCGTCGTTCTCGGTGTGGAATTTGCCGAGGCCGAGCCGGTGCGAGTGGATGTATTTCACCGTGCCGAGCTCGCCGGCGTCGATCAGCGCCTTGAGCTTTTCGAAGGCGGGATGGAAGCGCAGCACATGGCCGGTCATGAAGATGCGGCCGTGGCGGGCGGCCGCCGCCACGGCGCGCTCGGCATCCGGCACGGTCAGCGCGATCGGCTTCTCCACCAGCACGTCCTTGCCCGCCTCGACGGCGCGGATCGCCTGCTCGGCATGGAACTGCGGCGGCAGCGCCATCACCACCGCGTCAACGTCGTCGCGCTGATAGAGCTCGTCGGGGGCGATTGCCAGGCAGTCGTGCTCGACGGCGAAACCTTCGGCGCGCGCCGGATTGGCATCGGAGACGGCCCGCAGCACGCCGAGGTCCCTCAGCGTGCGGACATGGTTCGCCCCCCAGTATCCGCAACCAAGGACAGCGATACGCGGCTTCATCAAGTCATGAACTCTGGGCGGGCCCGGCCCGGCGGGTGGATTCGTCGGGGCAGACATAGCCACCGCCCGGCGCGAACTCAAGGGCGCCGCCGCGCACGATTGGTTTCAGCGCGAAAGCGCATTTCAACATGGGAAAGGCCGCTGCGGCGCGCAAGAGCCGCCGCCGCTCGGCACGCGCGCGGCCTGGACCCTTCCACCCGCGGCTTTCCGCCGAACCCCGCGCCATCCTGCGCAGTTCCGTCCAGGCACGAAGCGGGGACGCCTGGCGGCCGCGCGACCGCCCCGCGTTCATCCGTTGGCCGCTCGCCGGAACCGTCGGCAAGCGGTTCCGCATCGCGCTGCGCAAAGCCGCAGTCTGCGCGCTTGACAGGTTCGGCCAACCACCCCTATACCCCCGCTGCCCTTGCAAGCGGCGCGCCAGCGCGCCGGGATGGCGGCGTGGCGGAGTAGCTCAGTCGGTTAGAGCAGAGGAATCATAATCCTTGTGTCGGGGGTTCGAATCCCTCCTCCGCTACCAAACAAAATCAAGCACTTAGGCCCCATTTGGGGCCTTTTTCATGTGCCATCCACGTGCCAATGACTACCATTGAAAACAAACGACTTTTTCTGACGTGCGGCGGCTCCACGGCACATGGATGGCACATAAAGCCCCCCGGCCACTCGCGCAGCCGGGCGGGCGGGACGTTTCAGCTTGCGCGGCCGGCCTGCTCCTTAGGCCGCCTCGATTGCGTCGTGAACAGGCCCCCTAGCAGTTATGTCGCCAGCCGCAGGCTGGAGGCGATGCTGTCGGCCGCCATGAGTCCACCTCATGCCGCGAGCGTCGAGTTCCGCGATCCACAGGTCATCATGGGTGAGCCGCATCTCGTGCCAGAGCGGCAGCCAGTTCCCATCTTACATGTGCCGGAACGGAACTCGGCGCCGAGGCGCAGAAGCTCGGCGTCTGGCTCGTCCGGCATGACACATGCGGCAGCGGCCGGGGTTGCAATGGCGATGGCATCGACCGTTCCCGGCGGTTTGCAAGCGGCTAGTCAAACAGGTTTCGGCCGGTAGCGAAAGGCCCGGCCACGTCACCGAAGCCGGGCTTGGTTATCGTTGGTGACTACGCCTCACGCCGCGAGTTTCGCTTGGCCTCCCTTCAAAAGGCTCAGAACTTCCCGCTTGTCACCGTCCGCTAGCTGCGACCAGTGCCCAAGCGGCTGTTGAAACTGATGTAGGTCGTCGTCCGAATCGGCCTCATCGGCCTTTGCGAGCGGGGTCTGTGGTCCGGCTAGGCGCTCCACCTGCTCGAAGAAGTCAGCCAGACATTTGTGGTTCCAATCCCAATCTCCGCGCGGGTCACACAGTTCCACCGGAGCCGGGATGCTTTCGAACCGTATGACTCTTGCCCAAGCGGCGAGCCCAGCGATAGTTTGCGGGGGTATCGCCCGAATACACTCGCTAAGGTCATTCAAAACATCAAGCTGGGCATTGCTGGCGTCACCCGCGCTCTCCGCGCCGACCTCCTGAAAAACCGACCAGACCTCATCGTAGTTGTCTTTGATTGTCAGCCCCCTGGCGTCAACCGTCTCGCGCCAGACCCCAAATGTGCGCTCCGACACGAGCCAGAGCGGAACCCATTTCTCATATTCGCGCTGAAACTCAGCGCTTAGGCGCACAAGCTCAGCGTCCACGTGTTCCGTGGCCGGGGCAGCTACAGCCTCTCTCCAGTCCGGCATGATTGCCGCAGTTGTGGCGGCGGCGGCTGCTACGATGGTACGGCGGGTGACGTGGTGATTCATGATGATGTGATCTCTGTCTGAACTCTCGGGCGCTTCGGTGCGCGGCGCCGTCTTGGCAGATGCCCGTTGAGTTCCTCTTGAGATCGCCCACCAAAATTGAGGGAACGATTTTACGATCGGGAGAGGGTTCATGGCGTTTCCTCCGTTGTGCTACATTGTGTTAAGGTTATATTAACAATGTAAGGCTACATCACCGATGAAGTCAACACGTTTAATATAAGGTTCGCACTTTTATGTCGATCTCCCCTGCCCAGTGCAGAGCCGCGCGAGCACTTATCAACTGGTCTCAGGATAAGTTGGCGGCGGAATCGAAGGTGGCTAAGGCCACTATCGCCAACTTTGAAGCGAACCGCCGATCACCCTACGAGCGAACGCTTGCAGATCTTCGAGAGGCGCTGGAAGTGGCCGGCGTCGAGTTCATCCCGGAGAACGGAGGCGGGCCTGGGGTGAGACTGCGGAAGGTGTGAAAGATTGCGGTATCCCCGCTTTCCACAACTTCGGGCCTCCTCAAGGCCCTTGCCGCTCTCAGAACTCTGGCCGACCGTAGGCCGATGTCCAAATCTGAGGTCAATCCAACGCTGCTGACGCCGCCCATCAAACTGGCGGAAGTGGCAATGCTGCTCGGCAATCCGCAACGGCGGGCAGTTCGGATGAGCGTGAAGGAGATTCCCTACTGGCCGGCCGCGATGAACCTCAAGACGTCGGCAGCCTACTGTGGCTTATCGATCGACACCTTCAAGGAGAAGTACCCGGTCAAGCCCATACAGTTCACGCAATCCACACATGGCCACAGATATCTTCGCCAACGCCTAGACGAATGGCTGCTGTCTCTGGACCCGAATGCTGTTCAGGCGTCTAGCATGGGGGACATTTTCAGCAGTGGTGTGGCCCGACAGCGACGTTTCGGTGATCGACTTTAGAGCGCAGAAGCGCGAGCGACACAGTGGATTGTGAAAATGACAAAGAAACTGACGCTGTCTGCTAATCAGGTAACAGCACTATGCAAGGGCGCGGCGAAGGCCGGCTATGCGCCGGTCGTTCAATTCGGAGACGTCTTCGTGAGGCTTGTCCCCGAAGATCACGCTATCCCTCCCCAGCCGGACAGACCAATTGCAAGACGCAAGGAGGTTGAACTTTGAGGAGGGAATGGGACCGATGCCCAGAAGAACGCTCGACGATCTGCTTGATAACGACCCGATCACGCTGAAAGAAGCGTGTGATCTCGTATTGAAAGGCGCCGTGACCGTTAGGCACCTTGCGCGCTGAAATCGAGCGCGGCAACTTGACGGTTGAGAGGATTGGGAAAAACCCGGCCGCCACTGTCGATGAGTTTGAGCGCAGCGGCGGCAACAAGCCGCGTGGGAAAGGTTAGCTGCCTAGATTGGGCAAAGGGGGACTCGCCCTCGCCTCACGGTCGCTCCCGGCGCCAGTCCCACGGATTGTCGAACGTGCCGCTCCAGGTGCCGAGTCCTTCGCCCTAACGGCGAGTCAGACACCTGCGCTTCAGGCCTCGGCTAATCGAACTGTTTGATCACGGGGGCGAGCGCGCCGGCCAAGGCTCAGATGAGCCGCAGCAATAGCAGGCAGGGGGGACGAACGCTATCACGTTTGTAGGGCAGACTTGATTCATATGTAGCAAAGGCACCAAGCTGCCCCGCCACTTAGCGGGCACTTCCCAACAGGGAGCGTGAGGCCCATCGCAAGGGGGAGCGGGGGGAGCGATGGGCCTCGGCATTGCTGCTTACGTGGAACGCAGAACTCCGCAGGAGCACGCGAACGCGGCTCCTGCATCTTTCCCATTCGAACCGGAACGAATTTCCGTGCTGCCAGTACATCCGTGGTCAGCGACGGGATTTCATTCCAGGTTCGAACAGAGCGATATGCGCACCCAATCGGCGCTTCATGCATTCGCTATCGAGAATTCGGTGGTGAATGGCGGGTCTCTGACACCGCAAAAAAGCCAAATCGGCCAAATCAACGAGATTTATATATGGGCTTCACCCGCCGCTTAAGCAAGGAGCAGGCTGATCTAATTTTATATGGAATGAAATAGTGGCTCTTCCATAAAAATAAATGCGTGGAAAATCAGGAAATACGTATTGAAAACAACAAATATAGCAGCGATTCAATTTTCATGCGCGCGGAAACTTAATAGAATTACATTTAGCACTCCTATCATTCGAGTGCCAACGGCGCTATGTATCTGAGGTGGCCGCCCTATGCGCCGGCCTCAGAAAGAACTCTCATGAAATTCCGGCCACTCCACGACCGCGTCGTCATCCGACGCGCGGAAGGCGATCTCAAATCCAAAGGCGGCATCATCATTCCCGACACCGCGAAGGAAAAACCGCAGGAAGGCGAGGTCATCGCCATTGGCCCGGGTTCCCGCGACGAAAGCGGCAAGCTGGTTCCTCTCGACGTCAAGGCGGGCGATCTGATCCTGTTCGGAAAATGGTCCGGAACCGAGGTCAAAATCGACGGCGAAGACCTTCTGATCATGAAGGAGAGCGACATCATGGGCATCGTCGAGAAGACCGGAGCGGCCACCAAAAAAGCCGCCTGACCGGACTCTCCGACGCTCCACTCTCAAGACAGAACTGGACGAACATCATGTCAGCCAAGGAAATCAAATTCGCCGGCGATGCGCGCGACCGCATGCTGCGCGGCGTCGAACTGCTCAACAATGCCGTCAAAGTGACGCTCGGCCCCAAGGGCCGCAACGTCGTCATCGACAAGGCTTATGGCGCACCGCGCATCACCAAGGATGGCGTCACCGTCGCCAAGGAGATCGAGCTTGCCGACAAGTTCGAGAACATGGGCGCGCAGATGGTGCGCGAAGTGGCCTCGAAGACCAATGATCTCGCCGGTGACGGTACCACGACCGCGACTGTGCTCGCAGCGTCCATCCTGCGCGAAGGCGCGAAGCTGGTTGCCGCCGGCATGAATCCGATGGACCTGAAGCGCGGCATCGACCTCGGCGTCGCAGCCGTCGTCAAGGAGATACAAGCGGGCGCCGAGAAGGTAAAGTCTTCGGCTGAGGTCGCCCAGGTCGGCACCATCGCCGCCAATGGCGACGCCACCGTCGGCGAGATGATCGCCAAGGCGATGGAGAAGGTCGGCAACGAGGGGGTCATCACCGTCGAGGAAGCCAAGACAGCCGAGACCGAACTGGAGGTGGTCGAAGGCATGCAGTTCGATCGTGGCTACCTCTCTCCTTACTTCGTCACCAATGCCGAGAAGATGCGCGCGGAACTGGAGGACCCCTACATCCTCATCCACGAGAAAAGGCTCGGCAATCTGCAAGCCATGCTACCGATCCTCGAAGCCGTGGTGCAGAGCGGCAAGCCGCTGCTGATCATCTCCGAGGATGTCGAGGGCGAGGCTCTCGCCACGCTCGTCGTCAACAAGCTGCGGGGCGGCCTAAAGGTTGCGGCCGTCAAGGCTCCGGGCTTCGGTGATCGCCGCAAGGCTATGCTGGAGGACATCGCCGTGCTGACGGCCGGCCAGATGATCTCCGAGGACCTCGGCATCAAGCTTGAAAACGTCACGCTCGACATGCTCGGCCGCGCCAAGCGTGTGCTGATCGAAAAGGATACGACCACAGTCGTCGACGGCTCCGGCGACAAGGCTGGCATTGCCGCGCGCATCAGCCAGATCAAGGCGCAGATCGAGGAGACCACATCCGACTATGACAAGGAGAAGCTTCAGGAGCGGCTGGCGAAACTCGCGGGCGGCGTCGCGGTCATCCGCGTCGGCGGCGCGACCGAGACTGAGGTCAAGGAAAAGAAGGATCGCATCGACGATGCGCTGAACGCTACGCGTGCCGCCGTCGAGGAAGGCATCGTACCGGGCGGCGGCGTGGCGCTGCTGCGCGCCCGGGGGGTCCTGACCTCGCTGACAGGCGCAAATGCCGACGTGACCGCCGGCATCTCCATCGTGCTCAGGGCGCTCGAGGCTCCAATCCGGCAGATCGCCGAAAATGCCGGCGTCGAAGGTTCGATCGTGGTCGGCAAGCTGGCCGAAAGCAGGGACCGCAACCAGGGCTTCGATGCGCAGACGGAAACCTATGTGGACATGATCAAGGCCGGCATCGTCGATCCTGCCAAGGTCGTGCGGACTGCTCTGCAGGATGCCGGGTCGATCGCGGCGCTGCTCATCACCGCCGAAGCGATGATCGCCGACATTCCCGCAAAGGATTCCACCCCGGCGGCAGGCAACGGCGGCATGGGCGGATACTGAGGACAGTGCCTGAACCGTTCGGCCAGCGGCCGGACAAGCAATGCGCCGCTCCTGATCACCCACCTGCGCGCTGACAATCGGCACGAGCGCACTTAGATGAGGAACAGGTGTCGCTCAGCATAACCGACCCGCTGTGGTCCTGCTCAGTGGCGTTGATGTGACGCAGGCGGTGCAGCCTGGCCCAGCCATAGAGGCCATCCACGCACTACCGACCTGTTGTTCCCATCATTATCCGGGCGTCACATTGATTAGGCACGCTTTGCCCGGCCTTTGAGACGAAAGACATGCAAGAATCGCCAATCCTGATTGCCGCGCTCGTCGTCGGCGTTCTGCTTTCCGCAGTGGGCGGCGGACTCGCCTATTATGAGGTCGTCAGCGGCGTCCGTTTGCTGGTGTGGTGAGTGCAGCGGCAACCCAGCTACGTCGCCCGCGCTGCCTTCGTTGCAGCGGCGAAGGACGCTCGGATGAGCTATCTTGCAAAGGCAAAGAACGGGCAAGCTTGATGACTTCGTCTACCGGCAAGCGGTATTGCGCCGAGACAACTGCGTTTATGAGCACGCCAAGGTTGCGATTCTCCTCAGCGCCAGCTGTGTTGATATGCCCGACCATCTCCCGCCGCGTCTCCGAATTGAATAACAGTTCAGTCAAGTTTTTCTTCTCGTCTGCCGCCCAATTAAAGGTTTGCACCTAAATATGAACTAGATGGAAACATTCACAGCCGATTTTTAATTATGAATGTGACGCCAGGGATGCAGAAGTAACCACGCATTAACAAATGTTGCCGCATACTCTTTGGGCGCGGAAGAGTTCTGCGTTCCACGTGAGCAGCAATGCCGAGGCCCATCGCTCCCCCCGCTCCCCCTTGCGATGGGCCTCACGCTCCCTGTTGGGAAGTGCATAGGCTAGGCGTGCTTATCCCGCCTTCTCGTCCCGCCACAGTTGAGATGCGCATTCGGCTCACAGACTGCGGCGGCTGAATCATCCGGTCCCTTGTGAAGGCACCATTCCGCTGTAAGATGGCGGGAAACATTCAGGGGCATGTGAAGTTCGGCGACGGCATGGATATCGTTTTCAGCGAAGCCCGCGAGCTGCGCGCACTGCTTGTCGCGCAGAGAAAATGCATGATTCGCTTGCGGGATGAGTTGGCGGCACTGAGATTGCAGGTACAAGCAGATCGCACCACCAGAGCCGCCATTTACGCCGCACGGAGCCTTGAAGTCGCTTCCATACCCGCTGCCGACTAGTGCCCAAGGCGGGCGGGTGTTGCCGGTGATCTTGGTGACTGCCGCGACAAGCGCTTCGGAAAGATCGCTCCTGCACGCCTCAATAGGAAAGATGCCGCCGCTGTCGCATTGCCATCACTCCCCTATATGCCTCCTTGAAAGCAATGGAGGTTTCCATGCAACGCGGATGGGAATTTCGTTTCGAGGATAGGGTTTACTATGTCGGGGCTCCTGATGCTGAAGCCGCCCGGTATCTGGTGTTGCAGCATCTCAGAAGCCAAGGGGACGTACGAGCGAAGGAAATACCGGAGAGTGCCATACGCTTCCTCGAATTGGCCGATGGAACACTGATTGAGGCGAGAGCGTACGATTTTAATGAGCTGCTAAATGCCAACCGGACCTGATGGCCAGGAACCGTGCCAAGAAACATGATGCCGTGCCGAACTGTCTCCGGCAGACCGGGCGCGGCAAACGTTCCGCCGACAGGAGATATACGAGGCCATTCACGGCAAGGCGAAAGCCAAGGGCGCCCATGCAGCCAATGCGGCGATGGGCAACGCTCACGACGCAAACGCAAAGATTGCGGATGCGTTCACCACCAACACGGCGAAAGTAACTGGCCAAGCCGAACGCACTGTCCAACTTCACGCCGAGCGCGGCGAGAAGATCGTGAAAACAGGAACGTGAACGCGAGTGCCGTTGGGAGGTGGCGGGCCATCTTGCCTTAGATCAGCCGATTGCGATCTTTTGTCTCGGTCGCGCGACGCCGCGTCCCGGCAGTGTCGTTGACTATGCGACGCTTGGCCTCTCGGCCCAGTTTGCTTCGTCGAGGAGCGCCGCCCTCGTCTTCCCATCGTTCAAGCGACGACTTCAACTGGAGCGCCGCTGGTGATTTCGGCACGTCAAAATCAATAGCTTGCCCAGCTGCCAGCGCTTCGCTGGCGATGGCGTCGACCAGGTCAGAATCAGATATTTCAAGATCCGGGAATACGCGCCTGATGGCGTTGAGGGCTTCCGAAACAGCAAAGGGGCGAGCGTCTCCTTGCCGCTCGTTTCTCAAGAAATTGCTGATCGCCGCCCGTACGTCGGGCGAGATTCTGTGCGCCGGATCGGCACTCATGGGATATCCTCCCTGTACCCGTTTTGACTATGAAGGGAACGACGCGGATGCTCCGATGTTCCCCTCGACCGTCGCGACCTCGCCGGTGCGACGGCGAAGGGCGCATGATGCGCCTTTGATTGAACATACGGATGAAATCCGAAATCTACCATGCTATCGAGCCTATGCGGCCATCGGCCGCCGCGACCGGCGCGAGCTTGCCCCCCAGGACTACTACCGCGCCGGTCGCGCTTTACTCAAGCTTTCCCAATGGGTCGAATTGAAGATTCTCCTGCTCGCGACCTTGATCGCGGCCACTCTGGGAGCGGCCGGAGAGCTCATTGGTCGCGCCGCAGTCATCGACGGCGACACGATCGAAATCCAGGGACGGCGCATCCGCTTCAGCGGCATCGACGCGCCGGAGACATGGCAAACCTGCTTCGACCGCTCAGGCGCCGAATATCCATGTGGGCAGGCTGCGGCCGAGGCGCTGAGCGGCTTTCTCGCGGAGTCACAGCCGACGCGGTGCCGGCAAGTGGATGTTGACCATGCCGGGCTCATTGTGGCCGATTGTTTCCGCGCAGATCGAAGGAGCGTGTCGGCCTGGATGGTACACCAGGGCCAGGCGCTCGATTGGCCGCAACACAGCAACTACCGCTATGCCGGCGACGAGGCTATGGCGCGCATTGCTGGTCGGGGCCTCTGGCAGGGTGCCTTCCTGGAGCCATGGGAAGCAAGACGAGCGCTGGGTGAATAGGTCGCGTTATCGCCGGTTCCACAATTAGAGAAACCTAGTGAAGGCCCACACACATTGCCGCGCATGGCAAACGCGAGCGGCCGCCGTAGGTCCACTTAAAGTGCGCTTCCCAGGACCGGCAATAAGGGAGCGGACGCCGCATTCCGCACATTGAAGCCCCGGCTACGCGGGTAGCCGGGCGCGGGGCTGATAGTGGGTAAGCCTGCCGTTTAAGATCACGCCATCATTGAGTGGTCGCGGGCTGCGCCGGCGGTTCCGTGGTTGCTGGTGGCGTGGCGGTTTCCGTAGGTGCCTCGGCGCGAGGCCACACAAAATAGCCGATGACAAGAATGATTACTACAACGGCCGCGATAATCCAGTTTCGCTGATTCATTTTGATATTCCTCACTGCGCCCCCGCTCGCGAGGATGACATGGTGAGAAACAAAGAAAAAGCCTCGCCAGCAATTGACCCGACGGACGGCTCTGCATTCCATTTGCCGCGCAAGCCACCACCTGGGTCACAGGCGACGCCCGCCGCGTTGAGGGAGGCGCGACGGGCTTACTCGACCCTATGGGGCACACAATTTAGGGCCTAGTTCTGTAGAACCGACCGAGTGCGCAATTGTTCCTTTCCTTCTACCGTGACGCCGGTCGAGCATGCGCCCAGGCCGCAGGGAACCTGTCGCAGGCTCTGATGTTTGGAGCACATGGCAAACGCGAGCACAGTACCGGAGCCGACCACTGAGCAAATGCTAGCTGCCTGCGAAGCAGTGGCAGAGCGCCTGCGCGACTGCATTGTCGGCATCGAAACCGGACATTTCGATTTCGAGGAGCGCGGCGTGACGGTCCCCGACCGCGAAGCCTATGTCCAAGAGGCGCGTATTCGGCTCGACCGCCTGGAGAGATACATGGATGGTTTGAGGGATGCGAGGCACTAAGCCGTCATCTCGGGAGTTGCACTTTGACCGAGCAGCAGAAACAGCCTTCTAAGACCGGCAAGGGGCAACGTGCTCACATCTTCAAGTGCTTTACCACGAGCAGCCGCAGCACGCCCCTATCAACTGCGAGGAGTTGTTCTCAGAGGACGCTGCCGTTCCTGATCGTCCTGCGGAGGCTTAATGCCAGCGACGATGGCGGTGATCGGAACTCTGCCCGACTGCCCAACCGATCACAAAGCCTATAGCACCGAAGAGAAGCGCGGTTGTAGAGAAGGTGACCGGATTCTCCTGAACCACCCCTGACACCTCCTGCGCGCGCGACTTAAGCACTGAAGCTGCACGACTGGCGCGATCGGAGGCGTTTTCGACCCAGCCGGACGCCTGCTCGGCCGCTTCTTCCGCTTGGGCAGCGAGCGTTCGCTTCATCGAGGTGACCTCACGTCGCAAGTGAGCGACCTGTTTTTCAAGAGCTTCCTGTGTCTCACGCTGCGTCATCCGCGCGGAACCTTCGTCGGCCATTGATGCCTCCATTGGTGAGATCACTGAACGGCAACGGATTGGAGATGGTTCCCGCCGAGGGAGCTGTCATAGATCGCTCACCTTCCGCCTATTCGCCTCGCTATCTCGGTTGGATGCTGATAGGGTCTTTTTGTTGGTGGGCATTTCAAGGGCGCTGCTAACGAGGGTGGGTATCGAGCCTTGGCCCCGACCGAAGGAGGACGCTATGTCTTCCACCTATTTTGATTCTCAAGACATGACGATGATCGACCGGCTGTTGTCGGAGGTATCGCCACGTGGCGTTGCTCGAAACACGGCAATCGTAACGGCTCAAGCGCGTTTGCTCGTCACTGCGTTCGAAGCCGGCATAGATAGCGAAGAAGCGCTGCGCCAGCTGCTTTGTGATCACATCGGGCTGAACGAAATGCTCGTTTTCTCCCGAGGGCGATGGGAAAAAGAAGCACTCGCCTCCATACACCGAGAGGAACACATGCACCCGTCGCCGGAAGAGGAATTCAATTGCAAACAGCCAGAGCAGATCGACGATGACCCTTGAATTCCTGAACCCCAGCCGCAGCTTCGACGAAGTGCGCCACGCCATTCGTTTTATCGGACACGACGGCATGTTCGAAGTGCCGTTCTTCGTCGAAGTGGAGGCGCTCGCCAAGTCCTCTGCCGGATTGCGCAGCATGGAGTTGTCGGAGGAGATGTATCTTTCGACCTTCGATTCAGCGCGCAGGTCGATCGAAGATGTCGCACGCGAGGCCTACTCCCATCGCCGCCAAACCTCCTATACGCTTACCGCCGCCGATTTCCGTTAGACGGTTCCGAATGCTGATCCGCTATGGCTATGAGATTACGCTGACCTGCCAGCAGCCGACAGCGTTGGTTTGCCTGCTGTCGGTGCATGATGATCGCGCGGCCGACATCAGGGTTCCGGAGACGACGTTCACCACCCCCGACGTTCCGGTATCGACCTACCGCGATCTCTTCGGCAACAAATGCCGGCGGCTGGTCGCGCCTGCGGGCGACCTCACGATGTGGGGCGACGCGACGATCGAGGATGACGGCAAGCTTGACCGAGTGCTGCCTGAAGCTCGGGAGCTCGCTGTGCCGGAACTGCCTGACGGCTGCTTGGTGTATCTAATGGGTAGTCGCTACTGCGAGACGGATCGTCTGAGCCAGATTGCCTGGGACCTGTTCGGCTCGATCCCGCCCGGCTGGGGCCGCGTTCAGGCTATTTGCGACTTCGTCCATAGCCACATCCACTTCGACTACATGCAGGCCCGCGCGACGCGGACGGCTTTCGAGACATTCAACGAGCGCGTGGGGGTCTGTCGCGACTTCGCCCACCTGGCGGTGACGTTCTGCCGCTGCCTCAATATACCCGCCCGTTACGTTAACGGTCATCTTGGCGACATCGGCGTTCCGGTGGTCGATCCGATGGACTTCAGCGCCTGGATGGAGGTGTTTCTCGACGGTGAATGGCATACGTTCGATCCGCGCAACAATGTGCCTCGGATCGGCAGGATCGTGGTCTCGCGTGGCCGCGACGCCACCGACATACCGCTTATCAATTCCTTCGGCCCGCACGTGCTGAAAGCGTTTCGCGTCTGGACTTACGAGGTTCCGAGCCAGTAGTGTGGCGCACCCGGAATGGCCGAGCGGACCTCAATGGCCGACATGAGGCGCGTTGCCGCCGAAGCTCGTTCACTCGGTGAAGTAGATCATCTGACGGCTGCTCCGGTCGCCGGCGAAATCTACGCGAAACCAGCAGTCGGCACCCGCTGCCGCTTATGATGGCGGCGCTTACACGTCTAGCTATGACCGCTTCCCACCCAAGCCGGACAGGACCGACGATCTGGATGGCTGAAACGCAAAAAAAGCCCCGCCGGCCGAAGCCCACGGGGCTAGTGGAGTGAAAGATGTCGAAGATCACTGACCGGGCGGCGGAGATTCGGAGCATCGTCGCGAAGCGCTGCCGACGTGGCAGTGTGGCGGGCGGTTGCGTGCTGTTCGCAAAGCTTGATCCCGGGCTTGCGCCGACCAATGTTGATTTCGTGGTTATCTGAAAGAACCGGAGATCGCGGGAGAGACCAGAGGTCCGCTGGTGCTGATCGAAGTTTCTCTCTAGGTTGAGAAGCATCGGACGCAAGTTCGCACAAGGCGTGTCCGGCTGAGAGCACCGCAATGCTCCCGCCTTAGAAACGGGAGCACGATCTTGCCAGAAAACAACTCATCTCCGACGGCCGCGCAACTGCAGTCAGCCAAAGCGCTGGCGAGCGAGACGGGTATATCGGAACGGCAAGCGCTCGAACTCGTGGAACTGCTGGGCGTCAACAATCCTTCTCTGGCTTTTCATGCTCGCGAGTTGAAGCGCGGTGGCGAGATCGTGTAAAGCCTCACAAACGTGATAGCGTTCGCGCCCCGCCCTTCACTCTCTTTGTTAGCGCGCAGAGCGGTTGCAAACGACCCGATGAAGGCGCATGCCAGATGTCTGACGATTTTCTCAACCACAAGCTTGAGTGCCCGTTCTGCCTGACGATCAGACTGCGGATACCGGCTAACGCCGGTCCAGAGACGCAGATATTTTGCTCCGACTGCGGCGAGTACCTTGGAACATGGGATGACCTGCAGACGGACTTCGAGTGGCAGGGCGGTCAGAACGGCGTTTTCCGGATCGACAATGGGCGCATCAAGCGCCTCGACTAGATTCCAGGGATGAAAATCCGAGCCATGCCACTTTGCCGAGCATGGGATCAGGAGCCGACGATCACTCTCACGATCTTCGACCAGTATGCCGTGACGATGGACGCGATGGCCGCGGCCGCGATGCCGGTAACCCCGAGCGCGCCGATGCCCATCAGCTTCCAGCGTTTCACGTCGTCCGTAACCGGCTTCATGTCAGCGATGTCATCCTTCACGTCGGTGACGTCTCCCTTGACGATCGCTAGGTCCACCTTGACGCCCGAGAGCTCGCTGACTAGGTCGTCCATGCGTCGGTGGACGCCGGTGCGGTGGCTATTGGCGCGAGATTCCGATGTCTGGAAGTCGCGCCGGAGACCGGCCATCTCCGCCCTCAGGCTTCCGATCGCCTCGGAGATGTCATCGAGCTTCGTGGTCATCCGCCTCTACCCCAGCCAGGTCAGAAACAGGACGGGCGCCATGATCAGCAGCGCCCATCCGGCGATTTCCCAGGGCGTCATGCACCCAGCGGCTTTTTCTGGAACCAGCGGCCATAGAGCGTGATCAGCGCCCCGATCACCGGGCCGGCCGCCGGTGCGAACTCCGCCGGAGTGGGGACCGTACCGTCGAGGAAGTCGTAGCCCAGCGCATAGCCGCCGGTGATCAGGGTTATGGCCGCGCCGATCGTGACGGTCGACTGGTACCAGGGCTCCTGGTTGGTCTGGTTGACGACGACGGCGGAGACTTCCCTGGTCACCTTGTCGGCGATCTCTCCGGCTTCCGCCCAATCCAGCGGCGGCGCCATCTTGCTCACGGCCTGCTTGGCTGCCTCGGCAATCGCCGGCCTGAGTGTGGCTGCAATGGCGTCGATCTTCGTTATCATGGGTATGACTCCTCTGGGTTGAAAGAACAGGCGCGGCGAGGCCCGGCGAGACGCACGTGTCGCACTGGGGTCACATCGACTTGCCAAGAGGTTCCCGGCGCAGCGGGCACGCATCGAGGAAGGATTTACGGAATGTGGATCAGGCTGAATTCCTACAAGGAGAACAACCCGCTGCTCGTCTCGGGCGAGCTGGTGACGCATATCGCTGCGCGCCTAGGGGGCGGATCGACCCTCTACTTCGCCTTGGCTACAACGGACGGCAAGAAGGGCGAGACCAAGCAGAGGGCGCTGGCGGTGCGGGAATCGATCGACGAGATCGCCAGACAGCTCAACGGCGCCACCCCCAATATCCGGGCTGCCTGACATCTGGCGAACGCCGTCATTCAGGCTTCGTTGGTGGAGATGGTCGCGTCCAGCTCGCGGCGCTGCAGTGCCTCGGTCGGCAGCGGATAGGTGGCCGGCCAGCGCAGCGGGCCGGAGAGCCGGTTCTTGGCGATCTTGGTGATAGTGATGGCATTCGACTGGTTGCCGCCGAGCACATGGAAATAGCTCGCGTCGTGGCCCACGATCATGCCGATGTGGCCACCGCCCGGCCGAACGAATGGCGCAATCGCGCCAAGCCCTACGATGTCGATCGGCCGGCCGAACGCCTTCCAGCTGAGCGCCCAGTAAGGGTTGCCGGGCAGCGGCTCGTCCGGCAGCGTGACTGCGATCACCGTCTCAATGAAGTCGCCGCACCACGGCAGCTTGGCCGGGTCGCCCAGCGTGTTGCCGTCGCTCTTCAGCCAGTCGCGCAGTGTCTTGTTGTTGGTCTTTTCGTGCAGACCGATCTTGCGCCGCGCCAGCGCCACCCAGGGCGGCACGATCTCGTCAGCCGACACGCCCGGCTCTGGCGCCGCCTCGCCGCTCAGTCCGAGCGCCGCCAGCGTGATCGGCCCGATCGTGCCTGGCCATTTGACGTGCAGCTTGCGGTCCGCCTGGAACTTGCGGATCGCCGCGATCGTCATGCGTCCGAGGATACCGTCGGCACCGTAAGGCGCAAGGTCATAGCCGCGCGCCAGCAGCGCGCGCTGGACGTCCAGCACGGTTGTCATGTTCCGATTTCCTTGTGAATGGGCGCGGTTGCCCGGTTTGGCGCTACGCCACCACCACGCCGTCACGCGCGGCATGCAGCGCCATCTGCGCCCAATGCGCTGCGCGTTCAGCCGGGCTCAGCACCCGGTTCCACAGGGCGAAGGAATAAAAGCCCTGGTCGCCCTGATAGGTGACAACGTTCGCTGACAGGATGCTCATCGGCAAGGCGCCGGGAGCACGAGCGGCCGTGAACGTGTCGGTCGCGGTCGCGGAATCGGTTTCGTTGATCGCGGTGAGGGTGGTTGCGGAGCACGTCCACGTGTACCGCTTCAGCGTGGTGGGACTGGACGGCGTGAGGATGGCATCCTGCGCCACACCTCCCGCCTGGTAGGCGCGGCAGCGCAGCGTCGTTGCAGAGTTCCAGCTGATCAGCAGGCCGAGGTTAAGCGCGCCACCAAACGACGCGCAGACAACTCCCCGGTTCGCGTCATCAACGTTTGTGTCGTCCTGCTTGAGGATGGCGCAGATTGTGAACTCCTCCGGCTCAAGAACACCAGCCTTGAGATAGTTCACCCCTCCGGAGCCTGTGATGTACGTGGCTCCGACAGTTGGCGAGCCGACCACCGCCAGCTTGTCGCCGGTTGCGAAGTTGCGGCGGGCCCGCTCGATGTCGGACAGCCCCGCCAGCTGCCAGATCAGCAGGCCGTCGGGGACTGCGCTGTCGACCTGTGTGGCATAGGGGAAAGCGTCGGCGTCCTTGTAGACCCACTTGGGTAGACCAAGACCCATGGTCGTCGCTCCTTATTCAGTGATTTCGGTGAGGGTGAAGACTTCGATCGCCGCGTAATTCGGCAGCGGGTAGGGCTGGTTGATGTAGTCGGCCAGTTCGGCTTGAGCCTCGTTGTTCACAAGGATTTCACCGGCCGTCATGTTGGCCGGGTTCGGGTCGAAAGCCGCGAAGTCCTGATGGCTGTACTGGTAGGTGAAGCGCGACACCGAGGGATCGCTGTCGGCGATGTTGTGCATACCCCGCGCCGTCCCGACATGGATGACGAGCGGCACGCCGGACGCCGGGATGATGTCGAGCTCGAACACGATCGATTGCTCCATGAAGGTCATGGAGTTGACGCCGATCTCGGTAGCGCCCTGAAAGAACTGGATGCCGTTGTTCGGCATGAAGACCTTGCGGTAGCCCTGCCAGCTATGCAGGGTCCGGATCGGACCGACGGGACAGTGCCAGGACACGCAGACGTTCCGCGATCCGCTGCGCCACGTCCCCTTGACGACGTGCATGTGCTGCCAGTTGCGGCGGTGCCAGAATATCTGCTCGCAGACTTTGGCAACGTAGGCAGACAGCCATCGGGTAGCGTTCCCGTCGAGGTGAACGTTGACGGTCGTGCTGCTGAAGTCCGTCGTTGAAGGGAGCGCCGTGAAGCCGGGCGACGGGGGGACCTGGAACTTGCTCGGGACGTTGAATTTGTTGGCTACAAGCCAGACACCTTCGTCCTGGTTCTCCCGCGCGAATTCGTGCTGCGCCTGCGGAACGTCCGGCTTGCCAGCGACCGGATAAATGCCGGTCTGTACGATGAACATGGCAGGCGGAACGATCTGACCGAAAGCACTCTCGGCAGTATCGTTCATCATCGTGCGGGCCGTGCCGAGACCGGCCTTGTAGGTTGCCTTGGGCGTGCTGGCGAGACCGTCAGCGGTGCCTTGCATCGTCTTCCACGCCGCAAAACCGACCGTCTTGCCGGCGTACGTTGCCGGGATGTGCGCGGCCAACTGCGTGCTGAAGTTCTCCATCCGGAGGCGAGGCGCGAAATCCTCCGACCCGCTCGGCGAAGTGGATGTCAGCTGCGCGAGTGTCTTGCCGCCAAAGCCCTGCGTGGAGCCGATCGGCACGCGGCCGGCGAAATTGCCGGTCATCTCGTTGCGCGCCTCGTTGATCAGGCTCCAGAGCCCGTAGACCCACGATACAACCGGAGCCTCGCCGTTGTGCCCGGCGATCGGAGAGATGATCCAGTCCGTATAGTCGTAGACCGAGCCCCCGCCGTTCTTGTCGATGTCGGAGGTCGCCACCATGTCGCGGAGCTCGAACGCGCCGGTCGCGATGGTCTCTACGCCGTTTGCGTTGACCAGCGAGCCGAAGGGATAATAGGTGTCGCTCTCGTCAGCCGAGCGCGTCGAATACCCGACCATCTTCGCCGAGACCCCGAAGGACGGAACGGAAATCGTCTTGGGCAACGGCGAAGCCCCACCCTGGTCCTCGCTCTGCCCGTAGTCCATGAACAGGACATAATCCCACCACAGGCCGGCGATCTCCGGCAGCGGACGAAGAGGGACGGCGGCCGAGTAGGCAACCGCATAGGCGTCCTGCGCCTCAAAGCGGGCGGTCTCGTCGCTGCCCGAGCCGCCGCCGCTCTCGGAGGATTGCTGGGGGATAACGAAGCCGGTCGGGTCGGTCGAATAGCCGATGATGCTGTAGTCGCCCTCGACCACTGAGAACGAGGGCGCAACAACGGTGCCATTCGGCAACGTGTAGATACCGGGAGAGATAACGAAGCCGGTGGCGTCAGTTGCCCACCCGGCAAAGGACTGATCGCTGGCGGCCGGGTAGATGACGTCTTCGTGCTGCGACCAACCATCCAGGTTGGACGAGGCATCCTGTTTGCTGTCGAGTGCGGTCTGGTCCAGTTCGCTCGTCACCACCATGTTGATGGCATCCGTGCCGACATTAGGTGCGGTGGTGTTGGCGACGGTGTAGGTCTTGCCCTTGTTGACAGTGCCCTCCCTGACGAAGGCGGTCGCGCCGACCAATTCCGCACCAGTATCGGCATCCGCCGTACGCGTCATGGGCACGGCCGCGCCATTCCACGTCCAATAGCCGTTCTGCGCTCCGGCGGACTGTACAGGCAGCGCCACGCGGTCGCCAGCAGACAGGCCTACGCCGTCGATGGCGGCACCGGGCGAAGTGATGTTGATGTTGCCAGTCGCAGCAACGCGTACGGCGTCTATGACGCGCTTGCCACTGGTGGCGGCTGCCAACGCTTCGTCCAGCGCCGGCCCGATCGGCAAGATTTCGTCCTTTTTCGGGTCGTGAAAGCCCGACGACGGCACATTCGGCGTCTCGTATTTGCGCCATGCATGGCCGATCAGGTCAGTGAACTGGCCCATTTCTCTGTCGCTCCGGGATGGAAAAAATTCAGGTCAGGTGACAGTGACCGCGCCGGTCGCCGCGCTCGTCGTGCTTTCGACGCCCGAGCCGTTGCGCGACCGCAGCCAATAATAGTAGATGCCCGGCGCCAGCGCGGTGTCGGTCCATGCATCGGAATTGGAGGCCGGGCCGTATTCGGTGTGTACCAGCGTCGCCGTGCCCTCGTTGTTCACTGTGTTGCGGCGGATATTCACCGCCACGAAGTTCGGGCTGTTCGGCGAGGTCCAGGAGATCGGCGATTCCCCGACGCCGCCGGGCGCCGTCACGCCGCTCACCGGCCCCGGCGCCGTGGTGTCGGCGACGGCCGTGAGCACGATATAGGCCGTCCACTCGCCCGGCGTCCCCGCCGACCAGTGGCGCCCGCGGAAGCGGTATTGCACCCCGTCGGCGAGATAGCCGGTGCGTTTCTCCGTCTCTTCTTCGCTCGCCATCACGCTCTGCGTCGGGCCGCCGGCGACCGGCTGCCACTCGACTTCCGTGGTGAGCGATTCCGAGGCCGGCGGGTTCCAGCTCGCCAGCGCGAAGGCTGCCTGCTGCCCGCCGCTGACCGCCTCGCGCTCGATCACCACGTCGAACACCGCCGGCAGCGGAATGCCCTCATGCTCGATCTCGGGGATGATCGGCGGCGGATTGCCTTCATCGGTCGCGGCATTGAAGGCAAACAGCGTCGGCGGCACCACCATGCCCTCGACCTCGTAGGTCAGGTTGACCAGCGACAGTTTCGGCCGCCCGATGATCTCGATCACCGCCTCGTCGAGCCGTGGCGGGTAGTGCACGCGGATGAAGCGGCGGTAGGGTACCTTCTTCGCCGGCTCGTAATGCGACACCAGCCGCACCCGCGGCGCGTTGGCCCGCTTGAAGGCCAACGTCTGCAAGCGCTGCATGTGGTTGTGCCGCTGCACCGCGACATTCTCCACCGTGCGGGTGCGCTCGGTGTCGTCTTCCGGCACGTAGGGGTCGCCGACGATCGCCGCGTCGGAGGTGTTGAAGGTCGCGGCCGGATTGGTGTAGCGCCCGCGCACCGCGAGCACCGTCGAGGCGGCCCGCCGGTTGACGTCGAAACTGACGCTGATCAGGTCGTCGGCGGTGAGCCGCACGTCCGACTCGACGAACTCGCCGGCATGCACGCCGATCTTGCCCTCGGCCGTCTCGTAGATCACCAGCTCGGCCGCCTGGTCCATGATGCGGCCGACCGTCGGCGGGTCGTCGCTGGCGCGAAACCAGAAGCCGCCGTGATAGCGCGGCTCCTCCTCGCCCGCCCGGTTGGTCACCAGGGAATCGCAGACATCGGCGGCGTGGTTCCAGTCCGGCCAGTGCAGGTCGTCGAGCGCAAGCTTGAAGCCGACCGGATGGGTGATGTGCCAGGCGCGCATCAGCGCCAGGTTTTCCGAATACGCCCAACTATTGTGGTCGGCCGGATCGTGCGCCGGCTGGCGCCCGTCATAGAGCGGCGCGCCCTCGATCTCCTCGGTCAGGACGGGCATGCCGTTGGGAAAGCGCTTCTGCTGCTTTTCGACCCCGGCCGAGTGGGCGATCATCAGCGTCGTCGCCATGCCGTCGCCGCGATGATTGTTGGTCCAGATGGTCGGCAGCGCAGCCACCATCTCGGCATAGGCGGTCTCGGCATCGAGCCCGAGCCGCGAGCGGATGATGACGCGCTCGTCGAAATGCCCGGGATCGGTCACTGCCCCGGTGACCGGATCGAGCGTCGCCACCGCGTCGTGCAGGTGGTATTTGACGTGCCGGTTGATGCGGTGCCCGGCCATCGCGAAGACGTGGTAGGCGGCGTCGCCCTTCTCCTCCAGCGCCAAGTAGTCGGCCGCCTTCTTGGCGCGGCCCAGCACGAAGGCCGGCGACGGCACCGGCTGGCGCAAGCTGAACTTGCCGTCCTCCGGCTTCGGCACTTCCGGTTCCTGGGCAAGCGCCGAATTGAGGCCGTAGAGCCCGGCCGCCGTGGCGAGATAGCCGAGCCCCGTCGCCGTCGCCGAGATGGCAGCCGGCCCGAGGAAGAACACCGGACTGTTGACCACGAAGGGCAGCACCAGCGCGGCGATGAACTGCGGCATCGTCAGAAATCCCAGATCGCCAGCGGCCGCGCGGTGAAGGCGACGAAACCTTCGTCCATGCGCACCTTCCATTTGCCTTCGTGGCGGATGGCGCCCCATTGCCGGGTTGCCTCCGTCGCGCTGCCGATCACCGCCACGCAGCCCTCGCTCGGCGTCTCGGCCCGCCGCCAGCCGACGCGCACCAGGCGCTGGCCGAACGGCACCAGCCCGCCGGCCGCCGCCATCACCGCATGGCATTGCGCCTCGTCGGCATAGCTGCCGCGCAGGTCGATCGCCGGATCCTCGCTGCCCAGCGCGATCGACCAGTCGGCCAGCGCCATGCAGCAGTCGACATGGCTCCAGGCCCACGGCTTCGCGCCATACGCCTCGATCCAGTGGTCGAGCTGGCGCCCCTGAATCAGCGGAACCGCGGCCATCCGATCGTCTTGTCCTGCAGCTTCGGTACCCGCTCGGCGATGCGATCCGGCGTCGCCGACGGGTTGAGCATCGCCGATCTTGCCTTCTGGTCGGCGTCGGAGATCACCCGCCCCGAGGCGATGGCCCTCAGGTCGAAGCCGCCGACGCATTCGATCATCACCGTCGAGCTCACCGTCTCGCCGGTCACGCTGTCGTCGAAGATGATGTCGTCGACCTCGCCGGTGAACCGCGCCTCGGGCGCCCCGACCGGGTCGTCATGTTCGTTGCAGTCCTGGATCAGCACCTGCGCCGTCGAGCCGATCACGTCGCCGGCCTCGTGGTCCTGCCAGGCGAGGTCGGCGATCTCGGGCGGGATACCGGAGACGCCCATGAAGAGGCGGTTGGCCTCGCCGTTCAGCGCCGCCTCGATCGTGTCCAGTCCCTCGGTGATGGTAATGCCTTTCCATATGTCGCCGGCAAGGTCGAGATAGGGCCCGGAGCCGTCCCACAGCCGCATGGTCTTCGACGGGAAATCGAAGCGGAACAGCAGGCGTATCGACTTGACAGTCATGTCACGCCCCCGCCAGGTCGTTCCAATGGTCGACCGCCTCGACGAAGGCGACCGAGGCTTCGGAGAAGCCGCGCTTGCCCTGCGGCAGGTCCATGCCGCGGTCCTCCGCCAGCCGTACCAGGCAGGTCGGCTCGTCGCATTCCAGCGACGCGCCGACCGGGATCGTCGCCCGGATCGACGGGAACAGCGGCACCGTCCACAGATCGCCGTCGACGTCGATCGCCGGCCCCGTCTCGTAGAGCGCGTGGTTGTAGGAGAAGCGGATGCCGGAAAGGTCGTCGGCCGCCATCAGGCGGCGCAGCGTCACTACGCTGGAGCCGATCGCAGCATGCTCCGCCATCTCGATGTCGATCGCCCCCTGGCTATAGGTGGTGCCGTCGGAGAACGGCGTGCCGTCGTCATGCACGGTCCTCACCCGAGGCTCGAACCGGCCCGACGCGTAGGGCGCGGTGTCCCAGCTCTTCGCCGGCACCACGATCAGCCCGGCGCGGCCGTTAAGCCCGGTGCGCAGCGCGTTCCAGGCGCGCGCCGAGCCTGTGCCGTGCCGCACCACGATGCCGGTGAGCTCGATCGACCAGAATCCCTTGTCGGTGCGTGTCGCCCGCTCGATGCCGTTGAGCGAACGCCCGCCGCCGCGCGTGAACGGCACGGGGTTGGCGTGCGTCTCCTTCGGATTGAGCGCGCAGGTCGGCCAGTAGAGCATCAGAGCCGATAGTCCGAATTGCCGCGTTCGTTGCGGTATTTGGCGATCGCCGCCGGCGCCGAGGCGTTGGCGCGCTGCACCGCGATGTTGACGATCGTGCCCGACCGGCTGACGATCCGCTGGTCGGCGATCTCGGCCATGCGGCCGCTGTCGTCGCGCAGCATCACCGTCACCGTATCGTTGCTGCGGCCGCTTCGGCCATGACGGGCGACCGGCATGGACAGTTCAACCGGGATGCGCCGGCCGTCCGGCAGCGGCACCGCCGCTTCCGGTCCGGCCTCGCCGAAGATGGCGGCCGAGCGCGAGACCCCGCCGCGGGCAAAGCGCGGCAGCGGCAGCGGCCGTCCACGCGCGGCGATGCCGCCCTTGGCGAAGCCGAACACCGAGCCGATCAGGCTGAGCAGCCCACCGCCCGCCCCGCCCCCGCCGGGGAAGCCGAAGCCGGGCATGCTGATCATCTGCTGCGCGATCTGCATGACGATCTGCAAAAGCTCCTCGCCCTCGATCTTGCCGTCGGCCAGCGCCGTGGCGAGGCCGTTCAGCGCGGTTTGGGCGACCTGGCCGAGCCGCTCGTAGGCCTGCCCCTGTTGCTGGACCGCCGCCGTTGCCGCCTCCGTTTCCGCTTTCGCGGCGGTGCTCTGCTGGCCGATGTGCCGGAGCGCCTCCGTCGGCACCTGGAATGCGTCTGTGGCACGCCGTGCCACCACCTCGGAGGCGTTGACCCAATCCTCCTGGACCTTGTTCGACGCGTTGCCGGACAGCATCTGCAATTGCAGGATGCCCTCCTGAAACCGCACCAGGCCGGTGGCCAGGCCGACGTGTCCACCAACCTGCCCGGCGCCAAGACCGCGATCCTGGACGAGCACGTCGCCGCGCTGAATCTGGGACGGGTCGATCTTCACGCCCCAGTTCAGGAAATCGGTGGCGACGTCGCTGCCGCTGCCACTGATCCCGACTTGCGCAAGCGCACTGTTGACGAACGCCGCGCACCACGCGGTCGTGGCCGCATTCAGGTCGACGCCGCCGCGCTTCAGGAAGGCATTGATGTCACCGGCATTGGCCGTCTCGCTCTTGCCGAGCAGCAGGGCTGCGGCATCGACGGCCGTAGCGGACTGTGCCGCAATGGCCGCGGTAAGACGGTCGGCAGCCTGCTCGGCAAGGCGGGTTGCGGCGCTTTCGGCGGGCGTCTGGCCGGAGCTTGTTGCGCTGCCTCCACCGCCGATCGGGTAGTCGGCCAGTGTGATCGGTTTGACGCCTCCCGATGCCGCCGCGTCCGGCGTCGCCGCCTCGCCGCCGACCGTCGAATAGGTGGAACGCTGCAGAAGCCGCTGGTTCTCGCCGATCTGTTCGATAAGGCGCAGTTCCTCGCGCAGCTTGTCGATCTGCTTCTGGATTTCGTCCGTGAACGGCTTGGCGGCATTGGGCATGTCGGCCAGCTGCCGCTGCAACTCGCCGATGCGGTTTCGAATCTGCTCCGGACTGCGGCCCAGCGTGGTCGAGCGGTACGGCTCTGCGCCGAGGGACCTGCCGATCTGGTCGAGGCCGGAAACCTCGCCTATCTCGGCACCAAGCCCGACGATTGCGTCCGTGACCTTGTTGACGGCTCCGACGAACGCGGCAAGCGGCCCCGTAGCCGTGTTCGTGGCGATCGTTCCCACTTCGTTGATCGCGTTGACCAGCGTCGTGGAGAGGAACTCCGCCAGCTTGCTGCTGGCCCCGGTCGCCGTGTCGAAACGGCCGGCGAGATCGACGAGGACGTTCTGGAGGCGGATGAACGCCTGGCTGATGGTGGTCTCGGAGGTCTTAACCCGCTCCTCGAGCTGGCCCGCACCCGCAAGGAAGGCTCGGAAGAACGCCTCCGACGAGACCTTGCCGTCGAGCACGAGTTGACGAAGTGTCGATATGCTGCCGCCGGCTTCCCGCAGGCCGGCCGCCACGGTCTGGATGATCGCCGGGGCGCCTTCCAGCACGCTGTTGAACTCCTCCGCCCTCACGACCCCGCCGCCGAGCGCCTGGCTCAACTGGAGAAGCGCGCCGCTTGCCGACTGAGCGTTGGTGCCGCTGACCCGAAGCGCCAGGGACACCTTGTCGGTGAAGTTCAGAAGGTCCTGCTGGCTGGCCCCGATGGTCTTCTGCGCCTGTGCCAGCCGGCCATAGAGCGTCGTGAGCGACTCGATCGGCGCGGCGTTGCGCTGCGCCGACTGGAAAAGCTGGTCGTAGACCTGCTTCAGGTTCTCGCCTTCGAGCCCCGTCACCTTGAGAGAATTGCGAATACGCGCCGACGTGTCGAGAAGCTGCTGCGCCGCCTGGATGGAAAGGCCAGCGCCGAGCGCTCCGGCGAAGCCGCGTGCAAAACCGCCGAGGCTGGTTGTGGTCAAGTCGCTTTCGCGCCGCATCTCGCGGAGCTTGGCATTGACCCTTTCCATCCCCGGCAGCCCGCGCGAGCCCACGCGCGCCAGCGTGCTCTCGGCGCGGGTTCCGGCCGTCTCGATTGCCTTGAAGGACTTCTGGGCTTCGCCCCTGGACTTCGCCAGGGCTTTGTCCAGCGAGGCAAATCGTGCTTCGAAGATCGCCAGGAGCCGCTCGGCTTCTATTGCCATTGGCGAAGGTCCTCCGATGAACTTCGCGCCCGCCCGACGGCCCGTTCGAATTCTGCTTCAGTCGGAGGCTTCGGCCCGTTGTCGCCATGCGCCCTGTTCCAGCCGCGCACCATCGCCAGATACTGCCCAAGTGACAGCGCGCCCACTTCGTGGATTCCCATCACGATGGCGTTTCCGTAGATGGCGCCGAAGTCGAGCCGTTGGACTTCGGCGCCGTCTGTTCCCCCGCGTCGTTCGTCTCCGTTGTGTGGACGCGATGCAGGGCGGCCAGCAGGATAGCTTCGGCGAGCGCTACGCTCTCGTGCAGCGGCCTGTCGTCGACATAGCGTGTCACCAGAAGCCGCGCATCGACCGGCTTCATGCCTCCACCGACCAGACCAAGCCGGATCGTCTCTGAATAGTGCTTCAGACGAGCAGAGGGTGTCGTGGCGTTCATGTTCGCGAAGAGCAGGAACACCGACATGTCGCATGCGGCCTCCAGCTCCTCGATCTCGGCCAGGCCGAGCCGGAACGTGTGCGTCCCGCCGCCCCAGTCGAGCTCGATCGCCCCGTGCCGGGTCACGGCGTCGCATCCGTCCAGGTGATCGTCCCGTCGTTCATCAGCGTGACCGACACGTCCGCATGCTCCTTGCGGGTGCCGGACACCTGGAACTCGGTCAGGTGGAAGGCGCCCTGCCAATAGCCGCCGCCATCCGCCGCCGGCACGTTGATGCGCACGCGCACGTTCTTGGTCGCGTCGCCCGCGTACCAGGTCCACCAGTTCTCCAGCGAGGTCGTGTGCACCTTGCCGGCGCCGGTGATGGTCGCCGACAGCCCGTCCTTGTTGCGCTGGAACCAGCCCGGCAGTTCCGGCGATTCGCAGTCCGGCACGACCGTGTCGTTGGTGGTCGAGGTGAACTGGATGCCGCGCTCGGTATTGATGAGGCAGTCATGGGCAAAGCCTTCGGTCGGCGTGGCCCCGTCGCCGATCTGCACGAGCAGCTGCTCGCCGTTCATGACCTTGATGGCAGCCATGATGTTCTCCTGGGAATGAGAGGCTGGTCAAGCCGGGGTGAGGAGATGGCGCACGCTGACCACGGCGTGCTCGGTGATTCCGTCGGGATCGCGCATGCTGCGCAGCACATCGAGCTGCGCCACCGCTACGGTGAAGCCGGGGACGGCGAGGCCGTTCGTCACCAGCCGCTCGACGACCGCTGCCGCGATGGCTTTTGCTTCCAGCTTCGACTTCGCCGGCGGCCGCGACCACACATGGATGTCGGAGAAGGCCTCCCAGCCGTCGCCGCAGCTCGTGCCGTCGTCGCCCACCTGCTCGTCGCCGATGGTGATGTAGGGGAACACGAGCCGCTTCTTCTCCGGCGGGTTGTCGTAGACCCTGCCCTCGCACAGCGCCGGCGCGGCCGTCAGCGCCGCATAGATCGCCTTCTGCAGCGCGTCGCCGATCACTTGCCGAGCGCCTTCTTCGCGCCGGCGCGCATGGCCCTTGCCATCCGCGCCCGTACTCGTTTGCGGGCAAGCCTGTAGGCAGGGAAGAAGTACGGGTTGGCGCTCATCTCCTGCGTGCCGAACTCCTGGAAGCGCGCGTAGAACGCCTTGCCGCCGCCGGCGAACAGCGTGACGGCAAGCCCTGCCTCCGCCTTTACGGTCCGCGCGGCGCTGCTCAGCGCGCCCTGGGGCGCCTCGCCGAAGCTGTAGCCGATCGACGTCCGCAGAGCCCCGCTCTCGACCGGCACGAAGCGGCGCATCAGGTCGGTCGTCTCTTCCGCCGACACTTTGAGCGACGTGCGGATTTCGTCGCGCATTGCCTGCGGCAGCGCCTGTAACTGCTTCAGGAACTTGTCCTTGCCGGCGATCTTCATGTGGCGACGCCCTTTTCGGCGGTGAGCCGCACCCATGCCGGGTCCGACGCGGTGTCGACGAAGCGGATGTTGAAGACGTCGGCCGGCCGGCGCGCGTCGCGCATCTGCCAGTCGGTGGTGATCTGCCGGGTCTGCGTGGACGAGCGCACCACCACGTCGACGATGTGCCGCCCCTGCAGCCTGGCGGCCGTCACGGCCTCGTCGCCGCGCGGCCGGAAGAAGCCGGCCCACACGGTGAACTGCGGTGCAAAACCGTCGACCACGCCGCCGCCGCCGTCGCTGACGGGTGCCACCGGCGCCTCGAAGGTGACGCGCTGATCGAGCCTACCCGCGCCGAGCCCCATCGCGTTCCCCTTTTCGCGGAGCGGCCGTCCTGACCGCCCGGCCGAGACGCAGCGCCTGCTCTGCGCACTCGCGCGTCACATTGGCGACCGTTCCTACCTTGTAGGCGAGCGTGAACAGCCCCTTGCGCGCCGCCGGCGAGAAGTCGTGGTCGGCCGTGAACCGCACCCACATCACAGGCTCCAGATGCGCAGGGTGGACAACAGCGCCTCGGCGCTGGCGACTGGCGGCAGCGCGTTTACGGCAACGCCGGCCACCACCTCCTCGCGATTTTCGTACCAGGCGCCGACATAAAGCAGGATCGCCACAATGGCCTTCTCCGGTACGGTGCGCACCGGCGTCTCGCCATCGGTGTCGGGATATCCCGCCACGTACCGAATCTTGACCGACCCATGGTCGCGGCGCGCCGCCGGCCATGAACCGTTATAGACCGGCGCCACCATATGATCGTCCACGATCCGCCACTGGTCGGTGGCGAGCGTCGTTTCTGCGCCGTCCTGGTCGAGATATTTGACCGATTCCACCTCGACGATCGGCCGGAACGGCAGCGCGATCAGATTGCCCCGGCACTGCTCATGGAAGGAAACCATGCTCAGTTCCAGCGTCTGCACGCCGAGCGAACGGCCAAGCCAGCCGGTCGGCGGGCTGACATGCTGCGTCGCCGCCGCCACCAGCCGGGCGATCAGCGCATCGTCGTCGGTATGGTCGACGCGCAGATGCATCTTGGCTTCCGCCAAGGTGATCACCGGGGCCGGCGGCGTGATGACGGCGACGTGCATTGGCCTACCTCGCAGCCCGCGCGGCGCGGATCGCGGCGACGATGTCATCCTTTTTGGACGCATCGCCGAGCTCGATCTCCTCGACCTTCGCCAGGTCCTGCAGGTCCTTGATCGTGAGATTGTCGAGATCGGCCGCCTGCTTTTCCGCATCGACGGCGGCGATTTCCTCCGGCGTGCTTCGCGACGCGTAGCCTTTCGGCGGATACTGCGAGGCCGGATAGCCGGCCGCGACATATTCCGCCACCGTGGGGCCATCCTGCTTTAGAGTGCCGGTCCGTTTCGCCTTTGCGGCGGCGGCTTCGCGTTGGCGCTTGGCCTCTTCGGCGGCCTCTGTCCGGGCGCGCTCTTCCAGTGCCGCTTCCGCATCGGATTTCGGCCCGGCAACCGCTTTCAGCGCTTCCTCCGGCAGGCAGCCGGCGGCGATCAGCCGTTTGGCCTGCTCCAGATTGGGTGCCGGGCTGAACTCATCGCCGCGTGTGAAGCGCTTCCCGCTGCGCACATCGACGCACGCGGAAAGCACGGTCAGAGCCTTGTTCATGATCATGATCTCCAGTGGGGAAGGCCGGCATTCGCGCCGGCTGGGTCAGAAGCCCCCGTCAAGCGCCGGCCGGCCAGTACCGGGAGCCGGACAAGACGGCGAGCGCGGTGACGAATATGTTGCCGGCGTCGTTACCGCTCGGCGTGATCGTCAGGCGCACGTAGTTCTTCGGCCCGACATAGCCGATCTTGCGGGTTTCATTGTCGTCGTCGGCCGCCGTGAAGCCTGCGGCCGCCTCTGTGCCGGTGAGCTGGCTGTCGGGTACCGCGGCGGCGTCCGACAGGTTGGCTGCGTCGCCATGCTCGACCAGCACCGCGAATGTGGCGTTGGCATCGGTGTTGGCGCCGATGTTGATGGCGAAGCACATCTTGTCGAAACCGGACAGGTCGATGATCTGCGACACGATGGCGGTGTTGTCGGTGCGCGCCGCCTGCGGGCTGATCGCGCGGCGGAAGGTGAGATGATTTGCGAGGTCGCGCATGGCGATCTCCTTTCATGACAGAGGTTGCGACGAAGGGGGATCGGGCCGGTCCGAAACCGGCCCGCATGCGCGGCCGATCAGGCCGGGATGTCGAGGCCGACGAAGGGCGAAACCTCGTAGCCGTTCTCTTCCTTGATCGGCGCGTGCATCCAGGGCGCGCCGTCGACGTTCCAGAAGATCTTGATCACGGTCTTGTTCGAGGTGAACTTGACGTGCTCGGAGGCGGCGACGAACGGGCCGGAGCCGTCCTTGATCAGGTAGTACTTCCAGTCGGCCAGAAGCACGTCGCCCTTGGTACCAAGCGCCGGCGCCCGGTTGTTCCAGCGCACGGGATAGCCGAGCAGGTTGCCCGCGAAGCCTTCGCGCGCGTTGGCCTGCCAGATGTAGTGCCCCTCCGGGTCGACCATCTGGGCGATCTGCGGCAGCACCGACTGCGACATCGACCACACCGGCGTGCCGCCGCGCATCAGCAGGACGGCGACCATCTTCACCAAGTCGACGTAACTGACCTGGTTGGCAACGGCGCGGTTGATGTATTTGGTCGCGCCGGCATTCAGCGCGCCGAGCGGTTGGGTGACGCCATTGCCCCGAAGGAAGGCATAGTCTTCCGCCGCGTTGACGCCCTCGCGCATCAGCCCCTCGATGAAAGTGCTGGACGCCGCCCAATTGCGCAGCAGCTTGTCCGTAACCGTCACGAAACCTGCGATCTCGTGCGGCGTGAGAGTGACGCCCCTCAGATCGGCGTCGGTTTCGGGCTTGTCGCCGCCCTCCTCGATCCAAGAGAAGGTCATGCCACCGAACATGTTGGCGGGATTGGCACCGCTCTGGTCGAGCGCCGGCATGGTGATCGACGCATCGGGAGGAGAGCCTGCCGGGATAACCTGGGCGCGCGGGCGCACCAAGGCATCCTGCGGCTGGACCCGCAGGATTGTCGAGCGGAACTGCGTCGGCACCATGAAGCCACCGGACGTGTCGTTGTCCATGCGGAATTCGGCGCGGACATCGCCAGTGGCCGGGTCGATCGCGGCGGGATTGTGCTCCACGAATTCGAGGCGCTGGTCGCTCGGGCGGAAGCGCACGGCGTGCATGAACTCGCCGAGGGTCTCGAACTCGCGCGCCGCTTCCGGCCCGCCCTGCCGCTGGATATTCGCCTGGCGCGACACCGCCGGAACGATGGCGTTCAGCGCGGCTTCATCGCCCTCGACCGCCTCCAGGCGTTCGATCCGCTTGTCGAGGTCTTCCTTGGAAGCCTTCGCCGCGTCGAATGCAGTCTGCTCCTCCGCCGAGAGATCGCGATCCTCGGCCTCGGCCTTTTCGATGATTCCGCGCATCTCGGCGACGAGCTTTGCGCGCTTCTCTCGGAGCTGCTTCAGCATGGGTTTCTCCTGTGTTGCTGAATGCCGGATAGGACTTCGCATCGCCCCGGCCGGCACCAGGAGCGCGATTTTCGAGCCGTGAATTCGGAATGGGTTAGAGGGCCAGCGCCCGCTTCTCTCTGGCGGAGGCGAGCTTGCGCTTCGGCGGCGCACCGACGAAGCGACCGATCGTTTCGTCAAGCGTTGCGATGGAATCGGCCATGCCAGCATCGATCGCCGCCTGCGCCATCACCATGCGACCTTTGCCGAAACCCTCGCGTACGGCGCTTTGCGACACGCCGCGGTTGCGCGCCACCGTCTTGATGAACTGGTCGTTATAGGCATTCACCCGCGCCTGGCGATGCGCGATGGCCTCTTCGCTCAGTGGACCGAATGGGTTTCCCTCGGCCTTGAACTCGCCGGCGGAGATGATCGTCTTTTTGACGCCCATCTTCTCCAGCGCTCCGCTGAGATCGTCATGTACGCCGTAAACGCCGATCGATCCGACTTCCGCCGACGGCGCCAGCACCATCTCATCAGCCGCCGTGGCGATCCAGTAAGCGGCGCTCGCCGCCGTGGCGTTGACATGAGCGACGATGGGTTTGCGGCCCCGCGCGGCAAAAATCCTACCCGACAGCTCGTCGGTCCCGCTCACGGCTCCGCCAGGGCTGTCGACGTCGAGGATGATCGCCTTTACGGCGTCGTCGACCACCGCGGCGTCGAACAGCCGGCCAAATCCTTCCGAGCTGGTGCCGCCCGAAATGTCCGACATCATGTTCATGCGGTTGGCGATGACGCCGCGCAGCGGCAGCACCGCGACGTTTCCTTCTTGCCGCGCCACGGCCTGTTCGGTCTTCCTCGTGATCCGCGCCACCATGTCGTCTGGAAGCTTCTCGCCGGCCGCCTGCAAGGCCAGGAACGCCACCACCTGGTCGAGCTTCTGCGGATCGAGCGCCCAGATTTCGGCCGCGACCGCCAACAGGATGTGCGCATACCTCATTCGGCGTCCCTTTCTGCCCGTTCGTCTGCCTCTTCCTCTTCAGGGTCGGGCGCGCGGTTGGCCGCCCCAGGCGAGCCGTTCGGCTGATAGTTCGGATCGGTCGCTCGCTTCAGCGTGACCATGTTGGCCGGCACGAAGTGCTCGTCGCCTTCCGGGCCGATCGGGTCCTCGTCTTCCAGTTGCAGGATGCGGTTCGGAGAGAAGCCGCCGACCGCGAAAATCTTGTTGTAGAATTCGGCGCGGGTCTTCATGTCGCCGCGCAGCAAGGCGTTCACGTTGAACTTGACGTAAAAACCCTGTTCCTTTTCCTCTTCGGTGAAGAGCTTCCAGTTCAACTCCTGCTCCCAGGCGTCGACCCATGGGCCGACCGTCTGGCGGATGAAGCCGATCATCAACTGTTCGATGCCGGAGCCCCACGAGGTGGTTTTCTCGTGGCTTTGCAGCAGGATCAGCGGCACGTCGAATATGCGGGCGATTTCCGCGATCTGAAATTCGCGGGTGCCGAGAAACTGCGCATCCTCGGGCGGAATCGTCGTCTGGACGAACTTCATGCCCTCTTCGAGCACCTTGACCCGGTGCGCGTTTTCCAGCCCGCCCTGGCTTTCCAGGCGCGACGCCGGGCTTTCGGAGGAACGTTCCTTCTCACCGCCGGGCCTGGTGAGGTTCTGGTGCGCCTGCGGGCCGAGCCGGCCGGGATGCAGCAGGAAGCCGCCGGATTTGGCATCGTTGGCGAAGAACTTGCCGCCGAACGTCTCCGTTGCGATTCCCAGCGCGACTGCCTCGCGGTGCAGCGCGATCTGCGACATGCCGACATAGCCATCCTGGCTCTGATCCATGATGTGGATCACGTTGTCGGGGTCGAGCCGATGGCGCCTGCCGTCGATCGTCGTTTCGTACCAGTGCTCCCCGTCACGGCGCACCGGGCCGGTCCTGTCGGGCAGCAGCGGATAGAGGCCAACCGCCTGGCCACGGCCGTTGCGCTCGATCTCGCCGTAACCGTTACCCCAGAGCAGCGCATGACCCTGCGTCGTCTTGCGAACGGTGCGCGACGACATCAAGTCGTTTGGCCGGACGCCGATGCGTGAGGCAAAAGGATGCTGGCCGGGACCGTTGCCGGGCAGCACGGCTTCCTTACCGCCAGCCGGGCGTGTCCGGTATATGCGCAGCGGGAACCATGCCAGCGGGTTCGAAATCCGGTTGACGCAGGCATAGACCGGTGTGAGCCGGAGCGCGGTGTGCTCGCTGACCGCAACGCCGGAGTTCGTCTTGCCGCCGCCGATGATCTGCATGAGCCAGCCGGAGGGCGAGGTGAGCGATCCGGCATTCTGGTACGTCGAGCCGAACAGGCTGGCGAACAGGCTCATGAGCGTCGTCCCAACAGAATCGCACCGCAGAGCAGGAGCGTGCCGCAGACGATCATGGCGGCCGGCACGTAAATCATGGCCGTGCCGCTCGTTATGAGCACAATGCCGCCGAGGCCGAGGACATCGACCGCTTCCAGCAATCGGCGCGGGTTCTGCTGCTCGCTCAAACCTCGATCTCCAGGATGCCGCGCTGCTCGTAGATCGACGGGTCGTCGCCGCCTTGCATCCAGCGCGCGAGCGCCATCATGTGCGCGACGGGACCATCGATCTTGTTCTCCGCGCGGTCCTTGCGTGGATAGACGTTGTCCTTGGCGTCTGCCTTGGCCACGACGTTCGACAGCATCCAGGTGAACACCGGGTCGCCGTTGTGGGCGATCTTCCTCGACCGGATCAGACCGTCCATCTGCTTCATGGCCGGCGAGAAGTTCAGTACCAGCGGCCGAACCTCCACCGTGATGAAGCCCTCGTCACGCAGCTCCGACATCATCATGTGCGCCTGGTGCGGGTCGAAGGCGATCTCGTCGATGAGAAAACCCTGGTCGCGAAGCCCGAGGATGTCGTCGCGGATCGTCACATAGTCGATCATGTCGCCGTCGGTCTGGGTGATCCAAGCCTCGGGCGCATCACGCCAGCCGCGATAATGCTGGTTTTCCGGCAGCTCGATCGTTGCCTCCGGCAGATAGTATTTGCCAAACCGCGCATACCCGCCCTCATGTTCGAAAGTCAGTTCCATAGCCGCGATGTCGATGGTGGAAGCGAGGTCCAGACCGAGAATGCAGCGGCGCCCTCTGAAGTCTTCAAGCCGCAGCTCTGGCCGTGCGCTCTCGTTCCACTTCTGGATGTCGAAGTAGGCGTTCCGAGCCTGCACCCACATGTTGAGGTGCTTGGTCTTGAACACCCCCGCCTTGCGCGGGTTCTGGATCGCGTCGCGCTGGCGGGCGCGCAGGAACTCACCCTTTACGCTGACATCGTAGTTCGGATTGGCCTTGCGCAGCGCCAGCTCCGAAGTCCAGTCGTCGTCCTTGTCGACGCCAAACATCAGGGCGAACAGCTCGTCGTTCTCGATTACCCCTTCAAGAACCTTCTGCGCTTCCTGAACCGCTGCGTAGCAGGGACCTGCCAGGTTATCGCCGGCCGTGGTGATGATGAGCAGCAGCGGCTGTTCGCGGGCACCCATGCCCGTTTCCATCGTGTCGACCATCCGGTCAGTCGCATGCTCGTGATACTCGTCCACGATTGCGCAGGACGGAGAGGCACCATCGCCGGGATCGCCGATCAGAGGCTCGAACTTCGATCCGTCACCCAGCCGATGCACGCTCTTCGCTCCGACCGTAATGCCGAAGTGGTCGAGCAGGGCCGGCGTCTTTATCGCCATCAGCCGGGCCGGCTTGAACACCTCCCATGCCTGCTTTTCGGTCGTCGCGCCGGAATACACCTCTGCGCCGTGGTCGCCGTCGATCGTCATCATGCCGAGGCCGACGCCGGCCGCCCATGTCGACTTCGCGTTCTTGCGCGGCTCCAGGATCAGCGCCTTGCGGAAGCGCCGGAGCCCGTCCTGCTTGCGCAGCCAGCCAAAGATGCAGATCGTCTTGAAACACTGCCACGGCTCCAGCCGTAGCTTCTCGCCTTTCCTCGCCCACTCGCCCTTGATGTGCGGCAGCAGTTCGACGAACTGGCACCACTTCTCCGCCGCCTTCGGATCGAACCGATAGGGGAAGTTGTGGCTTGCCGAGGCCTCCAGGTCGTCGAGATGGCGCTTACAGGCGAGAACCACCCATTTGCAGGCCGGGACCTTCCCGGCGGCTACATCCCTTGCATATTGATTGCCGACCGCGACATGCGGGTGATCAGCCGAGCGCCGCGAACGGGTTTTCATTGGTGCTCTTGTTCGCCGACACTTTCGAACGAGCCGCCGGCGACAGGCCGAATTCGACCAGCAGCGACTGCGCGTGCCTCATCGCCTCGCTGCGCTGCGCCACCGCCGGATGTCCCTTGATCTGCTGGCTGATGACCCGGCCTTGCTGGTCATACTCGGCCGAGCTAACGAAGGTGCGCCCGCCGTCCTCGATGATGGCCGTGCAGATTTCCACCTCCTCGAGCCTCGACGCCGCCATCGCCAGCATCGCCGTGTCCGAAGCCGAGCCCACACCCATCGATCCGACGATGCCGACGAGCTGATCGAAAATTTCCGCTGCCCGCGCCGACAGCCATTCGGGTGCAGTCGGCAACTCCGACAACGGCACCGGCGCATCCGGGTTCGTTCGGTCGGGCCGGTCCGTGCCGGCGACCACCTTGAGATGGTCGGGCTTGCGCTTCCTGCCGGCCATGGAAAATCTCTTTCATTTTGACGGCGCAAAAATCTGGCGGGGCGCCGGTCTAGCCGGGAGAGGCCCCAGAGATTCGACCCACCCCCTCCCTCGGGAGGAGCTGCGGCTATTCGCGCGGTAGCATCTGGAACATTTGATCGATCATGATCTGCGCGAGGCTCGGGAACCTCTTGGCTGAGCTGCTGTTGGGGCGAGATGGCTACGTCATTCAACGAAACGACCAATCCGGCGCTAACCGGCATTCAAGGTCTCTGTCCCCGTTGCCAGCGTGGGCATCTGTTCGCCGGGTTCCTGCGGCTGGCACCCAAGTGCGAAGTCTGCGGTTTGGACTTCTCGTTCGCTGATCCGGCAGACGGACCGGCCTTTTTCTCGATGTCAATTGCCGCAGTGCCGGCACTGGCCTTCGCGCTGTGGCTACAACTGACCTACGAGCCACCAGTCTGGGCTCACCTGTTTATCACGCTGCCGCTGACGCTCCTGCTTTGCATGCTGCTGCTTCGGCCGCTCAAGGGCTGGCTGGTGTGTTCCCAATACTTCCACAAGGCAGAGGAAGGCACGATCGATCGGGAATGGCATCGGGCTCAATCGGAAGCCGCTCGGAAGCTTCGTCCTCCCGAATAGGCCCTTTCCTCCCGCTGCTTCTGACTTGAGTGGCAGCGCCATGGTGCCTGGTCGCATAGTGATTGCAGCGGCTGGTTCCAGAACAGCTCGTAGTCGCCTCGGTGCGGGATCGGGTGGTCGGCTACCGTTGCCGGCGTGATCCGTCCTTCCTTCAGGCAGTTGGCACAGAGTGGTTCGCGGGCGAGCTGGTCTGCTCGGATCGCCTGCCATCTCGCTGTCTTGTACCAGCGGCGCCAGGGCTGCTGATCGCGCTGTTTATCAAACTGTCGGCGCTGCTGCGGCCGGTTGCCCGAACCGGCCGCGCGGTGGACAGGGGGCTTGCTGGGCATCAGCGATTTGTAGAGATTGTCTAAGCTGTTCGGGATCTCTAGGCATACGAACCCATTGCGCCCAGGCGCTTGCTGGGGCCGGGTCCGCTCCGCTGGCAGCGCCCGAAGGCCCCCAATCAGACGAGCAAGGTCATCCGCAACCACGTATATCTGATTTGCGCAGGATCAACAACCCTGCGCATTCGCTGTGCGCACATGATCATCATGCTGCTTTTGTTCCGCCGCGCTGAGGCGCCTTCTCCAGCTGTCCGGGCTCGAACTCGACCGGCGTCTGGCGGTTGAAAATTTCAACCAGCGCGCGGACACGACCGTCATGCGTCAGGTCGTCGACAATGGCGAGGAACGAGGCAAACGGGCCATCAGTGACGATGAACTGCTCGCCAGCTCGGAACCGCGCCCCCAACCTGTCCCGCTCGGATTCGCCGCGGAACCGCTTGCCGGCCGCGGTATCGTCATAGGCGCTGCTGAACTCGGCTGCCATCAACGTCTCTATGACCGCCTGGGGAATACGCAGCGGGCCGTCGGCGCCGCCGAGCGGGCCGAGCACTTCCTTCAGAGATCGGACCTCATCCCAGTTGTCGACTGCGCCACCAGGCCGGGGATGGACGATGAACATGTATCCGGGGAGAAGCGGTTCGGACCACTCGGCCATGACACGCAGCCGCCTGTTGAACCGGTCGACCCGGCGGCGGGGCAGATAGCTGTCGTACCCCATTTCGCGAAGGGAGTTGAAGGCGATGTCGGAGGCACCAGCCTTCTGCCGTAGGTCATAGGTGGGTCGGAGCCGCAATGCGAACCAGCGTCGGTCGTGGATCGCGATGGCGAGGCAGCCGGGAACGTTTATCTTCAATCGTCAGTCCTCCGTTTTGCCGCTCGGCGATAGTCCTCGGCAGCCTGGGTGAGAACGCGGTGCTCGCGCCGGCGGATGTCGATCTCCCAATCCGGACGCTTAGCTCTTCCGGCATCAAAATCGGCCAGCCAAGTCGCTTTTGACCGGACGAGCTTGTTCAGTTCGTCCGCCATTTCGGCGTGGGAGAAGCGCGCTTCGGTCATGCCGCCAGCCCTCGCCGGGCTATCAACACGTCGTTCCAATCGTCTCCCGTCGAGGACGGAATCTCGACGCTCACCCTGATGTTGCGCTGGCAGGCGAGGCGGTGGGCGAGGCTGTTCGCCGCGGCCTGGCCACCAAACTTTGGATCGTTGTCGCCAAAGATGATCACCTGAACCGTTTCAGGCGGCGGCTCCCATCCCGTCAGGATCGTTGAGTTGATTGCTGCCCAAACCGGGATGCGGAACAGCTCTGCCGCCGCCAGTGCAGTCTCGATGCCCTCGGCTATTCCCATGACGGGCTCGGGCGGGAACAGCCGGATCGCCGAGCCTTTCGCGATGCTGCCCCACATGGTCTTTCGAACCGGATCGACCACCGCCTTTGCCCCCGATAACGTCAGGTAGGTTCGGTGCAGATTAGTCGGTTTCCCATCCGGCGCCGTGATCTTTGCCACCATTGCCGGATGCCAGCTCTTTAGCCCGCCCTCGGTTTCGTGCTTGGTGCTCTCGATCTTGCGAAGTGCTGACGAAAAGCGATCCTGCCGGATACCTCGGCTCCCCAGATACCTGTCGACGAAGTCTCCGGGCTTGATCAGGCTGCATGCATCCCACAGGTTCTGCATGGCGGTGCGGGCTTCCGGGTCGGTACCCTTCGCCTTCGGCACCTTCACCGAGATATCGCCTATGACGGTCTCGATCTCGCGAGCTGCCTTGGCGAAATCCCATTGATGGAAGCGCATGACAAAATCGATGCCCGTTCCCGTTCCGCACCCGCTGCCGTTCGGATTGCAGATGAACCGGCCATCGCCATCCTTGTCGGTGTAGCGGAACCGATCCTTGCCTCCGCAGAATGGGCATGGCTGATGCCTACGGGTGTCCAGCAGTTTTGCCGGTATTCCGAGGGCCGGCAGGATGCCATGCCAACGTCCACGGGCGCGATCGAGCAGTGGAGTCTCATGCCGCATGGTGCACGGCCTCCGCAGCTTTCTTTGCCTTCTCCTGCCCCTTGGCCCAGGCGATTGCCTTGGCGCGAATCCAGTTGCCGACCTCGATGTCAGGTTTTGTTGGCGTAACGTGGATGCCGTTCGGCCAGACGCCGAACTTGTCCCGGTAGCGATGTGCTGCCCAGCCGTGCGCCTTCTTCCGGTCGTCCTGATACCAAAGCAGCATGGAGTACCACTTCTTTTTCGTCTCCATGTCCGGCTTAGCCTGGCGGCCGGCGAGATGGGCGAGTTCACCGTTGCGCGTCTCGACCTCGTGGATACGCTGTGGCGCGAATCCGCAGGACGGGCATTTGTGGACACCTGCGGGCTTTACATACAAACAGGACGGACATTCCTTCGGCTTCGGCGCAGGCCATTCCGGACGGGCACCGGCCGACGAAGCTTTGCGTTCCTTCCCATCGTCGAGACGGTCGTGATGAATGTCGGTGACGAACCCGAGGTTGAGCGTCGTGTCGCTGTGATCGAGAATCAGACAGTCCTGCTTGCCTAGTGCCCGGCGCAGGCCTCGGCCGATTATCTGGACGTAGAGCATCTCCGATTTGGTCGGCCTGGCCAGGATCAGACAGCGGACATCCCAATCTACTCCGGTCGTGAGCACGCCGACATTGACGACGACGCGGATGTCACCGGCCTCGAAACCGCGCTGGACCCGCTTGCGCTCCTCCCGATCGGTGTTCCCGTCCACATAGGCGCAGGCGACGCCGGCCCGAGCGAAATCGCGCTCCAGACTCCGGGCATGGCCACGGTTCACAGCGAAGCAAAGGGTCGGCCGGTTCTCGCCAAGCTTCAGCCAGGTCGACACGACATCCGCGGTCAATTTCGGCTTGTCCATAACTTCCGCCAGATCGCCCTCGGCGTAGTCGCCGGCGACGGTGCGGACCCCCGTCAGATCGGGATGAGACGGAGCGTAGACGCGGAAGTCGGACAGAAAGCCATCCCGGATGAGCTGTCGCGTCGTGGCGCCGACGATCAGGGTATCGAAGTGCTTTCCCAGCCCCCGCGTCCATGGCGTGGCCGACAGCCCGATGAACGGAAGCCGCTCCTCCTGCCGCATCCACTGAAAGATGATCTTGTGGGCTCTGTGCGCCTCGTCGACGATCACGAGGTCGGTGTCGGGCAACTTGCGTCTGGTCAGCGTTTGCACGCTGGCGATCTGCACCGGCATTTCCGGGTTTGTGAGGGGGTGCTGCGCCTGGATAACCCCGATGTCGGAGATCCCGCCGGCACCAAATCGCTCGACGGTCTGGTCGATCAACTCGATTGCGGGCACGGTGAACACGACCCGACGGTTCTTTGCTAGCGCTCGCTTGACGATCTCCAGTGCAGTGTCCGTCTTGCCGCTGCCGGTCGGCATCATCAGCATCGGACGGCGACGCCCTTCGGCCATGGCCTGCCACAGAAGGCCGATGGCACGGGTCTGGTGTTCCCACAGCTGCCGCGTCATGCCGCGCCCCTCCGCTGGAACGGCACGACGTTGATCAGGTTGCAGTTTGCCCTGTCAGAGAGGATGCCTCCCCGTGTCGCGCTACAACCTTCAACCTTGGAGATTCCCTCTTCCTGATAGGGAGAAGTAGTTTTTCTCTTAGTTATTCCCCGGACAAATTGACCGGTTGGAACGGACAAATTGTCCGGTTGGAACTTGGGACGCCGCGCCATAACGATTGTGGCCCGGCCTATGTCGAAGTCGCGATGGAGGGCAAGCACCACAAGATCGGTTGTGCGCCCCATACGCCCCTTGCTACGGCACCGGCGCGTGATCACTCCGAACTGCTGAAGCGTCATAAGCGCTCGCCGAACTGACCGTTCGGAAACGCCGCAATCGGCGGCGAGCGTCGCCTGCGAAGGGTATGCGGCTCCGCTGCTGTCGGCATACTGTGCCAGGCGGGTAACCAGGGCGCTCAACAACCCATCGCCAAAGCGCTGACGCTTCGCCCATTTCATCGCTACACTGCTCATGCCGCGATGCCCTCCCGGACTTGGCCGAACACCTGCTCCAGATGAGCGAGGCGCTGGAACATTGCGGCCCGCATGGTCGGAGGGCAGAGGCGGAGATAGTCGTCGGGCTGGAGTTCGCTGAGGAACAGGACCGCCGACCTGAGCTCGTCATAGGTCGGGCCGACTGCGTTGGCCGATTGCGGCGGGTCCGAACGGCGTGCCATCGTGCTGCTTTTGGCGACGGTCGTTTTGCGTTCGCGGCGCCGAAGGTCGGCGAGGTCGCGCTTGGCGACCGTCATCTGGTCGCTGACCCACAAGCGCTTGAGCTTGTCCATGTAGGTACCGGTGTCGAGTTCCGTGCCTTGGATGAAGGCAAGAACGTCGTCGGCGATCTTCTCGCCGCGCTCGGCATGAAGCTGCACGGTGCGTTCGGATTGGCCTGTAACTTTAGCCGTTTCGGCGGTGAACCGTTCGACCTCGCCATCATGTCGCAAAGTTTGCGACTTGCTGCGGTCGCCGCCATGCCTGGTCTCTGGATGCATTTCCAAATGGATCGCCTTGCGCCGCGCCGTCTGCTTCGCCCGGTCAGCCGGGGACAGTTCGGCGCGGCACAGGTTCTCGTCGATCATCGCCAGTTCGGCGCGGAGATCGTCCGCTTCGACGATGATGCAGTCGATCTCCCGCCAGCCGAGCAGTTCGCATGCTTGGAGCCGGTGTGATCCGGCGACAACCTCGAACCCGTCACCCACGGGGCGGACCGTGACGGGGTTTATCAGCCGCCCAATCTTCTCGATGCTGTCGCAAAGCGCCGCAAGTGCTTCTTCGCTGCGGTGGCGCGCATCGGGACGGTGCCGGATGTCTTCGATAGGGATACTTACGACGGAGGTCATGGTGCTGCGGCCTCTTGTCGCGCGCCTGCGAGGCGCAGGCGACGCAATACTGCCCACGGAGTGGCGGTTTCGAAGGAAGAAGGCTTGATGCCTACGCTGCTTCTCCGTGCATCTCGCGACGGAAGACGCGGATGCTCAGCGCCCAGCGGCGGCCGACCTTGCGGGCGCCGGGAATGTGCCCCTGCTGGAGAGCGTAGAAGACCTTGCGCGGGTCGGGTTCGTCTATCGCCTCGCCGATGGCATGGACGCCGTAGACGATTTCGGGCTGACGGTGGTTGTCCGCAGGAGCGGACTCGTGGTTAAATGAGGTCGTCACGATTGATGGTCTCCATCTCGTGGTTAAACGGGTGGCGGGGCTACTTTTTCCAGGAGCAGGCCCCGCCGCTTTTGCGTTCAGGACGCATCGCCAGAACATGCTGCCAATATACTGTAGTTCTTTCCCAGTGTGCATTGCTCAGCGCACTTAATCACAGTTTCCTCAATGTTTCGGTTAGCTTTCTTAAGTGAAAACAGGCAGTTACAGGAAAACGATAAATCCCTTGACGAACCGTCTGACACAAGGATTTAATGGCACACAATACGATTTACCGCGAAGTCCACAGGTGGCGGGGGATTCGGATGTCTGTTCGCAAGCGCGTCTGGAAGACCAGTAAGGGCGAGGAGAAAACCGCTTGGCTCGTTGACTACGTTGACGCTAGGGGCAAGCGCCGCCGGAAGACATTCACCCGGAAGAAGCAGGCCGACGATTTCGAGGCGACGGCCCGGGTCGAGGTCCGCGACGGCGTGCACGTTGCCGACCGCGACACCGTGACCATCAAGAAGGCAGGCGAGTTCTGGATTGCCAGCGGCGAGGCTGCCGGGCTGGAGCGCTCCACCATCAACCAGCGCAAGCGGCACCTGAAATTCCATATCGTACCGCTAATAGGTGACACGCTGTTATCCAAGGTGAGCGTGCCATTCGTGCGGGCTTTCGAGGATACGCTGCGCGACGGCCGGTCGCCGGCAATGGTCAAGAAGGTGGTCGGCTCGCTCGGCTCCATTCTCTCGGACGCTACGGAGCGCGGGCTGGCGGCGCGCAATCCGGTGCGCGACATGCGCGGCACGCGCAAGGGCAAGGAGCGGCGGGCGGAGAAGCGCCAGAAAGGCAAGCTGGAAGTCGGCGTCGATATTCCGACGCGTGATGAGATCAAGGCCCTTGTCGATGCGCTGGAAGGCCGATGGCGGCCACTTATCATGACGGCCATATTTACCGGAATACGGTCGTCGGAGTTGCGCGGCCTGCGCTGGAACGATTTCGATTATCTCGCCGCGACAATTCGCGTTCATCAACGGGCGGATGAGTTCGGAGAAATAGGCCCGCCCAAGTCGGATGCAGGCAAGCGGACGATTCCACTTCCGAAGATACTGGCGACCACACTCAGAGAATTGCGCCTAAAAAGCTGGCGCAATGGCAAGGAGAACACGCTTGTGTTCGCCAACGGCCAAGGTAATCCAGAGAGCCACGCCAACATCATTAACCGCGGCCTCGTGCCGGCGATGGTGAGGGCCGGAATTACGATCGACACCGGAAAGAAGGATGAGGAAGGCGCCCCGATCCTCAAGGCGAAATACAGCGGCCTTCACGCCCTGCGCCATTTCTATGCGTCATGGCTCATCAACCCGAAGGATCGCGGCGGACTGGGATTGCCGCTCAAGATCGTGCAGGAGCGTATGGGGCACAGTTCGATCACCATGACGGCCGACACCTATGGCCACCTGTTCCCGCGCGGCGATGACGGCGCCGAATTGGCCGAGGCCGCGAATGCGCTTCTGGCGTGAATGGCACATGGACGGCACATACGTCATTTTTTCATTGCAATATCAATACCGGATCGAGGAATCATAATCCTTGTGTCGGGGGTTCGAATCCCTCCTCCGCTACCAAAATATACCAAAAAATTCAAAAGCTTGATCGTTACCAGTCGGCGCCCGTCTGGCCCCCGAAAACGGGCGGGCCTTGCCCTGAACGTTGGATGCCAGGACAGGCGGATTCGGTCGACCGGCGTTCGTCCTCCATCAACTTGCCGTCAGGTTATCCGTGCATTCCGGGCCGAGAGCTGCGTCGAGGAAGATCATGCCGTCCCTCATGCGCAGCGGCGTCGATCTTACCTGCGCCGGGCGCGCGAGAAGCGGCTTCGCCCCGCAACGGCCATCTGCGAAATGCGTCACGGACGCTGACATTTTTGCGTGCTGCCGCGCGGATTTGGGATAGCGACCTCTGCCAAAGGATGCCAATCTGCGCCAGATTGTTGCCGCCTCAACTGGAGCCTCCCCATGTTTTCGACAATCCTGAAGGCCGCCGGCATCGGCCTCGCGGTCGCCATCGCCTCGGTCCTTCCGGCCCAGGCCGAGCCGGTCAAGATCGGCAGCAAGAATTTCACCGAACAGTTCATCGTCGCCGAAATCTACGCCCAGGCGCTGGAGAAGGCCGGCATCGAGGTGCAGAAGCGCCTCAACCTCGGCGCCACCCAGATCGCCCACACTGCGCTGACCAGCGGCGAGATCGACCTCTATCCGGAATACACCGGCACCGCGCTGGCCGCGGTCGTGAAGGGCGAGCTCACCAGCGACGCCGACAAGATCTACGCCGACGTGAAGACCTATTACGAGGGCCAGCTCGGCCTCACCCTGCTGAAGCCGACCGCCATCAACAACGGCTATGCCATCATCCTGCTGCCGGAGAAGGCGGAGGAGTACAAGCTGAAGACGCTTTCCGACCTCGGCCCCGCGTCGAAGGACCTGACCTTCGGCGCCGAGGGCACCTTCGGCGAGCGCAAGGACGGCCTGCCCGGCCTGGAGAGCGTCTACGGCATCAAGTTCAAGGAGTTCGTCAAGTTCGCCAAGCTCGGCATCCGCTACAGCGCGCTGACCAGCAAGCAGATCGACGTATCCTTCGGCTTCTCCACCGACTGGCAGATCGAGGACAGCAAGCTCGCCGTGCTCGACGACGACAAGGGGCTGTTCCCGCCCTACTACCTCGTGCCCATCGTGCGCCAGGATGCGCTGAAGGCCAATCCCAGGATCGCCGAGGTGCTGGACAGGATCGCGCCGCTGCTCACCAACGAGAAGATGCGCGCCATGAACGCCGCGGTCGAGCGCGACCGCAAGGAGCCGGCCGAGGTCGCCGCCGAATTCCTGGCGGCCGAAGGTATCTGACCTCCGAGCGACCGGCCCGCGCCGGGCGCGGGCCGGCGTTCTCCGGCGAGGGGAATGCGCATGACGGGCCGCGCGTGAAACCATCCGCATGACCTGGGCACACAAGAACATCGGCCTGATCGCCGAGGCCGCCGGCCAGCATCTGCTGCTGTCGTTCCTGTCGGTGCTCATCGGCTGCGCCGTCGCGCTGGTGCTCGGCATCGTCTCGGCGCGGCGGCCGCGCCTCTACGCCGTCTTCCTGACCATCGCCGGCATCATCTTCGTCATCCCGAGCCTGGCGCTGTTCGCCTTCCTGATCCCGGTCATGGGTCTCGGCATGAAGCCGGCGCTGACCGGCCTGTCGTCCTATTGCGTGCTGATCCTGCTGCGCAACGTCGTCACCGGGCTGCGCAGCGTGCCGGACGACGTGCTCGACGCCGCCGACGGCATGGGCTTCAGCCGCTGGCAGCGGCTGGTGCGGATCGAGCTGCCGCTGGCGCTGCCGCTGATCGTCTCGGGCATCCGCATCGCGCTGGTCACCGTCATCGGCATCGCCACCGTCGCCGCCTTCATCGATGCCGGCGGCCTCGGCACCATCATCCTGCAAGGCATCGACCAGAGCTGGCCGGAGAAGATCATCGTCGGCGGTGCCCTGACGGCGGCGATCGCCATCTTCTTCGACCTCTCCATGACCTGGATCGAGCGCCGCCTGCTGCGCTGGAGGCAGGCATGACCCTGCTCGCCCAGGCGATCGACTGGATCATCCAGAACCCGGAAGAATTCAACCGGGCGCTCGGCCAGCACCTCTTGATGTCGATCACCGCGATCGTCTTCGCGCTTCTCATCGGCCTGCCGCTGGCGGTGCTGATCCTGCGCCACGGCAGCATGGCGGCGGCCGCCATCAACTCGGTCAACGGCCTGCGCACGCTGCCCAGCCTCGCTATCCTCGCCATCATGATGCCCATCCTCGGCATCGGCCTGTGGCCGTCCATCGTCGCGCTGACCATCCTCGCTCTGCCGCCGATCCTCATCAACGCCTATATCGGTCTGCGCGACGTCGACGCCGACGTGATCGAGGCGGCGACCGGCATGGGCATGAGCGAGCGGCAGATCCTGCGCAAGATTCGCATTCCGCTCGCCGCGCCCGCCATGTTCGCCGGCCTGCGCACCGCCTCGGTGCAGGTGCTGGCCGGCGCGACGCTGGCGCCCTTCATCGGCGGCGGCGGGCTCGGCGACTTCATCGCCGTCGGCATAGCCGGCATGGACCAGGCGCGCCTGCTGGTCGGCGCCGTGCCGATCGCCCTGCTGGCGCTCGGCACCGAATTCCTGCTCGGCCAGACCGAGCGGCTGCTGTTCGGAGAAAGACGCGCCGCATGATCACCATGAAGAACGTCACCAAGCGCTTCGACGGCACCGGCGCCGCGGCCGTCGACGATCTCAGCCTCGACATCCCCGACGGCATAACGGTGGCGCTGGTCGGGCCGTCCGGCTGCGGCAAGACGACGACCATGCGCATGATCAACCGGCTGATCGAGCCGACCAGCGGGACGATTCTGGTCAGCGGCAGGGACGTGCGCGCCGCCGCCGACGCCGTCGAATTGCGCCGCCACATCGGCTACGTCATCCAGCAGGTCGGCCTGTTCCCGCACATGACCATCGCGCAGAACATCGCCTCGGTGCCGCGGCTGCTCGGCTGGGACGCCGGGCGCATCCGCGCCCGCAGCAGCGAGCTGATGCAGCTCGTAGGGCTTGAGCAGAGCATGCTGGAGCGCTACCCGCGCCAGCTCTCCGGCGGACAGCGGCAGCGCGTCGGCGTGGCGCGGGCGCTCGCCGCCGACCCGCCGGTGCTGCTCATGGACGAGCCGTTCGGCGCCATCGACCCGATCGCACGCACTCGGCTGCAGAACGAGTTCCGGCAGATCCTGAAGCGTGTCAAGAAGACGGTCGTGATGGTGACGCACGACATCGACGAGGCGGTGCGGCTCGGCGACCGCATCGCCATCATGCGCGACGGCCGCATCGTCCAGTACGATACGCCGGAGACGATCCTGTCGCGGCCGGCCGATGGCTTCGTCGAGAATTTCGTCGGCGCCGACCGCGCGCTCAAGCGGCTGACGCTGTTCTCGACCGGGAGCATCATGACGCCCGGCACCGGCGATGCGTCGCTGCCGCGCGTCGACAAGGACGGCGACCTTCGCGACGCGCTGTCGGCGATCGTGGCGGCGAGGAGCACGGCGGCGGCCGTGGTGGACGAGGAGGGAAAAATGATCGGGACGATCACCCAGGCCGCGATCCTGGCGGTGTGACGATGGCCGGCATTCCGCAAACGCTCGCCATTTCCGGCGAATTCGCTGACTGGCCGCTCGACCAGTTGACGGCTGTCATCAAGCGCGCCGACCAGGCCGGCGTCGAGACGGCGGTCCTGCCGGACACTATCCCGCCGGCGGAGGGCGGCGCCGGCTGGCCCGACGCGCTGATCCTGATCGGCTGGCTTGCCGCCTCGACCGGTCGGATCAGGTTTCTCGGGCGTGTGTCGAGCCTCGGCCACCAGCCCTACAATCTGGCGCGGCGCCTCGCCTCGCTCGACCTGATCAGCGGCGGACGGGCCGGCTGGCTGGTGGCGGACGCGGATTTCGACGCCGCATTCGCGGCCTTCAGCGGCAAGGCCAGGCTGGAGGGCGTGGACCTGGCGGACCGAGAGAAGGAATTTGCCGCCGTGGTCGAAGGCCTGTGGGAAAGCTGGGACGCCGACGCGCTTCTGCTGGACAAGCAGGCCGGGCGCTTCTTCAGGCCGGACGCCATGCACCCGCTCGACCATGACGGCGCGCATTTCTCCGTCCGCGGGCCGCTCAACGTGATGCGCTCGCCGCGCGGCCGGCCGGACCTGCTGCGGGAAGCCGACCTCGGGCCCGTCGCCACGGCCGAGACGCCGCGGACGGCATTCGCCATTCTCGACGGGAGCGCGCCATGAAACAGATGAAGCTCGGCGCCTTCCTGATGCCGACCGGCCACCATATCGCCGGCTGGCGGCACCCGGCCGCGGCCGCCGATGCCGGCATCGATGTCGGCCACATGATCCGGCTGGCGCAAACGGCAGAGCGCGGGCTGTTCGACCTCGTCTTCTTCGAGGACGCGGCCGGCGTGCGCGAGGCGCGGGTCGAACTCGCCGCGCAGACGTCGCGCTCCATCGGCTTCGAGCCGGTGAGCCTGCTCGCCGCGCTCGCCGCCCACACATCGCATGTCGGCCTCGTGGCCACCGCCTCGACGTCCTACAACGAGCCCTTCGCGCTGGCGCGCGCCTTCGCCACGCTCGACCTGGTCAGCGGCGGTCGCGCCGGCTGGAACCTCGTCACCTCGGCCAGCGAGATCGAGGCTGCGAATTTCGGCGCGCAGGGCCTGCGCGCCCATCGCGACCGCTATGCGCGGGCCGGCGAGTTCGCCGACATCGTGCTCGGCCTGTGGGATCCGGCCACCCGCACCGGCACGCTCGGCCACGACGGCGAGAGTTTCGCCGTCCGCCAGGGGCTGGGCATTCCGGCCTCGCCGCAGGGCCGGCCGGTCATGGTGCAGGCCGGCTCCTCCGATGTCGGCCGCGACCTCGCCGCACGCACCGCCGACGTGGTGTTCGTGGCCACCCAGACCTTATCCGTCGCCAAGGAATTCTACGACGACGTGAAGGCGCGCGCGGCGCGGGCGGGCCGCGATCCCGACCACATCAAGATCATGCCCGGCGTCTCGCCGGTCGTCGCCGACAGCCGCGCCGAGGCGCAGGCGAAGTTCGACGAGCTGCAGGCGCTGATCCCCGACGATGTCGGGCTGGCGCTGCTCGCCAGCTATCTCGCCACCGATGCGCTGAACGGGCTGCCGCTCGACGGGCCGCTGCCCGAGCTGAAGTCGACCGAGGGCATGCAGAGCCGCCAGGCGCTGGTGGTGGAGCAGTCGCGCCGCGACGGCCTCAGCATCCGCCAGGTGGCGCAGCATTTCGCCGGCGCGCGCGGGCACTGGCGGCTGGTCGGCACCGCCGCCGACGTCGCCGATCAGATGGAAGAATGGTTCAGGCGCGGCGCGGCCGACGGCTTCAACGTCATGCCGGCCTATTTCCCCGGCGAGCTCGACAGCTTCGTCGACCGGGTCATTCCGGAGCTGCAGCGCCGCGGGCTCTTCCGCACGGCCTATGAAGGCGGCACGCTGCGGCGCAACCTCGGCCTCGCCGCTTGAGCCCCGTCGCCGGCAGGATCCTCGACGATATCCGGCGGCTCGCACCATTCGAGCCGCGCGAGGACGAGATCGGCGACCTCGCCAGCGCCTATCGCATCCAGGACGAGGTGACCGACGCCTTGCTCGGCGACCGGCCGGGCCGAAAGATCGCCGGCTACAAGATCGCCTTCAACCGGCCGAGCTCTCTCGACTACTACACGCTGGCCGAGCCGTGCTTCGCGCCGCTGTTCTCCGACCAGATCCATCCATCGGGCATCGAGCTGCCGCTCGTCGCCTTCCGCGAGCTGGTCGTCGAGCCGGAGATCGCGGTGCGGCTCGCCGCCCCGCTCGACGGACACGAGGAGCGCGCCGCCGTGGCCGCAGCCATCGCGGCCTGTCTGCCGGCCATCGAGCTGATGGACGTGCGCGGCGCCTTCGCCCGCGATCCAAGTGCCGCCGCCGCGGTCGCCCAGCGCATCTACAGCCAGGGCGCGGTGCTGGGTCCGGAATCGCCAATCGGCTCCCTCGCCCCCTTCGTCACGGCGAGCCTCGACGTCGACGGCGTCCGCCTCGGCGAAGCGACGGGTGCGGCGCCGCAGGACCCGATCGATGCCGTTGCCTGGCTCGCAGGCCGCCTCGCCCGCGACGGGCGGCGGCTGGAGGCCGGCATGGTGGTGCTCACCGGCGCGCATCTGCCCGGCCATGCCCTTCCGAAGCGCTGCGAGGCACGCGTGGTACTCGCGCCGCTGGGTGGTGTTTTGTTGCGAGTTGTCTAGCCGCGGAATGAACTGACGACGGCTTTGCGCCCCGATTTTTCGGCTGCCAGGAGTCCCCCTCTCCGTCTCGCCCTTCGGGCTCGCCACCTCTCCCCCGCTTTGGGCTACGGCATGCACACATCTTGGTCGTTTGTGGTGCGGCGGATTGACTCGGTGGCGAGATGGGGGTGGCAGCGGGGGCTGCTTGGGTGATTCTGTGTTGGCACTT